>Ga0187852_1000075_pt1 | contig 101762 bp, 85 predicted proteins | sample June2016WEW_6_40_FD_134511 | JGI IMG/M metagenome (GOLD analysis project Ga0187852, IMG submission 134511) | Peatland microbial communities from SPRUCE experiment site at the Marcell Experimental Forest, Minnesota, USA - June2016WEW_6_40 | ecosystem: Environmental > Terrestrial > Soil >... | reverse complement strand
TCCGATCCGGTCTTGCGGATGATCCGGCGCGAGCGGCCCGTCACCTCCGCCACCAGGTCCGTGCCAAAACGCTGGACGATCTGGTCGAGCGCGCCGTGCACCGGCGGCAGCGAAGCAAGCTTTTCGATCAGCCGGTCACGCCGCGCCACGGCGTCGCGGCTTTGCACCGGCTGTCCCTCGCGAAACACCGGGCGCGAGGACAGATTGCCCTCGCCATCGGTGAAGGGCTCATAAAGCTGGGTCGGAAAACTATGGGAGAGATAATCCAACACGTACTCGCGCGGGGTGATGTCGACCTGAACGTCACCCCAATCCTCGGTCGGGATTTCCGCGAGGCGGCGCTCCATCAAGGCCTCGCCGGTCGAGACGATCTGGATGACCGAGGCATGGCCGGCGGCGAGATCGCGCTTGATGGAGGCGATCAGCGACGGCGTCTTCATCGCCGTGATCAGGTGATTGAAAAACCGCTGCTTGGCGCTCTCGAAGGCTGAACGCGCGGCGGATTTCGCCTGACGGTTCAGCGTGCCGGTCTCGCCGGTGATGTTGGTCGCTTCGAGCGCTGCGGCGAGGTTGTTGTGGATGATGCTGAACGCGCCGGCATAGGCGTCGTAGATCCGGATCTGCTCGTCGCTCAGTTGATGCTCGAGCATGTCATATTCGACGCCTTCATAGCTCAGCGACCGCGCGGCATAGAGCCCGAGCGCTTTCATGTCGCGCGCCAGCACCTCCATGGCGGCGACCCCGCCCGCCTCGATCGCCTCGACGAATTCCGCCCGCGTCGCGAAGGGAAAATCCTCGCCGCCCCACAGTCCGAGCCTTTGGGCATAGGCGAGATTATGCACGGTCGTCGCCCCGGTCGCCGACACATAGACGACGCGGGCGTTGGGCAAAGCGTGCTGGAGGCGCAGCCCGGCGCGGCCTTGCTGCGAGGCGGCTTGGTCGCCGCGCTCGCTCTTGCCGCCAGCGGCGTTCGCCATCGCATGGCTTTCGTCGAAGATGATCGCGCCATCGAAATCGGCGCCGAGCCAATCGACGATCTGGCGCACGCGCGAAACCTTTTCATCACGCGCGTCGGAGCGCAAAGTGGCGTAGGTCGTAAAAAGAATGCCCTCGCCCAGCCGGATCGGCGCGCCCTGGCGAAACCGTGACAGCGGGGTCACCAGCAGTCGTTCCTGACCCAACGCCGACCAGTCGCGCTGCGCGTCCTCGATCAGCTTGTCGGATTTCGACACCCAGACAGCGCGTCGGCGGCCCTTGAGCCAGTTGTCGAGCAGAATCCCCGCGACTTGCCGTCCCTTGCCGGCGCCAGTGCCGTCGCCCAAGAACCAGCCGCGGCGAAACTGAAAAGCGTTTTCGGCGTCGTCGGAAGCCGCGGAAACCATGTCGAAGGTTTCGTCCACGGTCCAGAAGCCGGCGAGCCGGCCGCAATGCGCCTCGCCCGCCTGAATCACGCTTTCAAGCTGGGCGTCTGAAAGCAACCCGCTCGCGACAATTCTGGCTGGCAGATGCGGCCGATAGGACGGTTTGGGCGGCGCGACCGAGGCCATCGCCGCCGACTGCACCAGTTTGGTGGGATGCATCCGGGAATCTGGAATACGGATCGACTGCAATCCGTATTCCTCATAAAGCGCTTCCGTGAGGCTTCGGCCTTCGAGCGGCTTCCATTCGACCGTCTCATAGGCCAGCTCCAAAACCTCGGGTTCAGACATCTTGGCCGGGAGCGGGTCTGGACGTGCGGCGACAGCGCGCGGCGCCCGCATGATCATCGGACGAGCGGCGGCCGGAACACTGACCGGCGCCGTGATCGGCAGGCGCGACGGAACCAATTGCGTGACCCAGCCGAGCAGCGTGGCGACGTCGGGCGCCATCCCGGGCGACGCCGGGAAGATTGTCGGGTCGGCGGCGGGAAGTCGGTCGATAACGGTCAGGCGCGTGTCAATCGTCGTGCCATGTTTGGCGAAGACCGCGCCGTCTATGGCGGCGGAGAAGACAACCCGCCCGCGTTCCTGCAGCCGGACGAAATGTTCGGCCCAGCTGGGGTTATCGGGGGCGCAACTCGCCCCGGTGATCGCCACTAGCCGTCCGCCTTCCGTGAGACGGGCGAGCGCCGAAGAGATATGGCGAAGGGCGGCGCCCGCCATCTGGCGATCGACATTGGCGAGCGCGGAAAAGGGCGGATTCATCAGCACGACGCTCGGCGTCGCGCCCGCATCCAGGTAATCGTCGATTTGCGCGGCGTCGAAACGGGTCACCGCGACGCCGGGAAACAGATGACTGAGCAAGCCGGCGCGGGTCTCGGCCAGTTCGTTCAAAACAAGCGACCCGCCGGCAAGCTCGGCGAGGATGGCGAGCAGCCCGGTCCCAGCCGAGGGCTCGAGGACAAGATCGGCTGGTGTGATCGCTGCGGCGACGCGGGCGACCAGCCCGAGCGCGATCGGCGTCGAGAATTGCTGAAGCGCCTGGCTCTCTTCCGAGCGGCGCGTATGGGTGGGCAAGAGACCGGCGATCTTGCCCAACATGGACAGCAGGGCCGCGGGCGAACCGGCGCGCGCCTGCATCACCGGACCAAATTTGCGCAAAAACAGCACCGTCGCCGCCTCGCAGGCGTCATAGGCCATTTTCCAGTCCCAGGCGCCTTGGGCGTCGGAGCCGCCGAAGGCAGACTCCATCGCTGCGCGCAGCATCGGCGCATCCACGCGTTGGCCCCGCTCGAGAGTGGCCAAAAGACTTTGCGCGGCGGCGAACGACGCATCGGGGGACAGCGGGCCGGCCGGGATCGGCGCGGCGACGAGCGCGGCAAAGCGAGCGGGAGCATGGGTCATGGGGAACAACCTCGGGAGAGTTTTGCGGGATCGAACCGGAGCCTCTCTCTCAAATCCCCCGGTTCATTCCCCTCCCGGCCCTCCTCTTCCTCTCCAGGCGAACATAGAAAAAGGTCCAGCGCGAAGCGCCAGACCCAAGTCGCGTAGCCTTTTCGGTACGGCGCGCCTCACGCGGCGGCCGCTAGGGCGGGGGCGAGGCACCAGACAGGAAGAACGGCGCCGTCGGCTTCGATCGCCCGTCCGGTGGCGGCGAGCATTCCGGTCGTCGTGGCGACGTTGAAGAACTTTGACGTCGGATCGAGGACGACCTCGCCAATGGCGAGGGTTTCGGAGACGCCGAGTATGTTTCGCGTCAGGGATCCGAGAAGACCTCTGGTTTTCGATGCGATCTGGAGAGCGACGGCGCCATTGGCGACGTAGCTGGTCTGATAGAGGCGCGCGTCATTGACAGCGCAGACGGCGATGGGACCGAGGTCGATGGCTTTCAGGTCGAGGCGCATGGGATATTTGCTCCGTTAAAATTCCAGGGACGCGTGCGTTGCGACGCGGCGGCGAATACGAGTGATGTCGCGCGCACAGGACTCCGGCGCTCTGGACTTGGGCGCGACATCGCTGGGGCGGGCTGTGTGGGCCGACTCGATGACGCCTGCTGGCGGCTTATTTGGCCGCCGGGCGTTTGGAACCGGCGCGGTCCTGTCGCCCTGTTCGACGGCGAGCGACCGGCGGTAGCCAAAGTTCATCCAGGGTTCGAAGCGGATCGCGGAAAGCCAGTCGGCGATGGTCGGGATGATGCCGCCGCAATCTTCCATCACATGCTGCTCGCCGATGAGACGGACGGGCACGTCTTTGCCGGCGCTGTTGGGAATGGTGACGCCAAACTGGCGTTCGCATTCGAAGATTCCCTGACTGTGGTGACGCAGAGCGCGGTGGCGCGCGTCCGCCCACATTTCCTTGGTGGCGTCGAACCATTGGTGGATAGCCAGGTAATCGTCGGGCGCGCCACCGAACCGACGAGCCGACGACTGGGCATGGAAATGCGCATGGCTCATGGCTGCACCGAGCAATTTACCTGGGCAGGAGCGTCAGGGGTTTTTGCGGCACGAACGATCTCGTCGATTGGGAGCGTATCGTTTTCGGCGAAGCCCGTGTTGGTGATGGTCTCGTTCCAGTAAACGTCGCTGGAGAAAGCCTTGTTGGCGAGATCGAAGGTCAGCGTGCCGCCGCCGCCGTCTCCATCGTACCAATTGACGTCGGTGGCCTCGAGGTAGTCGTCGCCAAAACTCGCGAGGTCAGTGTAAAGCGCCGGATCGAGCGGGATCTCGGACGGGTACGTGCCGATGTCGTTGAGCTGTCCGGAGTCTCCGCAGCCGGAGAAATAAAGAACGACCTGGGTGAAGCCGGCGACCGCGAGGCGAGCGGCCAGGGCGTTGCGCGTTTCGACAATTTCTGCGGGAATATCGGTCATGGCGAAGAGCCTCGGGAGAGTTTTGCGGGATCGAACCGGAGACCTCTCTCTCAAATCCCCCCGTTCAATCTCCTCCCGGCCCTCCTCTGCCTCTCCTTGGCGGGCATAAGAAAAGGTCCGGCGCGAGGCGCCAGACCCATTGATGCCGACCACCAACAACGCCGTCGTCAGCCGCGCGGCGGTTCGAGCAGCTGGTAGGATCGGCTCTTGATATTGGAAATCCGATAGAGGCCGCCGCTGTCCGGCGCGCGAAACAGCACCCCGCCGCGGCCGCGCGGGTTGGCGATGACCTCCAGCCGGTCAAAACTCTGCCCATTGGAAAAGCGCAAGGCCTCGTCAAAGACGATCACCTGGCCCGCGCGCGGTCCGGGTTTGGCCGCCCGCGCGCGACGCGCGGCGAGGTTTTCACGGCAGCGCGCACGCCAATCCAGGGCGTATTTCGCGTCAATCGGCGTCAGCAGATCGAGGACCGACGCGGGGCACTCGCTTTCGCACGGACCCATGGTTTCATCCATGTCCTTGTAGCCGAAGACGTAGCCTTCCTTGTCACGCGGATTATAGCGCACCAGGCAAACTACGGCGAAGACGTCGCGTTTGCCCGTATCCAGGCGGATGTGCTCCACGGCGGCGTAATAGACGCGTATGCCGGCAAGCGCGGAGCGCAACACTTTCGACGTCATTTCGGGACGCGTGTAAGTGAATTGCGCGTCGAGATATTGCTTCGGTCCGGAATGGCCGCCGAGCGATCGCATGTAAAGCCAGCCCATAGCTGTCTCCTGTCGATGAAGAAATGAAAGTCACGCGCCCGGCGCTATGGCCGGGTGTGTTTCGGATTGGGGTTTGAGAGAAAAACGGGACAACCGAAGCCGCCCCGCATCGAGATCATTCCGCCGCGATAGAATGCGGCTGCGGTTGATCGGGCTCGTCGGCCGCGGCCTCTTCTTCCTCGCCAGCAAGGAAGTCCGGCAGGGCCTCGGGCTCGTCGGCTTGCGCTTGCACGACCGTCTCGATTTCGGAGAGGCGCAGCGGCTCCGGCAGCCAGCCCGCGCCGTCGAGCAGGCGCGCGGCTTCGCTCGCCATGTCGCCCTTTTTCAAATGGTCGATCAGCTGCGCCGATTGCTCGCCCTTGGCCTCGCGCACCGCTTCGAGAATGCGGGCTTTCGGCACACGGCCGAGATAATTATCGACCGTCGGCTTCCAGCCTGCCACCGCCATATCCAGATGGACCGCCCGGGCGAGCGTATCGCCATGAGCCATGGCGTCGGGACGCCGGTTCCACGGCTCCTTGACGACATTGACGGCAAGCGAGGCGCAATGGGCGAGCAGGTTCGCTTGGTTGACCCCATCCAGTTCCGCCAGAACGTCCCAGAGGTCGGCCGGCGTTTTCGGCAGGAAATTAGCCCATTGCTGATGCCGCGCCTCGATCGCGCGCGCCGAGGCGCTTTCCGCCAAGCCCGGCGCCTGAGCGGAGAAGGCGGTGTGTTTTGCCGTGATCTCCAGGCAGCTGTTGGAAGCGAAGCGATAGAAGGCGCTGAGGCAAAGCGCGTGGAGCACCGCCTGCAGCGCGACGTCTGGATCATTGGCCAGGCTGTTGCGCAAAGCCAGCGTGCGATGCGCCGTCAACTCGGTGACAAGCCGATCCGACAAAGGACGCAGAACGTCCTCCTCCTCGGACGCCTCGGGTTCGGAACCGGTCGGGGCGCCGCCGATCGCGATGATGGTGCGCGGAGCGGCGGTTGCGGAGCCGGCGGGCGCCGTGGTTTCGGCCTCGCCGCCCTCAATCGGAGTCAATGGCGCAACCGGTGCGACCGGCGCTTCATCCTCGGGACGCACGAAGCCGCGCACGATTTGCAGCGCGCCCTCGTCGTCCAGGCTGACAAACACGCCGGCGCGGGCGATCTCGGCCGGATCATAGCTGAGGGGACGCTCCTCCAAAGCCGCAATCGCCGCCTCGATTTCGCCCAGGCGTTGATCTGCCTCATCAGGCAACTCGTCGGCGTCGGCATATTGAACCTCGATCGCTTCGTATTCGGCCCGCAGCGTTTCGAGACTGGTTGACTCTTCCTCGGTAAAATCAATCGCCTCGCCCGTCAGGCGGCGAAGACCGGCTTTGTGGCCGTAGGGAAAGTCCGCGGCGATGGCGATCCATTTCCAGCCTTCGGGACGGAGCGCTTCCGCCGAGACTTGCAGCTTCTCGATCACGAGCTTGTCGAGCAATGCCGGGTCTTGCAGCCAGCCCCCGTCATCGTCGGTCTGGAACAAATCGCGCAGCACCACGCCGCCAGCCTCCTCATAAGCATCGACGCCGACAAATTGCGCGCGGCGGTCCAAAGCCTTGACCGCGCCTTCGGTGAGCTGGCGGCGGATGTAATAGGCTTCCTTGTTGTAGGTGCGCGAAATCGCCTCCCAAACCTGCTCCTGGCGCGCATGATCGTTGGTGACGGTGAAGGCCATCAATTGTTCCAACGTCATGCCGTCCTCGGCATAGACATCGAGCAATGTGCTGGAGACCGCGGCGAGACGCAGACGCTGCTTGACCACGGTCGGGGTGACGAAAAACCGCGCGGCGATATCGTCATCGCCGAGGCCCTTTTCACGCAACGCCTGAAACGCCCGGAACTGGTCGAGCGGATGCAAAGCGACGCGCTGGACGTTTTCGGCGAGCGAATCCTCTTCGGCGAGGCCGCCTTCGCGCACCACGCAAGGCACCGGCGCGTTTTTGGCGAGGCGCTTCTGCTTGACCAGCAATTCGAGCGCGCGAAAGCGGCGGCCGCCGGCGGGGATCTCGAACATGCCGGTTTCCTGGCCCTCGGCGTCGAGGACAGCGCGGACGCTGAGGCTTTGAAGCAGCGTGCGCCTGGCGATATCCTCGGCGAGCTCCTCGATCGAAATGCCGGCCTTCATGCGCCGGACATTGGATTGGCTCAAGACCAGCTTGTTGAAGGGAATGTCGCGCGAGGCGCTGAGAACGATTTTTTGGACCGCATTCGCCATTGTCTTTTCTCCGCGACGGGCGCCGAAAATCTCTCTCTCGGCTCCTACCCGTCATGAAAATCGGCGCAGCCCTCTGACTCTACGCCGTGCCGCATCACCCATCTGGCCGGAGGAGGTCCGCACGCTTCGGCCCCGCATTTCGGCGGGACCAAGCCTGGCGAACCGATTTGCGTTCAAGCCGCGACCTGCTCCTCCTCGTCCGTAACAGCGGGTTCGGCTCGCGCGGCATTCGGCGCAAAGCCGAGAATGAAATCAGCCGCCTTGGAAGCAGCACTGGCAGCGCGCACAATCGCCTTACTGTCGTCGTGCAAACAGTCCGCCCAGGAGCCAATGTAATCAGCGTGGCGGACCGTCGGCGTGATGCCGAGCGAGGCGCAAAGAAAGGCTGCTGAAATTTCAGCAACAAGTTCTTCGAAGGCGTACTTTTTCGAGCCGAACGAGCCGGAAAGATCGCGGTTCAGGCGATGCGGCGCCCCACTCGCGTGCGAACATTCATGCAAAGCCGTGCGGTGCCAATTAATCGGCTCGTAATAGGCCTGGGGAGGCGGCACTTGCACGTAATCGAGCCTGGGATGGTAGAACGCCTTCTCGCCGCCGATCCGGAAATCCAGGCCCGTCGCCCGGATCAAAGCCTCAACCTGCGGCAGAACAAGATCGGTTTCGACGGGCGGCGCCGCCACCATCAGCTCTTCGGGCAGCCCCTCACATTGAGCGACGTTGAACACCGTGAACCGTTTGAGGAAGGCGATCGACCTGGCTTCATCGCCGGTCTCGGAGGCTTTACGGCGTTCCTCCTCGGGCGTGAAGCGGTCGGCGTAAACGACAGTCGTGCCGCGCTCGCCCTTGCGCACATGGCCGCCAAGGCTCAGCGCCTGGCGAAAGGTGAGCCAGCTTTGGCCGGTAAATCCATGCTCGATCACCGCGCCCCATAAAATGAGCACGTTGATTCCGCTATAGCGCCGGTCTGTCGCCGCGTTCTTGGGCATGCCCAGCGGCGCCATTCCCGCCGCCGATCCCCAGGGCTGGACCCAGGGCGCGCGGCCCGCCGCGAGTTCGGCGATGATCTTGTCGGTGATTTCGGAATAGAGGTCCGTCCGGTCTTTGCCGAAGCGGGAGTTTGCAGCGCTCTTGCTCATTGTGATTGTCCACGACGGGCGCCGCGAGCCTTTCTCGCAACCTCCTTCCCGTCGCGGCAAAGCCGGTCCGCACTCTCACTCTAACGGGGAAACACGAGCCCTTCAGGGAAATGGGGGAGGGCCGACTCCGGCGGTCTCCGGCGAAGAAGCTTCACTTCTCGCCTCAGCAGTAGCGGGCGGCGCACACTGGCTGTAGAAGGTGGCGCTATTGCTTTCTGAGGGATTCCTGTTTGAGCCAGTCTGAATTTGATGACGTGTCGACACCGCGGCTTTGGGCCCTGTCCGGCAACGATCCGACGCAATTCAACCGCGAGGACGATCCGCCTGAGCGCGTCGCGCTGAGAATTCTTGTCGATGATGATTTAAAGGAATACGCCCCGCCCTGGCCATACGAATTCCGGGACGGAGACTTTTTCGCCATCGGATCCGGCCTGGCGCTTCACGAAAGTCTGTCCGTTCGCGGCTGGGCGCTATGGCCCGAATAAGTCTGGCGACGCCATCGGGCACATTTTGATCGCCGCAAAGCCGACGTCAATCTGTGACCGCAAGGGGGCGTTGCGGGGTCTCCCCGCAGATGGGGGTGCGCCGACGACCTTGGCGTCGGCCAGGGGGAAGGCCTTCCCCTCCCCGCATACCCAGTTCGAAGAGGTATTTTTGTGGTGGCCTCGGAAAGGATTTATTCTATTTCCGGTGCGCGCCCCACGCCACAGGCATGGCATATTTTTGGACCTACCCTTTGTTTCTAATCCTCGGATATTGCAAATTAAGACCTAGAGTTTATAACAGACGATATGACCGCCCAAACTCATAGAGAACGAGCCCTGGAAGTCGCGCGCCGACAAGGAATCGCGCGAGGACGAGACTTTGACGCCGCTGGCGTGCCGCGCGTCTATCTGCAAAGGCTCCGCGATGAAGGCGTTCTCGAGCAGGTCGGCCGCGGTCTCTACAAGCTGGCGGGGGCGGACGTCTCAAGCAACACGAGCCTGGCCGAAGCCACGCGCATCCTGCCGAAAGGGATCATTGGCCTGCTCTCGGCGCTGCAATTCCATAACCTCACGACCCAGACGCCCCACGCGATCTGGATGCTGCTCGGGCCGAAGGACTGGGCGCCGACGAATCCATCGGTATCGCTGAAGATCATTCGCGCCAGCGGCGAGGCGCTGACCGCCGGCGTGGAAAATCATCAGATCGATGGCGTGGCCGTGCCGATCACCTCACCGGCGAAGACTGTCGCCGACTGCTTCAAGCACCGCAACACGATCGGCCTCGACATCGCGATCGAGGCGCTGAGAGACCTTCTCAAGACGAAAACAGGACGAGCTGGCCTGAGCGAGCTCTGGCGATACGCCGACATTGATCGCGTTCAGACGGTGATGCGTCCCTATATCGAGGCCATGACTTCATGAAAGCGCCAAAGAAGAACATGGGCGTCTCCATACGCGAGCGGCTAACTCAACGCGCTCGCGAACGCCGGGAAAATGCTCAGCTGCTGATGACGCGATACGCGATTGAGCGGGTGCTTTATCGCCTGAGCATCTCGCCGCATCGGGATCGCTTCGTGTTGAAGGGCGCGATGCTGTTTAGCCTCTGGGCGCCCGTGCCGTATCGCGCGACGGGCGATCTCGATCTCCTCGGTTTTGGCGAGAACGATCCCGACGCCGTCATCGCTGTGTTTGCCGAGATCTTCGCCACGCCTTTGGATGATGATGGCCTGATCTTCCGAACGGAGACGCTGCGCGCCGCAGCGGCGCGTGAGGAAGATGAATATTCCGGCGTGCGGCTTAACTTCGTCGCCGAACTCGCCGGCGCGCGCCTGCCCATGCATATCGACATCGGCTATGGCGACGCGATTACGCCGGGCCCGGTCGATATCGAATATCCATCACTCATGGGTCAGCCCACGGCGAAGCTCAAAGCCTATCCGGCTCAGACAGTCGTGGCGGAAAAGTTCCAAGCCATGGTGGCGCTGGACATGCTCAATTCGCGAATGAAGGATTTCTTCGATCTCTGGGCCATTGCCGGCGCCTTCGCGTTTGACGGCCTCGTTCTGGCGCGGGCGATACAGACGACCTTTGAGCGCCGTGCGACACCGCTACCGACGGAAACGCCGTTGGCGCTGTCGGCCAGTTTCGCGGAAGCAAAGCAGGTCCAATGGTCCGCGTTCCTCCGACGGACCGAAATCGCCCTCGCGCCAGACCCTCTCCTGGAGGTTCAAGCGCGCATCGCCGAATTTGTCATGCCTCCCGTGAGAGCCATCTCCCGATCCAAGTCGTTCGAAGCGAATTGGGCTGCAGGCGGGCCTTGGACGGGAGATGAGACCTAAAAGTTTCGCCTGGAAGTCAACGCGCGACAGAACCTTGGCACCCGCCAGCAGCGCCGACGACAATGGCCCGGTTGGCAGCAGCAGCCGTTCGCGGCTGGGCGCTATGGCGCGAATAAGTCCGGCGGGCACATTTTAATCGCCGCAAAGCCGACGTCAGTGTGTGACCGCAAACGGGGCGTTGCGGGGTCTCCCCGCAGAAGTGGGCGCCGGCAACCTTGGCGTCGGCCCTGGGGGAAAGCCTTCCCCCCGGATTCCCTGGCGTAATTGGGGTTTCACGTGTGAATAAGCAGTTCAGCGTGCTCCCTCCGGCGGCACCCAAGGAATCAATAGCTTTGGAAGCTGATCGGCGTCGAAACGCATCGCCGTTTTTTACGCCAAGGCTTGAGTCGATCACCGACATGCCTCAGTTTGCCACCTAAGGAGAGCAAAAATGTTTGGCTGGTGGCGGCGTCGAAAGGAATTGCATGCCCGCGTCGACGCCGACGCCACGGCCATGATCGCGGAGTTCGGCGCCTCCGCCTACCACGTCGCACGGGACCGCGCCCTTGAGCAGCGTCTTCACAAGATCGTCGACGCCGAACGGACGCCGGAGCATTGGAACCTTGTGCGCTTCGAAATCCGGAAGCGGACAGGACGGCAGGACGCAGACACGGCGACGAGATATCTTGAGGACGGCGGATGAGCCACGTCATCCGATCCGAGGTCACGGTCGCGGAAATGGCGGAACATGGCATCGACTCCGTCGATGCGTTTTGCGAGAAATGCGGGAGCTTGTGGCGGGCGCCGATCCATATTCTGCCGCCGGCGACGACACTCGCCAAGATCGCCGCGCTCATGGTCTGCCCGAACTGCGGCGGGCGCCATGTCGACGTCGTTCCCGCGTCACGAGAACAGCGCGGGACCGCTCACTGAAGGTTTGGCGAGAGGGCGATGATCGTCGCACGTATTACGACAGCGATGCCGAATTCAATTGCCTGCATTCAGTTGCGGTGGCCGCGGGGGGCGCCGTTGCTCCAATGCGTCTTCGCCAGGAACTCGTCGAGTTTGACGATCAGCGCTTCCATGTGGCGTTGAGCTTCCTTGGCGTGAACCGCACCGTGGATCTGGATTTCCAGCAGCGCGAATTCGGCTTCGACGCGCGCAATCTCGATTATCTCGCGCAGTTCCTCGTCCATTTCGGCCGGCTCGTTCCAGACTTTGACCCCGCGTTGGGTCCGCGCCCCGTCGCGCGCACCCGCTGTTATTACAAAGCTGAAGGTTAATTTGACGTTAGGTCAAGGCCTTGGACGATCGTCGCGACTTCGTCAGGATTTGTTCGCGCCGGAACCGTGGGTTTCGAAGGTGGCCAGCGAAATCGTCAGCGCGATGATCGTTCTGCGCGCCGAAGGGTCGCTCACATTGGCGAAGGCGCGAAAGAGTTCTATGGCGTCCTCAGGAAGCAGGGTTTCCAGCGCCGGCGATTGCCCGGCAGCGACGGCGGCGCGGGCGTCTTGGAAGAAGTAGGCGACAGTCTGATCGAGCGCGACCGCGATACGCAGAAGATCGACCGCGCTGACCCTCTCGCTTCCGGCCTCGTATTTCTCGATCTGCGCGGAACTCGCGCCGACGATTTGAGCCAAACGCTCCAGGCTCATCTGACGCGACAGTCGCAGCAATCGAAGCCGTCGACCTACATGCTCGTCGATGGAATTCACAATCGATTTCATCCTGAAAACTCTGGCAACACTGTCCGCATCCCGCCTGTTCGGCACGACTTTTTTACGACTCGTTCATCAATAATCCATTCGATAACATGAGCGGTCGCTGAACACACATCCCTTGTCAGGTTTGCGTTAATTGGTTACCGCCTGCCAAGGCTTCCTCGAAGGCGTGCAGCATGAAACCGGTCATCGTCTTCATTGTGGGCGCCCTCACTGCCGGAGCTGCCGTGGGCGGCGAGCCGGCGAAGCCCACCTTGAATCCGGCGATAACGCAGGCGACGATTGCGGAGACCATTTGCACGAGCGGATGGACCCGGACGGTGCGTCCCTATGTCGCGGACATGAAGCGGATCAAGGCCGAGATGCTGGCGGCGATCGGCGAGCCCATCGAGCGGCGGAACCGTTACGAACTCGACCACATCGTCCCGCTCGCCCTCGGCGGCGCCTTGATCGATCGTCGAAATCTCGCCCTCCAGCCGATCGACGAGGCGCGGCAAAAGGACGCCGTCGAGGTGTGCCTGTCGTCGCTCGTCTGCCAAGGAAAGATCGCGCTGGATGACGCACAATCCGCGATATTCGAGGACTGGCGAAAAGCCGGGGAGCTTTGCGAGGAAAAGTGGTGACCGCGCGGCGACTCTAATCGCTCGCTTATCCGATCCCCGGCGTCTTCAACTGCGTCAAGGCTTTTTGTTGAATAAGTCAGGTGCGGATTGCTAGCGCGCTGGGTGCGCTTTCGACCACTGCCAGAGTGCGCGATCTAGATCGCGCAACGCGACGTTGTGCGTTTTTGCGAGCTGACGGCAGCAGGTGAGATAAGCGAGATAGAAATTGACGGAGCGGTCTTTGCTCTCACTTCCGAGCGCTTCGAGCGCCCGGAAATCGATCACCGTATAACGTTCCGGATCAATCGCGGTGAGGATAGCGGATGCGACGGGCGCAAGGACCCCTTGTAGTCCAAGCAAAACGGCGATGGCCGCGCGCTCGGTCTTGGCGCTTATCGCGAGACTCAAGGCGTCGGCGATCTCTTCGTCGCTGTTGCGGCGCAAACGGGATTTGCCACGTCCTCCCGTTTTCCAGTCGAAGATCGTCTCGATGTTTGAGCGCGTGTAATCCCCGGAGCGTATCCGGCGTCCGGCCGCGAGCGCATCATCGTCCGATTCATACGCATAGTCCTTTGCGAGCCTATGGATGTCGGCCGGGTCGAACTGCAAATTGAATTCGCAGGGGTTGGACTTGGGGGTCACCTTATACCTCGTTCCCGGGTATCGAGTCTGACCCGATATCGTAGCGCGGCGCTCGCGCTGTTGCCAAGCTGGCGTTTGTGGATGGTAATAAGCTTTATCATATGGAGGGAGCTGATGAGTTCTGATCTTTGGACGTGGGGCGGTACTTATTTCGGCCGCCGGGAAGGTGAAGACTTGTGGACTCACTCCGGTCACCATGTCGGCCGCTTTCACGGCGACGAAGTGTTTGGTTCGGATGGCCGTTATCTTGGCGAAATTAAGAGCGGCAAGTTGATCACACAATTATCGTCGCAAACGCGTCGGGGCCATAGTTTTGCGCCTTATGCGTCGCGGGTTGGGCACGTTCCTTATGTTGGTCATATCGGCACGGTCATGTATTCCGGCTACGAGGATTTTCCAGACCCGGAGACATTCAAATGAAACGCGACATGGACCTCGTTCGCGAACTCCTTTTGAAGTTAGAGGCGCTCGACATCCCGCCCGGCGTTGTGAGGCCGTTGTCCCCCTATAATCCGGCGATGGCCGTCAACGGTTTCACCGGCGATGAAGTTGGACACCATCTTCGTATGCTTGTCAGCGGAAATCTCGTCGAAACCGCTGGGTCTCAATCGTTTGGGCCGGACGGAAGCCTTGTCTTCCGTCAGATAAGCTGGGCGGGCCATGACTTTTTGGATTCCGTTCGCGATCCCGAAATTTGGGCAAAGACGAAAAAGGGCGCGGCGGCGGCAGGAGGATTTACCGTCGATCTCCTCAAAGACCTTGCGAAGGGCCTTGTGAAAAAACAGATCGAGGAATTCACGGGTGTTAAACTCTAATCTCCCATCCGTCGTTGCCGGTCGCGCCCCTGTCCTCGTCTCGGCAAGCGGCGAGCGCGCCTCCTATCGCTTATTTGAATTCTTTACGGCGCAGGTCCGAAATCCACACGCGCGTCGTGCTTATCGGCAGCGGGAGATTTATCGATCCGATTGCGCAAGCGTCGATGTTCCTGCAGAGTTCAAGTGCGCGAGGCGGGTTTTCGGGCTTGGCAGTGTTCATGCAATGTTCTAAAAGAGCAACTTGGCTTTGAGAAGTGAATTCCGTGCTCAGCACCATTGTCGTTCCCAATCGCAACTCCTGGCGCCATCGCCGTGCAAAAGCTGCCCTGGAGGGCAAGCACGGGGTAAAGCTGCTGACCATCGATCAGCTTGCCGCGCGTCTCGCCGGCGGCTTCCTGCAGTCCATCGACAGCGACCACCTGGCTGCGGCGGTCGGGGAGTCGATTGACCTCCCCCTTGGAGAGCTGGACGCAATCAAGACTTTGCCAGGCTTTCAGCGCGCCGTTGCCAACAGTTTGTCGAAAGCCTGGAGCGCCGGCCTCAGTCTCGAGAACGAAGCGAAAGCCGCCTCGGACCAAGCGGCTCGGCTAAGACTGGAGGCGCTCGCGCTTTTGGAAAGAGAAGTGCTGGCGCGGTTGCCCAGGAACGAGCTGAGGCCCGCCGATCTTGTCGCGCGCGCGCTCAGGCGCACGGGTTACGCGCGTGTCCTTTTCGGGTCGATTGAGATTCATGGCCGAACGGAAATGTCGCCGGTCTGGCGCCCGCTTCTGGCTGCGCTCGCCACCGAGGTCGAAGTGACCTGGGTCGCTGAGGCGCGGCGTGTGCCGCCATGGCTAGCGCAATTGGGTGTGAAAACCATAGAGAGCTCCCCAGAACAGTCTGTGCGCCGTTCCATCTCCTGCGCAAGTCCACGCCATGAGATCCTGGAGGCCGTTCGCTGGGCGCGTGGTCTCCTCGCCAGTGGGATGGGCGCTCAAGACATCGCCATCGCGACGGCATCTCCGGACGGTTGGGATGATCACGTCCTCGCTCTTGCGGCGACCGCCAATATCCCCGTCCACTTCATTCACGGTCGTGCGGCGCTGGATAGTCCTGAAGGACAACTCGCGGCCGCCCTGGCTGAAGTTCTTCTGCGTGGTTTTTCGCAACCGCGCGTCAAACGCGTTATCGGCCTCCTGCGCGCGCAAACCACCAATTTTTCTAAATTGCCTAGCCAATGGTGGCGCAAACTTCCCGAAGACGCGCCGCTCCTGGACGCCGGGCGCTGGCAGCAGGAAATCGCCGCGCTCAATCCCGAGGATTTCCCTGACGGCGACGACCCAAGACCGCGCCTTCTCGACATCATCGACGCCATCGGCCTCGGCTTAGCCGAGGCCTCCGAGGTCGGCGAACGGTTGCTTCAAGGAAAGGCCCTGGCGATTTGGCGCAAGGCGCTCACCGACGCCCCCGCCGAAGCCTTGGATGTCACCTTGGCGGGGCTGCGAGTTGACGACGGCCTCGAGCCGACCGTCTCCGTGGTCTGGGGGCCTGCGGCCGCCATCGCCGCCGTTCCCAGACCTTACACTTGGCTGGTGGGACTGACCTCTAGGTCCTGGCCTCGCCGAGCCAGCGAAGACCCGCTGCTGCCCCATCACATCGTTCCCTCTTCCCGGCTTGATCCCCTACCGGTCCATCAGGCCGATACGCGCGACTTCGAGACGATCGAGGCGATGACCGCCAGCGAACTCGTATTTTCGCGCGCGCGGCGCGATAGCGGCGGACGCGTTAATGGCGTTTCGCCGCTCTATCCGCGCGACATTGTCGAGGTCTATCTCGCGCAAAGCCGCGAACCCGAGCAGGCGGCGAGCGATACCGATCGGCTTTTCGCCCGGCCCGCCGAATTCGCAGCCCTGCCCGAAGCCCGCCTGGCGCTGTCCGCCTGGATCGACTGGCACACCGAACGCATCACGGCGCACGATGGCAAGGTGCGCGCCAACCATCCGCTCCTCCTGCAGGCGCTCGATCGGCGTCAATCGGCGTCCTCCCTGGCGAAGCTGCTGCGCGATCCCCTGGGCTACCTCTGGCAGTACGGTTTTGGTTGGTCTTCACCGGACGAAATCGACGAGCCGCTCACGCTCGACCCCCTGCAATTTGGCAACCTGCTTCATGAAATTCTCGAAGGCGCGATCCTGATTCTTGAAGGAAAGCCGGGTGGATTTGCTGCCGCCGCCCAGGATGAGCAAGCGTTAAAAAACGTCATCGGAGCAGCGACCGCGTCGGTGGCCACGCGATGGGACTCGACAGCGCCCGTGCCGCCCCCCGTGATTTGGCGACGAAAGTGTCAAGACGCGTCGGAGCTTGCTCTAACCGCGCTTTCCGCCAATGAAGCCCCTTTGGTCGGGCAACGGAGTTTCGCGGAAATTCCGTTCGGTGGCGATTCCCGCGCGCTCGACATGGGCGACAATGTCCTGGAGACGTTGCCTTGGGACCCGCGAACCCCGGTCGTAATTCCCGGCACAGGCATTTCGATCGGCGGCTCGATCGACCGGCTGGACCTCGCGGGCGACAACAGCGCGGCCAGAGTCACCGATTACAAGTCCGGGAAATTCCCTCGCGGCGTCCCTCAGCTCAAGGGCGGCGCCGAATTGCAGCGATGCCTTTATGCCTATGCGGTTCGATCGTTGATCGTCGGGTCCCCCGAAGTCGATGCGCGGCTGCTTTATCCGCGAAAAAAAGGCGCGCTGCTGAACCTCGCGTCGCCCGACGCGACGCTCACCAAACTCACAGCGTTCTTGGCGGCCGCCTATTCCGCCTTCGCCGCGGGCAAAGCGCTGCCTGGTCCCGGCGCCGCGGAGGACTTTAACGACTTCGCCTTCGCTCTGCCCGGCGGAGCGAAGGAAAGTTACGTGGATCTCATTCGGCCCTTGGTCGCGGCAGAACTTTCCGACCTCGCCCCGTTGTGGGAGGAGCCCTGAAATGGTGGCGATGCCAATGAATCTTCCGGATGCCGCGGCGCGCCTGACAGCGCTTACCGACCATGATCGCACGCTGCTTGTCGAAGCGGGCGCCGGCAGCGGCAAGACCGCGCTCATGGCGGGCCGCGTAGCGGTAATGCTGACAGCCGGCGTGCTTCCGCGCGACATCGTGGCCATTACGTTTACAGAGGCCGCGGCAAGTGAGCTCTTGGAGCGCATCGAAAAGTTCGCCAGCCAATTGCAGCAGGGGATGGTCCCGACCGAGTTACGGCAGGCCTTGGCGTCACCCCTTTCCCAGATCCAGCGCGAGAATATCCAGAACGGCTGTCGAACCCTGGATGAAATCACCTGCACGACAATTCACGGCTTTTGCCAGCAGCTCGTGCGCCCCTATCCGGTCGAGACTGGAATCGATCCTGGCGCCCAGATCATCGACCCCGCCGCGGCCGAACTAGCCTTCCACGATTTGATGGAAGCCTGGCTCTCGGCGCGATTCGGGCGAGATCGCAGCGCCGAGGGTTTGGGCCGGATTCCGCCCATGAAGGGGGCCGGCGGCGACGACGATTTTTTTGCCGAGCTGGTAAGCATCGCTCCGGATGAAGCTGTCGATCTGATCGAGAAGGCTGCGGACTTTCTCAAAGAGCACCGCAGCGCCTCGGCGCCTCCGATTACGGTGGACCCGGCCGTATACTCGCGCTTGGTCTCCGCGATCGAAGACTTTGCCTCGTGGTATAATGGGTGTGCGGTCGTCGAGGAGAAGACAGCAGAGGTCGTGACGGATCTCGCGCGCATCGCGGATATCGCACGGGGCCTGGCGGGCAGCCCCATCACAGGCAAAACGATCGCCCAGTTGTTGGCGCACAAGCGTCCGAGCGCGTGCAAAAAGGACACGTCTGATTTTTCCCAGTGGGGAAAGAAGGGCAAATGGAAGGATGCCGCCAAAGCATTCGGGAAGAGCACCGCCTTCGGCGAAACCCTGAGCGCCGCCGGCGAGGTCCATTACTGGAATTGCAATGCCGCATACGGCGAGTTTTGCGGCGCCTTGGGACAATTGGCGTTCCAGCGATTTGTCGCGGAGTTCACCGCGCTCAAGGACATTTACGCGCAATATAAGCGCGACGCAGCGCTGATGGATTTCGACGATCTGCTTCACCATGCCCGCGACTTGCTCGCCAAAAGCGAACCGGTCCGGCAGGCGCTGGCGGTCCGATACCCCCGTATCCTTGTCGATGAGTTCCAAGACACGGATCCGTTGCAGGCCGAAATTCTATGGCGTTTGGCTGGCGAGGGACCGCAAACATGCGCATGGCAGGACCGAAAGATTCGGTCCGGCGCGCTGTTCCTGGTCGGCGACCCGAAACAGGCGATTTATCGTTTCCGAGGCGCCGACGTTGCGACATACCTCACAGCGAAAAAAGCGCTTGCCGATCACGATCCGTCGTCGATCCTCGAAATATCCGCGAACTTCCGATCGCAGCCGTCGATTCTGAAATTCGTAAACGACAACTTCGCGAGCATGCTTGATCTCGCCCAGGGACAGCCGGGTTTTGTCGCGTTGGCGCCAGTGCGAAAGCCGGGCGCGCAATCGGCAGTTGCGACATTTGACTTAACGATCGAGGATAGGCACCGGAACGAGAGAGGATTGATCGCCAAAGAGCTCAGGCGCGAGGAATCCCGACTCGTCGCCGACATCGTCCAACGCCTGATCGGGTCCTACCCTGTATGGGACAAGGACCTCGGTGATTATCGGCCAGCAAGATCCGGAGACATCGCTCTCCTCGCGCCGACCGGGACCAGCCTTTGGCTCTATGAGCGGGCGCTGGAGAACCGGGACATTCCGATCGCCACGCAGGCCGGCAAGGGATTCTTCAACCGCCAGGAAGTTCAGGACCTGATCGCTGTAGCGCGCGCGATCGCGGACCGCCGTGACACGTTGGCGTTGGGCGCGCTGTTGCGTGGTCCTGTCGTTGGCCTGACCGAGGAAGAAATCGCCGACGAAATCTTGCATTTGCAGAGCGTGACCAACAGCCATCGTCCGCTGCATTTGTGGACGAACGCCGAGCTGGTGCATAACCCCATCCTGAAGCGGACGCTGGCAATTCTGCAAAACCTGGCGAGGAAAGCGCGCCGCACGACTCCGCATCAGTTGATGGCCGAGGCTGTCGAAGAGCTGAAAATCAGGCCGATTCTCAAGGCCCGTTATCGGCGCGGCGCCGAGCGCGCGCTGGCGAATGTCGAACTGGTGCTTGAGATGGCGCGCCCTTATGCGGCGCGCGGCATCGCGGAATTCTCCCGCGCAATATGGGATCGTTGGGAAGACACGGAATCGCAAGCCGAGGGCCGGCCTGACGCCGAGGTCGACTCCGTTTCCATCGTCACGATGCATTCGTCGAAGGGCCTCGAATGGCCAATCGTCATCCCCATCAACTCGATGACCAAGCTATATTCCAAGGATCAATTCCTGTACCGGCGACAGGACGATTCCCTTCATTTCGCAGTCCTTGATTTTGCAAGCCCGGACTATGCCGGCGTAAAGCAAGCGGAGGCTGACGAGCTACGCCGCGAACGCGTTCGGCTGTGGTACGTCGCCCTGACGCGCGCACGTGATCTTCTGCTGCTGCCCCTGCAAAGCGAGCGATCGAGTGACGATTGGCTCAGCCTGCTCACTTTGGATTTAGGCTCAGTTCCGAAGTTCGATCCGTCGAAGTTCAAGGGATCCGTGATCGCTCCTCCGAACGCAGCCTCGAACATCCAGGATCTCAAAACTTGGCGAGCAGAGGCGGCGGCCATCGTCGCAAACGAGCGAACTATCGCGTGGCGGCAGCCCAGCCGACACGAACAAGGCATCGATCATCCTGTTGCCGAGTTTCCCATATTCGCTGGTCCTGATGCCGTTGCCGACCAGCCGCCTGACGTCGAAACGCCCGTCATCCAGGGCGGACGGGAGCGAGGGCTTGTCCTTCACAAGCTCATCGAGGAGGTTCTCACGGGAGAGACCTCCGAAGCGCCAGATGCGCTTCAAGCCCGCGCCGCTGAATTGCTCGCTGAAATGGGCGGTGCAGACAACGTGGACCCTGCGAAAGGGTGCAACAGCGCCGAACTTGCCACCAGCGTGTTGCGGGGCATGCGACTGCCCGAAATCGTCGCGCTGCGACCTCGTCTGCGGCCTGAGGTTCCGATATACGGCTCTAAGGTCGAAGGCGTCAGTTTCGAGCTGACGTCCGGCGTTGTTGATGCCTTGGCGATTGGCCCTGATGGAACAATGGAAGCGGTCGTCGACTGGAAGAGTGACGTCGACCCGGATGCAACGGTTGTTGAGCTTTATCGCGCTCAGATTCGCGATTATTTGGCCGCTACCGGCGCGCCAAGGGGTTTCATCGTTTTCCTAACTTCTGGTCGACTCGAGAAAATCGCTGAAGCTATAGGAGATTGAGCGGGCGACTTCGACTCGCCAAGCAGTTGGCCCCGACTGGCTCGCGATTAGCCAGGTCCTGCCGACCAATCCGACCACCGCCGTGCGCGGGCCGCGTAATATGGCGCGGCACGGCAAGGCGCCCGTGCTCGAACCGTCTGAGGCGCGCCATCTCCTCGACGCGATAGACATCACGACCGTGATCGGCTTACGCGACCGCGCCTTGATCTGGCCGATGGTCTATTCGTTCGCGCGCGTCGGCGCGGCGATCAGGATGCAGGTCGAAGACGTTTACACGCAAAACCAGCGGTGGCTCTCATCATCAATCTATGACGACTACCGGATGTCCTCGATGCCGTGGGGATCCGGGAAACTGAGAATAGCAAATCCGATTGTTTTTGGCGACTGAAGGGCGTCTAACGCCATAGACGCTCTCCATGCTGAAGAAAACGGTCCCATCATCACCGTTCGCAAATCCGCTATACCCGTTTTGAATTAAGTTGCTGACGCTTCCCTCTGAGCGATGCACATTGATGTAGCATATGTTCGAAATTTCTTTGACCAACTGATCGGCAGAAGGTCTCTTCGCAGGATCATACATCAAGCATTGCTCAACAAGGTTCTGAAGCTGCTCCGCTAATGGTTTGTATTGCGGATGGTTCGTCATAAACTTCGGCCATGGCGCTCGCTTCTGATTTTGGACATTGACAGCTGCTTGCAAATAGACCCCAAATGGATAGTCGCCCGTCAGCATTTTGAATATCATGGCGCCCAGCGACCAAATATCGGCTTCACTCCCAGGATGATCTCCGGGGGATCGAAACATCATTTCCGGAGCCATATAGGGAAGCGCGCCACGAATGGTCCCCGACGTCGATCTCGTCAAATCGCCCTCTTTTGCCGCTTGGGCGAAAACCTCTTCCGTCAAAGTCGCAATTCCGAAATCCGTTATCTTCAACTCGTGAATGTTCACGCCGGGCTCGGCAATGATATTGCTTGGTTTTAGGTCGCGATGCACCACGCCGGCGTGATGCGAGGCCGCGACTCCCTTGGAGAGATGGTGGAACACCCGCGCGCCCAGATGAGGATCCACTGCCCCGAAGCGGGTGAGCTTTGCTTCCAGCGTTTCGCCGGGAACGTATTCCTCGATAAGGAATAGCCGATTGTCTTCCTCAAAATAGTCCAGAGTCTTCGCGACGTTATGATGATTGACCCTGGCCGCGATGATAGCGCTCTGGCTGAATCTCTTGTCAGGCTGGCCTGCCTGCGGAGTTTTCAGCGCGACTTCGATCCCAAGCAGTTGATCCGACGCCAGATACACATCTTGCATGCCGCCGCGACCAATATGCCTCTGCACCACGTATCTTGAGGAAACGACAGCGCCGTTCTTCATGGCATGACCTCGGGGTGGGAAACATCGAAGGTTACAAAACGTCGGCTCGCGCCAGCGCCAAACGTTATGACACAACATCCCGGCACGATGCCGCCGACCTGGGCAGCCGTATTGTTCAAGAAGATCGCGCCGGACGCGCTTGAAACCTTGAAATCGAAGCCGTCGTATTCGATCGTCAGCGAACCAACGGTGCCCGCGTTTAAGGTAATCTTGCGATTTCTTCGATCAAGCGAATGTGCCTGTCCATCCATTACCACCAGAGCACGATGCTCATTCTCCAGTAGGCGTCTCGCCAACAGCATTTGCACGTCGGCCATATGTGGGCGCTTGGCCGGATCTATCCTCAAACATGCGTGAATCAAGGCCACGATGTCGGACTGCAATCCGACCAGATTTGCACTCAGCGTCGCCAAAGGGACGGCTTCCGGCGGCTGACGAGCCAATTCCGTCGGAGCATTCTTACTAAGAAGCGCCAAAGCCGTGGCGCCGAACGCGTAGACGTCAATTGACCGATCGAAGCTCACCGTCTTATCGCTCCACAACTCTGGAGCCATAAAGATCGGTGTTCCGATGATGCTGCGTGTTTTTGCGTCGTCTCCGGAGCGCGCCAGCCCAAAATCAATAATTTTGATCACGCCCTCTTTGTCCAGACGGATGTTATTTGGTTTGATATCGCGGTGGATGACACCAGCCTCGTGGATGTCTCTCAGGCCGCAAGCAATCTGCCAGAGCACATTTAGATATTTCCGACCAGCCTTAAATGACGCAACATCAAGATTCTCGCCTTCGATAAACTCTATTACGATTGCCTTATCGCGTTTCTTGCCATCCACAAGCTCAATAATGTCGTAGAGCTGGACAACATGCTTGGAACGGAGCTTTGCTAAGGCCTTTTGCTCATCGATAAGCCGCCGCTCTTCGACTCCGACCTGAAGACGTTTGATGATGACGCGTCGCTGCAAATGCAAATCGACGCATTCGATGATTTCACCCATGCCACCTGCGGCGGTAGCTCCCGTGGGCTCGTACCTACCGGTTATTTTCATCGGCTTCTTCCGGGTCAGCAGAGCGCTCAATCTGAATTTCGAGCTGAATGTCCTCTTTCGGTTGCCTGTCCTCTTTATTCCGTTTGGGCTTTTTGGGCGGAGGCTTGCGCTTTGAATGATCCGGCTCAGCATTCGTCAGCTTAGGCTTCGCATTCTCGAATGTATCTGCGCTGGCCTGCCTGTCCTCAGCAGGCGGAATGTCTGCTCTGATCCACATTGCCGTCAGACTTCCGAAGGGATCCCAGAGTTCGATCGTAGTATCCGTGTCGTTGCGGATTTCTCGCACGATCGATGGTAAATCGATCAACGCCGAGGACGCATTATCGGGTCCGCCGCACCATCGGGCGAGCGCAGCCAACCTTTCCGATGCTGGCTTCAGACCTGTGGAATGGATGAGAACCTTTTCAAGGGTGACGGATTCTATGAAGTGAATACCGTCTGTCGTGATCGCCAGTTGCTGGGTGTCGCCAGGGATTGGCTTAACATGGGGTTGCATCCCCTCACCCATTCCTACAAACTGCAGAAGGTCTCGACCATGTCCGCCAACAGCCTCCGCGAGTGAATCATCAGTGGTCAGGCGCTTCACATTTGCTCCGCCACCGAACGAATAAATTCGACTATCCCCGAGATGGACGATGAAAGGACGTGCTTCCTGACCCAGCACGATGGCTGACAGTGTCGCGCCCCCTTTGCCACCGGCGAATCGGAAGACTGCATCGTTAGCGTGAGAAATTGCGGCGTTTGCTCGTTTCTCGATCTCGTAATTGCGATACAACATCAGAGCATAGAAAAAACTCGACAAAGCCAAAGTAGCGCATTTGCCACCGTCCCGCATTCCCCCCATTCCATCCGCAACCGCAACCGCAATCAGAGGCCGCCCGCTAGGGGTTTTGGCGTTGATCCTCAAGGCAGCAACACGATCTTGGTTCTCGGTGCGTTGGATTCCGATGTCGGTGGCTAAAACAGCGGACAGGTCAAAGCACTGATTCAAGGCGCGCTCCGGAGCGCGCCTTGAAAGCCATGCTTCGATTTTTTCCTGAAACATATGCATACTAGGTCCCGAGACAGCGTTTTGGTGCTTCAGGTTTCGGCGTAAACCACAGCGTCCAAGTTAGGGTATCTTTGGCGCTCATTTCCGCGTCAACAAAATCTTCAGATCCGGGTCAAATGAGGAGAGTTGTCGAATATCGACATCGCCGGTCACAACGACAAGATCACGCTCTTTTGCCTGCGCACATATCCAAAGGTCGTTCTCGTCAATTTGAAGACGCTTGGCCGAACCGACTTCTATCCAATCTTCTATCCAACGCTGCATCTTCTTTCCGGACTTGCGTTGCATCTGACCTGCCAGGCGCACTTTAAGCTCCGCGTATACCTCGCTCGTGTGGCGAGTGAGATCAAGAGAGACGTACTCGCGTACCACAGCGAGGCGCTTTCTGTATTCTGCCAAATGCCGGCTGCCCTGCAGTTCGGCAAAACGGATGCCGTAATCCAACTCTGCTAAAGTCACCGCTGAGACCAACTTGGCGGCCTCTGTGGGTAAGCCGCCAACGACAGATACTGCCACCTCATGGTGCGGGTGCTCCTTGTTGAGGTAAGCCGACAAGGCCGAAGTATCGAGGAGATAACCGCTCACAGGCCCTCACGGAAGAAACGGAGCCGCTTGGGCGGCCTCGTCGGATGGGAGGGGCTTCAGCTTTTGCTGGAGCCAGTTGCCGCGCGCGTGTTCCAAAAGTCCGCTTCGGATTTCCTTCAGAGACAGCGCCGGATCGTCTAGTGAAACAGCCCAGGGATTCCAGATGTGCGCGATGGGGCGGTTCGCACCAGTGAACGAAGCAAGAAGCGCACGGGTCATCCGGGGTGACAAATCATATGCTTCAAGAACAGTGGTATCGATGTGATCCAGCAGGCTCGAAAGACGTTCATCGCCCTGGAACAATGCTTTCTCTTTCACAAGCGCTGCGTATTCTCGGGCAAGATCGCCCAACTCAGGGGGCATTGTTGCGGGCAATGGCACATTCAGAAGCGTTCTGATCCTAAAGCGCTTTTCGGTAGAGTGATCAGCCATGAAGGCGTTTGCGATCGGCCCATTTAGAAGGGCAGCGAGAGCGTCAAGATCAAACGCCGGAGTCTTCGGCCATAGCCCGACGAACTGCTGAGACGCGATCAATTCACTGCGATCCACAACCGCAGCCAATCTCCAATAGCCGCGGCTAAGCCGGGCGGCGTTGCAGAGAATTTTCGGTGTGGACCACGGCAAGGTTCCGCCGCCGTAAAGATGCTCAGGGTTGGTGTCTAGCCATGTCGCTCGGCCGTGAACGAACTGTCGGTGATCATTTGCGCGCAGTAAGCCCAACTGCCGATGCGGCCCCGGCTGTTCCGACCCTGCGTGTCGCTGACGTCCATCAAGCCAGCGCAATCCCCAATGCCCTTCAACGAAGTCTCCGACCCGCGGCATCGCCGCGAGACGCCGCCACAGAGGGCCAAGTGGCGCAATCCACAAGGACCCGTCGTCGATTTCGTCCGCATTTCGCACTTCTAAGCGCGTTCGCGACGGCATGCCGGTAAAGGCAAAGGATCGGCGATCCCCGTCGTCCACTTCGCTTGATCTGACAATCTGCGGCTCACTAGGGCGTCGGGGATCTCGTGCGATCAAGAGGGCCGACTCGACTTGCGAAACACTGAAAATGCCATCCGGCAAAGAGACGAGTTCGACCTCGCGGTAGAGACGCTGGACCTCTTGCCTTTGCCCTCTATACGCTCTGTCCATAAGGAACGCGCGGGGCAGAACAAATCCCAGCGCTTTCGGCGCGGCCTGAAGCGTCAGGCCGAGCACAGCCTCAGCTCTCGCCCCGCTAACGGACGCGACTTGCGAATAGCGCGCTCGCTCATCAGCATTAAAAATCTCAAAGGGCGGATTGCACAAAACTACGTCGGCTTTTGCGAGCCTCGTTGCGAGCGCGTCGCCTTGGAACAAATCCGTATTCTCGATTTTCCACCCATTTTTGTTGGGATAATCCGCCAAAATAAGTGAAAGCACCGCCACTTCGCATGCGAATGCATCAATTTCGCTGCCCCTGATCTTCTGGACCAAAAGGTCGTGGCGCTGCCGGTCCGTCCAATCGTGCGGCAATCCTTCTCGGAGATGCCGAAGAGCGGAAACGAGAAATACGCCGGCCCCGGCAAAGGGTTCGTAGATTTTCGGGGGGTCGACGATATCGCGCCAAAGATCCAACCGGCCGACGATGTATTCCGCAACATGTCGCGGCGTACTGTGCGTCCCATAAATGCGGCGCGTCTCAGGTGTGACGAGCGTGTTCTCATAAACAAATGCGAGGTCATCCGCCGAAATATTGGAAACATTCAATCCGGACCGCAAGATGTCCCAAGCATTTGATAACTTACCGCTAATCCCATCCACTGGACACGAATCGGCCAGGCCATAAAAACTCCCAATCCCGGCGAGAACGGTCCGAACGTCGCTCGCGTCCCAGGTCGTGCAGGCGTGATGCTCCCGATCAGTGAGAATCTTCGCGGCAACGAGTCGGAAAACGCCCTGGAACAACGCTTTGTTATCGTCGGAAACACCGGCCTCACGGGTTGCCGCGAGCGTTTCGTTCAGAAGCCGATCGAGCTTTTCGTAAATCTGTCCTTCAATTGCCGGCATGAGACCGACATCGACAAAGTCAAGTTGATAAGCTGCGTTGAAGCGGCCGATCGATTTCGCTCGATGAATCGAATCCGGTCCCCAACCGTCCCTACGGGCTTCGAACAGCCGATCAATTGCATCCAAGGATGCACGCTCCAGCAGACGTGGAGGTCCGCCGGCGTAAACTTGCCAGACGGAAACCGAGTCTCCCTCGACCACGAAAAAAAGCGGCGCGCCCAAATCACGAAACTCCCGGACAAGAAGCTCGGCGCCGCGCTCGTCCGCCATCGATGCGCCGAATGCAGCCGACCGATAGGAGGGAGGAGTCTGCGTGAACACAGCCAGCGGCGCCCGCTTGGTGATGGAGGCGCCAGGCGTCGTTAAGGTGCTGAAAGGATAGTCGCGCACGATTGCATCGGCTCGGTATCCAAGCCGGGCGGTCTCCATGGCGATCCGGTCAAGGGCGGCGGTCACTGGCGCCTCCTTGATGAGACGGCGACTGGCGGGAATGCCAGACTAGTTTGGACCTCGACATCTGCTGCAAGGAGCCGTTCTCGCAGCTCCCTGATAACCGGCTCCATGGGAACAATAATGGCTGGCTCATTACCGGGAAAGGGGCTTCCTTGTTCGATAAACGAAGCGTCGCCCGACTTAAGAAACAGAACAGCAGACAACCGTTCAAGCTGAGGCCAAGCTTTCTGCTCACATAGAGCAAAAAGCCGCGGCGCTAGAGGTGCCAATCGGCCGATTGAAGTGCCCCCAAGATCGATTGCTCGTTTGGCGATTGCCGTTGCCACCAACTCGGCCGGCCCAAAACACGGGCTATGGCCCGCCCCCGCGGCCAGCGCGGGCAGGTCCCTTTTCCAGTACCGAAACGTCTCCTTCGTCAAGCCGAGAGCGTCGCGGAACTGACCCGGAGTATATCGAATTGCCAGAGCACGCTCCAAAGTGTTGTAGACAACACCTTATCATGGGCTGAATCCGTAGTCCACGGCTGCTAAGCAGATGTAGTTTAGGTTCTTGATGATCGGCATGGTGGAGTCGCAGCGAGAAAGCAAGGCAGCGTCGGCCTAAGGCGACGTCCCGGTGCCTTAGGCCGACGTCGGAATCGTTGGTCGAGACCATTCGCGGTGAACGCAGAAACCGGGCGGCGGCGATCGCCGGCAATTGGGTCAATGCTGCACCGCGATAAAATCTTTGATATTTTGTGCAATGCAGCATAACATATTGGAATGAGGCGCGGCCCTGCCGGCCTCATCGCCCTCCTTGGGCGTTTCCTCCCTAGACTTGGGCCGTTGGCGTCACAGCCGACGGTCTTTTTTTGTTCCGTCGCGGGCTCACAAAATTCCCCAGGCGCGATAGCGCCGCCGCCCGGTGAGCTCGCGCAGCCCCAGTAAGGCGATGAGGTTCTGCCCCGCACGCGCCGAAATTTTCAGCTCCTCCGCCAGCATATCCGCAGTGACGATCGGCTTCGCCAGGGCTAAATCCAGCGCCTGCGGCAGATGCGAATTCCCCCGCCTGCCCTTGATCTTCCCCGCGCGCGACGCGCGCGCCAAAAGCCAGCGGTCATGATCTTTGAGCCCCTGTTCGGCGGCGGCGAGGATCGCCGCCAGCCAGAACAGGATTTTCGATGTCGCATCAGCTTGGATTCGCCGCAGCCGTGGAACCGCGCGGGCGCCGGAATTCACGCACAATAGATGACTGCGGGTCTTGCCGCGCTGGCGCAACAGGGCTGAGGCGAGCAGGCGCCCGAGCCAGGGCGCGTGCTGCAGCGGCTCGATGTCGTCCCATAAAGCCGCGAGCATCGCCGCCGCCAGCACCGGCGGCAAATCGGCGGTCATCCCGACGGCGCCTCGCCATTGCTCCATCCGCTCGTCCTCGTCCCAGTCGAGATCGTAGACCAGCGGATCGCGCTCCTCCGGATCGATCGCCGGCTTGCGCTCCAGCGCGCGCGCCGCGCCGGCAAGCGCGGCGTCGAGCGCCGCGAGCTCCGCGGCGAGTGGATCGTCGGGGTCGGAATCGCCGTCATCAAGCCAGGCCCCCTCCCCGTCCGCCTGGTCGCTCTCCGACGGTTTCTCGGCTCGTCCCTCCCCTTCCGGCAGAAAGGCGCCGCCGCGCAGCGCGGCGAGGCCCTCGGCCGACAGCGCCCAGCCCGGCGCCATGGAGAGGATTCGTCGGCGAGCGGCGAGCGCGCGCGCGGCGCGGATGATTTCCGCGGTCGGCGCGCGGGCGTCCATCTGGGCGTCATGCAGGACGAGGTCTTCGAGATGCGCCAGCCCGCCCTCGATCCACAAGCTCGCGCAGGCGTCGGAAAAATGCGTGCGCGAAACCCACCCCTCCCGGATCGGGCTGGCGCGCAGCCGCTCGTCGAGCCGGGCGAGCGCGTCCTCGGCCTGCGCTAGAGGGGCACAGACTTTTCCCCAATCGAGCATTTCCGTGATTTTTTCGTCGGCTTTCAAGCGGCTGTGTTTCCAGAGAATATTTCGTTATACCGAAGCTAACACGGCTTTGGATTCCGTCATAGGCGCAACTGTTTCGCGCGCCTTGTGACTATCGATAAAGATAGCTTACCGAAGGCTCCAATGGCCTTGGGAGGATCGATCGACGGGACGGGTGGCCAGGCACTATGTCCCCTCGGCGGAGGGTCCAGCCAGCTACCCGCGACGCGTCTTTACGGCCATAAGCTCTTAGAATCCGGGCTTTTCGCTTTTAAAGCCTGTAGGCAGCCGCAACTCGCCGAGCCTATCTTGCCTGTCCAAAGCGCTGAATCGGCCTCTACGTCCGCCGCGGCGGTCGATAAACGACGTCTGCAAACGACCGTTTACCTACAACTTACGACTTTGTACAAAGCCATCATTCAGACCCCACGTGTCGACAAAATCGCATTTCATCGACACGTTTCCAACTCATGTCGATCCGATCGACAGAATTAATGTCGTCCACAGCCTGCCCGACCCTGTGCGCTGTTGCGAGCGTGGTCTTTCAAGGGCGTTCCCTAACTTGAACCGCCCGCAATGCGGCTTCCAAACGCGCAGCGGCTCATGCCAAGAAAATGCGCCCTTGAACGCCGCCGCGCCGCACGATATAGTCATCTTAGTCATAATGACTATTATTGGAGGATTCCGATGGCCCACGCCAATCATCTTTGGACGGTCGCCGACGCGAAAGCTCGGCTTTCCGAGATCATTGAGACGGCGCGGCGGGAGGGCCCGCAAACGATCACGAAGAACGGCCGATCGACGGCCGTCGTCGTCTCCGTGGAGGAATGGGAGCGCAAAACCACCCGGTCCGGCTCGCTCGCGGAATTCCTGCTCAAATCTCCATTGCGAGGCGCCGATCTCGACATTGAGCGGTCGAAGGACGATGCGCGCGAGATCGATCTGTGACCTTCCTCATCGACACGAACGTGATTTCGGAAATCACCCGGCCGAACCCTGATCCGCGAGTCGTTTCATTTCTCCACGAGACCGACGAGGATCGCCTCTTCGTCAGCGTCATCACCTTGGGTGAACTGCGCCGAGGCGTGGCGCTCAAGGCGGACGGACGCGCGAAATCCGCGCTCGACGCTTGGCTTCGCCTGGACTTGCGCGAAAGATTCGCCGGCCGGATCGTCGATGTCACCGCGCCGGTCGCCGACATGTGGGGGGAATTGATGGCGACGGCCAAGCGACAGGGGACTGTGCTGCACGCGATGGACGGATTCCTCGCCGCAACGGCCCTTGTTCACGACAAGACACTCGTGACGCGCAATATCAAGGATTTTGCGCCGTTCGAAGTATCTCTTCTCAATCCCTGGACGCCAATCGCCAAGACCGATTGACGGCGGCCAACATCAACAATCGGATCGGACTCCTCAATGGAGCGGACCATAAAAAGGTGACGAAGCTTCCGTCAAAATCCCCCCACGTGCCTTCTGGCCGCCTTCTGGGCTACGCCCGCGTCTCGACCGAGGATCAGGCGACCGATGCCCAGACCGACGAGCTGCACGCCGCCGGCTGCGCAACGCTCTACCAGGAGCACGGCTCCGGCGCCTCGCGCGCGCGTCCAGAACTCGCCCGGCTGATGCGTGAGATCCGCGCTGGCGATGTCCTCGTCGTCGTGCGCCTGGACCGTCTGGCGCGATCCGTCAGCCATCTGCTCGAAGTGATCGAACGCCTGGAAGCGAAGGGCGCGCATTTCCGATCATTGCGCGATCCGATCGACACATCGACGCCGCAGGGCATGTTCACCCTCCAGGTCCTCGGCGCCGTCGCCCAGCTCGAGCGCGCCCTGATCTCCGAACGAACGAAAGCCGGAATCAAAGCTGCGCGCGCGCGGGGCAAACTGCCGGGCAATCCCGGATTGCGCGCCAAGGATCCGGCCGCCATTCGCAAGGCTGCGGAGGCGCGCAATCGGGTCTTCACCGGCGACATCATCGCGTCAATGGACCGCTGGCTTCCCACTGTCCGCCGGATGCGGCCGTCTAGCCCATGGGAAGACGTCGTTCGCGTGCTGAACATGGAGAGCGGCGTCCTCTGGACCGTCGAGCGTCTCCGCCGGGCCGTGCGCCGAACGGTCCGCGAGCGCCTGGCGGACCCGAAACTGTTGGAGCGAAGCCCGCGCAGACCGCCAGAAGACCGGCTGATGATGCTGGTCGCCGGCATCGCCATGGCCAATCCCGACATGCCGCTGCGCGCCATCGGCGCCCAGCTCGAGGCCATGCGCGAGCGCACACCCCGCGGCGGCCGGCAATGGGCTGCGTCGTCAGTCAAAAACCTGCTCGACCAGGCGGCCAAGCTGGGCCTGGCTCCGGCCGCCCCGAATCTCGGAGAATGAAAATTCTGATCGTCGAACCCGGCGCGCATGCGTCACGCCCTCTTCTTGTCGCGTTTCCTGGCGCCAATCAGCGCCATCAGCATCGGGCCAATCGAAAACTCCGCAGCCTCCGCCTTGCGCGTGAGCTCGCGCAGATAGCCGCCGGCGCTGTTGATCGCCGCGCCCTTCTGCAGGATCGCGGCGACCGCAATCGCCGCCTGAACCTCGCCCATCGCGGCCTGCGCTTGCTCCCAGGCGCTTGGGCTAACGCCGAGCATTGGGCGAACCACGATGGCGGTCGCCATGAAGTCGCGCCAATTGGAAATTCCCCCTCTGGCGTAATCGATGATATCGGGACAAGCGTCGAGGATCATCCCCAAAGGATAGGATCCTTCCGGCATCCTCCGTGTTTCCGGTTTTGGCTCGGATCTCGCCCCCTGCTTTTTCGGAAAGCTAGGTTCAAGATCAATTAGAGAGTCTGGATTTGAATTCTGTATGTGCCGCTCAGTTTGAGACTCATTGCCGCTTAGATTTTCAGATTTTATATGAGTTTCCAACAACGTGACGACTTCGTCGGCGAGCATTGAGAGTTCTTCGGCAACCGGTTCGAGTTCGTCCCGCATCGCCGTGCGCGGAATCCTCTCGACTATGCCGCGATAGAGCGTGTGAACCTCGCTCCAGTCGGCCAGCCCTTGCCCTGCCCGGCGCGTCGGTACGCCTTCTTCGATGCCGGTGGCGATCATCTTGGCGATGTCGCGCCGGCAGAGCGTGATGCGCTCGCGGACGAGTTTCAGCGCCCGCGCTTCGGCGCGGACCTCTTCCGCCCAGGCTTCGAATTCCTCCGCTCGAACCACAAGCGGCGAAAGGTCGAAGCCAAAGGCGATCTCCACCTCCCCTGCCCTGTCCTTTCGCGCATAGCGCTTGCCGTTGGGGCTGTCGCGCCGGACAATGAGGCCCGCATCCACGAGCGCCGCGATATGACGCCGCAGCGTTGCCGGCGCCATTCCGTGCGCGCGCAGCGACAACTGCTGGTTCGACGGAAAGACGATCAAGCCATCTCCGGTCAGCGCCGTTTCGGGATGAAACGACAGAAGCGCATCGAGCACGGCAAGCGCCCGCTCGGATACGCCGATGCGAGACTTAGCCGTGCAGATCGCCCGAAATACTTTCCATTTGTGCACCACCTTTTCGGGCGGGCGCGTTTTCGCAATCGCTTGGTTAGCCACATGGGCAAGCGTTAGCGATCGCCGCCCGAAGGGCGTCGTGGAGGTATGTGGTTCCATATCTTTTGCCCTCATCTGGCAAAAGAAATCCGCTCGCCGAAACGGCGTCAGCCTCTCGCGAGACTCTTGACAATGATTCGCGGAAGTGGGAATCTCAACTTGCTTAGGATTGAGAAGGGCTTCCGGGACGCTGTTTCGGTGGCCTTTTTCTTTTGCGGGGTTAATCTCCGTTCATTGTTGAAGTCGCGTCTTGCCGGAACTCCTCGTAAATTCGAGAGAGATGCGCCGACAAATAATCTCCGAAAGCACCGGCACTCGGCTCCTTGGCCTTGATCGCCAGAATGAATCGCTTTCCTTCACTCGTCATTTCAGCGGTAAGGGCTCCATCCGACGGGGCCCAGCTTCGCTTAGCCGAAGCGCTTTGCGGGCGTGGGCCTTTTTTGATCGATTTTATTCTGGCGACCAATGCATTGAATTTCTGGTCGCTCGTCAGCGCAGTAAAATCATCCCCATCGATAAAGCTCAACGCGCTGTCCAGATGAGAAGGCTTCTCAAGCAGCAATTTCAGCTCATACCAGCGATCGCGGCCTATCCCCTTCGCGGCGCCGACGGCTCCAAGGATTTTCTCCGGCAGCGCGGCTACGGAAAGCATTTTGGAGAGCGTGGCGCGATCGATACCAAGCGCCTTTAGAACGAGGGCGTTGTCATCATCGTAGTGCAGCCGGACGAGGCGGGCCGCAAAAGACGCCTTCTCGATAAACGACAGGTTCGCGCGGGCGGAATTTTCCTGGCCTTGCGCGACAACGTGCTCTGCGTCTTTCATCTCTTTGACAACGGCACGTACTTTGCGGCCGAGCAATTTTGCGGCCTTCAGCCGACGATGGCCAAACACCACCATGTAGCGCGACAGCGTCGAAGGATGGGGGCGCACGAGGATAGGCGAATCCTGCCCGTGGTCCTGGATCGCCGCCAGCAATTCGGCGAATTCCTCCTCGTCGGAATCGATTCGGTCCTGAACGAATGAGACGTCGACGATGGCTGGATCGAGGTCAACAATCGTTTCCCCTTCGATGAGCTTGTCGGCGCGCGACGCCATCTCTCCAATGGAGCTAAGAATCGATTTCGAAGCCCCTCTTGCCGCATATTCCAATACGGGCTGCGGATGCTCTGGCTTGTCGTCGGCGAGCACATTGGCGAAAGGGTTTTTACGGGCCATCCGCATCTCCTATCGGCTTAACATATTGAATGAGCGTCGGCTTTTGGACGTTTTGACGGCAGTCAACATTAGGGCCTTCCCCATGCGCGATGGATCAAGCCCTGAATTTCAAAATTCACAGCGTCCATGCATTCGATCGCGCGATCATATGTGTCGCGATTGAAATTAGCCTTTTCGACCTCATAGAGGGTCTGCTTGGTCAGGCCCGCATCGGAAATGGCGGTCGACTTGACCATCGGGCTTCTTAAAATTTCCTCGGTCAGCATCGATTGCATGAAGCCCAGCATCTGCACCTGCGGCACATCTGTGGGCTCGTAGCGTGTGATCAGATAGCGGAGCCAGTCCATTCTCACGTTGGCGCCTGCGCGTTTGATCGTCTTTGTGATATTGCCGAGCATCAGCAAAAACTGGCTCATGGACATCAGATCGAGCATTTGCGGATGAACCGTGATCAGAACGGAAGTAGCCGCCGTCAATGCAGTGAGCGTGAGATAGCCCAGCTGAGGTGGGCAATCGATCACCACGACGTCATAGAGGCCATCAACATCAGCGAGGGCATTGCCTAGCCGCGTGAAAAATCGCTTACCTTCCTGCGAGGTCTGCATCGCAAGTGGCGTCTCGTATTCATATTCCTGCAGCTCCAGATTGGCCGGAATAATATCGAGCAGTGGAAAGTTGGTCTTCAGAATGATATCCTTGATGGATTTTCTCTGTTCGTCGTAGCGAAGGGCATCATAAAGCGAGGGATCGCGGTCTATTTCCGGTTGAAAGCCGTGCAGGGCCGAGAGCGACGCCTGCGGGTCGAGATCGATGGCGAGAACACGGTGGCCTGTCAGCGCGAGGTGTTGCCCCAAATGCGCCGCCGTGGTCGTCTTGCCGGACCCTCCTTTGAAATTGGCGACGGCGATGACCTGAAGTTTTTCGTCGCCTTTTCGGTGCGGAACGTATTTTCGGGCGTCGGAGCGGCCATTCTTGTCGAGATAATGCCGAAGTTCGATCATCTGCGCCGCGTCGTACAATCGGCGGCCGCCCGCAACGACCAGCGGTTCCGGTCCTTTGCCTTCAAGGTGAAGCCGTTTCAGGTTATTGGGACTGACCCCGAGATAATGGGCGACTTCAGCCATGGGGAAACGGCGAAGCGTTTTCTTGGCGTCGGGCGGAAATTTTTCCTGCCGCAACTGATCGAGCTTGCGCGAAATTTCCGCGCCCTGGGCAAGGATCGTATCGTCAAATTCAAAAGAAGGGAGAGGAAGCATGACGACCTTCAGAGATCCTGGCGCTAATTGAGCCGATAGGGCGGTATTGGCGCTAGTATCTCCGATTCTCTTCTGTTGGCAAGAAATATTAGGTTAATGGAAAGTTAATGGAAATAGAGGGCGGCAGATCAACACCGATTGATATGAATTTGGCAATCTCAGCCCCCTATCCAGCAAACGATGACATGCTCCTTCGGCCTGGTCTCGCTCCATCCTTGCCACCACAAAGGTCTGAACGTCCAACATCCGTTTAACATATTGAAACAGCGTTCTATTTCGATTGTTTTGACGGCGGTCAACATCCAACCCGTGGCGAGATGTTCCGCAAAAGTTTGCCACGGCAACTGAGACCGCCCTGGCTGTCGCCGTTCGGTTGGCCGGGCGCTGATATCCGCGCCCGACAACTGCCTAGATTGCCAGAGTTACGGCCCGCCCACCCTCGACAGAATAACGGGAAGCTTGTCGCGCTCGCGCCGGAAAATTACATTTCATCAGGACATTCGCTTTCGCCGCATAGCGGAAAGCGACGGGAAGATGTCGAACTGGCCGTCAGCGGTGTGCCGGATCAAAGATCTGAAAACGCCCCCAAATTTTCCACGGGTTTCTCGTCCGCGCGGACCATTTTTTTGTTCGTCGTCGCAAGCAAGCTGGTGGACATAGATGGAGAGGATTCCAGCCCGATATTGGCCAATTAATCGCACACCTTCGTTCCAGGCGTCGGGGCTGGCGCCGAAACTCGGTCGAAGCGTCTTGCCGGCCTCGATGATGTCGGTTTGAGAACTGACAATGCCGCAAAACTCAGTGAGTGAAGGACACGCCTCATGAATGAGGGCGAGAGGAATTTCGCGGTTTCCCCCACGCTCGTTACGCTGAACGCCGCTCCCAACTTCTTTATCGGAAGGCCTCGCGCCGAAGGCGCGTCCCATTGTTCGCGGTGCTGACGTTCCACCCTTAGGGCAGGGAACGTTGAAACCTTCGGTAGAATAATAGTTGATCTTTATATTGGCGGACGCGGGCGCCTCGCTGAGCCGGACATTTTCGTCATTTAGCGGCGTTGGATCAATATCTTCTGATCTTGGCGCCGTTAACTCATAAAACAGGGTTTCGGCTTCAGTTCGCAGCGAGACAAGCGCCGCAATGATGCCTTCGCGTTGACCTGGCTGACCCTTTCGGGGACAGGCTCTCAAAATATCCGCAAGTCGTCTTGCGAATGACGGGCAACGATCCGCCGGATCATTGCTGCGACAGGCTTCAAGCGCGGAATGGATGGCCAATCGCAGGCGGGAAATATCATGATCGGCATGGCGAACGACCGCTGCTTCGTCGGCCTGGGCGCGAGCTAAGGCGAGAAGCTCCTCGCGACGTAGCCACAATGGCGTGAGATCCACGCCGAAAGCGGCGACGATCGCACCTGCGCGATTGTGGACGGGATAACGATGGCGGCGCGCGCTGTCATTGTGGACGAGAAGACCCAACGCCAGAAGACGGGCGAGATGGCGACGAATGGTGCGCTCGTCGAGATTGGTTCGCGTGGCCAACCATTGATTGCTCGGCCATACGATGCAACGCCCTTTGACCGGGGCGTTAAAACAAGACGCGAGCTTTTCGAGCACCAACAAAAGCGACCCCGACAGCTTGAATACGGCGGCGGCGGCGGCGACGGCGGCAAGCAGTTCAGATCGCGACGCAGAACGGGCGGCGGCTGGATCGGCGTCGATGCGGGCTTGCGCGACGACTGCGGTGCGCGACAGCGCTCGTAAGCCGGGGAGGGGGACGAACGTCTGATGTTGGTGCATTGGCCAGTTCCTTGTGGAAAAGGCAAAGCGAAACCGTTCACCGCCGAGGTGTTTTTAATTGACAACGATGTCAGGGAACGTCATTCTCCAGCACGAAGTTTTTCTGGATATGACTTTCCTTCGGGCGGGTCTGGATTAAAAAGCCTCAGCGACGCCAATCGCTGGGGCTTTTTGCTTTGCTCATTCGAACTCCGGTGTTGGATTGCGGCTCGCGCGACACCTGACGGTTTTTCGCGATTCGATTCGGTTGGTCGTTGCGAAAGACCGGCCGCGGTTGAGCACGATGTCGAGGCTGGGGCCGAGGCGCGTTTCGCGAGAAAATTCAGAGGCTGTGTAACGAAATTGTCTGTCGCGCGATCTCCTGCATAAACATGGCGCCAAAAGGCGCCATAATGTGATTCATGTTGATGTTATACCATCATTCTGTCTTTTCATAATACCGCTTTTGCAATCATGTGTTATAGCGTATTCATAGCGCGCCGCCCATTGCGCAGCATCGACTCCATCGCAATGTGTGGTAATAAAAGAATCGCTATCAGCCAGCCCACGTACCATGTTCGATAAATGACGGTATAGAAGAGGCGGCGATACCGGACGGATGGGAGACAGATGTGGCTGCTGCAAAAAAAAGGAGCCGAAAACGCTCTGAATTGTCCAGACGGCTCGTGATCGCACTTCGCAAAATTAGAACGGCGCGAAATACCTCAGACCGTCAAATGGCGCTTGCGACCAATGTTTCCTATGCCTTTTTCAAGGAAGTGATGGACCGGGGCGGGAATCCGTCTTTGGAGTTCGTCGACCAATTGGCCGATGGCCTCGGGGTTTCCGTCGACGATTTGTTGAAGCCTTTGACGAACGATGAGATCGCCGCCGTGAAGGCCGAAGAGGAAGCGCTTGAACGGGTCGCCAAGGCGACGGAAGAGCTTCGCGAGGTGCGCGCGCGGGCTGTCATGGATTTACAAGAAAAACATCAATAGCAAAGGGTGACAAGCGAGTCATTGCGCAATTCTTATCAATAAATGAGCCCAAGATGAACACCACAAAGCACAAGTTGCTCGCGCCGTGTTGTATCGGTCTTTTTCCCGATCTCGCTGATTATGTGCTTTACGCTGCTTATTGACAAACATATATGTTTTGATATTTCAATGTTCGTCATCCCCCGCGCGATGCACAAAATGATTTCGCGCTCTCGGATGGAAAGATGCGGCTCATTGAGAGGCAGATTGTCAGCGAGGGCAACGGCTCGATCAAAAACCGGCTGGCTGATGATGGCGCATATTTCTAGTAATTCATCGGGACTTTGTAGTTTCTGCGCCGAAAGCACGATGCCACCTGTTCGCCCTCGCGCATTGCCAGGTAAACAAATGCCGGTGTGCATGCCGAATTCGGCTGCTTTTTTATAAATTTGCTGTTGGGAGCCGATATGACTGATTTCATGCCAAAGAAATGGCCTGGCAATTACGTTTCCGAGTTGAACTCGTAAATCGCTAAGCTGCCACGATTGGGCAAAATAGAATTCCTGAGATTGTGGGTCGGTATTGGAAGCGATTAAAATTGGAGAACTCTCGTCGGAAAATTTTTCATCGCCGTGTGACAAATATCTGCCAATGAAAGCCGTTTCTATTCCGTAGGGGCCGAGCGCGTCAGTGACGAGATTCGGAATCTCCTCGCATTGAAGCAGATTTTTCAACTCTCCATTGACATAACGAAGAACGCGCCGCGCCCTTGGCGAGGGTGGGAGGCTCCTGAATTTGAAATGGCCGATCGGCCAATGGACTCCCTCCGGCGGCTTCATATAACCATGACCTATGGTAATCGTCGCTTTACGAATCAGTGAGCATGGTATTAAATGCCTTCGATTAAAAACAAAAATTCCGTTGCCCGCCAAACTACGTACATATTGAGCGACGATATCGCTGTTCTTACACTTGTGCGTTCACGACTATTGTTACGTAAAGAGCGACGACTCGTGTCTATTATAGATTGCCTGTTACAGCACGCATCTAATAAACCGAATCGAAATTGAATAGGCGACAACGCGTAGTCTCAAAGCAGTGCGTCCGCAAGCGTTTGCCCCTGATGCATTCAAAATCCCGGCTGTCGGCGTGGCTGCGCCGGCATTAGAATTCCGCCACGAGCGCCGGCAGATGATCTGCGACCGGTTCGCTTATAAGCCCCCGGAAGAAATCCGCCGGCGCAACGTTGAGCGCTTGGCAAAGCTGCCGCATGTGTTCGGCGCTGAGGCGTTCGTCGCCATTTTCGAGTCGTTCCAGGCAATCCATGCTCAATCCGCGGATGCTGCGGCAGAGAGCGTCCGCCTTTAACCCTTTTGCTGCGCGCATGGCGCGCAAGCGACCGCCGATATGTTTATCAATATGATTGATGCGAACCATATGAATTTCCTTATGATTTTGAACGTGCGGAAGTCGGTCTGAACCTAGCGTTTGAACGGGTCTCCTCATTGACAGCGCGGACGCCCGTACAGGCGATCGAACGGTGATCATGGTCCGGCCCGAGACGCCCGACTGTGACGGTTTGACGTATATAATGCGATTTTCCGTTTTAGCAAATTGACGCGTTATTGTTATACCATTAGTTTTTGGCGTCGTGATTTGCCGGGGCATCGGCGTTCAAAGCGCCGGCGCCCGGTCAAAATTTTGAGGATCAATATGAAAACAATTGGTTGCGGCCTGATCGCCTGGATCGGGCTCGTTGGCGTTGGCCAAGCCGCTGAATTGTTGCCAATCAATTCACCCAGCTTTCCAGCCACACCCATTTACATGCCGCCGTCGAGCGCCGCTCCGTGGACGGGCTGGAACCTGGGTGCGCAGGTCGGTCTCGGTGCGACACGTAATTCGGCGGCTGCGACGTTTGGAGGCATCGATGCGACGAGCTTTTCGGAAGGAGGGTTTGGACGCCTGAAGGGCGGGCTGTTTGGCGGCTACGATTGGCTGATCGGTCGGTATGTGGTCGCAGGCCTTGAAGGTGATTTCTCCTACGGGGGCGTCAAGGCGCAATTGACGAACGCGCCGGCCAACGTCGGCGCAAACGGTGAATTGCGGGAATTATGGGACGCATCAGCTCGCGTTCGCCTTGGTGTTTTGCCGGTATCGAAAGTTTTGCTTTATGCAACGGCCGGCGGCGCCTACAGCCAATATAACGAGAGCGTCAACAGCCTCTTAGGCTGGTCGGCGCGAGACCGGGCAAGTCCGGGCTATATCCTCGGCGGCGGTTTGGAAGCTGCCGTGGCCGAACGGTGGCGTTTGCGCGCGGAATATCGTCTCAAGCAGACCTTTTTCGAAAAAACAGCCCCTGGCGCCGTGTCGATCGGCAGCGGGCAGGTTCGCGATCAAAGTGTGCTGCTCGGCGTGTCCTATCATTTCGGCGCCCGGTGAAGGATACCGCGATGCACGATAATTATGGCGCGGAGCTTCAGCGATTGGAGACGATGGTCGTGGAAAGCGCCTCGAATGTTGGCGCGGTGGGCGAAGGGAACAGCATCGCGCTTTTTGGATTGGGGCTCGCGCTATGGCGAGCGGCAAATTCGGCAGAGCGGGCGCGGCGGGTCAACCAAGGCCAATTTTTGGCCGAAAAACGCAGCGTGGCCAAAAAGGCGAAAATTAGAGACTGATTTGGCCTCCTGTTTCAAGGACATGGGATGCCTCAAGCGCCTTGCGCGCGTCAGGGGCAATAGCGAGGTTGTTGGCGCGTCCGCCGCTTGCTCCGGGAACAATGACCAAGACCCCGCGTTCGCGGAGTGTTTTAACCAGTCGTGAAATCACACTTGGTTGGGCATTGAACTCGCGGGCGATAGATGCGCTCGTTGGATTCGAACCGCAGTCGTTTGCCGACTGAACGGCGAGAACCACCGCAATCTGCCTTGCTCGGGTCGATCCGGTGTCCTCCGGAAAACGGGTGCCAGCAAGAGCGGCGACAAGCGCCGGCAGGTCTTGCGTCGCTTGCGCGGTTTTTGATCCACCTTCAATTTGCAGGCGGATTGGCGTCATATCTATTTCAGAGCCTGTAGCTGCCCGATGCGCGCTATTCAGGGCCGATAGTGGGTCCGATGAAAAGGACAAAAGCAGAGGCGCCGCGCCTCGCGCCTGGCGCCCGCGTTGCCGCACGATTACGCCACGCATCACGAGCAATTTGACGAGCCGATGAATAATCGCTTTTGACGCGTCGAGCGTGTCGGAAAGCTGCGCGGTTGTTGGATGTTTATTTTGGGCGATATGGGCGGCGATAATGTAAATCAAGGCGACGAGACGCGCCCGCATCGATCCTGTTTCACCTGGGAATCGTGACGCGGCGATCATGGCGGCGACAGTTTGGAGCGTTGTCGCGTTGATCGGGGCATTCGCCAGCCGCAGCTCGGGAACAGCAGATCCGCCAACGTCATTGGTCATTTGAGCCAGAGCGAATTCAGCCAGGCGCCCGATAAGCGCCGGCAGGCGCTCACCGCGATCGGCGGCGAGTGTTCTCAATGTTTGGAGCGCCGAATCCGAAATGAGCGCCGAAGTCATGATGGGAGGCGGCAACTGCGCATCGAGATATTCGGTGATCGATTGTGTTTTCAATTTCATCAGCCGTTTTGCCAAAACAAGGTGCGCGCGTTGGCGGCGATCCGGTTCATCCTATGATGATATAATGCATTTTGTGACTTTCCAAAATCACATAACTGGATGGTCGCTTCAGAAGCGACGCTACAGCTTGTTGTCGAAGCGGCTAAACCGGCGAGCAGACGGAAGCCCGTTACCAGCTCGACTCCAACCTGACGACGATTCAAGCCCGATCCGAAAAGCGATCATACGCATCGATCCGCCGGACCAAGGGGTCGATCTCGCGCCGATAGATCTCCGCTCTTAAAAAACCCACCTCGGCGTCACGCTGAGCCTCAGGAACGTCGATATACCAAGCACGCGGCTGGGGACCCGCATCGCCGTTCCAGCGGTAGCCTCGTGCCTTGAGGGCATCCTTAAGATCGAAGGGAGAGTTCTCCGCCCAGATGCGCCAAGTGACAGCGCGTGCGCCATCCAAGAGGCGACTAAGGCCTGTAACGCCAGATCGGGGCAGTCGAGTCGCCAGCAACTCAACGGTAGCGAGACAGTCGTGCATTGCGCGGTGACGATCGTAGAAGAAGCCGGCGGCCTGAGCGAGATAGGCGAGTTTGGCGCCCTCAAATCCTTCAGCCGCCCAATCAATTTGGCTGAGCGAGCACGCCCACGGCTTAGTCGAGAATACTTCGCTGTACCGTTCAAGAAAGCGGCGATCGAACGCCGCATTGTGAGCGATGACAAGCGAGGCCGGAGCCACGAATTTGGCGACCTCGGCAGGATCGATGACCTGGCCGGCCACCATCTCGTTCGTGATGCCCGTGATCGCTGTGATGTCTGATGTGATCGGCTCGCTCGGCTGACGCAGCCCTTGGAAAGTTTCGCCGACGTTGAAGACGGTGCCGTCCAGACTATAGCTGAACGGCGTCATCGCGATTTCGATGATCTCGTCACGCCGGGGATCGAGCCCTGTGGTTTCCACATCGACCACTAGGCCGAGCCGCACCGGCGTGCCGGCAGGCGGAATGGTGGGTGGGCGCGGCTTGAGGCGCCGAATGACACGGTAATCTCCCGTCGCCTCCAACGTCTGCGCCAAAGTCTCCAAGTGCTCAGAAGACATCTTCGTCCTCTGCTAGCGTCGGTTCCTCCTCGGTCGCCGCAGCATCACCGGCCTGCTGGGCCACAAGCTGGATGCCAGCATTTCGGCCCTCTTCATGAAACCAAAGTTCGACTATGGCAGTGTCGTCGCTACGCGGCCGTGGCGACGCTTCTCGCACCTTGAACGTCGTTGGGAGATTGACCGAGGTCCCGAACACCAGCGCGTGCTGCCGAGGCAATGACGGCAATCGTTTCAGGACCGATTCCGAAATGAACGGAGTCATCTGACGAATCTGGGAGAGGTCGTCGGGGTTCTGGATGCGGTGAACCAGGAAATTCGAGCACTGGCTGAGGACGGTCTTGGACAACTCGCTCGGGCGCTGGGACGCGAGCAGCACAAACATTCCGTACTTGCGCCCCTCTTTGGCGATGCGCTCGAAAATCTTGGTCGCGTCCACGGCGTAGCGGGACGGCGTCGCCGAAATGTAGCGGTGAGCCTCTTCCAGTAAGAGGTGGATTGGAAAACGGTTACGCGGATCGGCACGACGGAGAAGGCGAAACAGCATCCGCGCAATCACGGCGCTGACCAATTCGACGACCTCATCCCCAACATCATTCATGTCGATGATGATGATCTGCTTAGCTTTCGTGTGAGCTGCTTCCTTGCTAACCAAGCCGACCAAGCGAGTGAGAAAATCTAACTCCCCGTTGTCGGCGCCCATGCCGACCGCGTCGTGGCGGAGAAATTCGTACTCACGACGATCTTCCAGCGCCTGGAAGCGCGTCACCATCTGGGAGCAGTAGTCACGAATTTGTCGATTGCCGTGCGCCTCCGCATACAGGATGGCGAGGTCGATCGCGTCCCCTAGAGCCGCGAAGTCGAATGGCAGGTTCTGATAATCCGGGAGCTTCAAATCCTCCAACTCAAAGCCGTTCGGGCCAACCAGATAGGCGTCTAAGCCTGCGGGGTTGGCCATTTGGCCAAAGCTGATCGCAATGAACGGGCGGATTTTGGCAGCGCTGATTTCGTTCGTGCTGAAGCGCTGAAGAATACCAATGATTCGATCGTGCTTGGACGGACTCGAAGCATCGTCGCGCATGATCTGTGTGATGCATTTGGCGAGGATGTGATTGCGGACGCTGGTCAATTCTGCGGCGCCAACATTTGAGAACAAGGTTGAAAGACCTAGCGCCATCCGCAGGATGGGCACCTGAGTGCGCTCGCTTGCTTGCAGCAATAGCTCCCATTCTGCCAATTCCAGAAACCAATGCGGCAAGCGGAAGCCATCCGCCGTGCCGTCCAGTACGACACGCTCGACTCCGATGCCCCCCTCCTTCGACAAGGCGTTCAGCGCGGCGTGATACTCGCCATTGACGTCAAAGACGATGAACGTCGCCCCACGTGCGTGATGCTCGTCCGGCTTGTCGAAAAGGGACTGCAACACCGCCGCGACTGTACATGACTTGCCACTGCCGGTGTTGCCCAGGACGGCGACATGGCCGCCGAAGAACTCGTTCAAGCGGACTTTGACATCGTAGTCCTCGAACACCACCGACTTGCCGATAGGCAAAACCCGGTATCGTGTGGCGTCTTCAGGTTGACACACGTCGCCGGCCGGGCCGACCGAAGGCTCGACGGCATTTTCAGTCTCGAAGATGCGGTCGAGTTCTCTATCTAGGGCGTAGAGCGCATCGGCGTACAGTGATGGGAATACGGATACGCCGAAGCGGAATGATCCGCCACGCATCGGCAGCATGCCGACGGGCACCACATCCAAGTATTTGGACGACCCAGCTCGGTCAAAATCGCCCCGCTCGGATGGCGCACTCGCATCGCGCTCGCGCAAGCCGACAACCTCCACCACGACATATTCCGACTGCGCCGGGATCATCAGGAACGAACCCAGCCGCGCGACATAGTGGACGTCGTCGAAGCCGACGACCGTGAAGTTATCGGTGCCGGCGTGCATCTCGACGACAAACCGGTCGGCTGCGACCGAGACCACTTTGCCGATCGCACGTTTGCGGTCGTCGTGACTCATGCCGCGCCATCCTTCTCTGCGTCGTCCTTTTTCGGCGCCAGTTCGGACAACACCTTGCGGACAGCATCATCGATCCTGTCGCTGGGACGCTGCGGCATGAAATGCTCGACGATCATGTCAAAGTAGTGCGCCTTGGTTCCGTCGGCCGGGCCGTCTCCACCAATGATCCAAATGCGCGGATCGCGAAGTGCGCGAAGCTTGGCAATCTCCCCGTCCGCATCCGGCGCCGCAAAGATCACAAGACGGAAAGTCGGGATCGTCAGCGCTTGGTAGATAATGTTGTTCAAATGCTCGTCGCCGAATGCGTAGCCTGCCGTGATGAGGACACTCTGCTCCCGCACGATCCGAGACTGGAATTCCCGGAACAGATCTGCATAGGGCGAGCCGAGCGAGGAGTTCTGCTTCGCGGGCGTCGGATAGATCAGCATCTGGTTCGTGGACTCTGGCGGCCAAACCTCCCTAATTGGGAACAGTCCGTGATCGTCCTCTGTCCAAGTAACCGAGCCATGCAATTTGCAGAGATAGACGAAGGCATCGACGGCGGTCCATTTGCGACTGGCCACGTCAAGCTGCTCGGCCAAGGCATAGCGGAAACTGGCCGGATTGAAGCGGCGTTCAACCACACCGGAGAAGCCGTTGGCATATGGAATGCCCAGACGGTCCATCGCCAGTTCGCTGAAATGATCGTAGTTGGTCGTGAACACCCACGGCCGAGGCAAGGACCTATCTCGCAGGACCAGCTTCTTGTAAAACCGCTCATAGAGATCGCGCACGGTTGTGTCGCCATCAGTGGCGAAGACCCCTTTTGTGACGCGAGTCCACAGGAAGTCCTGGACCTTTTTGATGATGCCATCGAGAACAGCGCGGTAGGGGTGAAGATCGGTGTTCTCGCTCTGGCGCAGAACGAACCGCTGCGCGAAGAGCACTTCCATCAAGCGCTCAAGGTTGCGGCTGTAGTCCTTCTCCAGTTTGATCCCGAGCGCGGCGAGATAATCGAGTTCAGCCTTGGCCAACCGCCATGGCGCTGGAACCCCGTTCACCACCGGGGGCTCGGCGTAAAATCCTGCCGTGCGCGCGCCGAGGGTTTCCCCGCAAAACTCCTTAGCCAGGGGCGCCATAGTTGAAATTCCGAGTTCTTTGCCGCCTTTCATCAAGGAGGAACATCCCGCACCAAGCAGGAACGCGATGTTTTTGGCGTTCATGGCCTCAGAAATCGCCTGACGGGCGCTCTCGATTCCCTTGTTCCAATCAAGATCTGAAGGCTCGGCATCGCCATTTCGCAGAAACTGGAATTTCGGCCCTTGGTTTTCTTCCCTCATGCGCGCTCCCCTTCACCCCAGTTTCTTATTTGGCCGCGCTGCTGGTTCGTGCGGCTACATCTGCTATACAGCGCGCCCGACAATATCCATGAGCTTTGCGTAGTCAGTGACGACATCATATTTCACGCGGTCTTCAGACACCCGGCGACCGATTTCATCGAAAAACTTCCGCGCGCACGCGATCTTGGTGTTTTCGATCTCGCGCAGCTTCATTGACGACATGGTGCCCTTCGTCTCCGCCACAAAATAGATGTGCCGGACACGGCCTTCCTTGAAGGAAATGGCCCAGTCCGGATTGTAATCGCCAACCGGCGTCGGGATCAGGAAGCCCCGCGGCAGCTTGGCATAGACAACCACCTCCTCGCTGCTGTCGAGTTCCGTGACAAAGCGCCGTTCGACATCGGAATCGGTGACGACGTAGTCATAGACATGGTTCTTGAGCTTGGCGCTTGCCTTCGAGAAATCCTGCCCCGTCTGATTGGCAGTGAAAATATCGACGTCATAGCGCTCGGTCAGCCCATCATAGGCAAGGCGTTCGATCACCATCGTCGCCTTCTGCTCAGCTATGAGCCGCGAGGCTTCCGAAATAAAATGCTCGGGATTTTCCTTGAACTGGCCAAACACTGCCGGTGCAATTCCTGTCAGGATCTCCGCCACCGTCGTGCGCGTGAGCTGCACGAGTTCGCCGACTTTCCCGATCAGGTCGTATTTCACCAAGGAATGGACGGAGCCACCCCGCTCGGTCGCGGTGTTTGTGACCTGGAATCCATCGCCAGACCTCAGCTGCTCATCGGCAATTTCGTCCGCCTGGATGCCCGTCTGAACCGTGTATTGCAGCGGCGTCACCCTGAGCTGGCTGTCCAGCGCGCTCACGCATTTGCGGACCAATTCATCGGAATCGAACTCGACCCGATAAACAACCCTCTGGTTGATCCGCGACCACAGCGCCTGGAATTCCTTCTTGTCGAAATTGGCGTTAAGCGGATTGGTCTTTGGCTTGCGGCCGTCGTCGATCTTCGGCAGCTGAGCGTCACTGAACACACTATCGATGAGCTGGAACACCTGATCGGCGTGGGGCTTCAGGTCATCAGGCAGCGTCGCCAGAGTTCCCGCCGCCTTTGCCTCATGATAAGCGCCAGCGACTTGATCGGCGTCATCGGTGTAGTCGTTCTTCACGAGATACCGATAGATCTGCTTGGCGAGAGCCGGACTGACCTCGACAGGGCCGGAGCCGGTGGCCAGAGTCTTGCCCGTGAAAAAGGTCTCAGTCGCCTTTCGTGGCCTGGAGGAAAGCGTCTCAGCGATCTCCTTTTGCAGGCCGGCGACGAAATCCTTGTAGCTCTCGCTGGCAACAACGGTCAGCACATTGATGTCGTGGACGATAGCCGGCAGGTCCATCCGGTCGCCGTTCTGATTGACCGACAACCGCAGGCCACGCCCCACTTCCTGGCGACGAGAAATCATGTTGTCGCTGTGCTTGAGCATGCACATGACGAAGACATTCGGGTTGTCCCAACCTTCGCGGAGCGCCGAATGCGAGAAGATGAAGCGCACAGGTTCCTCTTGCGAAAGTAGGCGCTCCTTGTTCTTCAGGATGAGATCATAGGCATCGGTATCGTCCGATAGCCCCTTATCCTCGCCGGTTTTCTTGATGTCGGGATCGACCAGACGCTTCTGCTTATCAATTGAGAAATAGCCCTCATGCACCTTGGAAATGGGGTCTCGTTCGAGGAAGGCGCGGTACTTTTCATTATCCAGCGCCAGCTCGGCAAGATATTCAGCCTTGAGCAGCCCATATTCGTCTTCGAAGACGCGGGCATAATCCCCCTTCTCATCGGCGCGGGCGTAGTCCCGGTACTTGACCACCTCATCGATAAAGAACAGCGAGAGCACCTTGATGCCCTGTGCGAAAAGCTGCTTCTCCTTGTCGAAATGGGCCTTGATCGTTTCACGGATCTGGATGCGCCGAATGTCACGCTCGGAGACGTCGCCTGTCGCCTCCCCGGCCTTCAGCACGATGCCATTGGCGAACTCGACGGTGTCGTGGTTGTAATCAATCTGCGAGATGGTGAAGCCATCGCGGTACTGATCCAGCTCTCCCGACTCAACCAACAGGTCGTCCCGAAACTCCAGCCGCTTGAGTTGTCGCTTGATCTCGCCTGACTTCAACCGCACTTCAATCTCAACGCGGGCGACCGGCGCCTTTTTGGAAATCTCGATCCCTTCGAGGTAGAGGTAGGCATTCGTCCCGGCGAGGCCGCGGGTCTGAATGCCGCGCACCGCGATCTTCTTCACCAGCTTCTGGTTATAGGCATCAAGGGCGTCGAGCCGATGGATGCGATTGTGATGCGTCTTATGGGTCGCCGAATAGCGCAGGATCGCCAGCGGCTTGAATTTCGGCAAGGCCTCCATCGTCGCCTTGCCTTCCATCTTTTGAGGCTCGTCGAGGATCAGGATGGGGCGGTTCGACGCGATGACATCGATCGGACGGCGTGACTGGAAGTCATCCAGCTCATCGTAAATCCGGCGATTGTCCGCGCCCTTCGCGGCAAACGCCTGGATGTTGATGACCATGACATTGATGCCGGCGTCGGACGAAAAGCTTTCCAGCTCGTGGAGCCGCTTGGAATTGTAGATGAAAAACCGGGCCTTCTTGCTGTAGCTTTCGGTGAAATGGTCAGCCGTGATCTGAAGCGATTTATAGACGCCTTCGCGGATGGCGATTGACGGCACCATGATTATGAACTTCGACCAGCCGTAGCGCTTGTTCATCTCGAAAATGGTCTTGATGTAGCAGTATGTTTTGCCGGTACCGGTTTCCATCTCGACATCGAGATTGAACTTGCAGCCCGCGCTGACCACCATCTTGTCGGAGAGCGGAAGGTTCTGGCGCTTTTGCACATCGCGGACGTTGGCTAGCACCTGGCTGTCAGCTAACTGGAGATCGGCATTCTTGAACCCCTCCTCGAAAGCGCTGGTTTGCGCCTTCCGGCCGGGATCGATCCGGTAGCTTGTGCCGCTCACGAGTGGCTGCCCGGCGAAACAATCGACGACCGACTCGACCGCGCTCGTCTGGTAGGGCTGGACCTTGAACTTCAGCTTCATGGCCATCCCCTCAGATCGATTTCACATCGGTGCCGGGCGATAGCTGGCGGAAAATCTGCTCGACGTTGACCTTCACCGCGTCGGAAACGAAGCCGTTGTCACGGAACACGACCCGCAAAGGCTCATGTCCGGCCAGTTCCTTGACCAAATCCTCCGTGATGCCGCTTTCAAAACAGGCCACGAGTGCGTTATCGTCGACAAAGAACACCGCTTTTCCTTGCACCGTCTCACGACGGATTGGCAGGGTCAGATCGACACCCCAATCCACAAGCACTTGGAAAAGTAGATCATCGCCGGTGCGGTCAGGCTTTATATTGTCCACGGCCAGCAGCAAATCGGCTTGGTTGAATTCGTCAGGGCGATAGTAGACATCCTGCATGTTCGAGGTGTCCACCTTGAGTACACGGAAGCCGGCAGGCTCTTTGCCCTCGCTCTCCATTTCACGCAAAACGTTCAATAGCCGAGTTCGGCCCATATCAAAAATAGTCTTCATCCCCGACTCGTTAGCGCGTAGCGGCTCAGCAACCTGAATAGCGACAAACCGCCTGTTGCCCCCGTCGATCTTGTTCTGCTCCAGTACAGCGTGGGCCGTGGTTCCACTGCCGCTGAAAAAATCCATAACAATGGCCTTCTCATCTGGCTTAGTCGCCAGTTGGATGACCCTTTGGAGAAGCGACACAGGCTTTACCGAGTTGAGCACATTCTCTGTATTTTCGAAGGGCACATATTTCAGCAACGCCTTTTTTGCGTCCTGGGTATGGCCCACATCTTCATAGAACCAAAGCGTTTGTGGTGTTGCGCCCTGCTTTACCTCAGACAGAAACCTTTTAAGGCGAGGCATGTTATCGCCTTCCGGACCCCACCAAATTCTGTCGTCATCGTCGAGTTTTCTGAAATTCTCTTCACTAACTCGCCAATACATACCCTTTCCTGGCCCTTCAATCAGGCGACCAGACGGACAAGTTATCGGATATGTTCCTTCCGAGTAGTAATTACGCGCTTGTAAATCCCCAGAAGTCCACGGTCCACGCGAGTCATTATCTTGATTTTTGTAACGCGCTAACATTTCAGCGGTCTTTGGGAGCGCGTTAGGCAGCCACTTTTCAGCTGTCTTTGCGTAGACAACTATATAGTCATGATCCTCCGAGAACCAGCGGGCGCTATTTTTCGGTGAAAAGACTTTCTGCCAGATGATTGTAGCGACAAAGTTTTCTTCACCAAAAACCTCATTCCCGAGCTTTCTCAAATTGTCGACTTCATTGTCGTCGATCGAGATAAATACGGCACCGTTCTCCGCCAAGAGATTTTTGGCGAGTCTCAGTCGCGGATACAGCATAGAGAGCCAGTCAGAATGAAACCGGCCGTTGGCCTCGGTGTTGGCAACCAGACGTCTTCCGGACTCGTCTGCCTGCCTGGACACGGCGAGGTAGTCTGTTGAGGTGGTCGAAAAGTCATCATCATAGATGAAGTCCCGCCCAGTGTTATACGGGGGATCGATATAGATTAGCCTCACCTTGCCCAAAAATGATTCCTGGAGGATTTTTAAAGCTTCGAGATTATCGCCTTCGATAAGCAGGTTATGGGTACCGTCAAATTTGACGCTTTTGTCGGCAAGCGGACGAAGGGTCTTTGCGATCGGCGCATTTGCAGCAACCAACGCCTCCCGCTTTCCCGGCCAGTCCAGCCGATAACGCTCCTGACCACCTTCAACGAGATGGTCGCTCAGCTCCTGCCGAAGCTGATCGAAGTCCACCGCAAGCCGCACCTTGCCGGTCTCGTCCGCCGCCTCGGTCACGCAGCCCGGAAACAGGTCCCGGAGCTTCGCGATGGCGTCCTGAGTCAGATCGGGCGTGTGCAATTTGAGTTTATCCATAATCTCTTCCTTTTACTCGATCGCGGCGGACTGGCGGCCGTCCGCCTCGGCGAGCTTATTTTGCTGAAGTTCGGCCAATTGCTCCTTGGCCACGCGTAGCTCGGCATTGATCGCCACGCGCTTATTGAATTGCTTCTCCCGGTCCAGCCGCACTTTGATACGTTCGACCTCCCGGGTCTTGGCGCGGATCGCTTCCACGCGCGCTACCCGAGCCTGGATGCCCTCGTCCGGAACCGCTTGCTCCGGCATCAAGGCGCTGAGCATTTGCTCGTAAAGCGCGCCGAGATTAAGCGACACGGGAAGCTGTTGGCGCGGCGCCTCCTCTTCAACCCACTCGCTCTCGAAATATTCGCTCACTACCCATTTGGTGGAGTCTGCTTCGCTCGGCCGCTTGAAAGCCGCGACCGCCTTCCGCTTCCCTGACCAGCTCAACTCGAAAATGAGCGGGAACGGAATGGCGCGATCGATGGCGCGCAGCACATCGAGGTCCAGCTCTGCCCTACGCAGGCTGACGCTGAAAATCTGAATCTCCGAAACGGAGCGCGTCGCCGCCAGATTGATCGTCTCAGGCGCCAGTTTGTACTTCCAGACGATCTGGTCGACCTGGGTGATGAATAGGTCTTTCAACGCGGCGCTCGCACCCGCGTGTTCGTAAATCTTGCTTTTCGGGACAACGCGGCCGAAGGCGGCGCCTTTGGGATAATCGAAGTAGGCTTTCATCCGGTCGCCTCCTCGATCACGAGGAAGGCGATCAGCTCGAAATCATCGAGACCGGCGATAGTGTGAACCAAGGCCGACGTCCGGCCGCCGCTGAACAGGCTGTCGAGATCCTTCTCTTCCTTGACGTCGATCATGGACCGGATCGCGGCGCTCAACAGGTTGGAGCACTGCTCCATCTTGCGCCCATCCTGCGTCCGCTCGTTGAACAAGCGGCATACGTCCTGGACGGGATCGGGACGCCCCTTGCAGCTTGAGCGGATCAGGTCGAGCAGCCGTTTGACCTGGGTGTGGTCAACCACGATCTCGCCATCGTTGTCGATATAGACGAGATAATAGGGATGCAAGCGGTTCTGCTGATTGACGTTCACACTGTCGTGGATGTTCTTCAGCGCGAAAATCACACCCGCCATCAGGCCCACGGCCGGGTTCGACGGAACCACAGCATGCATGCCGTTCGGCAGTTTATCCAGCTCGCCATTGGCCTTGGTGTAGTTCAGCAAATCCATCCGAAAATCATTGAGGCCGAGGTCCGTGATCGAAATGCCCGTCCGCACATCCTCAAGCTCGATCACCTCCTCCTGAAGGCGCTGAAGCTGCTCCTTGCGGTAAGCAATGTCGCTGCTCTTGGAGGTCAGGACGTTGTCGTCGCCGGTCGCCGTCACGTCGGCGATCATCATGCGATTTTCGACCCGCTCCTTGAGGTTGATATACTCGTCCAGCGAGATGTCAGGCCAATAATTGACGAGCTGGATCTGGCTGTTCGGGGAGCCGATGCGGTCGATACGCCCAAAACGCTGGATGATGCGCACGGGATTCCAGTGGATATCGTAATTGACCAGAAAATCGCAGTCCTGAAGGTTCTGGCCTTCCGAGATGCAGTCCGTGCCGATCAGGATGTCGAGTTCGGCAGGCTCCTCGGGCAGGATCAGGTGCTTTTCCTTGGACCTTGGCGAAAACAGCGTGAGGACCGACTGGAAATCATAGCTCTTTTTTAGCGTGGTCTTTGGTGCGTCCGAACCGGTCACCTTGCCCGTATGAAGGCTGTTGGATTGCAGGAGGGCCGGCGCCAAATTGGCATAGAGGTAGTTGGCCGTGTCGGCGAAAGCCGTGAAAATGATGACCTTCCGGTTCCCCGGATTGAGCGGCTCAGCAAGCTTCCCGGCAATAATGCCCTTCAGATGCTGGAGCTTGGCGTCATCATCCGGGCCAACCAGCTCCATGGAGGTGGTCAGTTCGCGGATCAGAAACAGATCGGCTTCCAGGTCGTGCTTCCACGACGGCACGTCCATGTCCGACAAGCTGATCTGAACCTTCTTGCCGACGGTAAATTCGTCGGCGCCGTCCAGATCGTCGTCTTCATCGTCCAGCGAAACATCGGCCAGACAGTCGCTGACGGTCTGAGACGCGCCGGAACGCTCAAAGCTGGCGATGGCGTCCAACGTCCGGGTGATGTTCCCACTCAGCGCACGAAGCGTGAGCCGGAATGCCTCGACCGAACTTTCAAGCCGCTTCAGCAGATTCGTGGTCATAAGCGCTTGCAGGCTACGCTCGCGATCGGCCTGACGCAGCTTGCCGCGCCCGCCTTCCACCTGGGTGTCGTAAATCTCTTCGTATTTTCGCAGGCGGCTCGGCAGGATGTATCCGATTGGCGCGTAGACGGCTAGTTTCAGCACCGAAAGCCGGCTGAAAATGTCGTTGAGTCCGAGCACGTCGGGGCGACGGGTGATCGGGCACTGATAAGATAGCGGTTTGCGCCGCTGGGGGAATTTCCCGATATCCTTGGTGTCGTAGAAAGTCTCGATATGCTTGCGCGAGCGGGCAATCGTCACCGCGTCGAGTAGTTCAAAGAAATCAAAATCCAGAGCCTTGAGGATCGCAGCCGCCGTGCGCTCCTCGGCGGGCAGATCGGTCCAGGCATTGAACGCCTTCTGGGCGCGCCGGAAAATCTCCTCGACGCCAGTTTTTGCCTTTAAATTCCGGCTGAGGGTCTCCGAATCCCCTTCGTATGCAAGGGCCAGTTGGTTGCGCAGATCGTTGAAGCGATTGTTGACCGGCGTGGCCGACAGCATGAGAACCTTGGTTTTCACGCCATCGCGGATCACCTTGTTCATCAACTTCTGATAGCGCGTCTCCCGGTCCTTATAGACATCGTTGTTCCGAAAATTATGGGACTCGTCGATGACGACCAGATCATAATTGCCCCAGTTGACCCGGTTCAACGGAATGCCGAATGATTCTCCCGACGTGCGCGACAGGTCGGTATGGCAAAGGACATCGTAGTTGAGCCTGTCCTTGGCAAAAATGTTGGTCTTGAGGTTGGTGTTGTAGTTGCGCCAATTGTCCGCCAGCTTCTTGGGGCACAGCACCAAGACGGACCGATTGCGCAGCTCATAGTATTTTACGACCGCCAAAGCGGTGAAGGTTTTGCCCAAGCCGACGCTGTCGGCAAGAATGCAGCCATTGTGCGTCTCCAGCTTGTTGATGATGCCAGTCACTGCATCACGCTGGTAATTGAATAATTTGTTCCAGACTTGGCTGTCCTTGTATCCCGTCAGATCATTGGGCAACGCATCTTGATCGAGGTCCTCTAGGAAATCTTGGAAGATGTTGTACAGAATCTGAAAATACAGGCGCTCCGGCGAATTCTCCTGATACACAGACTCGATATGATCGCAGATTGCCGCAGTGACATCCCTCACCTTTTCGGCGTCATTCCATATCTGGTTGAAGAGTTGAAGGTAGACGTCCGTGTGGCTGGACTCGTCGACGCGCGTAACCAGATTCGATACCGCGCTGCCCTTCTGATAGCCGAGGTCAACTGCGGTGAACCCACTGATCGGCATATACGCGGCCCCGTTGGCGTCAGCCGCAACATGCACGAACTGCTGCATGGGAGCAGTGGTCGCATTCGACTTAAAGCGCGCCTTTTTGCGAATCCAGTCTGCGCATTCCCGCGCGACGGCGCGCTGTGTCAGTTTGTTGCGCAGCTGTATCTCGAACTCCGTCCCGTAGAGGCTGCTCTCGCCGCCGGACTTCGGGATAAAAAATTCGCGCCGCTCTTTGCGAAGCCGATCCGTCACCTCGGTTGGAACGAAGGTCGGAGACGTGAAAATGAATTGCAGGCTTTCGACCTTGGAAAGCTCTGACTTCAGAGCTTCGAACGCATAGATCGAGAAGCAGGATGCAGCGATCTTCACTCGGGAACCCCGGGTAAGGGTCGCCTTCAGATCGTCGCCGAGCAGCTGTGATGTATTGTCGATAATCTTCATCTCAGCCCCACAGACACGAGAGAGGCGCAGCGGCCAACTTGTCGCCAAAGGGAACAAAGTCGGTACTGTCATAGAGCACGACGCCGTAGGCAAACCGGTCCCCGCACCCATCGGATAGGGTCCGCAGTCCGCCGAAGTCATTCGCCTTCACAGTTGCCGACGCCTTGATCTCGATCCCCACGATCATGCCGTCGTCGCGTTCCAGCACGATGTCCACTTCACGCATCTGCTGGTCGCGAAAATGGTATGGCATCAGGCGGAGTTCGGAGGCCGTCATGAGTTTCAGGACCTCCGAGAAAACAAAGGTCTCCAGAAGCGCGCCAAAGAGCTCGCGGTTCGCTTTCACGCGCTCGAAGCTCAACCCGCGCGCGGCGGCGAGCAGGCCGGAATCGAGGAAATGCAATTTTGGTGTCTTGACGATCCTTTTCAGCGCGTTCGTGTACCAGGGCTGCAAGGTCGCAACGAGAAACACCTGCTCCAGCAGGGCGACGTAACGCTGGCCGGTTTTGTAGCTAACATTGATGCTGGAGCCGAGCTGGGAATAGTTGACCAGTTGCCCCGAGTGCTCCGCAAGCAGCCGGACGAATTTCGGCAGTTCGGTCAGTTTCTCGATCTCGGCGATGTCCCTCAAATCCCGGGTCAGGACCGATGTCAGGTAGGATCGCGCCCAATCCTGACGCCGGCGCTCGCTCTCGCGGGCAATCGCCTCGGGAAATCCCCCCATCAATGCAAGCTGGACAAGTTCGTCGCCAACGATCGCCAGCTTGTCGCCCTGCAGCGTTCCTGAAAAGAGGCGTTCCATGAAGGTCGGCGCCGCGCCCCTTATTTCCGCTCGGGAGAGCGGCAGCATGCGGAGGGTTTCCATTCGCCCTGCGAGACTGTCGGCAACCCGCGGCAGGGTCAGCACATTGGCGGAGCCGGTAAGCAGGAAGCGGCCCGGACGATAGTCTTCGTCTACCGTTTTTTTGATCGCCAGAAGCAGATCCGGCGCGCGCTGGATCTCATCGATGATCGCGCGGTCTAACCCGCGAATAAAGCCGCTCGGATCGGCCCGAGCTGCTTCAAGGGCGGTCTGGTCGTCGAGGGTGATATAGGTCCGGCCCGCTTCGCCCATTTTTCTGACAAGCGTCGTCTTGCCCGCACGGCGTGGCCCAGTAATCAGAACCACAGGGGTATCTGACAGGGCTTCTTCGACCCGATGCTCCACAAACCGTTGATACATGCCGACTCCCAATGAGCAGAACTATCGGTCATGACGATTAGAAGTCAATGGGCGGGTGATTAGAATTATTATCCAGGCCGTTTAGAACCCGGTTTGGGGTGAAAACGCATCCCCTGCGACCGAACCGGAGGCACTGCCGATCCCTTCTGAGGGAGCGCCTCTTCCCGGGCAATGCGTCAGGGAGGGTTGCCCACGAGCCTGTAAGTTCAATCGCTGGCAGCTGAAGCGAAAAAATCCCGTGAGAAGCGAGACAAGTCTGGAGCAATGAATAAAGCCGCAGGCGGCGCTGGCATTACGGACTGAGCGGACTTTTTCGAGAAAAGCCACAAACTCCCGTCGAGCGCCAATTTGAAATTCGCTGGGCGTCGACGCCTCCGCGTCAGCTTGGTGGCGCGACACCTTTCGCCCGAGCTGCGGCACGGGGGCTCTCCGGGACGTGGCATTCGAGGATCACAGGTTGTACGATGAAACCCGCGGGCAGCGAGGCTGCCTGAGCGTCAAGACGCCCCTTCACCTCCTCAATTGTTATTTTCGGAACGCGGCTGCGCCGGTTGTCCTCAGGATCCCATTTTCCAGCATCGAACCAGCCAACCAAATAAATGCCGACTGGCGCCCGGAGCCGGATCATGTAATCGCGAAACAGTTGCTCTTCGATGGCGGTAAACAACTCACTGTTCCAACAGCCTTTCGTCTCGATGACGGCGCTGATCGAGTCATACCCATCGCCATTGTCCCGCCGACGAACAGCATTGATCAGAATATCTGTTCGCTGCCCGACGGGCGCGCCGGGCGCTCGGCTCACCTCTACCTCGCGGTTGGCGAAAATTCCGGCTGACCCCAGTTCAGCCTGGAGGAAACGCACGATGACATCGGATAGCGCGTTTTCGTCAATTGGGCGGAAAATGTCTTTACTGCCCTGTCGATCCCAAAGATCCCTGACGGGCGTCTGAGCGGCATGGAGCGCCTCGCCGAATTTCTCAAGAGCTTTGACCAAAATCTGGCATAGATCGGCAGGAGATGTCACGAGCTGCAGATCGGGCTTGTCGGTCAGCGCGAGCACCTCTTTCGAAGTCAACGGCGACCAAGTCGCTATGCGCATGGCGCGTTCGGCCAAGCTCAACTCGTAGGCCAAGAAGCTGAACTCCGCATGGTCCGCGATAAGCTCACTCAGCACCACGACGGCGGCTTCAGTGCCTAATCCAGCAAGATAGCGGGGAGCGCCATCGCGCAAATCACCGACCATATCCAAATTTCCGACAAAACCCGTCGCGCGTTTGGCGTCGGCATCCCGCGGGAAAAGACGGGCCATAAGTAAATAGAGGTTTCCAATTTCGCGCTCGCTCATGCCGGCATAGAAGGGTGTGCCGAAGCCGAAATGCCGGGAGACGCGGAGAAGTATTTCCCGCGTCAAATCGTCGTCGGACGCCACTACGGCTCGGACCGCCGGCCACGCGCGGACGGCGCTGTGGCGCAAAAGCACATCAGCAATGGCGAGGGTCTGCTCCCTCACCGACGCCTCCAACCGCGACAACAAGCCAAGAGCATGATCGAAGGCTTCATCGATACCCGCATCTAAAAGAGCGTCGAGCAATGCCGCGTATTCCCCAGCGGTGTTGTCGGCCCCACAAAGCTCGCCGTAGATGGCGTCTTTAAGAAGGGCGTTTCCCCAACAACCGTCGAGATCGCGAAGGATGAAAAAGGGCGAACCTTGATTAAGGCGGTCGCCGGACGCGCGAATTCTTTGCCGTTCGAGTCGGATAATCGTCTGAACGGCCCCAACAAATTCTGTTGGGGCGTGTGCCAACGCGTCCGTCAAGATATGCGCGATGTCCGGCGCGTTGTCGATCACGGTACGCCGCGGAAGCCCGACGATGACCGGCGCCCATTTCTGCCAGGTCGCGACCTCGATCCTTCCATAGCGTTCCGGCGACCGTTGTCTGAGCAAAATAAATGCCCGGAAACCGGCAACATCATTGCGCTGAATGGACATCGGCTCATGCCCGAGCCAGGCATCGATGGTAGTCTCGGCATCGGCGAGATATCGCTCTGCGGAGGCAACAATTCGATGCTGAAGCGTTTCGTCGGCGTCGCTCCATCCTGGCATTGATGTTATGAAATAGTGGAGTTCATTTCCCCAACCTCTGCTATCCGGCGTCAAGTTCAGGAGGCTGGTCAACTGCCACCAAGACTGCCAACGACCGGCCTCGGCTTCTGCCAACCGCACGAAAATTTGGTCAGACAAGTCGGGAACGAGAGGCGGAGGACGGTTATTGTCTATAGAAATCCATTGTTCCTGTAAGGCGCGGAAATGGTCGGCTTCCGGCGATTCCAAGCGAATGCCATTGAGCAATTGCGCGTATCGCAACCGCAACGCTGGCCAATGCTCGGCAGCAGCATAGAGCGCCTCGAAATGGGCGGCCTTATCGAGACCAATAGCGCTGTCGATGAAGTTGAGTAGTGTGTCGATGTTGAGGTTGGTTATCGGGTGCAATCCAACAGGCGAAATTTCAAATAGCCACTCCAGATCAGATTCGAGGAGCAAACCGGCGCGCCGATAGGAATGAGCTTCGATTGGACTGACAACGCCGGCGCAAACGGCCAACAGGAATTGATGACGGCGGCCAACATCGTCGCGTAATCGCCTTTTGAAAGCATCCTGAGCCTCTAAGCCAGTTCCGCGACATAATTCGCCGAACTGATGAAGCCGGCATGAAACGTGATCGAGGAACGGTCGGATCAGGCTCGGCTCCTCAAACACCTCCCATGCCTTGAACATGATCGCGTCCGCCAAGGTCTTGTCCTGGAATCCGCCATTTGGACCAGTCCGCGCGATCAGTTGAGTGGCCCACTCAAGCGCCGGGAGCAGGTCTGAAGTCTTCAAAGTTTCCGGCAGTGTCATTTTAAACATCGCGTAAGCGCCGAAATAAAATTCCGCCGAAGGCGTCAACAGCGGGAAGAGCTCGGTCGCTGATATATGGTCTGGCCAAAGCAAAGCGAGCGCGTTGCCCCTGATGTCGTCCCGCGGATCGAGGTGCGTGTCTTCCATCGCCAAGGGGAGAACGAGTGTCGGAGCTTTTGAATCGCCGCAATATTTGAGCGCCGAGACTGCCATGGAGCGGACGTCGGAAAAATCGCTCGAATCCAAGGCCACTTCCAGAAGCCGCGTTTGCAAATCCTGTAACGCGCACTTTTCAGCGACAATGAGGGCGAGGCGCCGGGTGAGCATGCTCGCCCGCTTGTTGGAAATCACGGCACCGAGCTGGTCTGCCAATGCAGGATGCTTTAGCTTCGAGTAAGCCTCAGCATTGGTATACGGGCTATCAGACGACCGTCGGGTCTCGACGGACTCGAGCAATGACCTCACCAAATTTGCTCGGTCCTCGTTACTCCAACCCGACAAGTCGCCGCGCAACAAAGCCCACGGCTCATCGTCTATAAGTGCGGAACGCAACCCGCCACTAAACGAAGCAGCCCAGGCAGCGACGATCGAAAGTTGCGGAATCAGTCCGCCGGCGAGATGGAGCAGAGCTTTCAGCAGCGTCTCCTCTGGAACTCCCCGCTCAAACAAATATAGCGCGGCCAGAAACTCGCCATAGCTTTGATGGGCCCAACCAATTCGGTACTCGCCCCGCGAGCTGAACAAACCCGTGTCCAACACCTCGCGAACATCGTCGTCAGTCGCATCAAATCCGGCGAATTCTCCTTGTTCCGCATGGCCCGCAAGCGAGGACACGGAAATGTCTTCTTTCGGACAGCTGACCTCGGGACCTGTCCAAACGGCAAACCGGTTGCCGAGGATTGTCGCTGCTGCGATTCGTCCGGCTAGGCGCATTCGTTGAATTGCATTGAGTCGTCCGCGGCGTCCCGTATCGCGCCGACTTGTGTTCTGTTCTTCGCACAGCGAGATACAACCTTGCCTGTAGAGCTCGATGTTGCTCCTCGGAAGATCACCTTGCTGCTGAAAAACCGTCAAAAGCATTTTGAGCGTCAGGGGCTTGATAGCAAAAGGCACTGCCTGCGATGCGAACAAAGCCCGCATAAATCGCTCGATTGCGATGCCTTTGTCCTCCAGGGCGGTGATGATATCCCGACGTCGAAGGGGCGCCAGCTCGAACACGCCTGAACCGTCACCCCAGATGGTCTTCAACGCAATTCCGAGTGTGTCGGCCGGCCAGACCGCGGAGCGGCAGGCGATGCGGATCGACATGCGCTCCGTCGGGACCTCTGGAAATACGGTGGCGAGTAAATTTGCGATCGAGTCGATGCGAAGGAGAGCTTCGTCGAGGCTGTCGAGATGAAGGAAAAGGCGCGATGTGCCCGTCTTCCAAGCAATGAACTTCTCGCTTTCAAAGATCCGACGATAGAGAAGCGTTTCGCTTGAAAAGGCCCGGAGATCGACGTAGATCGAGGTGGAATTGTCGTCGACCGGCAACGCCGCAATGCGGTCAGCCTCCTCCTTCAGTGTCGCGGATTTGCCGATGCCCGGTTCGCCCAAAAGGACAAGCGCTCTCCAGTCCTGAAGAGCCGCCAGCTGAATCGGACCCCGCGCTGAAGCCCGGTATTCCATCGGGTCGCGCAAAAAGCCGGCATCCGACAAATCTATGGTGCCTTCCAGTGGCACCCAAAAGCGAGGCCATGGGTAGCTCAGATCAGGCCGGGCCCGAGTTCCGCTGCCGTTCGCGCCTTCTTTCATGCTTGCCTGTCCGTTTATCACCCACGAAACTATACGTGGTGGCCGAGCTCTGACCTCTGGTGGCTGTCGGAGGCATCGGCAACAATAGCCGCGTTAAGCGATCAGCGGAAGGCCGTCGGCTGCAGGGGAAATATCCGCCACGAGAGGAGACTTTGACACGCGATCTCGCCCGTCTGTGAATCCTCTCGGGACGATCCCGCCCCAGCCATTGCTCCGCAGCGCCACCCACGGCATAGTTGTCCGCCATGGCCAGTCCCTTCGATCCCGACGCTTTCGTCATCGCCGCCGATGTTCACATCCTCGACATCGAGCCGAAGATCAGCCGCTCCCTTGAGCTGCCGGTCGAACTCAATTTCGCGCAGCTCCATGAGGTGCTTCAGGCGGCCTTCGGCTGGACGGACAGCCATCTCCACCAGTTCAACATCGGTGGCCTGATCGTCGGGGCGCCGGAATTCGACGAGGACGGCTTGTCCGATCACCGGACCTTCGAGGCCACCGAGATCCGGCTTCAAGACCTTGTTTTTCCCTATGACGAAGATGACCGCCTGAGGATCCTTTACGAATATGATTTCGGCGACAGCTGGCGCCACCGGATCGTGATGCGCCGCATCCCTGCGCAAGCCGGAATCACTTATCCCAAATGCGTCGCCGGCAGCCGCTCGCGTCCCCCGGAAGACGTCGGCGGACCGTCAGGCTATTTCGGCTTCCTGGAAGCTTGGCACGATGCCGCCCACGAAGAGCACAAAGCGATGCGCCGCTGGGCCGGACGGAAGTTCGATCCCGAGCATGTCGACATCGAAGCCGCGAACAATGCGATCGTAAAGGCCCTGCGCCTCGCCAGGGGCGGTTACAGGTTCAGGCGTCAGCGGCGCTGAGAAATTCCTCTTGCTTGGCAAGCTGGCCAGCGCGATGCGCGACCGCGGCTGCCTGATGCCTTCCGCTCTCAAGGTCTTTGTGCGCGCTGAAGCGCGAGCGCGGGATGGGAAAACACGCCGGCCCAAAGACCGCGCCGATCCTTTTTGGCGCCGGCCTCAGCGACGCTATAGGGGAAATAGACAGGCTTCCAATTGTCGCCGTCACGCGCCGTGGCGGCAAAGCCAAATCCTTGGGTGACGATGACGGTTCCAAGATCGAGCAAGTTCTCTCCAACATGCGCTTGGCAAACGACATAGGTGATCGGCGGAGAGCCGTTCGCGTCAGACTGAAACAGCGGCTTACATTTTGGCGTGGTATCTACGATCAGGGAAGCGAAATAGGCGATTGACGCTTCGCCGCAATCGGAGACGCCACCAGCGGCGTTCTGAAACTGTGTGCCTCGAATGCAAGCCTGCACGCCGAAAAGGCGATAGGTGGCGCCTTTGACGCGCCAAGTGTCGCCGGTGATGAATTGGACTCCTGATGCCGGAATTGAGAATTCCGGCATAGACGCCGAAGGCGGCAATGCGAGCGCTGGCGGTATGACCCACAACTGAAGGCAGACAATAGCAGCGCCTCGGATTGGCAGCCTTTTTCCCTTGCCGGCAGGCGCCGCCAATTGCTGGTGGAAACAGCCCGATCTCATCAAACGAGCGTTGGGCTTGAGGACGTCGTCAACGGTGTCGCGGGGGAGTTTCCCGTGCTCGGATTGCAGCCACTGCCAGAATTTGTGCAGCCTGAGGCGGCTATTTTCTGATTGATGACATTTCCCCAGGAACAAATGCTTTGATTGTTTCCGTCAAGATTTGCCGTGCCATTCCTAAGCGTCGCGTTGGTGGCGCGGACCCCGCCGTTGCCGGCGCTCGGGCATTGTCCGGTCGACTGAATTGCGGCGAGGTCCCGGCTGCAAATACCGCCACCAAATTGAACACAAGCCGCCGCCATTCCCTGTGTCATTTGCATGCCGCCGATGGAACTGCCGCTGTTTGCTGCATTGCTGATGGTGCCGAAGGATGAGCCCTGTCCTGAAGGACCGGCGTTTTGCAACCATGTATTGACCTGTTGTTGAAGAGGCTCATTAAGGTATTGGCCGGACGAAACGTTCGCTGGCAAATTTGAGCTGGTAAGTTGCAGCACGCCAAAATTATTGCCGTTCGAGGCGCACGTATTGCCTCCGGACTCCGCGACCGCGGCTCCACCCCATGTGCATGAGCTCGCTTTGGTCGCAGCGTTAGCATACGGAGAATTTTGAATTGCTTGGCTAATTTGCGCGGCATTGTAGGTCGCACAGCCATAGCTAGGGGTTATCATGCAAAATCCGACGATAATCGCTAATGCGGACGTCTTCATAAACGTTTCTCCTATTGCAATTCAATAACTTGGCTCGGAGTTGACTCGCCGTTGTCGACAATCGTTGTGCTAAGTTGTCCTTTTGACGGATTGTAGGTGACCAACGTCTCGTAGTCGGTCTGTTTGTTTGCTTCCAAGGCAGGCGCGTCCACGGCGTTCTTGGATGACATCTGAAAATCTGGAATATTTTTGAGAACGTATACGACTCCACCCCGTACTTCGGCGATGCGAGCGGGACACGTATATTCGTATGGCAGCAGAGGAACCGACTGGCATCGATGGCCTATTGCAGAAATTATTATTGTTTTGTCGCCGTCTTTAAATGACGCAGTAAAAATTCGCGTTGCCATCTCAGGCTTAACTTTGGATGTTTTAAAAAATGATTTCATATTTTCGAGGAGCTCCGGAACCAAATCATGCCAAATCCGAAGCTGAACGTCAGTTGATTGGTCCTTGGTGATGTCCATTGCTTGTGCCAGCACGCGATGAGTTTCGGGCGGCTGCTGTGCGTGGATTTCGGTCGTTGGAATGATGATCGCCAGAAGCGCGGCGGCGGTCTTTGCAATGCCGCTTACTGGATCCGCCTGTTTGGCATTGCGCATGAGCGCGAGAATGAACGTGCGCATCGTGTTGGTCTCCTAATCGGCTCGGCCGAGATCGATTGTCTGCGTGCAAGCTGATTTTAGCTCGCCGTTGAATACAGCCGAAAGCACAGCGAACCATTGATCGCCGCTTTTTCGATAAGTGACTTGAGGAGCGTTCCATCCGGCATCGTCTGGAGCAGGCGGATTGACGCCAAACCGAACGACGCAGGCCGTGTTGGTGACTTCGATGCGGTCGGGTTCGCGCCCGTCAGGATAAAATCGCTCAAGGACGGCGGTGCAAGCGGAGAGCGTGGCCTTGTCGATGGTTTCAATGTCTTTGCAAAGGCGCGGCGTCCAAAGAATGGCGAACGCCTGGCTGCCGGCGGGCTTTCCGTCTTTTAAGCGATTGACGGCGAAGTGGGCGGAAAACGACGGAGCGCGCATGGACGTTTCCAGATCGCCAGAAAAAAACGCGCGCCATTTCTTATCTTGCGCGCCGTCTAATTCATTGGCGTAATTTGTATATTCAAACTGGAGTGGACCAACGGTTTGACGATAAACAGGCCCTAGCGCCTCTGCGACAACCGGCGCCGGCGAGAACGGCGCACCGTTGACTGCGTCGTTTGCGATCGCCTTAGCGACCCCCAGGGAAAAAAAGGCAGACGCAATCGCCACGCCGGCAATCCGGCTTGCCGCGATCGTTTCAGCTTGTCTCTGGGAGTTGTCCATTCCAGCTCTCGACTTGTCAAAATGCGGCGGCGCTTCAGGGAAGCTGAAAGTTGAATGTCTGATTTCCGGTGGGCGTCGCGATGTTCACTGAGCAGAATCCGAACACACACGACGGTGAGCTGACGTTCGCGGACGCGCCTACGCAGACCGGCCAGGAGCCGCCGACTGCGAGCTGGCTGAAAAGCTGGTTCATGACAGGCACACAATAGGGAACACCGCTCCAGGATGGGTTTGTGGACATGGCGCAAAGGAGAACCTTGCAACCAAAGGATGCGTCCTGCGCCTGAGTTGTGGTCGAACCCAGCGTCAAACCAACCGTGAGAGCGGCGACGGCCAGCCGGAGCGGCTTGGCGATCCCCCATTTATATCGTGCTGCATTCATCATCCGCATTCCTCACATAGTGCCATTATGACATCTCACCGTTCATCGTCCCGGTTTTTGCGGTTGTCTCTGCTGTTATATATCATTATAAGTGATTCGTAGTTGCGTTATAACATCATATAAGCAGCGAGAAAAGATGCGCGCCGAGACCATTCGCGGGATAAAATCATTGGCTTCGATGGCCGAGTTTGCGGCGGTCGCGCTGCTGATCGCCGGCGGGCCTGTGTCCGCGGCGAACGCCGTTCCCGTGTGCTCGCCGACGATCAGCGGAGACGCGGCGCGTGAGCTGGTGCGCAGCGAAGCGGAGCGCCAAGGTTTCGATCAAAAACTTGCGGTCGCAGTTCTCAATCAGGAATCGCACGCGGGAACTGACATTAATTCGCCGGCAGGCGCCCGAGGCTTGATGCAGCTCATGCCCGCGACGGCTGCGCGTTATGGCGTCAAGGACGTGTGCGACGCGGCGGATAATGCGCGCGGCGCCGTAGCTTTCCTCAAGGACTTGTCGGCGCAGTTCGGCGGCAACGTTTTTCTGGTCTTGGCCGCTTACAATGCGGGCGAAACGCGCGTGTTGGACGCCAGAGGCGTCCCGGCGAATGCGGAGACGGTGCGCTACGTCGCGTCTATCGCAAACTCCTATTACGAGTTCGACAATTTCCTGAATTCGAAACGCGACCAAAAGCCTGCGGAAAAGCTCAGCCACGCGCCTGCACAGGCCGCGAGCACTGAGCGCGCGCGGGTGGCTATCGATAGCGCCGGTCAAAAATGGATTGGTGGGGTTTTGTATGTTGAAGGAGATCGAAATTGAGAGCGTTGAAAAACAATGAAGTGATAGCGGTTGCGTTTGCCGTTTTTGCCGTCGCCCTTTTTGCATCGCCCGAGCTGGCGTTGGCGCAATCTACGTCATCAAGCGGTTGTTTTCAGCCGATCAACACGGCGATGACCGCGATCATGTCCTTCATGACCGGCACATTTGCGACGACCGCCGCGACCTGCGCGATAGCGGCGACTGGATATATGTGTTTCACGCAGCGCATTCCCTGGGGCTGGCTGTTTGCTGTGGTCGTCGGAATCGCGCTGATTTTTGGCGCGGCGACGATCGTCACCTCATTGTCGAGCGGCATGAATAGCGGTTCGACCTCAACGTCGAGTGGCTGCTGATGACGATTGAGGCTGACGCGGAGCCGCATCTCGATCCGTTGGTGGGAGGCCTGACCAAGCCTCCCATGTTTCTCGGCGTCCCGATGAAGCTGTTCATCATCGAATTGGTTCTGGTGGTGATGATTTTCATCAACACCAAGAATCTGCTGATGTTCTTTCTCTTCGTGCCATTCCACTCGATCGCCTACGGCCTGACGGTGAGGGATGCGCGATTCATCGAAATTCTGGTGGTGTGGCTCGGCAAGTGTCCCATGACGCGCAATCGCGCGTTTTGGGGCGGCGACACATACGTTCCCTGAATTTTGCGTTCCCTGATATTCGCGTTCCCTGATATTTGGAGAAATTTGAATGTATGCGAAGCCGATCTTGAAGAGCCTTCAATTTGGCGACGTGATCGGGCGCGAAAAGACGCTGGCTGAACATATTCCTTATCTGCGCCACGTCGACGACGAAACGCTTCGTTTGAAAGAAGGCCAATTGATCGTTTGCGTCAAACTGGACGGCTTTTGCTTTCAGACGGCTGATCAAAGCGAAATCAATTTGAGGCTGACGGCGCGCAACACCCTCGTTCGGGCGCTCAACGACAGCCGTTTCGCGCTCTACTCGCATATCATCCGGAGGGAGTGTCCGGCGACCATCGGCGGTGATTTCGATAACCCGTTCTGCGCAGCGCTGGATCGAGGCCACATGGCGAGTCTCAGACAGCGCAGAATGTACGTCAACGATCTCTACCTGACGATTATTCGGCGATCGTTCCAAGGAAAAGTCGGCAAGATCGACGGGTTCATGAACGGCTTGCGGTCGATGATGGGGCATGCGCCCGAAGACCGGGACCGCGAGGCGCGCAGCGACCTGAAAGAGGCGGTCGCAAACGTCGTGGCGGCTTTGGCGCCATACGGAGCGCGCATTCTGAAAATCGTTTCGCGTCCACTGCCCGGCGGAATTGTTGAAGGCCGGGAGGCCGGCGATCCGCGATATGGGCTCTATTCGGAGCCTTGCGAATTTCTGGCCCAATTGCTGAACGGCGGAGTGGAAATTCCGATGGCCTTGCCGCGCATGAGCCTGGATAGCTATCTGCCGACGCGGCGGGTCACCTTCGGGCGCAAGGCCTTTGAGATGGTCGGGCCGAACGCTCTCGATCTGCGGTTCGGGACCATGCTTTCGGTCCGCGAATATCCAGCCTGGACCGGGCCGGGAATGCTGGACGGCCTCCTTCGGATCAAGGGCGAGTTCATCGTTTCCCAGAGCTTTTCGATTGCGGACAAGGCGCCGACGCTGACGGATATTTCGCGGGTTGAGCGGCAGATCGCGGCCTCCGATGAGGCGGGAACGGAAGTCGAGGAAGCGATTTCAATTGCGCGAAACGAGATGGTCGCGGGCCGGACGGTCATGGGGACGCATCATCTGACCGTCGCGGCGCTGGGCCGGACGATCAAGGGCATGGAACGCTGTGTTCAGGACGTGACGGCAGAGCTGCAAAACCTCGGCATGACCGTCGTGCGCGAGGCGACGAATGCGCAGCCGGCGTTTTTCGCACAATTGCCGGGCAATTTTAGCTACATCGCGCGGGGCGCCCTGATTTCATCGCGCAATTTTTGCGGCTTCGCATCGCTGCACAATTTCGCGGTCGGCAAGAAGAATGGCAACCATTGGGGGCCGGCGATCTCGCTGCTCCAAACGACCAGCTCCACGCCTTATTATTTCAACTTTCATCGCCGTCAGGTCGGCAATTTCACCGTTTGCGGGCCAACGGGATCGGGCAAGACTGTCGGCCTGTCATTTTTGATGGCGCAGGCGCAGAGGATCGGTCCTCGGCCTCGTTGTGTGTTCTTCGATAAGGATCTCGGCGCCAATGTCTTCGTTCGCGCCATGGGCGGACAATACGAACGGCTGAGGCCAGGTGAGGCGACGGGGTTCAACCCTTTGCAGTTGCCGGACACGCCAGCCGATCGCGATTTCGTTTTCAATCTGCTCAAATTTATGGTGCGCCCGCGTGACGGGTCGATGCTTCGCGCCGAACAGGAAAAGATTCTCGAATTTGCCGTGGAACAGGTTTTTAAGGAGCCTATCGCCACGCGCAAATTTTCGGAAATTGGCATTCTTCTGCAAGGCCGCGAGCGGGCGCATCAAGACGATTTGGCGACACGGTTTGAAGTGTGGACCCGCGCGCGCGGCTGGCTGTTCAACAATCCTGTCGACCATTGGTCAGCGGGCAACGGCATTATCGGATTCGATCTGACAGATGTTCTTGACGATGAGGACATTCGGACAGCGGCGCTCGGATATATTTTCCATCGCATCGAGAGCATGATGGACGGTCGTCCGATGATGATGTTCATCGACGAAGGATGGAAGATTCTAAACGACGACACGTTCTCCGCCTTCCTGAACGATAAGCTGAAGACCATCCGCAAGCTGAATGGCTGCGTCGGCTTCGGCACGCAATCGGCGAAAGATATTGCGTCGGCGACAATGGCGCACACGCTGATCGAACAGACGCCGACCAACCTGTTTTTTCCCAATCCAAAAGCGGACGATAAATCCTATTTGGAAGCGTTCAAATTGACGCACGCCGAGCTTGCCTGGGTGCGCGAGACCGCGCCGGAAAGCCGCGAGTTCTTGATTAAACACGATCAGGACTCGGTGATCGCAAAGCTCGATCTGTCGAGCGTTCCATGGGCGCCAAAAGTTCTGTCGAGCACGCCAGCGCTCGTCGAGGAAATGGAAGCATTGATTGAACGGTTCGGCCCGGAGCCGAAGGATTGGCTGCCCCATTATTGCGGCGTGGCCAATCTGTTTTCTCATCAACAGGCGCCGGGCGCGGCATAGGAGGCGAACATGCGAAAGCAATTGCGCTTTGCCATGATAACAGGGCTTTTGGCGCCGGCTGCGGCGCTCGCCCAGGTCCCCACGAGCGATGTCGCGCGGCAAGTGCAGGAGAACTGCATTCAGACGCACACGACGAGCGAGAAAGCGACGAGCGCGGCGGCGGTTCCCTCCGATCAGGGCATTCAAACCTCGAACGCCTCGCCGGGAGCGGCGACGGGCGCTCCAACTGCGAGCGTGGGCAGCGCCGATTTGACAGGCGGCGCCGGCAGCGGGCTGGGGTCGATCGCCTCAGTGGGCGATGCGTCCTCTGCGGCAAGTTCGTCGTCGAGCATCGCCGCCGGCGGAAGTTCGGTGAGCACGCCAAGCCTCGGTGGAACGACGAGCGGCGGGTTGACTGTCTCGGCCTTCAATAATGTCGGCGGCATCAATATGTCGTCTCTCGTCGGCGTCTCTGGCTCTGGCTTCAATGTCGGAACACTTGTCCAGGCGATTACCGCCGGCGCGGCGGTTACGAGCGCATTGCAGGGCAACTCGGGCACGTTGACGGGTGCGGGTGCGATCATCGGCACGATCAATTCTTCGCACGGCGGCTGGGACCAGAATTCCGCAGCGCGGGTGGCGCAAACGGCGAATTGGAATCAGGTGACGCAAGCCTTCGCGACCGGCGCGCAAATGAGAAACCTGATGCTGATGTTGGCGGTGCAATCGCAATCGGCGTCGGCGACTGTTTTCAAATCCCACTAAGGAGGTCACGATGCAAAACTTTTCAAAAAGGCTGCTTGGCGGCGCCGCGTTGGTTTTCGTTACCGCGCGCGCTTTCGCGCAGGTGCCGGTGATCGACAGCGCGACCCTCAGCCAGGCGACGACGACGGCGAGCAACACCGCTTCGATCATGGCCACCAATCAGCAGATTTTGACGGCGACCAACGCGACGCTCGCGGCGGTCACGGGCAACCGCACGACGGGATCGATGTCAACGGCGGCCATCGGCTCGGGATTTTCGGTCGCGAGTGCGCCGAGTTTCGGTTCTCTGCTCGGCGGAACGAGCATGTCCTGGGGATCTCTCGGCTCCTATGGATCGACAGCGGCGACAATCATCAACGGCTTGAATCTCGTCGCGACGTTGAGCGGAAACGCGTCGGCCGCCACGGGAACCGACCAAGCCTATATGGGCGCGGTCAACACGTCAGCGGCATTGACCGGCGTCGTCCAGGGCGCCCAGGCGGCGGCGACGACGCGCGCCGGTTCACTTCAGGGCGCGAGTGCGTTGGTCGGCACGGCGCCGGACATCAAGGGGTCCATTGACCAAAACTCGCAGATGCAAATCCAGACGGCGCTGACCGTCAACGAGGCCATTGGCGCGGTGAACGCCGGCAATGCCGCGCTGAACGCGCAAATGCAACAGATGCTCGCTGTCCAGGCGAAGACGGCTCAGGTGTTTACGTCGCATTGAACCGTCGCGGCGGACCAAAAAAGCAAAGGGAACCTTGGAATGCGTGTCATTCGTATTGCGGTTGTAGGGGCTGCGTTTCTGGCGTTATCGGCGTGTGCGCATCAGGACCTGACGGCGCCATGCAGCGCGCAATCGAACGGAATATTCGGCTGGCTGCCGTCTGGAAGCGCGTGGGCCTGCGAAGAATTACGAGCGATCAATGAGCCGACTGTGAAAGAGGCAGGTGATGGCAGTCATTGATGTTTTGAATTCTGTATTTACGGCGCTCGACCAAGTTGGCACGTCATCACTGCAGACCATTTATACGAGTATCAGCAGTGGAATAACTCCCGTTTTCACCACAGGGTTGACGATCTATATCGCCTATTATGGCTATGAAGTGCTGTTTGGTCGGGCCACCATATCCGTGACCGATTTTTTTTGGAAAATCGTTCGAATGGCGCTGATTTACGCGATGATTTCCAACTGGAGCGGGTTTCAAACAATTGTCGCCAATACATTCTTGCAGACAGCCGACAGCGTTGGCGCGTCGATTTGCAATGCGATGCTGAGCGCAGGCGGCTCGGGATCGTCGGGCTCTTGTCCGACCCCAAGCTCGACGAGCTCGGGCTTGAGTTCGATGGCGACGGGCTTGAACACGATCTGGACGACGGGCTCGACCGCGGCGGACGGAATATCCCAGGCGTCCGGCATGTTCGGCGTGGGCTTGGCGCTGCTCGCGATCATCCTCTATGTCGTGACTGCACTGGTTCTAATAGAGGCGGTCGCGATTGTCATAATGGGCAAGCTGGCGCTTTATGTGCTTCTAGGGCTTGCTCCGCTGTTTATCGTCATGGCGTTGTTCAATGTTTCTTCCAGTCTGTTTTCCGGCTGGATGAGGTCTTGCCTGTCATTTTCATTGGTGCCGATTTTAACCTACGGATTTATCGGCTTTTTTCTTGGGCTTATCAATAGCCAGCAAAGCGCGTTGAGCGGCGCCGGCGCGAACGCGACGATGCTGACGATCGCGCCATTCGCAGTGATCTGCGTCGTCGCGACGTTGATTCTGGCGCAAATTCCTTCAATGGCGAGCGCAATCGCCGGTGGGGCAGGGTTGAGGCACAGCTCGGCGGTGAGCGCTGCCGAAGGCTACTTGATGGCGAGAGCGGTCATGGCGCCGTTCAGATTGGCGCGTCTTGGCCCCAATGCGGTTGGCGGCGCCGCGGCTGCCGCCGGAAATGCCTGGAGGGCGAGCCGAAGCAACGGCAATGGAGGCGGCAACACCTTCAGCGCCGGGGCGAACACCATCTCTGCGGCCGCGCAACAAGTTGCCGCTGGCCTTAAGGCCACCAAATCAGGTTGATTGAGGAAGGTTTGCTATGACGACTTCAACTGAGAAGGCGATTGTTGACTCACGCTATTACGAGGAGGCGGAGAGCTGGGATAGTTCGCTCAACCGCTCGATCCGCAATTCGCGCAATGTCTGGCGGATTTTGGCGGTGCTGCTGGGTTTGGCGGTCATTGCCGCGATCGGCCTGATTTGGGCGCTTTTGCCGCTCAAATCGTTCGAGGTGGTCACATTGCTCGTGGACAAGACCACGGGCTTTATCGAGGTTGCGCAGCCGCTCGAACGCGGTGGCCCATTGACGCAAAAGGAAGCGTTGACGCGCGCGAATGTGGTGCGCTTTCTGCGCGCTCGGGAGACCTATGATCCCAAAGGATTGCGAGACAATTTCGACCTGGCCTCGCTTTATTCGACGGGCGCCGCCGCGTCGGATCTCGAACATGATTTCGATCCCGCCAATTCCCGGAATCTCATGAAGCTTTACGGGCCGAACACGACGGTCTCGGTGCTGATCAAATCCGTGATTTTCCTCAACGATAAAACGGCGGCTGTGCGGTTTCAAACCGTTCGCAAAAGCGTCAACGCCGATCCAGTGACAGACAATTGGGTCGCCAATGTCCGGTTCCGCTACACGTCGGAGCCTCTGAAAAATGACTATCGTTTCGACAATCCTCTCGGCTTCCAGGTCTTCGAGTATCGCCGCGATCAAGAGACGGTCACGACGAACGACACGGGAGCAGGAAATTGAGAAAGCATCTTTTTATCGCACTGATCGCCGCGTCGGTGGGGCAGGGCGTTTTCATGGGCCAGGGCGCCCTCGCCGAAAGCGACCCGCGCGCCGTGCCAGCCGACACGCGCATTCGGCATGTTCGGTTCGACAAGGATAATGTCGTGCTGCTGTCGGGCGTCATGGGGATCTCGACCATGATTGTCTTCGACGAGAACGAGGGCGAGCGCATCGCAACCGTTGCGCTCGGCGACACGGCCTCCTGGCAAGCTGTCCCGGATCAAAGCAAGCGCTATCTGTTCATCAAACCGCTCGAACGCAATGCTGTGACGAACATGAACGTCGTCACCAATTTGCACATATACAATTTCCTGTTGCGGGCGGCGGCGCCAGGAGCAAGGGGCGGTGTTTACAAAATCCAATTCTCTTACCCAGAAGACATTCTCGACAAGAATTTGATGGCGAAGGCGAAGCAAATGGCGGCCAATCCCAATTGGACGCGATTGATGCAGCATCCCGAAAACCTCAATGAAAATTATGGCTATAAGGGCGAAACCATCAACAAGCCCGTGCGCGTCGTCGATGATGGCGTGAAGACGTTTTTTCAATTCTCGGGCGAGGTTCCCGCGATCTTCCGGGTGAAGAAGGATCGGTCGGAAACGCTCATGAATTACCGGCGCGAAGGCGAGATGATTGTCGTCGACGGCGTCGCCGCGCAATGGACCCTTCGCAATGGGTCGCAGGCAACCTGCGTTTTCAATCTGAAAGCGACGGAAGAGCCGCCGCCGACCGAGAGAATGACTCCGGTTGAAACCGCTGTGCCGGTCACCGCGTCCGCCGTCCGATTGGAGGCCTCCACCCCCACTGATGACAGCGGCTTTTTGAAAGGCCTGTTCAATGGCAATTGATTACGAAAAGGAACTCGGCTCGGCGGAAGGGACGGGCGCCGCTGGCGCTGAAACCGTCGCGCGGACTGGCCCGAAACAGCAGCCTGTCGGCCTGATGATCGTGCTTGGTATCGGCCTCGCCCTATGGCTGGCCTATGTCTGGTGGCCAAAGAAACCGGTCGTTGTCGAGAATAACGAACAGTTCAATTTGCCGCAGCGGTCGCGCAATATGTCGTTTGACGAACTGAACAAGCCGCCGAAACCTGAGAATAAATTGGTGATGGCGCCGCCGCCCGTCGCGGCCCCGGCCGTCGAAAAGCCCGATGACAGCGAGGCGCGGCGTGCGGCTGAGGAAGAGCGGATGCGGCTTGCGGAGATTGAGCGGCTGCGCAAATTGAAGGAAGCGCGCATTGAAGCGGCCTTGCGCTCGCCCATGCTCCTGGTCGACGGAGCGACTGCGGCGCCAACGGATGCGGAAGCCGTGAGCGACACGGGCGCGTATAAAGTGAACAGCCCGAACGCGCCGAATGAGGACGCCAATCGGCGCTTTCTCGACAGTGCTTCCGCGACCGGAGTCGAAAAGGCGAAAGCCGCGAGAACACCGCGCATCGACGCCCTGATTCCGCAAGGCACGTTGATCCGCGCGACGTTAGAGACGGCGGTGCAATCCGATCTGCCGGGCATGGTCCGCGCGATCACGACAGAGGACACCTATTCCTTCGACGGTCGTCGCGTGTTGCTGGCTAAAGGAACGATGCTGACAGGCGAATATCGCTCGATGCTCACCACGGGCCAGACGCGGGTCTTTATGGTCTGGACGCGGGCGCTGCGCTCGGACGGCGTGTCGATCCTGCTTGGATCGCCGGGCGCTGATGGTCTCGGCCGCGCCGGGGTTCCAGGCGAGGTCGACAACCATTACGCACAGCGTTTTGGCGCAGCTTTGATGTTGAGCGTCGTCGGTGGCGGCGCGTCCTATCTGGCGGGCCTGGGTCAGCCGGCGACATCTGCCACGTCGACGATCACACCGCAGGAGCAGGCTCAGGCGCAGGCGGTGCAAACCCTGTCGCAGACCTACGCCCAACTCGCGAACACGGCGCTGAAGGAGCAAATGGGCATTCCTCCGACTGTCCATATCGACCAGGGCACGCCGATCATCGTCTTTGTGAAACGCGACCTGGATTTCTCGAATCTCTATGCCGATCCGGTCAAAGAGGCGCTTTTTCAATTGAAGCATCCCTCAGCGGTTGAAGCCGCGAATGCCCGGCCCAATCCGTCCGTGACAGCCAAATACTAAAAGAATCGGCGCCGCGTCTGAGCGCGCGGCCCTAAATTTTAAAGCATCGGCGAATTGAAGGAGGCGAAAATTGAACGCGTTGGCGCAGCCACAATCGTTGAAAGTCGAGGCCGGGAGCGAGGCGCAATGGGCGTCTTTGCCTACCTTTATTCGCCAGGTCTGCACGCCGATCAAATTTTGGCTACAGGATTCCAGCGTTGTCGAAATCATGGTCAATCGGCCCGGCGAAGTGTGGGTCGAAGCGGTTGGCCGGCCAATGGAACGTTTCGAAGTGCCTGAGTTGTCGCGCGAGGCGATCATTTCGATTGCCGAGCGCATCGCCGGTCACACCGGGCAATCTGTCAATGAAGAAACCCCGCTGCTGTCGGCCGCCATGCCGCATGGCGAGCGTTTTCAGGGCGTCCTCGCGCCAGCCGCGCCGATCGGCGGCGCCTTCTCGATCCGCAAGCAAGTCATATCGGATTTGTCGCTTGACGATTACCAGCAAATGGGCGCGCTGGACCACGTGAAGGTCAGCGGTCCAAGGGACGGTCGAAGAGGCGGGGCAAGCGTGATCGAGGAGTCCGATTTGTCGGACGTCGACGAAGAATTGGTGGCGCTTCTCCAGGACATAAGCCCTGCCGGCGTCGCCGCCGCATTGCGCTTCGCGGTCAAAAACGCCGTCACCATGCTGATTTCAGGCGGCACGTCGTCGGGCAAAACGACATTTTTGAACGCGCTGCTACGCGAAGTGCCGTTTTCCGAACGCGTGATTTCGATTGAGGACACGCGAGAACTCAAGCCGCCGCAGCCGAATTGGCTGGCGCTGATCGCGTCGAAAGGCGACCAGGGCAAAGCGAGAGTGACGGTCCAAAGCCTTTTGGAGGCGGCGTTGCGTCTCCGTCCGGATCGGATTTTCCTCGGCGAAATTCGCGGCGCCGAGGCCTACACCTTTCTTCAAGCCGTGAACACCGGTCATCCCGGCTCCTTGTCGACGCTGCACGCCGACAATCCGCGCGCCGCCTTTGAGCGCGTCGCGCTGGCGACGATGCAGGCCGGTCTTGGCCTGACCAAGACTGAAATCATGGATTACGTCCGAAGCGTCGTGCCTCTGGTGGTCCAGCTGCGTCGCAAGCCGACGCGCGGCGTGAGCGACATCTATTTCAACCAATTTCGCGCTGGTCAAAATAGGAAGCTCCGATGCGATATCTGAAATATGCGGGCTGGGCGGCGCTCGGCCTGGGCGCCGTCCTGTGCCTTTTTTTCCTCTGGTCCATGTCCTATGCGGCGGCGACCTGGTTTGTTGGCCATGAAAAGAGACTTTGGACGAGATTCTTCGCCGGCGATGTGTTTTTGCCGATAGTTCAAGCGTGGACCTGGTGGCCTCTCCCAGTCGTTGTCAGGCTTATGAAGCTGGCGACCGTCGGAATGATCGGCGAAGTCCTCGCAATTGGCATGGCCGTGCTGGCGCTTGTGGTCAAACCCTGGAAAGAACAGCCGCCGGCTGGGGGAGCCCGATTTGCCACATTGAGGGATCTGAAGAAGGCAGGGATGCTCGATGGCGCGCCCGGCGAAACCCTGTTGCTGGGAACCTTCAAGGGCTTTGAGGTTCGCTATAGCGGCGACAGCCATTTTTATGTCAACGGCCCGTCGCGCAGCGGCAAGGGCCGCGGGTTCATCATGCCGAACCTATTGGAGTGGCGGGGCTCGGCGATTGTCCTCGATGTGAAGCGCGAAAACCTGGAAAAAACCGGGGTGGCGCGCCTGGCTCTGGGTCAGAAGGTTTTTGAACTGGCGCCAGGCTCCGAACATTCGCATCGGTGGAACCCTCTGGATTTTGTTCGGCCCTGGCCGGCGCGCGCGACTGATTTGCAAAATGTGGCCGCGATGCTGATCCCGTCTCCCGAGCGCGGCGAATCGATCTGGGCGCAGACCGCGCGCGATCTATTTGCGTCAATGCTCGGATATGTTTGCGACAGCGAAACGATGGCGGGCCGTCGCAACTTGCGCTCGGTGCTCCGCATGTTCAACGAAGGAGCTTTGGCTGAGGTCTTCACAGGGATATTGGCGCGCGCCGAGCCCCTCAACGGTTTTATATTGGACGGCTTTCGGCGCCACATCGCGCGCGACCCGGAACAGCGGCCGTCTTTCGAAGGCAATGTGACAACTGCGTTGAAGGCTTGGAACAACAGTCTTATCGCCGATCTCACGAGCGCCAGCGATTTCGATATTGGCGAGTTGCGCCGCCGGCCCTTCACGGTTTTCATTTCTGCGCCGGTCAGCGATTTCGGTTCGGTCGAACCCATGATCCGCCTGTTCATTCAACAGGTCCATGACGTGCTCTTGCGCAAGCTCCCAGGCAAGGATGAACCGCACAAGGTCGTGCTGATGCTCGATGAGTTTTATCAGTTTCAAAAGCTGCCGGAGATTGTGAATCGCGCGCCATTGGTCGCGGGGTACGGCTTCAGGATTGCTCTTGTCGCCCAAAACATCCCGCAGGTTGACGAACGCTACTCGCGTGCGACGCGCGAGGCATTGCTGGGAAATATGGATATCAAGCTTGTCGTCGCGGTCGGCGACAAGGCGACCGGCGAAGTCGTTGCCGATTCGCTCGGCAAGCATTTTGTCGAGCGCCACTCGTGGGGATCGAACCCAAGCAAGGGCCCATTCGGCGGCGGCACGTCGAAAACGGGGCGTTGGGAAGAGGCGCCACTGATGGCCGCCGATCAATTGATGCGCCTCGATGATCGAAAAACGGTGCTCACAATGCGCGGTCATTTCAGCGCTGTACTGGACAAGCTGAATTTCTACGAGGACAAAAAATTCCTCACCCGCTTGGCCGAAGTTGATCATTTGACTGCAATGTTGAATACGCCAGCCTTGCTGACGGTCGAAGAATGGCCGCTGTTCAAAAACCCACCGGCGCAGCTCATGACGGCGCTGAGGGAAGGCGGTTATTTCGGCCAGGCGTGGAATTGCCGCCCTGCGCCTGCCAACGGCAGCTACGTCGTCCCCCGCAATATCGTCGCGCTTGCGCGCATCGTTTTTGTGAATTGGCGGCAGTTCATATCGTTTTGGGTCAAACCGGCACTCGAAGCCAGAAGCGGCGAAGAAGCCCTCGATCTTCTGAAACTTCTAAAAACGAACCCAGGCACAGTCGGGCTGCTTCAGGGCGCCCAAGGCTTCCGTGGTCGGGCGGCGCGAAAGCGAGCCCTGAGAGTCGCGAAGGACTTGCTCGTGGCTATTCTCGCCGAACGAAAGGCGCTCGACGGCGCCCTTTTGCGCGAAGAAACTGCAAAAGCGAAGAAATCGGAAATTGACTTCCGCATCGAGCGCACGTCGGAGCCTGATAATGGAGCCGCCATCGAGGCTCCGCGCGCGGCGCAAGAATCGATTATCACCTTATGCGAAACCGTCTCTGACAATTTAGGCTTGGCTGAAGCAAAAGCCGCCCTATCGCGATTAAACAAGGCTCGCGAGGACGTCGATCTTGGCGAACAGGACGAAATCCCTCTAAGGCGGCGAGGTCGGCGGTTAATACGGTAACCGAAACAAATATCCCTTTTTGTCGGTTGAAATATTAGAGCCGCGTCACCGCCATAGATTGACCCGTGCCTGTACGGATAAGGCAGATACCCCTACATATAGACTAACAGCGCGCAACGCCGACGCCGCCTGATCGGCCCTTCATGACCCTTAACTGACTCGTGGAACCTCCGCTTTCCGGCAATCTCGTTCAGGCGGCGACACGACGGCCGACACTGGCCCATGCCCGACCTCTGGGCCGTCCACTTACAGATGGCTTAGGCGGCGACATGCCAGGATCATCTTTGATCTTTTGCCTATCGACACCTTGAGGTGGACGCTGATGGCCGCATCTCACTCTGTTCGCACGTCGAAACATCAACTATGTTCGCGCCTGGGGGATCTCGCATGACAAGCAAATCGCGCCGCAAAGGTGCGTTTCTCGCTGCATATAAGCTCGAGGACCGTGACCTTCAGAGAGCGGACAGGAAGGCGGGACGACCCGCTTTAACACTCGGCGTCGACGAGATCGGAAATCACGTTCTCATTAAATCGTGGCCGCGCACAACGGGGGGCGGCCAGGACGAGCTACGCGAGCTGTGGCAGCACGAAATCCGCCATCTCTATCGGCTGGGCGGCTATCCCGGCGCGTCGACCTCGATTGCTACTCTGCTGCAAGCTGGCTTCGACGACGCGGGGTTCTACCTCGTGCTCGATCTTGGACAACGTGAACCGCTTACCACGCTGCTCCTGCATCGTGAGGCGGGCCATTGGCTGAAAAACCCCCGCATCACCCGCAACCGACTCCTTCTCTGGCAAAATCTTTCGCAGATCGCGGCCGCGCTGGAGATCCTTCACGATCAGGGGCTTCTGCATCGGAACGTTGACCAATGGTCGATCCTCGCTTCCGGCGGAAGCGAGCCCGACTTTCAGCTGACTGGGTTCGAGTGGTCGCTAAGACTCGCGGGCGCGGCCAACGCTCCAAGCGCGACGCGCACAAGAACCGGTGCGCCAGCCTCCTTCGTTGAAGACTGGCGGGCCTTCGGAGAGTTGGCGGCAGGGTTGCTTGGAGCAGATGTAAAGCGGGTCATTGATCTGCGGATCGTCCCCTCCGATGTGGCGGACCATCTCTCGGCCGCCGAAGTGAGATTGTTGCGTCAGCTGATCCGCATCGAGCGCCTGGATCGGCTCGACGGCGAGATCGTGCGCCTGCGTATTCAGGAGATTCTTCGCGAACTCGGCGCGAGTGTCGCCGGCCGGGAAGCCAAGTTCCATCTCGTCTTCCGCTTTGCCGGAGCGTTCGCCCAGTGCATCCGCGAGGCTTCGGGCAATGACATCGAAGTTAACGACACCGGAGCCATGGTCGAGTTCGTCCGTGCCGATCTCGGTGATGCTCCGCTTCTGCTGGCGATAAAAAACGAAGGGCAGCCCTTCCGGCTGACCCTTGCCGGGACGCTGCTCACCTACTCTCTGTCTCAATACATCCAGAAGCCTGGCATGCCTGGCACGTGGGAGATGGCGTATTGCGAACGAGCAGAGGCCAACGAGGCGGCCGCGGTGAATATTCTGGGGCAGATCCCGCTTGAAGCCCGCTCGCTCGAAATCATGGACCAGAGAGAGGCGGGGGCGAGATTTCCCAGGTTGCGAGGCAAATTATCGAGCTGGGAGCAATTGCGGAAAGAGCTCGATGCGGAGCAGGCCAAGCCAGACAGGGCGAAACGCGTCCACCAGGCGCTGGCGCTCACGCAATTTCTCGAGGCCCTCTATGCGGCCGCCGATGTCTATCCGGTCGACATTCGGGAAGTCGTGGATGCCCATGGTGCCGCAAACGCTGACGGCGAGGAAATTTCTGTCGCCATGCTGCCTCGTCAGGACCCGGAGCGTGACGCGCTCTCCGTCGCGCTTGGACTGAGACCGCCTGCGAAGCGGTTCGAAGATGTGATGCTGGGCGACGCGCGCATCGAAGACTGGGTGCTGACCGAGGCGCGCCAGGTCGGCGATCGAGAACCTTCGGACACCTCCTGGAAGTTCAGCCGTAAGGACCAGCAGGGGGCCTCACAACCGATCTACATCTTTGTCGGCTCCGACAGGCCTGCGACCCTTCGCGACGCCGCGTTGGTGCCGGCAGACTTCGTGGGGCGAGACATCCAGCTGAGGCGTCGGTTGAGGGCGCTCCGAGCGCTCGCCGACCATTCCGAGCTGCTCAGGATGCTCGACGATCCGCGGTCGAGGATCCTGGATTCGCATGAGGTCGGGAAGTCGGACGAGCGCTTTGCCGCGCTCGATGAGTCAAAGCGGACCGCTCTTGCCGCGATCATCTCCACAATTCCGCTGTTCCTGGTCCAAGGTCCGCCCGGTGTTGGAAAGACCCGGCTGGTCAGAGATCTCGTACTCGATACGTTGGCGGACAACAGCTCCGCACGATTGCTTCTGACAGCGCAGAGCAATGCCGCAGTCAATCACCTGATGGATGAGCTCGCAGAGGCTCTGGAGGGGCATCCGCGCGAACCCGTTATCGTTCGAAGCCAATCCAAGGACAGCAAAGATGACGCTGGCGATTTCGAGGTTGTGAGACAAACCGAGACGCTAATGGCGAAGCTCGCCGCAAGCCCACTCGTGGCTGACGCTCCTCAGCGGCTGCAAAAGCAGCTGAGCGACTTGCAAGCGAGCGCCGGCGCCAGGCCAAAGGAAGAGCGCTCCAACGTTACTCAAGGCCGTCAAGCGATGGAATCGCTCTTGGTGCGAGGGGCAAACCTCCTGTTTGCGACCACGAATTCACCCGAGCTCGAGCGTCTTCTCGACGAGCGCGGCCAGTTTGACTGGGTAATGGTTGAGGAGGCCGGAAAAGCAACCGGGGGCGAACTCATCGCACCCCTGCTCTTGTCGTACCGACGCCTGATGATCGGGGACCATAAGCAGCTCGCACCCTTCGGCTCGGAACGCATTGTGCAGTTGCTCGCCAATCCCCCGGCGGTTGCTCAAGCCCTTGAGGCTGGTGCTGAGTTCATCGGTCGAACGCTCCGCGACCTTGCGACTGAAGAGGTGCTGGACGAGGTCGATACTGACCAGAGCGATTTTCCCGCCCTGTGCTCCTTGGCGTTGGGCCAGGTCCTTCTCTTCGAACGCATGATCGAGGATGAGTTCAAGGTCCACAAGGACAAGCCGAAGGCCCGGCGGCTCGCCCAACGGCTGACCTTGCAGCACCGCATGCACCCTGCTCTGGCCGATGTCGTGTCCCATAGCTTCTACGACAATGAGCTCAAAACGCATGAGGAGGCAGCAGCACGAATTTCGAACGCGCCTCCTCCGGTGTCGTCGACAGATAGTAAGCGCCTTCCAAATGCGCCGCTGATCTTCATCGACATGCCTTGGGTCCAGACGACCGTCGGTATGAAAGGTGGTGACGCCGAACGCCGGCCACGGTGGCACAACCCGGCCGAGGTAGATGCAGTTCGACGGGTTCTTTCGCTGCTGAAGGTGCGCGAAGGTCTCGAAAAGCAGCCGACGCTGGCGGTTCTCTCGCCCTATAGCGAACAGGTTCGGCGATTGAAGGCGGCGATCGACGATGACCGCGACAACTTTTCGGTTCTGTCGAACTTGGCGCCCGCCGTCGACGCGGACCGCTACTGCGGAACGGTGGACTCGTTTCAGGGAAACGAAGCCGATGTGGTCATCGTCTCGTTGGTTCGTAACAATCACCATGCATCTCTTCGAAGAGCGCTCGGCTTTCTCAGCGACCCTCGGCGAATGAACGTTCTCCTTAGTCGAGCGAAATCGTGCCTCTTCGTCATCGGCTCGCTGGCGTTCATCCGTTCTACGATCGCGTCCAACGCCGGTACTGATGCTCTTCAAGAAGCCGCGTTTCTCGGCCGTTTCCTGGATGCCCTGGAAACGCAGCGGCAGCGCGGCAAGGCGGTGATCATCCCTTCAGAACGTCTGGTCGGTGGCAAATGAGCCTGATCCGGGTCGCAATTCCCGTCCTGCAAGGGCGTCGCAAATTTCATTTCGACAAGGGCAGGCCTTGGACTGTCCTGGAGCAATTGCTGTTGTCTGAGCTTGATCGTGGACCGACCTCTGTGCACACCCTTCGAGAGCGAGCCTGCATTCCCGAGCGAGTGATCATCGAAGCGCTCATCCGGCTCATGCGCGCTGGGTGGGTCGAGATGATGCAATCGCCGACCGCCGTTCAATTCCAAATCACTCCGGAAGGGCGGGCCGTCAAGGAGTACGACCAATTGCCGACGGCGCCGCGCCGCCTCAGCCGCAACATGACTTTCGTCATCGACCAGATCACAGGGACGCTGTTTCGGAGCCGCGACTTGCCCTTCGTTCATGAGCACGTCGTCGACAAGAGGGAGGAGCAAGGCGAGCCGATCGTCCGCATCGAGCGGCCGGCAAGGCAGCTGATCGAAGAGGTCCGTCCCCTCGTGGACGCGTTGTTTCAATCCGACGAGAAGTTCGTCGGCATAGATCCCTACGGAAGCCGCCTTGCAAAGCGCTGGGCGCTCGTTCCGGTCAGAGATGGTCAACCCGAGGGCCTGAGCCCGCGCACACCCGCGAAACTCGTCGAGGAGATCAAGCGCGCGGCAGCCGTCATGTCGTCGAAATCGGCTGGTGGCCCTCAGCGGACGTATGCGCTGACCTCATTGCCGGGATCGGCGAGTGCGCAGGTCACGCCGCCTACCCGAAAGGTCTCGTTCACGACGAACGACCTCATCACCGGGGGCGCCGATCACGAGACAGCCTTGAAGGGAGCGGTCGGTCGAGCGCGGCACCGATTGCTGATCCATTCGACCTTCATCTCTGCTCCCCGCTTCGCAGCGCTCCTGCCGGATCTCCGGAAAGCCGTCGCACTCGGGGTCAAGATCGACATTCTTTGGGGTCAGGACAAGAATGCGGACGAACGCCGGTCCACCGCAAAGGTCGTGCAGCAATTACGAGCCGAACTGGAATCGGAAGGCCTCGAAGGCCTGACAATTCACCCGTTTTCGACCGGCTCTCATGCCAAGATCGTGCTCGCCGATGACGGCACGCCCGACAAGTTGATAGCCTTGGTTGGGTCGTGCAACTGGCTATACAGCGGATTCTCGAGCTTCGAAGTCTCAGTGCGCTTGCGCGACTACCAATTGGTGGCCGATGTCATTGACCAGGTCGCTGAGCTTTCGCGTGGTGGGAATGGCCATTGGACGAATTTGACCAGCGAGCTTGTCGCCCAGGCCGTTAATCTTCGCAGCCAGAAGTCGGCGAACGAAGGAAAGGCGAACGTCTGCGTGCTCTTGGGATCGGACCACGCCGAGCTTGTCCGCGAGGCGAGGGATACCGCGAACCGGACGCTGGTCATTGCCAGTCACAGATTCGCTGGAGCGGCGAACAATTTGATCCTTGCACCCGTCTTTGCAGCATCGAAGCGAGCGCGCGGTCTGGATGTGAGGCTTTTCTACGGAGAAGACAGCGGCGCGATTACGGCTACCGACATCGCCAGGCTGACGAGTGAGGCCGCCAAGGTCGGGGTTCGGATTCGGCCAGTTTATCGGCCGCGGCTGCACGCGAAGTTCCTCAGCTGGGATGACGATGTTGCCGTCATCACAAGCCAAAACTGGCTTTCTGCCGATGCGACCGACGACAATCCTCGCCAGGAAATCGGCATCTGCATACGGTCGCCGGGGGTTGGACGTATCCTTTTGGAAAGGTTCGAGGCCGCGATGGTTGTCGCAAGTGCCGGCTAGCACACCGGCGCGGTCAGCAGGAAAACCCCCGAGGTCGGCGCCAGTGGCAAACCCAGTGGCCGGGCGTCAGTGGCGCTCCACTGGATCATCCGCTGAGCATGGTGGATTGAGCCTGTGCGCTGCTCGGCTCTGAGCCGCACGAGGATCGGTAAGCACCGGCGACAAGCGATCTGCTGGGGGCGAAAGTGTAGCTGCCGCCCGGCGCGCTGCGGTGGCTTCCCGCACCTTTTGCGCTGCGGATGTCCGGACGCCGGCGACGATCGAGCCTTCCGGGCTCGCATTTTGACGCTGGACCGATCAAGGTCCGCACTTGGCGCATTGCTGCCGTAAGTGGAATGGCTACGGCATCCCTATATGTAGTGCGGTCTGCGTTAACCGGATAGGCAAGGTTCAAACCACGCGCATACCGCCTCCACTCGATTCCGGCTCCCTCCGCTCTCCCACCAGCCATTCCCGAAGCTTTGTCCAGCGCCGTCTCGATCCGTGGCTGCGGACGGCGATGGCCAATGCCTTGCGCTGTCCGACGATGACGACGAGGCGCTTGCCGCGGGTGACTGCCGTATAGACCAGATTCCGGGCGAGCATGGTGTAGTGCTGCTTCGCCAGCGTGATCACCACGGCGGGGTATTCCGACCCCTGCGACTTGTGGATCGTCGTCGCGTAGGCGGGGACGAGCGCGTCGAGTTCGCCGAACGGATACTCGACCTCGCGCCCGTCGAAGTCGACGATCAGGACGCCGTCGGTCTGGTCGATGCGCTTGACCCTGCCGAGATCGCCGTTGAACACCTCGCGGTCGTAGTCGTTTTCGGTCTGCATGACCTTGTCGCTGGGCGCGAAGGCCGAGCCGAAACGCTCAATCTTCTCTCCCATGTTCGGATTGAGGGCGTTCTGGAGATCGGCGTTGAGCGCCCGCGCGCCAAGCGCTCCGCGCTGCATCGGGCACAGCACTTGAATGTCGCGGACGGGATCGAGGCCGAAGCGCCGGGGCATTCTGTCGCGGACGATCTGGACCACCTTGGCCGCGCCATCCTCGGGATCGTCTGCTTCGACAAAGTAGAAGTCGGAATCCGCGCCCGGCGCAGTCCACTCGGGCATTTCGCCCCGATTGATGCGATGGGCGTTGACGACGATCCGGCTTTCGGCGGCCTGACGGAACACCTCGGTCAGCCGCGCGACGGGGATGGCGCCGGAATTGATGACGTCGGCGAGCACTTGTCCCGGCCCGACCGACGGAAGCTGGTCGACGTCGCCGACCAAAAGCAAGGCCGCCTTCGGGGGAATGGCCTTCACCAACGCGAACATCAGCGAGGTGTCGAGCATGCTAGTCTCGTCGATGACCAGGAGATCGCAATCGAGCCGGTTCTCGGCGTTGCGTTTGAAGCCGCCATTCTTGGGGTCGGTCTCAAGCAGCCGGTGGATCGTCTTCGCCTCAATGCCGGTCTGCTCGGCCATGCGTTTGGCGGCGCGGCCAGTGGGCGCCGCGAGTAGAATCCGCGTTCCTTTGGCAGCGACAATACGCAGGATGGCGTCGAGCAGCGTCGTCTTGCCGACGCCGGGACCGCCGGTTACGACCGCAACCTTCGACCGCAGGACCATCGCGATCGCGGCGCGCTGCGATGCCGCCAGCGTCTTGCCGGTCTTCTTCTCGACCCATGGAATTGCCTTGTCGGCGTCGATCGCCGGCCAGGGGAGGGGGCCTAGCCGCAGCGCGACCAGGCGATCTGCGACGCCGCGTTCGGCCAGATACAGTCCTCGCAGGAAGATGCAGGACCTCCCCTCGATCGTGTCGGCCACGACCTCCTCGCCGTCAAGTTCATGGGCCAGGGCCGCATCGACGATGCCGGCGTCGACTTCGAGCAGCGTCGTCGCGAGCTTGATCAGGTCCTCAGCAGGCAGGCCGCAATGCCCTTCGTCGGTGGCTTCCTGCAAAGCGAATGAAATGCCGGCCCGCACCCTTTGCGGTGCTTCCCGCGTCATGCCGAGCTTCATGGCGATGGCGTCGGCGGTCCGAAACCCGATGCCCCGGATGTCGCGCGCGAGCCGGTAGGGGTCCTCGGTCATCACCTGGATCGCGTCGTGCCCGTAAGTCTTGAAGATGCGGACCGCACGGGACGTGCCGACGCCGTTGGAATGCAGGAAGAGCATGATGTCGCGGATGGCCTTCTGCTCGGCCCAGCCGGCGGCGATTTTCGCCGCGCGGAACTCGCCGATGCCGGAAACCTCCCGCAGCTTCTCGGGGCTGGCCTCGATGATTTCGAACGTCCCGACGCCGAAGACGGCGACGATCCGCTCGGCGAGCTTCGGGCCGATGCCGCGCACCATGCCGGAACCGAGGTATTTCTCGATTCCCTCGGCCGTCGTCGGCGGCGTGGTCTTGAGGAAATCCGCCTTGAATTGCAGACCGTGCGTTCGGTCGGTGATCCAGACGCCGACGGCGTGGATGAATTCGCCGGCCGAGATCGACGCGGCGTGGCCGACGACCGGCACAAGGTCGCGCTGCCCACGCGCCTTTACCTTCAGGACAGCGAAGCCGGTGTCCTCGTTGTGGAACGTCACCCGCTCGACGGAGCCGACGAGCGTGTCTCTGGGCGGCGTGGCGGCGTTGGAAGGCTTCAAGGGGCGGACCGTGATCGGGGTGACTGGCGGTCAATGTACCATGAGCTTCCAAAGGGCCCCCATTATGGGTCTGTCAAAGAGACCGAAGCTTTCAGGTCTCGGGGTTCTCCACAGCTTAAGCGATCGGGTTAACAAGTTGGTGACCTTCCCGGCCCTAGCCTCCCATTGAATGAATCAGAGGAGGCCATGCATGACGGACACAGTGGGTATTGCAGGTGACCGCATTCGCTCGATCGTCGAGCGAATCGAGCATATCGAGGAAGAGATCAAGGCCCTGAACGAGGGCAAAAAGGAAGTCTTTCAGGAAGCCAAGGGCGAAGGCTTCGACCTCAAAGTTATCAAGGAAATCATCCGCCTGCGTAAGCAGGACAAGGAAGAACAGGACGAGCACGAGTCGCTGCTCGATCTCTATCTCAGGGCCATGGAGTCGCCGGAGACAGAACGATCGAAGGCCGCATAGAATTTCAGGTCGCCGACAGCGCGGGGGGCGGCCCGCGCTGATCGGCGCCCATACCGAATGGCGCCGCGTCATCCAAATTGTTGGCCAAAACGGGCCTCTTTTCTGCTGACGAGCGTCAATTGGTTTCCCTCAAGGGCTATGACAACCCACCTCGCTCAAGCCAGCTCCATAAATCGCCTTCGCCTCGGCGGAAACATGGCTGGCCCATGTGACGAGGGCGACGCAACCGGGCGAAGTCAGCCCGTAAAGCCCGCGTTCGATCCGCTCGAACCAACCATAGACATTGCCCTGCAATATTTTGGCGGCGTCCGAGCAGGCGCTCGAAGGTCTCTTGGACGACTTGGCGCGCCGGCCAGCGCGTGGGCTATGGCGAGCGCCTGCTTGGAATGACCAGGACGCGGCTTAACTCCGGTCAAATCACATTTTTTGTCCGCCATTGGGCTTCTGGTTGCGACGCTCAGCCTCTTTTTTACGAAACTCGGCAATCGCATCTTGAGCGCGTTGATCGGCCGCTTGCTGCGCCAAAAGCCGGTCTCGCTCGATGCGCGCTTGTCCGATCGCTTCACTCTCTGCGGCATTGGCCGGGATCCGTTGATCGGGACTATCGGCATTGGCGCGCGCTGCTTCACGGGCGGCGTTAGCTTCCGCCGGCGAAACATAGGGGGCGTCTGGCGTGCTTTGCGCCGGCCCACGCTCGCCGCGTGCTGCGGCGGTGTCGGCCTGGCGCTCTTCCCGCTTCGCCTCAGCGACGATTTTCTGCTGGTTCAATTCCTTCCGAACTTCCAGCTCGGAAGGTGTCGAAGCCACAGACGGCGCTGAGGGGCCAGACGTCGCCGCCGCAACGTCGGCCGTATCAGTTTGACCGCCGCCTGCCTGACTCGGGGCGGGTCTCTGGCCGGCCGCTGCCTCCGATGCCCGGGCTTTCTCCTCCGCGAACCGTTGCTGAAGCTCGGGGTTCGTGATCTCCAACCCTTGTTCTGCGGCGATGCGAAGCGCTTCCGACTTAAACGTCTCGCTGCCGGAAAGTGTCACCGAACCCCAGCGCGCATGCGCGAGCTTGAGCGCTTCGGCCATAGCTTCGGTGTTCTTCTCATCCTTGATGACGAGGGATTGTCCCTTATCGATAAAGGCGATCGCGCCCTTGGAGCCGTCGGCCGCCACTTGGCTGTAGTGGATTTCTTCGACGTTTTCTATTTTGACCCGCTCGTGAATGAATTTGAGCGACGATTGCGGCTCTGGCTGCTGGAACGTCGCCCCACGAATTTCCGCGGACTCTCCGCGCGTCTGCTTCGCAGCGATTTTCTCGGGGTCTGCCTTGGGCGCCGCGAACGCTTCCGGCGACGTGGCGCCGGTGTTCTGCTGCCCGGCGCGCGCGTCGATACGGGCGCCCAAATCCTGAGCCGCTTTTTCACGCTCTGTATTTCGTTGTTCGGCTGCGGCAATCCGCTTCGCGTCCTCGACCGCTAACTCTTTCGCGGCCGCTTCAAGTTGAGCGCGCTGTTCCGCGTTGGCCAAAAGGGCGAGAGACAAAACAGCCTCTTGCGAGGCCGCAGCCCCTTTCTGCATCTGGTCTATATTCGCCATTTCAATTTCCTTCAATTTGGACATTGTCTGGTCAAACTGCTTCCTTGCCGCAACCAGCTTTGGTTCAATCAATTTGCGCTCACCATCGAATGAACGCCCGTTATCGAGCTTTACGCCCTGTCGCTCAGCGTCCTCCAAAAGCATTCGATAATTAAGAAGCTTGCCGATCCGATCTTGTCGATCACGAAGTGCGACGCCCAACTTCTCAAGTTCGTCCTTGTTCGATTCTCCGGCAACCATTTTCCGCGCACCGACAAGCGCTTCTTGATATTTTTGAGCCGCTGCCTTCGAAGTCGTGACATCGACGGGCGCGCCCTTCGCGGCGGGCGCGCGAACTCCATCTGGTGCAATCCGCGCTCTGCCAAATGCATCGCTTTCAAAAACCGACGTATCACCACTGGCGACGCGCGCAGGCGCTTTTTGGCTTCGACCCATCGCCGCCGCGTGCGTGCGATCACGCATCTCAATGACGCGATCATTACCAGGCTCCGACACCGCAAACGCGTGCCAACCCGCAGCACTCGCCGCCGCCCGCGTAAAACCCTCCGCGCGAACGGGAACATAGACCGCATTGGTCTTCACATCCTCGACACGCCGCCGAACCGATTCCGGCGCGACGCCGCGATCCATCATTCGCACGTCGCTGAGCTTGTAGGCGGGCGCACGCGCCTTTTCGAACCGGCTGGTCGCCTCCATCGGAATTTGTTGCAGGCGGGCTTCCTGCCCCATGGTCTCGCGCCAACGCTGTAGATCCGGAATCTTCGGATCCATCCTTTGGCCCTGGTTATTCACCATTCGCACAGCGGCGTGAACGTGAAGGTGCTTTCGATCTTCATGGAGCGCAAAGACATACTCATGCCCGGCGAACGCCTTGCCCAGCATGTTGCGCGCCGCTTCCACGAACGCGGTTCGGTCCGTGCCTGGCTTCGCGCTGAGGATCACATGCGCCACGTCGCGCGTTTCGCGCGAACGAAGCGATTTTTTCCACGCATTCGCCACAGACCAATTTTCCTCCCGACTCTGCAATGTCTTCCCATTGGAGAGTTGCGCGAGGGCCTCACCGTCGCGCGTGATCCGACAGAGTAGGGCGCCCGCGCCGTCAACACCGTGGGCCCAACGCTTGACCTCCAAATCGACCGGGCCTTCGAACCCGGTCGAAAGGCGCGATTTCAGACTGTTGATAGACTTCCTATTGTCGAACAACCGCATGGCTCGATTCCGTTCGTCCTTAGCCGAACTCGCGGCGGACGCGACGACATGCACCAAATTCTGATCAATGCCCTCTTCGACACGGAACGCATATTTGTGACCGTCCAATGCGCCGGCGAAAGCCGCATGCGCTCTTGCGGAATCGACCAAACCGGGCACGGCGACCGTGAAATAAAGAACGTCCTTGCTCGGCTCCTGCTCGCGACCGCTTGTCGTTTTATTGTGGTCGATCCACTTTTCCGCCAGCTCGTCGAAAGCCTTCTCTCCCGAGACAATAGCGCCACTTTCGCGCTCAAACGGAATTTCGCTATCGCGGCTTTGATAATCGAGAAGAGACCGAATACGCACGCCACCGCCCGCGAAACTCGCAATTTTGACGACGGCGGCTTGCGATCCCGACGCTACGCCACGGCGGGCAGCGTCGCCGGACCGAGGCGAGGGGCCTCCCCCTGGCCGATCTGAATGGGCCGACTCCCCAGGAAACGATACCGCCAGCGGGGCTTTGACGCGCCGCGCACGCGCCGCCCTTTCCAAAAACGCGTCTTCATCCTTCAGACGCGCGGCAAGACGATTGGTCAGCACATGGGCTTGCCAGTCGTCGAACGATTGCGCGACGGAGCTTCTCACGGAACAGCCTCGCCGCTGAGAACTGCGGACGCGCGCTCAAAGCGCGGAGCACACAGGGCGCGATAGACGCTGGCGTGGCTTTCAAGATCGTCAATGCAGATATTGATGATCTCTTTCAGACGATCAATGCTCGGATTTTGTCGGCTGTGCAGCGCCTTGGTCAATTGGTTGAGATTGACGCCAATCGCGCGCCATTGCTCCACCAATTCCAGGATCACAGCGCGAGACTCGCCGTCCATCGACGGCCCGAACGCCGCCGCTTCACGGACCAGCCGCCGAACGCCGGCGCTCAGCGTAATGCCGCGCTCGGCGCAAATCTGGCGAAAACGCGCCTGCTCCTCGCCGGTCAGGCGAACCTGGATGATCTGATCGCGCTTCGACTTCCCCGCCATTTCCTCGACCACGCCCAAATGAAAATTGCTAATGGCGAAAGAGCCGCCCGCAGGGCACAATGGAGAATGTACCACATTCTTCCTATCCTGCCATACATCATACCTTCCATTTTCATTTTGTCCATGGCTTTCCTCGCGCAACCGCCTTTCGTCCACTCCAGTCAGCCGCTGCGCGATATGCAGCGCTTTTTTTGTTGAATGGAATGATGCGATGCTGCATATTTCATGGAATTTCCATGCATATTCGGTGATGAATAATGGCGAAGAAAATTGCAGTGACGGTGATAGACGATGCGCGAAAAGCGCTCGGCGAATTAGCCAAGGCTCCAAGGGCGCCAAAAGAAGTGGGTGTTCGCGATGCAATTCGGTCGCTTGCAAAGGAAATCGGCGCACTTCAGACGAAAGGTTATACCGTCCAGGAGATCGCCGACCATCTCGGTAAAATCGGAATTGAAGTAAACGCCGCTTCGTTGCGCGCCTATATCAGATCGGAAGTGAAGAATGGGAAGGCCGAGAAAAAGGAAAAACTCTCGATAGCGAGCGGGTCGGCAAAAACCTGAGACGCGGAGACTGATCGGATCGGACGAGGTTGGCGTTTTCTCGTCTGGATGCGATAGGGTTGCGCGGGCGCACGGAATAATTTTGATATGCGCACGAGGGTGAGGCCAGCGGCGTAATGCTTGATACCTCTGCGATCAGCGAGTCTGAATGCCGAAGACGTCTGACCCCTTTCGATGATGGCATGGCTGTCAATCACGTAATCGAAGTGCGGCTGAAATAGCGAAATTGATTGTTGAATTTGGCGCGCCGAAGGAAATGACGGCGGCGGACGAACGAAGGAAGCTTCGAGCAATTGCGCAAAAGGAATTTGGAGGCTCAATCATGAGACCAATCAGAATTTGGCAGGGACAGCTTACAGCTTGGACATGGATCGCGGCGATCGTCGCTTTTGTGGTCGGATGGAAGCTTGGGCACGTCGGGATCACGATGATGCTTTGGGCGACGATCTGGGCGGTGCGAATGCTTCTTCGTTTCGCCAATCTTCTGAGCATCGCATTTTTGCGAAGGCCATTGGTGTATCAGCATCTCATCCTCGACGCATCCAACGATAGGGACGCGGCGCTTTGATGGTGTTCAAGCCGCATTGGATAATGCTCGCCAAGCCGCTGCTGATCGCTTTCGCCGGCGTTGTCATGCTTCGCTTTTTCCGCGAATGGCAGCCGAGTTATTGGCGGTTTATCGATGATGCGTTTTTGCAAGCCGGTATGGGCCATGAGAACATTCCGGCTGCGCTTGCAGCGGTTCAATTGGGAATTGTCGTGCTGATCTTCTGGCCGCTGATCAAAGCGCTGGCTGTGCGCGCCACGTCACGCCTAGAATTGTACGACGATCAAATCGTATGGCGGCGCGGCGTTTTCAATCGATATGTCGAAGAAATCGAAATTGCCGAAATCGTCGGCATCAATTTGTTTGAATCGATCACCGGCCGCATGTTTGGATTTTCGACCGTGCTCATTGATACGCGCGGACGCGACACGCTGGTCGTGCCTATGATCGGAGGAGGGCGAACATTCGCCGATCAAGCATTGGAAGCCAAACGTCGGTTGCGGCGGACGGTCGCGAATTCTCCGGCGTGATTTGCGCCTGGATGATTGCGGCGCCTTCGTTCCTTCTTTGAAGGAAAGGAAAACAGCCCGTTCGGGCGTCCAAATCGCTCGGAGTGAGGGAGGGACTTTCGTCCCTCCCGCTCGCGATCAACGAGCTTTCATATCCTCTTTGGCGACTTCGAGACGGAGTTCGCTGACCGAGAAGGTGTAGCCGTAGCGCTTCTCGCCGTTATGGTCCCAGCTCGTCTGCGCGGGCGTCGAGCGGATAAACACCAGGTCGCCGGACTGGAGCTTTTCGCCGGCCCATTTCTTCAGGCCCTCCTGGCGGGCGAAGATCGTGTGATCGATCCAGTTCGTCCGATCGATCCATTCGCCTTCCTTCTTGTAGCTGGCGTCAGAGGCGACCGAGATGATGAGGTTCTGGCCGACTTCCTTGATCTTGCCAACGCGGCCGATCTGGATCACTTCGCAAAGCTGAGTCATTTTTCTCTCCGTAGTTTGTGGATCGCGTCGTTGCGATGGCGGTCGTTAGTCACCGGGAAGAGGCGACAGAGTTGCAAGGCCGTCAGGCCGCAGCAGGCAAGCGCAGCGCTGCGCCCCGCCCGCGTCGGGGAATTTTGGCGTGAGCAAGCGCGAGGAATTGGCGCCGCAGGCGGCAAGGGGAAAATTCTTCGGCGCAGGGGCCGTCGTCGCATCGACGGTGATAGACCAAGGCCATGTTTGCAACGGCGCTGATGCGCGAACGTCGCCAAGAGAAAATCAGAGCGTGTTATTGAAAAGACAGACTGTCGTTGGCAATGCGTCGGCGTGTCGCCAGAACGTTTGCACGCGCCAATGGCGCCGCCAGCCGAGAAAAGAAATTGGATTGTCGGGATTGGACGCCCACGATCAAACAGGCGCATCTCCCCAGCGGGAAAAAGTGAAGAAGAAAGACGCATTGAAATCGACATTCCGGCTGAAAAAATTTGACGCCGGCGCGACCTCAAGTCGCGGGGCGATAGAACAGAGGTAGGCTACGAGAATGCTGGAGTCCGGTCAATAATCGGCGGTAAAAGCGGTTAAGGTGATCTCGGGCTTGCCTGTCGCGCCGACGACTCGGTCTCGCAAAAGATCGTTCCAATCGCGATTTGGCTCGGGGCTGGTTCGATCTTCAATTTCGATATTCGGATGCGTCGCGCGCAGCTTTTCCAGCGCGGCCGCCCCGGCGCCGTCAGGATCGCCAAAATAGATAATTCGACGCACGCACTGAGGCACGACGACCAAAGGAAGACGTGGCGCGCTGGTCGCGGCCCACGTCGGAACGCCAAACAGGCGTTGTGCCGATAGAGCGCTTTCCAGCCCTTCGGCCAGGCCGAGGATCTCACTGGCGCGGGCGCAATGGATCGAGGCGCCGCGCGCGGGGCCAATGACGCGGCGGGGCTCGGCAATGTCCGCCTTTTGTGGCCTGGCGCTGTCGAGATAGGTGAGTTCCACGGCAACGACCCGGGATTGCGGATCGGTGAGAGCGGCGCAGAGCGTCGGATGAGGGTAACGCGCGCTCGATGGCAGGAAGCGCAGGGCGGAAGGGTAGGTGCCCGGCAAGCCGCGCGCGGCGAGATAGTCGGCGGCGTGGGCGCCGTCGATCGGGCGCGAGCCGCGCCAAATCGCCCGCGCCGTCTCGCGCGAAAAGGAGGGCTTCGTGGCAAGATCGGCGGGCGCAGTCAAATTTGGCGGCGCGGCTAGCGGGGCCTGTCCGAGCGCTTCAAGAATTGTCGCCGGTTCGCAGCCGGCATAGCAATTGACAAGCAGGCGTCGCTCGCCGTCGCGGATGTAGAGTGAGGGATGCAGATCGCCACGTCCTTTGCCGTGGCCGGAACAAGGACAACGAATCAAGAAGCCGCCGCTGGTCGCGATGCCGCGATATGCGGCGGCGATGGCTGCGGCTGAGAGGATGGCCGGGGCGCTTTGCATTTCGCGCCCAATAAAGCAGCCGAGCGCGAAAGCTTCAATCCCTGGCCTTTGACGGCTTTGGTCGAAGCCTCCGAGGGTCGGATTCCCGGGCGAAAGTTATCGGAACGGATCAAATTCATGCACCACGGCCGCCGGATCGCCGTCATATTCGTCGGTCGGCATGACGCCATAGTCGCCGTTGCCAGCCTGGAAGACGATGATGCAGACCATGAGGGTGTTGGCGAGGTTCCAGGCGCGGAGGTGCGCGGTGCGGAGGGCTTGAGACATTGTTCCGGCTCCTGTCTTGGAGGCGGGGACCATCCCCGCTCGACAGGCGCCCGATGAAGCCGGCGCAGGGCCGCAATCACCGCGAAGGCGCAGCCGCAGCGGCCGCACGCTTGCGTAGCGGACCCTTTACGGGTTGATGGAGTCAGGCCATGGGACGGATCAAGGATAAGCGCTACTGGAAGCGGGGTTGGTGCTCGGTGCATAGATTTGGAGCGGGACGCTGAATGAACGCGTGCTCCGCGTCCTCACCGTGCGCTCCAAACTGATCGCCGTTCTTCAGCGGTCTTCATCGCCGCGATCAATCACAAGATCGTTCGCTTCCACCCGTCGCCGCGTGCGCGGCTGCCGGCTCTCGGTAGAGTCGGGATGTGGCGCGGTGACGTTAGGCCGAGCATGTCTGTTTCCGCCCCTTTCGTCTGGCGGTGCCTTAGTGGCTCGTCCATAGTTCCGTTTCCACACCCCGCTCATCGAACCGGACATGCAGATTTGCCGCATCCGGCTCTCGGACAAGAACCTCACGCCTTCGTCCACGGCACGTCGCGCCCAAGGTTAGTCAGCCGTACGAGCCCGAAGTACCCGTAGAGATGCGAGAGTGGATAGCTCCCGCCCCTGCTTCGCCTGACCCTGTGCTTGGAGCGCAACCACCGGCGCAACCGCACAGCGGCGTAGCTGTCGAGCGCGCGATACGCCTTGCTGACGGACCCTACGTTGAAGTAGTTCGCCCATCCGCTCAGCGTGCGGTTCAACTTCGCCACCAGCTCTGTGGTTACTTGCCATGTCCCCGCTCGGTCGGTCAGCGCGTGGATCTTCTCGACCGCGCGCTTGATGCTCTTCTTCGATGGCCGGCATCCAAGGTGTGGCTGACCGGTCTTCGCCGAATACATTTGTCCGAACGTGTAGCCCAGAAAGTCGAACCGCCCTTCTGGAACCGTGCAAATTCGTGTCTTCTCCTCGCTGACCGTGAGCTTCAGCTTACCCATGATCTCATGCAATCGCTGCAAGGCTTCTTCGCCTTTGCCTTTCCTGCACAAGATCACAAGGTCGTCGGCATAGGTCACGAGCCGCGAGCCAAGACTTCGCTCCAGCCCGAGCTTCTTCCATCCCAACACGAACCGGCGCATGTAAAGATTCGCCAGCAGCGGTGATATGGGCGAGCCCTGCGGAATGCCGCGCCGCTTGTCCCGGGCTTCGGTCGTGCGTGTCTTCCGGCCTCGTTTGTCGGCTTCTTCAACGGGGCAGTCCAGCCACATCCTGATGAGATGCAGCACGCGCCGATCAACGATCCGGCGCGTCACCGACTTCAAGAGTTCGGCATGGGGAATGCTCCCGAAGTAGTCCGCGAGGTCGGCGTCAACAACTTCCGGGTGGCCGCGAAACACCTGCGCTCCCACCTCCACCACCGCCTGCTGGGCGTTGCGCCCAGTGCGGTAGGCGTATAATTCCGGCGGAAGATCGGCTTCAAAGATCGGCTCCAGCACCAGCATCGCTGCTGTCATGCAGACCCGATCCCGCAAGGTCGAGATGCCCAGCGGCCTGAGTTTGCCGTTGGCCTTCGGTATGAACACTCTTCTGATCGGGTCCGGTCGGTAGGTCTCCTGCCTGAGCGCAAGCGCCAGTTCGGCCAGCCATCGCTCGACCCCATACGCTTCAACATCCGCGAAGTCCTGACCGTCAACGCCCGGCGCGCCCTTGTTGGAGCGGCACTGGGCATAGGCATGCGCCAGAATATCCTCGCGGCTGATCTTGTCGTACACGGCGTAGAATCGATAGCCGACTTCTGCCTTCGCCTTCGCTTTCGCGTGCAACGCCATCTGCAATTTCTGAACACTTTTGGGAGTTGATAGGTTGCCCAATCTCCAAGTCCCTCATCGCTTGCTGCGTCTGTCTTGAACTGAGGTCTCTTTCCTCCACCGGAATTACCCGGCTTCATCGGTACTACGGACCTCTCCGTCACCTCAAAGCGCCCGGCCTGTCCCTCGCGGGCGTCCGGTTGGCCATCCCTGACCACGCCATGAGGCTTCCCGTGTTGCGTGCGCTTTCCTTGTGTACATGCTGCCGCCACTGCCCCGGCGCAGCGACTGGACGTGGTCTTAGCTCATTGCGTCCAGCCGTTTCAGCCTTCCCCGGTTCCGCTTCCAGGTCGGCCTGCACATCGTCCTTTTCGGGGATTGCTCGGCGTTCACTCGCATTGCGGCCTGCACACTCGCACCGTCACCGTATGTCGTGACGGCTATTCGGGGGCTTCAGACATTTCGTCGCCTCCATGCCTGCCCCGATTGCTTCCGGCGGGAGCTGTCGCCGGGTGGGTCTCGCACCCACTGGAAAGCGCCGCCTTTTCACGGCGCACGCGGGAAGGAGACCTCCGGGGGAGGCACCTGCAAGGTCGGCTTGACGCTAACGGAGCGGAAATTCGCGGTGGAGCATAAAACTCAATGCGTCTCCTCGACGCGCTGCGAGAAAACAGCCCCCCGACAAAGCGGCGGGCGCTGAAATCCTGCGACCTTCAAAACTGGACGCTAGTCGCGGCGACTGCCGCCGCAAGCCTTGCGCAAGAACCATCGCCTATCGTTCTGCGGTCGGCTTGATGAACATGTGCGAAAGGTCGTCGCCGCTTTTTCACAAAACGGCCGAAAGAAGAAACGCGGAGGCAGCATGCACACGCCGCATATCAAGCCGCAGAACAATTTCGGCCTTCCACATGGCTACGAGGCGCGTAAAGCAAAGCCGAAATCGGTAGAAGCAGAACTCATCACGCCCGTTAGCGAATGGGAGCGCGACGGGAAAAAACGAAAACCAGCTTCTTTTGCGCGCGATTTTTGCGCCGGAATGGATGAGGAACAGGAAGCGGCAGCTTTCGAAGAAGCTGCTCGGAGAATTGACGAAAAAGCCGCTGGCAAGTCGGGAAATGCATCGGCAGGCGATAAAGACGAGTTGTTTGGGCTTCTCGGCGCGTTTGCGGCAAGCGGGGCCGCACTGGCGACAAAGCGGCAAGCCGCCGGCGAGGAAGACGCCAATTTACAAGACCTGTTGAGGCCGTTTATCGGCGCAGTGGTTTCAGGCGGCGATCTCAAATGAATCCAGCAGCGAACGGCGCATTGGCGCAATGCAATGCCTTGCCGGTCGAATGCGTAGGGATTCAACCGGCGCCCCAGCGCTCAAAGGCGCCAGCCTCTGTACGAATGCGCGAAAGCCGCGACGATGAAGCGCTGATGCACTTGGTCAATGAAGCGTCGTTCCGTCATTCCGCGAGCCATCTTGATCCCTCCCCCTCGCTGGAGATTTTTCGCGCATGGTTGGCCAGCCTTGGGAACGACCGTTTCGAAGCCGTGGCCGAGATCGACGCCCATGTTATTGGATATTGTGGACTTTTTATCTACCCGCAGCGGCGGAACCACGCTGGATGGCTTTTTATCGGCGTGCGGGAATCGTCTCGGGGGATTGGCATCGGTGAAAAATTGCTCCGAGCACTGATCGCCGCTAGCGATATCCTACTCGGCCTCGGGCGCCTTGAATTGACAGTTTACGCAGATAACAACGCGGCTCTTAACCTCTACCGAAAAAACGGCTTCGAGATTGAGGGCCGGCACAAAAATTTCGTCCGGCGCGGCACAGAATATATCGACGCCTATTCCATGGTGCGAATTCGCACTGAGGCCGGACCGCCGAAGTCGATGGACGAGTTTCGGGCCCGCATCAAGTCGCTCGCTCCGTTTATGGTATCCGACGAATTGTGGCGCCAAAACGGTTAGAGCGGCAAACGCCGACAATTCCCTCAAACTGCGGCTTTGGGGCGTCAAGATGAGACCTTGTGAGGCAATCGCATGGTCTGCACGAAGCCGGGTCAATTAAGTTGCCGTTGGTCGAACGACCGCCATCGGCCATGTTTCGGATGATCCGAAGGCGAGTCGGGAAAGACGGCTCAGAGCCGACAGTCGACTTTCTTTGGGCGGTACATCGGGTAGCAAACTAAAGGACAGAAAGCATTCCCCAGAGGGGGCAGAAGCGGCGCTCACGCGCCGCCTCCCTAAAACTTCCAGACGGGTATGCCGAGCTTGCGCGCCTTGTCGCAGAGGTTTTCCTGGATGCCGGTTCCGGCGAACACCATGACCCCGATCGGCAGGACGTCCAACATCTGATCGTTGCGCTTGAAGGGCGCCGCCTTGGCGTGTTTCGTCCAGTCAGGTTTGAAGGCGACTTGTGGGACTTTGCGATGATCGGCCCAGCGGGCGGCGATCAGCTCGGCGCCCTTGGGCGAGCCGCCATGCAGCAGCACCATATCGGGATGCTTGCCGAAGACCTTGTCGAGCTTGTCCCAGATCAGGTGATGATCGTTGAAGTCCAGCCCGCCGGTGAGAGCGACCTTGGGTCCTACCGGCAAGAGCACCTCGTTTTCGGAGCGGCGCTTGGCGGCAAGAAAATCCCGGCTGTCGATCACGGCTGAGGTTAGCGCGCGGTGATTGACCATCGATCCGGCGCGCGGGCGCCAAGCGGAGTGGAGGTGGCGCTCGAACTGGTCGGCGGCCTGATCGCGGAAGAATTCCATGCTGTTGCGGCGCTCGATCAGCGTCTGCCCTTCGGCGGTGAGCCGCTCCAGCTCGACCGAGCGGATCTCCGAGCCGTCCTGTTCTTTCTGGCCGCGCTTTTGCGCCTGCTCGTTGTCGTCGAGTTCGCGCTCGACCCGGCTGGCGGCGCGGTGGAAGAGATTGACGGTCGACCAGAGCAGGTCTTCGAGGTCGGGTTCAAGGCGGGTGTCGCCCAGGGTGGAGACGAGGGCGTCAAAGATGTCGGCGACGGCGCCCGCGACGATCCGGGCTTCGGGAAGCGGGCGGGCATCAGGCTCATCCTGGAAGGGACGGTGGCCGTAGAGCTGGAGTTCGGCGAGGAGGTGTTCGGTCGGGGAGGAATTCTGCTCCTCAAAGCCGGTTTCGTCGCGTTCGGTGGTCATGGCGCTTGCCTGTCTCGGATCGACCGCGCCCATCGCGGCCTTCGTGGCGACGAAAAGCGGCAGGCGGAGCGGACCTGCACTCCGCAGGGAACCGGAGGAGCCGAAGCAAAGCGGAGGATGGCGGCGGCCGGCTATTTTGTCTCGCGATGTAAAGGCGGCGAACCGGGGCCCCCGCGCGGTGCGTGGGGTGGTTTCTCCGCCGACGGAAAATAGCCGGCCATAGCCATTGCCGGTCCGATCCGCCTGCCGCTCGATCGCCCTCTCAGAAGGCCTTGGGCCCGGTCCTCTCCGATGCTAAGGGAATCGCCACACTCGAATGCGACATCAACCCCGCGCCAGGATGCAATTCATGCGGCGGCTCCAAAGCCTGAGACCCTCTCCATGAAACGAGCCCTGTCCTCAGACAACAGCTGCCCGCGCAACGACTCTCGAAGCCCATTGACGCCCAATGCGCGGAGATCATCATTGAAATCCCCCAGGCTTGGCGAAAGCACAATCGCCTCGATCCCGACCGCTTTCGCTCGGTCGATCAACTTCGCCGCCGCTTTGTCCCCAGCCGGATCCCAGTCGCGAGCGATATAAAGGCGGCGCAATTTGGCCGGGAACTGGATGGCGCAGAGATGCGCGGCCGAAAGCGCGGCGATCGTCGGCAGAACGGGCAAGACGCAGCGCAGCGACAGCATGGTTTCGATGCCCTCGCCTGCCGCCAGACAATCCTGCGCCATCCCAAACCGCACGCCATGGCCCAAAAGATGTCCCATCGCCCGCCTCGGCGTCGCGATTGGCGCCTTGTCTTGCCGCAAAGGGTCGAGCCAGGTGCGATGCGCCCCCGTGGTCTCCCCGTCGAGATTGGTGACAGCGGCGATCATCGCCGGCCAGCTCTGGGTTCGAGACTGTCGATCAGGTCGGCAATAGCAATGGGGATGGAAGCGGAGGTTTTCCGCTCCGGGCAAGGACGTGACGCCGCGCTTGCGCAGATAGGCTTCCGCGAGCGTGCCCGAAATCGACTGCGACATGGCGAACAACCGCCGCGCAGATTCCGACGATCCAGATGGCGCCGGCCTTTGGCGCTGCCCCAGCTGCGGCTCCGGCCTCGGAAGCGCCAGAAACCGCCGGGCTTCATCGATAACGTCGTGGAAACGGAGAAGGCCGCAGCTGTCGCGGATGACATCAAGCAGATCCCCATGGTCGCCGGTTGCCGCATCGGTCCACCGGCCGGCCGCGCCCTTGCCAAAGTCCGGTCCCTTCAGCCGAACAAACATCGAGCGTCCCGGCGTATTGCGCACGTCGCCCACCAGCCAGTAGCGGCCATCGCGGCGACCATTGGAGAGATAGTGGCGGCACACCGCTTGCGCCTCGCGCGCAAGACGGCATGCCAATTCTTTTGCCGGCGACATTTTCAGGCCGCCCGTTCGGCGATGCGCTCGAGCGGATAGCGCTCCAGCACCTTGCCCAACACCTCACAACCAGCCGCGTCGGTCGGGACGAACATCCGCAGTTTCCAGGAGATGATCTCGCCGAACAGGCCATAGGCGCGCAGCCGATCCCGCATCATGTCGGTGAAGCCGGTCAGTTCGATGCGATTGACGCTCATGACGCGAACCCGGCGAAGCTGTAGGCCTTCGCTGAGATCGAGGATGGTCTTGCCTTCGATCAGCGCGGCGAAAGCGCCTTCGGGCGACAGGTTTGTTGGGCCGGATTCGAGCGCAATCGCCGCCCAAGCCGCCGAGACCTTGCGGCCGACAATGCGCTCTCCCGCGTCGGTCTGCAGCCGATAAACACGCGACGATTCATTCGGCAGACGCTTCCAGATCGGCAGCAGCAGGCCGGAGACGATATGGATCTGGCTATTGGTGAATTCCGGCACGTCGGCGAGCTCCGCCGTCCAGGCGCGGGCAAAACTCTCGCGGTCGGCCTCCTGCCAATGGGTCTGTGGCATCATCGCCAGCGCAAGCGAGGGATGCTCCATCGGCCGGATCAGCCGCACCCGGCGTTCGACCTCGCCATCGTCGAGCATCACGCTGGGGCTTGGAACCTGCACGGCGGCGCGGCCAGACTGGCTGTTGACCAGCAGCTTTCCGCGAGGATCGGATAATCGGTCGAGCGCGTCT
>Ga0187852_1000069_pt1 | contig 105019 bp, 92 predicted proteins | sample June2016WEW_6_40_FD_134511 | JGI IMG/M metagenome (GOLD analysis project Ga0187852, IMG submission 134511) | Peatland microbial communities from SPRUCE experiment site at the Marcell Experimental Forest, Minnesota, USA - June2016WEW_6_40 | ecosystem: Environmental > Terrestrial > Soil >... | reverse complement strand
AAATGCCGCCTCAAAATGGCGACCTTCTCTTCTCCGCTGTAATGCTTTCGTGGTTTCGTCACGCGCTCTCTCCGCTATCTTAACGGGTGAGCGCTCTTTCCATTTCCAGCTGAGGCGGGACAAGGGCCTCAGACGTTCAACTTACCCGGTCAAGCAGGCCAGACCCTGATGGCGGGTCAGACTTAGACCGCCGCGCCTGCTTTCGAAACAGCGGCGAAGCAGCTTTCGGCATTTTTCGCCTGCTCCATAACGCAAACACAGCACCACCTCGGCGCTGCGCCTCGTAATAGACCAGTGTCGAATAGTCCCTTCCTTGGTCGTCCGTGAAACTAACGAACACTCTACCTGATTGCGAGTGGGCCTTTGGCTCGTTCCAGACTCCCTCAAGAACAGAAGGATCTAGCCATTGCCAACCAGGATGGTTGATGCCACCGAGCTTTCGATCACATGCAAATCGGCCATTGGTGAGTCTGTGCCACACCGTTAGTTCGCATGACCAAATCCTTAGACCACGAAGTCGCGTGAGCATTGCGTCGACGCTGACGCCGTACTCCGAAGCGAGCGAGGTTAGTGTCGATAGGGACATCGCCCTGCCATCCGCGTCACGCTGAATAGAGTCGGCGGGCATCAGCAATTCCGCAGCTCCGGTGTTGCACAACCGTTCCTCCTCATCGTCCGTGGAGTGCTCTGAAAACTTGATCTCGGGAACGATCTCATAAAAGAATGAATGGCAGATCTCGTGAGCGAACGTAAACCGCGTTCTGGCCCTTGGCGCTCCGCTCCGCAGTAGCATCCGAAAACCGTCCGCGTACGCGCGACCTTTCGGCACCAGGCATCCATCACACGAAAGCCCGTCATCGTACTCGGGATCATCGATGTGTCGGAGATGAAGGACCGCTTCAAAAGGAGGCTTTGATCCGGCCCTTGTCGCATCTGCCCTCAACTTCCTAACATGAAAGCACATAGATTCCAAGGGGTCCTGTGTGTCCACCGGAGAACGCTCCACGAAGAGCCTAACAAGCTCCGACGCGCTCTCAGAAGAGGCTCTTCTGCAGCTCATGGTCCTTGGCCTTCTCATTCAACCCTTGTTTGTAACGCTTATCCCAATCGACCGCTGTCATGGGCTTCTGGGGATCTCTGAAGGATAGAAGGGAAGATGTCCTGGAAGGGCGGCGGTGGTCGGCCTTCCACTCATCCCAGATCTCAAACGCAACGTTCGTTTCCACGCTGAGGTTTTCTCGCATCCAGGAGCGCCAAGAGGCGTTGCTCTGCACCCAGATCGGATCGGTATCACGCGTTTCGCCGAGCAGATAGCCGACGCTTACATCGAGCAGAACAGCCATCCGCGTCAGCAATCGTGCACTCGGATTTGAGATGACAAACGGTTCGGACAGCATCACCTCGACGTATCCGATGCTGACTCCCAGCTTGTCCGCGAATTCCTGATTCCAACAGCGGGACGGCCGGTGGTGCATCGTCGATCTTGTTGGGAAGCATGGCCGCGTGCGGACAATCCCCATGCCGACCTGGGTGAAAGTCGCGATCGACAGTTGGACGGGAGCCGCCAGCGTTTGCGACGGCCCGGTTTTTCGTTCAGTGCACCGAGGCGATCAAGCCCAGACTGCCGCGTTGAGCGAGAAAGTCGTCTGGCAGTTGCTCAGAGGTTACGCGGCAGCGGCGGTGTTTCAGGCATCGCGCCACACGACTTGAGAAGGACCTGCACGAAGTTGTGCCGGGCGGCCGGTGGCGAACTGGAGCAAATCCAGCTGCTCCTGGGCCATGCCTCCGTCCAGACGACCGAGCGGTATCTCGGCACGAAGCAGGATCTGCTTCATGCGCCGAATGACGGGATTAAGCTGAGAGTCGCGGTGTAGCTACACCCATCGGCGCGCGTTGCAGACCACTGGCGACTCTCCGATACCAAGCCCGCTGGATGGCTGGGGAGTCAAGCCGGGAAGGTGAGCGGTTGTCCGAGTTCCCACTGCGCAATGTCGCCCAGGTCGGGCCTAACTGGTAGAAGCAAGGTCGCCGGTCGATGCGGCGTGTCAGGCCCCGGACGGACCGCCCCCTGGAGCCTTCGGCTCGCTGCGGACAACCACGATGGTGAACTTGGCGACCAGGGCAGAGATTGCGCCCATGGCAGCGAGGAGCGGAGACACGATCGCGCCAACAGCAGCGATGGTCACTGGAATCTCGACGAATGTATTGCCGTGCTCGTCCTTAACCACGATGCGCTGGACGTTGCCCTCGTGGATCAAGTCGCGAACCTTATCGACGAGGTCGCGGCCCAAGACTTGAACTTCTTCCACAAAATTCTCGAGGCCCATAGCGGAGAGTACGTTGGTACCTGCCGGCAAGTTCCCACGCTGAGCAGTCCAAGTAGACCTCGATGTGCAGCTCACCAGCATCACCAACAGTCTTCGGCCAGATTCCCTGCCTTCGCAGACGGATGGGCGCCACAGGGCCTTGTTGCGGAGTTGCCAGCGGTACCGGCACGAAGAAACCTTCATTCCGGGTACGATGCCAACTTTCCGGTGCCAAACCGAATATTGGCCAGACTGGTGGTACGCCGACGCCGGTGGTACAGCCTTTGCGGAACTCTCAGCACGCTCTGTTATGTGATAATGGCTTACCACTGCAATGAACTCAACACGAAGACACTGGCTCTCCACCTGCGTTGCGATGGCGGCATGGCCCGAAATCTTGGCCGCCCAAAAGCACGCCCGCACCGCCGCAGGGCCACCGCCCGCGCATTTTGAGACTCTGGATGCGGACACCGCCAAAGAGATCGAGGCCATAGCGGCTCAGATCATTCCGTCCACCGGAGGGCCCGGCGCGCGCGAGGCAGGCGTCATCTATTTCATAGACCGAGCCCTATCGACATTCGCTGCTGACGACCGCGAGACCTACCGCTCGGGGATGGCTCAGCTCCAGCAGAAACGGCAGGAGCTATTCCCGAAATCGACGAGCATCGCGTCGCTGACCGGCCAGCAGCAGATAAGCCTCATCCGGCAGGTTGAGACGTCCAGCTTTTTCGAATTGCTCTGTACCTACACGGTGCTGGGCTTCCTCGGGAACCCGAGCTATGGTGGCAACCGCGGAAAAGCAGGATGGCATGAGATCGGCTTTGAGAATCGGATGGTCTATGAGCCACCGTTCGGCTTCTATGACGCAGAGGTCAACCGAGAACCAATCGGCGAAGAGAAGAAATGAGCGGCGCGGCATTTCCAACCACCGACACTGTCGACTTCCTGGTCATTGGCGCCGGCGCCGCGGGTGGCGTCGTGGCCAAAGAGCTAGCGACTGCGGGATTCCAGGTGGTCGTACTGGAGCAAGGTCCCTATCTGAGTGAGAGGGATTATTCGCACGATGAGATCAAGTACACGTTCATGCCGGGCCTGACGAACGACCCGAAGGTTCAGCCGGTCACCTACCGCAAGTCGGAAGCGGAGCGCGCCCGGCCAATGAAGGCGATCGAATACGGACGGCAGGTGGGCGGCGGGAGTGTGCATTTCACGGCCAACTACTGGCGCTTCCACGAAAGCGACTTCCACGAGCGCAGCCTGTACGGCGCGGTAAGCGGTGCCGACCTGGCGGATTGGCCCATCTCCTATGCCGATCTGGAACCTTACTACACAAAAGCCGAGTACGATCTCGGCATCTCGGGGTTGGCAGGAGCGAATCCCTTCGAGGCGCCGCGGTCAAAGCCGTACCCGCTGCCGCCAATGCCGGTCAAGTCGTCTGGCGTCCTGTTCGAGCGAGCCGCGAGAAAACTCGGATTGCACCCGTTTCCCGCGCCGGTGGCCATCCTTTCTCAGCCCTATCAGGGCCGCGCGGCCTGCGTGAATTGCGGCTTTTGCGAATCCTTCGGCTGTGAGATGCGTGCAAAATCGAGCACCTTGGTCAGCGTCATTCCCATAGCGGAAAAGACGGGCCGCTGCGAAATCCGACCGGACTGTTACGTACGTAAGATTGAAACGGACGACACGGGCCGGGCGACTGGCGCCATCTACTTCGATCGGAATCGGCGCGAGGTCTTCCAGCGCGCTAAAGCGGTCTTTGTTTGCGCCAACGGCGTCGAGACGCCGAAGTTGTTGCTGCTATCGAAGTCGACACGTTTTCCTGAGGGCTTGGCGAACTCGAGCGGCGTGGTTGGAAAGTATCTGATGTGGGATAACGGCGGCGAAGCGCAAGGCTTGTTCGAGCACCCCTTGAACGAGTATAAAGGCATTCAGGTAACACGGCTTATCCACGATTACTATGCGGCTGATGCCAAGCGGGGTTTCTATGGCGGTGGCGGCATCGACGCCCGGTTCGATTTCTATCCAGCCGGTTTCGCCCTGCATGGATTACCGCCCGATGCGCCCAGGTGGGGGAGCGAGTACAAGCAGATGTTTGAGACTTACTTCAACCGTACCATGATGCTGATGGCCCACACGACCTCGTTGCCGGTAGCGAAAAACACCATTACGCTGGATCCCGACGTGAAGGACGCTTGGGGCCTGCCCGCGTTTCGGGTTACGTACGAATACCACCCCGACGACGCGGCCACTATGAAATGGATGATGGAGAAACAGATCGAGATTCTGGAGGCCGCCGGCGCCAAGAAGACCTGGAGCCAGCCATGGGACGTTGTCGACAACATGCCGAGCCGTCACCTTATGGGCACTTGCCGAATGGGCAACGATCCGGCCACCTCCGTCGTGAATGCCCAGAGCCTAACGCACGATGTTCCTAACCTGTTTCTTGTGGACGGCAGCAACTTCGTCACGTCCGCCAGGCAGCAGCCAACAGCCACGATCCAGGCCCTGGCTTACCGCGCGGCGGACTATGCCATCCGCGCCGCAAAACGCGGTGAACTACGCTAGACAAAGCAATTCTTGAAATGCCTGCCACATTAGTTGGCTGTGTTGTCGCTTCGCTTCCTCTTGCAGTTGGAGCCAACCGGTTGAACCGGCGCTGATCCGACATCGGACGCCCTAGCCGACTTCTCGTTCCCAATCCGGCCAGGGGGCTGGCGAGGTGCTAGTTCCCGCCGAGGAACCACCCTGCGATGGAGAAACGGCTGCGCCCATCGGCCTTGGCTTGCCCTACGCACTCTCAGTCAGTACGCCCTGTGTTAATACGGAATAAGGTTGATCACACGGCTATGGAGTTCAAGAAGCGCACGATTATGGAAATCGCAGACATGATCTGCGGCAATTTCAAGGTAGAGGAGAGTGTTTTCCGCTACCGCAGTGGCAGCTATCTAACCGAGTTTTTTGAGGACTGTAGCACCAATTATCGACACGACGGATCAACGCGAAACCAGTGGGTCGCGGAAACCCTCCGCCAAATCCTCGCCGAACCGCAGCCAAGCGCGAATGTGCCGTCCGCGACCTTCTCGCGCGTGATACGGACACTTATGGATCCTGGAGATGCCGTTAATGAGGGGTCCGAGAGAGCGGGTGCGCTGAAGCTGCTGAATACAACTCTCGCCCGTGAGGGGTTCGAGGCATTCTATGGGCCTGATAAGCAATGCTACCTTCGCCACATTGGGAGCGGTGCTGTTGCAGCGTCCTCTCCTAGTCCACACCGGCCGTTCACCCCGGCCGAGCTTCAACGGCGCGAACTGCTCACTGCATATCTCGATCGTGCCTCTGAGGACGAGCTAATTCAAGAGGTGTTTGCGCCGCGCCCCTCGGGTGAGACACGGAAATTAGGGACGGATTGCCCGTTTTCCGTCTCTCATTGTGTTCGTCCCTTTGTATTCGTCCTTGGTAACCGACCTCGATTCACCCTATAAATGCCCTTGCCCTGCCCCATGTACGCCTCGTAGAAGTGCTGGTAGACCACATCGCACTTCTGCTCATAAAGTTCCTTCGTGTACGCTCTCGGAAGCTCGTCCAAAATGTCCTTGATCGTCGTGAACACCATCGCCCTGGTCGTCTGCTGTTTCCGCCAGTCGAGCACCAGCTTTTCCTGCTTCAACTTCTCCAGGAGCGAGGCCGACATCTTCTCAACCTCGGCAAAGTAAGCTCTCATGGCAGTGACGCAGTTTTCATGCAACTCCATAAATTCTGAGCGGTTCAGTCGACGCCGCCTTCTCTGTTACACATTGATTATAGCATGGCTTCTTGAGCGATAAGTTACTTAGTATCTTCGCTATTGTGGTGATGTAATGCCAAACGCCGTTCCATGCACAGATAAATCGGAGCAGTACGCCGAAACGCCCTCATATCTGTGCTATAATAAATTCGGTTTGATGTTCCTGCCAATTCAAGGCTGACCTCTTTAGCGCCCTCCGCTACCTTCGTCCACCTTCTAGTGTGCTGTCTTCAAATCAGCAAAGGAAAAGCAAAGTGAAGAACATTTACGTTGGGAACCTCGGTTTCGGGGCTTCCGAAGGATCTGTCCGTGCGTTGTTTGAAACTCACGGAACTGTTGGTCGTGTCAACATCGCTACCGACCGTGACACCGGCCAGTCTCGTGGTTTCGGCTTCGTTGAAATGGCAAATGATGGAGAGGGCGACAAAGCCATTGCTGCCATTAACGGCACGGATCTCGATGGCCGCACCCTAAACGTTAACGAAGCACGTCCGAAGGCGGATCGTCCGGGCGGCGGCGGTGGCGGCTTGGGACGCAAACGCTGGTAGTAGGAGTTTTGTGACGGCCCCGATCTGGACAGAACTCTGGATCGGAGCTGGTCCTCGAAACCCTCACCCAAACTTTAGGAGCGGGTTGGTCGGGAGTGCCGGGTCTGTTAAAGCAACGAGCGGAACTCGTTTGCTGCGCCCGACAGCGGCCTACTTCCCAGTTTTTGCTTTGGCCGCTCTGACAACCGCCCATCGCTTTTTCGTGGCGGTGATGATCGCTTTCCTGCCAGCCGCCGAGAGTTTCCGTTTGGGTTTCGGAGCCGCTTTCGGCGCTGAGGGTCGAGCAGCCTTTTTGGAAGCAGCCCATCTCTTGCGCTGTGCCTCGGCAATCGCTTTCCTGCCAGCGGCGCTCATCTTTCTGCGTTTTCGCTTTGACGGTTCTGATGTGGCGTTGGGAGCAGCGGTGCCACCGGAGAGCATCTGACGAAGCTCTGCGATCTGAGCGTCCAGTTTTGTCTTCTGCGCCTCGAAGCCTTCGATGGCGGCAGTGATGATTTCAGGTCTTAGTTTTGTTGGCATGTGAGTGTCTGGCTCTATTACAACTCCTTGACCTCATCATGACACACAGATAGTGCCGCAAATCCTGCATAAATGCGCTTTCAGAATTACCGTGCCCAGCTTCAAGAACGTTTTCCTCGGGACACTTGAGGCTTTTCACCCGCTACCGCCCGTTCGAGTTGTTCACCAGGACTACGCAGAACGCAATAGGAGGCCGCTGGTGCGATTCTCCGGGCCGGGGTGATGGTTCGCCATCTGCCGCTATTTCAGGCCGGTCTGTCTGGTTTATGATGAAGTGGTGAAGATTCTGAAGCTCTCGATCCCGGCCACGTTGCTCCTAATCGTCATTTCTGCATCGGCACAGCAAATGTCCGTGCCTGCCCCGAACACTTCTTCCGAAATAATCGAGAACTATTCCCTCGAAGCCAACAGCTTCATCGATGCTTTGCTGAAGATCTCCGCTCAGTTCCGGTTGCCGTTGGGCGTGGAATGGGTGAAGACGGAAGACACGCTGAAGCCGGTCAGGTTTTCTCGCACCCATGCAACCCTTGAAGAAGTGATGCAGTCCGTGGTTTTCTCGCACGCCGGGTACGATTGGCGTCTAGAAGATGGCATCGTTCACGTCTTCGATACGGCGCTCTTGAGGGATGCCCGTAATCCTCTAAACACGAAGTTGAAGCACTTTGGGTTTTCCGACTGTCGCCAGATGGTAGCACCAGAAGCCGAAGTTTATTTGGAGATTGGCCTTCGAAACGTGGTTGAGCCTAAGATTGGCGGTGGGTGGGGCGCCAGCATCGGAAGAGGCGTTGATGAACCGAAGCTCCAGTTGCCGTGCGATGATGTATCAGTCCGTTACGTCTTGAACAGGATTATTGCCGTCAGTAGGCAACATATCTGGATCGCAACGTTTCCTGAGAGGATGACTCTCAACCCAACCGGATTTCTTGAAGAGTTGCCGATGTACCCGCCCGATGCGGATCTGAATCAGCCATTCTGGATCTTGCTTCGTTGGGAAAATCCGCCGCTGGAAAACATGGTGAAGTAAGAGCGCCGTGCCCAAGCGACGTACAATGGATTCGTGCGCTGGCCTAGTCCGCTCCTGCTCGTCGTGGCCGTGTTCATAACCCTGGCAAGTGGAACCTCTCAATCTTCGACCCCGACATCAAACCAGGGACCTAAAGACCTGCTGAAACTGGCCCCGAGCGATGACAAGGATTCTTACGCCGTGTATTCAGAGGTCTTGCGGATCACAAAGCCGGATGTTGCGACTTGGACGATCATACAAGAAACGAAGGACTTCACGTTCTGTCTGAAACCCGCCCAGAATCTCGACGCCAGTTATCGTCAGGTGATTGATGACTATGCCCTCAAGAACCAGAAACCATTCATTCTTGAGCGGATGTTTAGCCTTCCTCAATACACGTTGGCATCCCCTGAACGGTGGTTCGACAGAGGCACGTCCAGGATGTTTGCCATCTTGTCTGCCGTTGGTTTCAGCGTGGACCGGACACGTTCTGGCGTTTGCTATGCGGCTGGAACCGCCGCTGGTAATTCCGGGACATGTGTGTTCTTGGTCAAAAAGGATGGCACATGGCAGAATGACAATGGCTATCGTGGCGACGCTTGTGGATTTGGCGGCGCTGTGTATTATTAGGAGTGAAACCCAAAAGCGAATGCTCGGAAAGAGGGGCGGCAGGAACCACGGAGGAAACCCAATATGACGGTCGCAGATCGTTTCAATGAACACTACAAAGAAGGCTCGGCCCCTTGGGACATTGGCAAGCCGGATTTCAACCTGATTCAAGCCGTGACCGCTACGCCCATTGCTCCCTGCAAGACTCTGGAAATCGGATGCGGAACTGGAGATAACGCAATCTGGCTCTCGGAAGAGAACTTCACTGTTATCGGAGTTGATACATCGGAGATTGCGATTGAGAAGACCAGGGAGAAAGCTGCCAATGCGAATGTCACTTGTAAGTATGCCGTGCTGAACTTCCTCAAGAGTCACGTTGAGGGAGCGCCATTTGCTTTCGCCTTTGATCGGGGATGCTTCCATACGCTGGATTCCGCCAGTGAACGGCAGACTTTCGCCAAGCGGGTCAACCGTCATTTAGGCGAAAACGGCCTATGGCTCAGTCTTATTGGAAATGCCGATGACGAACGCCTCAACGAAGGCCCTCCAAAGCGGACTGCCAGAGACATTGTTGGCGCTGTCGAGCCGTACTTCGAGATTTTGTCCCTGGTTTTCAGCCAATTCGAGACTCACCTTCCAGTTCCGCCGAGAGCTTGGGTTTGCTTAATGAGGAAGAGGAAATCAGGGGAGTGACGCATGAAGATCCTGGCGCTGGAAAAAGAAGTTCCTGGCGTGAGCGAGGACCAGTTCACAGACGACATTTTGAAAGCGGAAGCTCGAAAGGCGTGGGAGCTTCAGCAGTCAGGAGTTCTGCGTGAACTGTACTTCACCGACGACACGCACGAAGCGGTTCTGGTGCTGGAATGCGAAAGCGCCGATGAAGCTCGACGGCAATTGTCCGAACTGCCGCTGATGCGTGCCGGGTTGATCGACTTCCGGCTCATCCCGCTTGTGGCGTACCCCGGATTCAAGCGGCTGTTTGGGCGGAAGGAATAAGCCGGTGAGCTTTACCGGGGAAACCAAAGCTGGCGAGGGTCCCTTGTAGTTTTTCTGGTTACAGGCGAGAGGGACCGGAAGATTTCGCCAAGGTGATGGACCTTTTGAAGGTCAGGCCGATGCAGTTTTGCATTTTTCTGAAGGGGTTGGTGGGGCGTGAAGAGATGCTTCGGATGATGGTTCAGACGATTGGGGTGGCGAAACAGGGCTGATGGAATCTCCGGGCAACCGGGCCGTTCACATCGCCATAAGCGCCGTCCCGTTGTGTTCCAACGCCGCCGCCCGATTCCGGCTCCCCATGTGCAGCCGCCGTCGCTCCTTCGTGGCATTTTTGGACGGGTGGAGTTATTCCTGCCTTCGGGCTTGTAGCCAATGAGGCTCCAGGCAACAGGCAGCAGAGCAATACTATCCATAGTTAACTTAATGTGTGGTTTGCGCTGCGAAGCTCACGGGCCCGAGTACTTAGTACCCTGCTCATGTTGTTCGGGTTTGTACCACCTAGGTAGTACGCGACTGCCGCCTAATCTGCATGGATCTAGAATTGATAGCATGAAATCAAAGTTCTTCACCTTTGCTTGTGTCTTTGTGTTTCTTCTTATGAGCGTCACCCCCGCACTGGCAGCAACGATGTGGGTGATACCACCGGAAGCACCGACATACCTTATCAACCCTAGCGCCACGGGTGTGGATGTTCTTGAAGCCTTCATTGAGACACCGCCAAGAGCGACGTTTGACACTCCAGGATTTACCAACTTAGACTTCGGCTGGACCACAATCACTGTCAACCCGACCTATGCCGTAGAATATGGGCCACTTTCCAGCTACCTCACAGAGGACCTGGATATCATCGGCACTCCGCTTACTGTGGATATTTACGCATTTACAGGATGTGCCGGCCAATTCAGTGCTACACCGCCTGTTTCTGCCTGTCCGGTTGGAGACCTGACCGACGCCTACCAAGTCACGTTCAATGAGGGCGGCTATGTCGGGTGGACAGCCTTGACCGCCGACGACCTGGCACTCGAATACAGCGCAAACCCCGACGCCACACCTGAACCGGCGTCCATGTTGTTGATTGGTTTTGGCTTGATTGGTTTCGCCGTGCTGCGCTATCACAAATGGTAACTCAGCAAACAGCACCGCAACCAGCGGAGGGGCATATGGTCGTCAGTGGTTGCTGCGCTCAGCCTATTGTGCGACAGCTTCCGCCGCCACCGTCTGTGCTGGAGCCTTCGCCATGGCGTTCTGCGCCTTTTTTGCAGCGGTCTTTTTGACGGCCTTCTTCGCCGCTTTGACGGGAGCCTTCACCGCTGCCTTTTTGACAGCAGCCTCTTTCTTGCCGGTCTTCAGGGCAGCTTTCTTGGGTGTGATTGGCTTTTCCTTCGCTGCCTTGATTGCCGCCCACCGCTTTTTCGTGGCGGCGATGATCGCTTTTCTGCCAGCCGCCGAGAGTCTCCGTTTGGCTTTGGGAGCAGCCATCTGAACTGCGGGTTGAGCAGCGTTCTTGGACGCAGCCCATCGCTTTCGCTGTGCTTCGGCAATCGCTTTCCTGCCAGCGGCGCTCATCTTTCTGCGTTTGCGCTTTGGCGGCTCTACAGCGGCGGCAGATTCGACGGGGCCACCGGGCAGCATGGCACGGAGTTCGGCAATCTGATCGTCAATCCGGCGCTTTTGCGACTCAAAACCTTCGATGGCGGCGTTGATGATTTCGGTGGTGAGCTTTGTCGGCATGTGATTCTCCAACGTTCGTACCATCTAAGTTAGCTCATTCCCACGGCCTTGAGTACATCCCTTTAGAAGACGAAGTACACCTGTGCTTCTCGTAAACCTGGATCTAATTGATAAAGTGTGAATTGACCGTTCTTCGCCGCTTCTCGCCTTGCCACCTATTCGCGGCCCTCTGGGCCAGCTTCCGGGGCTCCTTCCGCAGCCGCGTAGGCCAGAGCATCCGGCACGACTGGCTCCGTTGCAAATTGCAGGCCGTCCAAGTTAAACACCTGCGACACAGGCGCAAAGGTGCTTCGTATCGAGAACCTTGAAGGAGCTTGCCTGCTCAAGCCCTTATTAGCGGATGCCCTGACGGCTTGGTTTCCGTTAGCGACCGACCGAGCGGTCCCGTTGCCTCCGCCGCGCGCGAGCCACGTTCCGTTCCTTCCGCTCCTCGATCTCACGGGTGATCTTGCACAGGGCTGCCTGATATCTCCCTAGCCAGCCTCCCCAGCCGTCCTCGGTCGGCATGATCCCCCGCTTGAGAAGTTGGCGCGCCTTCTCGCCGAGGTGCCGAGGATTGGTCAATAGCTTCTCCGCGTCGCCCAGGTCGTTGACATCGAGTGTCGGGGCCCCATTCAGGGACAGCTTCCGCAACCGCACGAAGGAGTTGGTCCGTAGGTCGCCGCGGCCGCGGGCCTGCTCCATCTCTCGGCTGTAGTTGATGAAATACACTTTCGCGTCCGTTGCTTCCAGCATCAAGTAGTTGCGCCCGGATTGCTCGTCCTGGCCGTGAACCAGCACCCGCCCCTCAACGGACGTGACGTGTCTCAAATCGAGTACTTCCATCGGCAGGCGCTCGTCTGACATCACTGCTCCGTGTTTCGCAAGTGTCCTTTGCCTGTCGCTGGTTCTTTGCATGGCCCGCAGTACTTGGTCGAAAGCCCGGCGCACGCGCCACCTGTTTGGTCCCATGGATTCCGCCAGACCCATGCGGCTGAGTACGGCGAGACGCGCGACCTCGTGTTCGGCATGAAGGCGCGCTGCTTCTGTCGAACCAGCCTGTGTCGGATTCCGTATGACGGCGAAGTATGACGGCCCGAGGTCCGACTCAATACCCTGCGCGTCTCTCAGGAGCCTGCGGTCCAGTGACGTGAACCTTTCTTCTGTGATTTCACGCCGTTCAGCCTCCGCCGCATCTCGCTGGGTCCGGTATCCGAGCTGGCGAGTGCATAAGTCCTGGGCAATGCTCCGAATCCCTCCCTGGACGTAGTCCCGGCTCAAACGCAGGGCGGGGATTAAGGATTTTTGCTTCCATGATCTCCGTCACACGTTCGCGTCCTGGTTCATGATGAACGGCGGCGATCTTTACGAGCTCGCGAAAATCCTCGGCCACTCGAATATCAAGATGGCCGAACGCTATGCGAAACTGGCCCGGCAACACATCGCCAGGACTGGCAGCACGGCGCGGGAGATCTGGAAGCAGATGGAAGGGACTTGCGACAGGGCGTACGTCGGTTGACGATGTTCGCGTATTGTTCGCGCGACTGAAACCTTAGCTCTTTGGCTGCTATTAAGTGCTTTAAAATGTGGTGGCCAGGGACGGAATCGAACCGCCGACGCCAGCCTTTTCAGGGCTGCGCTCTACCGACTGAGCTACCTGGCCGGGGGGAATTCCAGTGTAGCAACCGCGATGCCGCTCCTGCAACGCGCGGTCTTGTCTCGGGCAGCGGCTCTTGCGCGGGGCACAATCCCGGTACACTCAAGAAGTAGGGTGGCCGACTTTTGTCGGGCTGTGCGCGTCTACACACCAGGAGCCAAGGCTTGATCTTTCGGGCGGTCGAGGATGGCGATCTGATTCGCCAGGCTGCCCGGGGCAACGTGGAGGCGTTCAACCTCCTTGTGTCCCGGTGGGAGAAGCGTGTCTACAATTATCTCCTGCGGCTGACCGCCAATCGTGAAGACGCTTTGGATTTGACGCAGGACGTGTTTCTGAAGGCGTACCAGAATCTTCGCAAGCTGGATGACGGGACGCGATTCGCGCCGTGGCTGTATCGCATCGCCCATAACGAGGCCTATTCCATGTTTCGCAAGCGAAGGCCGGAGAGCGATGTGGCGGATTTGCCGCCGGCGGCGACGGAGACCGGAATCGTGGTGGGGGGCAACTCGGTTTTTCCCATCGAATTGAGCCTGGCGGTGGCCAGCGCGCTGGAGCGGCTCTCGCCGGAACAGCGCGAGGCCGTGGCGCTGAAGATCTATCAGGGGTTCAAATTCGAGGAAATGGCCGAGATTCTCTCCTGCCCGGTTTCCACCGTCAAAAGCCGCCTGTATACGGCGCTGGAACTGCTGAAGATCGAGTTGGCTCCGATTGAGGCACGAGGTGTGTCATGAGTTGCTCGCCATTCGATTTGAAGGATTACTTTTTCGAGGAGCTGGACGGCGCGGAGCGCAAACAAGTGGAAGCGCACGTCACCGGCTGCCACGCCTGCCGGGAGGAACTGAAGCGGCTGCGGCTGACCGGAACCACGCTCCTGAGCCTGCGGGAGGAAGAGATTCCGCGGCGGATCGCTTTTGTTTCCGACCAGATCTTTGAACCCTCGCCCTGGCGGCGCTGGTGGAACGGGTTCTGGAACACGCCGGCGCGGCTGGGCTTTGGCTCGGCGGCGCTGCTATCGGCGGCGCTGGTGGTGTTCGCACTGACCAGGCCGGCGCCGTTGTTGTACCGGCCGGTGCTATTGGGTCAAGTGCCGGTGGCGCAGACGGCGCAGACGGTTCCCGACGCAGCCATTCAGGCGCGCATCGACCGGGCGGCCGACCGCGCGGTCGCGGCGCGCACCAGGCAACTGGACGCCGAAGTGGCGGCCGAGCGGCAGGAGCGGCAGAGGCTGCAACTGGTGGCGGCTGAGCTGGAAGAATCCAATCAGCGGCAACGCGCCTTATATATGACGGCGGCCGATTACGGTCCGCCGCGGCAGCCGGCCGGGGAGGCGAAATGAAACTCGTACTTGCCATACTGCTAGCGATGGTCCCGATTTCAGCACAGGTGGCGCGGCCGGTTTCGACCGCCCGTGTGAGCACCACGGTGCAAACTGCTCCGGCGCGCGTTTCGCTGGTCTCGCTGGCGACGCTCGCTCGCGGCTTCGACCGCGATCTGCGGATGTTCGCGGTGACCGACCCGATCGACGTGCTGGGCAACACGCGCGGCATTTACCTGGATGGTTACGGCGCCGTGTTCACCACCGAGCTGAGCCCCATCCTGACGCCCCAGTTGAGCCCGTTCCGGCCCAACATCAGCGAGCAGGAGAAGACGCAAGTCAGGCAGCGCAAGCTGGCCCGCCTTCCGGCCGTGGAGCGGCTGATGAACGCCATGCTGCAAACCGCCGCCAAGGAACTGGTCGCGGTGCCGGACGATCAGCAGATCGTGGTGGCGGTGAAGTTCCTCTATTTGCCTTACGAAGACACCACCGGGCTGCCCGGCCAGATGGTGATGCATGCGGCGCGGCGCACGATTTTGAGCGGCGCGCCTATTGAAGCCACGGTGAGCAACCAGTGACGCCCGAGCACCTCGCACCGCAGCCCCTCAGCGCAGCGCCCCCGATGGGCGTGCTGCGCTTTCAGCGGCTGGGCGAGATGCTGATCGAGCGCGGGAAGATCGAAGCCGAAGACCTGGAGCGCGCGCTCGAACTACAGCGCGAGCGCGGCGACAAGCTGGGCAAGATCCTGGTGGACATGGGGCTGGTGGCGCAGCGCGACGTGCTGGCGGCGCTGAGCGAGCAGTTGGGCGTGCCGCTGATCGCGATTGACGGGCCGCCGGCTTCGGCGCCGGAAATCGAGGGGCTGGCGCACCGTTTCCTGCGGCAAGCGCGAGTTTTTCCGGTGGCGCTGAACGGCTCCGTGCTGACGCTCGCCATGGCCGACCCGATGGACTTCGAAAGCGCGGCCGCCGTCCGCGCGTTTTCCGGCCTGGAGATTCAGACGGCGCTGGCGTCGGAGCAGGAAATCGTCGACGCGGTGGACAAGCATTACGCCGACGGCGAGCGCCAGGTGCTGACCGGCGTGGAAGACGAAGAGGCGCTGGCCGATCTGGAACACCTGCGCGATATGGCCAGCGAGGCGCCGGTGATCCGGCTGGTGAACGCCATGATCGCGGGCGCGCTGGAGAAACGAGCGAGCGACATCCACATCGAACCGTTCGAGAAGGAATTTCGCGTGCGCTTCCGCGTGGACGGCGTGTTGTTCAACCAGGAAACGCCGCCGCGCGAGTTGAAGGCGGCCATTATTTCCCGCCTGAAACTGATGGCCAAGCTGAACATCGCGGAGCGGCGGCTGCCGCAGGACGGCCGCATCAAGATCAAGATTCTGGGGCGCGAGGTGGACCTGCGCGTTTCCACGCTGCCGACGTTGTATGGCGAAAGCGTGGTGATGCGCCTGCTGGACCGCTCGGCGGGCGATTTTTTCGACCTGCGCCGGCTGGGCTTCGACGACCGCATGCTGCAGCAGATGGAACACTTCACCGGGCTGCCGCACGGCATTTTCCTGGTGACCGGGCCGACCGGCAGCGGGAAATCGACCACGCTTTATTCGGCGCTGAAGCGCATCAACCTTCCGGACAAAAAGATCATCACCATCGAAGACCCGGTGGAATACCAGATGGACGGCATCAACCAGATCCACGTCAATCCGCAGATCGGGCTGACGTTCGCCGCCGGGCTGCGGCACATTGTGCGGCAGGACCCGGACGTGATCATGGTGGGCGAAATTCGCGACCGCGAGACCGCCGACATTGCCATTCGCGCCGCGCTCACCGGCCACCTGGTGTTTTCCACGCTGCACACCAACGACGCTCCCAGCGCCATCACCCGCCTCACCGATATGGGGGTGGAGAACTACCTGCTGACCTCGTCGCTGGTGGCGGTGCTGGCGCAGCGGCTGGTGCGCGTCATCTGCAAGGATTGCAAGCGGCCGGCGGGCGAAGCGGTGGCGCCGGATGGCACGCGCGTCAGGAGCTACCGCGGAGCGGGCTGCGCGGCCTGCAACGGCACGGGCTACATTTCGCGCATGGGTATCTTCGAGATGATGCAGCTCAGCGACGAGATTCGCGGGTTGATCATGGAAAACGCCGACGCTTCGGTGCTGACCGAGGCGGCGCGGCGCGGCGGAATGCGCAACCTGCGCGAGGACGGCTGGCAGAAAGTGCGCGACGGCGTCACCACGGTGGAGGAAGTGATGCGCGTCACGCAGGAGCTCTAGTGCGGATGCCGACTGAGAGGTGGGACAGACGATCGATCTTTGTCGGCTGTCTAGGTTTCGGGCTTTGGCGAACGATGACAGACCACGAAAGGCGATGGTCCGTCCTACCGGAAGCGAGCTGATGGCGGCTACGTTCTTTTTCCGCGCGGTGGCATCGGATGGGAAGATCCGCACTGGAAGCCTGTCCGGCAACGACGAGAAGACGATCGCGCGCGAGCTGCGCAAACAGGGGCTGACACCGGTTTATGTGGGCGCGACGCCCAAGAGCGCGTCGTTCGAAATCAAGCTACCGAGCTTGGGCGGGCACAGGCGCAGCGACGTGCTCTTCTTCACCCAGGAGCTTTCCACGCTGCTCAACGCGGGCGTGCCCCTCGACCGCGCGCTTTCGATCACCGCCGAGCTGACCGAGCGGCCGCAGTTCCGCTTGATCGTGCTCGACGTGCTGCGCGTGCTGAAGGGCGGCCGTACGCTGGCCGACAGCCTGGCCACGCACGGCGAATATTTCTCCGATCTCTACATCAACATGGTGCGGGCGGGCGAAGCCTCGGGCGCCCTGGCCATCATCTTCTCCCGGCTGGCCGAATTCGAACGCTCGCGCGACGATCTGCGCAACTTCATCGTCTCGGCGATGATCTATCCGGCGCTGCTGGCGGCGGTGGGCGCGGCTTCGGTGATCATCCTGCTCACTTTCGTGGTGCCGCGCTTCGCCATCATCTTCCAGGACGGGCATATGAAGATGCCCACGCCGACGCGCATCATGCTGGAAGTCAGCGACGTGGTCAAGACCTACGGCTGGTTCGCGCTGGCCGGCCTGGTGGCGGCCGTGATTATCTGGCGGGTCTACACGCGCACCGTGGCGGGCCGCTTGTGGTGGGACGGCGCGCGGCTGAAACTGCCGCTGCTGGGCGTGGCGCTGCTGAAGGCGGAGACGGCGCGGTTTGCGCGCGCCATGGCGACGCTGCTCGAAAACTCGGTTCCGCTGGTGCAGTCGATCGGGATCGGAGCGGCTACCCTGAACAACCGGATGATCGCCAATTCGCTGGCGGGGGTGGCCAATGGAGTGAAGCGCGGCGAGGGCATCGCGGTACCCACGCGCAAAGCAGGCGTCTTTCCGCCACTGGCCGCGCATCTGCTCACGGTGGGGGAGGAGACCGGGCGGCTGGACCAGATGTTTGCCCGCATGGCCGATATTTACGAAAATGAGACTCGGGCGGCCATCCGGCGCTTCACCAGCATTTTCGAGCCAGTCGTCATTCTGGTGATGGGCGTGGTGGTCGGAGCTTTAATTCTGAGTATGCTGCTCGCGATTACGAGCATCAACGACGTGCAGGTGTGAAATGAAACAGACGGCAAAAAGGCGGGAGCGGGGCGAGGCCGGCGTCACCCTGATCGAAATGCTGGTAGTGGTGACGATTATTGGGCTGTTCGTGGCCCTGGTCGGCCCGCGGCTCTGGCAGAACGTGGACAAGGCCAAAATCACGGCGGCCCATGCGCAGATACAAGGTTTCATGGGCGCGCTGGGCACTTACAAACTGGATAATGGGAACTTTCCCACCACCGAGCAGGGCCTGGCGGCGCTGCGCGTGAAACCCGCGGACGCGACCCAATGGAACGGGCCGTATATGCCGCAGGAGATTCCGAAGGACCCGTGGGGCCACGATTGGGTGTACAAGTTCCCGGGCGACCACGGCGATGAGCCGGACATTATCAGCTACGGCGCCGATGGGCAGCCCGGCGGCGACGGAGTCAATGCCGATATCGTCAGTTGGAAAAGCCAGTAAGGGCCAGGCATGCCCGGCGCGGCGAGGCACGCGCGCCGCTTGGCCGGAACGCGGCGTCACGCTGATCGAGATGCTGGTGGTGGTGGCCGTGGTCGGGATCGTGGTGGGCGTCTCCATCCCCTCGATTTCGGCCGGCCTGGATAGCGTGCGGCTGGCCTCCACCGGCGACGCCATCGCCAGTTTCCTGAACGGGGCGGTGACCCACGCCGAGCGCAGCGAACAGCCGGTGGAAGTGGTGATCTCGCTCAAGGACGGAACCATCTCCGCGGACGGGGCAGACGGCTTCGCGCGGCGATTCCACGTCCCGCAAGGCATCACCATGGACAAGGTGCTGCCGGAGGAGAGCGGCGATTCCGAAGCGGGCGACTCCAAAGCGCACGACCGCCAGGTGCTGATCGTCCCCGGCGGCACGGCGCCGGCCATCGGCGTGGAGTATTCCAACCTGCACGGCGGGCGGCGCAGGGTGGAATTGGACCCCATGACCGGCTTTCCGCGCGTCGAGACCGTCAATACAGAGTGAGGCGTCAGCGCGGATTCACGCTGCTCGAAATGATTGTCGCCACCCTCATCATGGCTATCGCCGTGGTGGGGCTGCTGGCGAGCATTTCCGGCGCGGTGCGCAACGCCTCGCGGTTGCGCGACTACGACCGGGTGGTGCAGTTGGGACGCCTGCAGATGAACGAAATTCTGGCAGACCCCGGCACGCCGCTAAGCGGGACGTTCGACGCAGAGTTGACGGGCGGGTTAGTAGCGGGCTGGGACGCGCAGATCGACCCCTTTGAAGAGCCGCCGGCTCCAGCGCCCGGCGCGCTGGCGCTCGATCACGTGCGCATGGAAATCTGGTGGATGGCAGGCGACCGGCGGCGGACCTTTACGCTCGAGGCCCTGCGCCGTAGGGTGCTCAGGCCATGAAGCGGGCCGCCGTACGAAGCCGGCAGGCCGGCGTCACGCTGATCGAGGTGCTGATCGCGGTGACGCTGCTGAGCGCCCTTTCGGTGGCCATGCTGCTTTCCCTGGAGGTGGCTCTGAAGGCGTTACACAAGACGGATGAAAAGCTGCTCGCCGACCGGCGTGTGGCCGGCGCGCAACGAGTTCTGGAGCAGGAACTCGAAGGATTGGTGCCGGTGATGACGGTTTGCGCGGGGCATCCGAACCTGGCGGCTTACCCCTTCGTGTTTTTCCAGGCCGAGCCGCAAACCATGCGGCTGGTCTCGACATTTTCGCTGCAGCAAGGCTGGCGCGGCCCCGCCCGAATCCTCGAGATGTTCGTGATTCCGGGCGAGGAGGGCAAGGGGGTGCGGCTGGTAGTGAATGAGACGGCTTACACGCGGATGGATGCCGGCCGCGCCTGCACCGGTATCACCCCCGACCCCGTGGTGGGCGGGGTGGTGCAATTCACGCCGGTGGTAGCCACGCCCACGTCTTTCGTGCTGGCGGACCAACTGGCGTATTGCCGGTTCTCCTATTTTGTGGTGCCGCCATCGCCCCAGGGACGACCCGAGCCGCCGCCGGAGTGGCGGGCCAGCGCGACGGGCACGGGATGGCCGAAGGCCATTCGGGTGGAAATGGCGCCGCTTGAAGCCGACCCTTCCCGCTTGCAGCCGATCACGGTGACGGCGCCGATCCACATCCACCGCTCGTGGCAGATTCAGTATGACGACTTTTGATAGGGAGCGCGACAGAGCGGCCTTTATCCCTGCCAACCCGAGCCGGCAGGTTCCGGGAGGGCCCGGGCTCGCCCGCCGCGGCAGCGCCCTGCTGGCGGTGCTCTGGCTTTCGGCTGCGCTGGCGGCGATCGGCTTTTCGCTGGCCACCACGGTCCACGGAGAAACCGAACGCATGTCCACGGCGCTCGACGGCCTGCGCAGCTACTACCTGGCGGCAGCGGGCATCGATCGCGCCGCGCTGGAGGAGCTGTGGGGTCTCCAGAACCCCGGTGCGCGCATGATCCCGCAGGGCGCCACCCACGTGATCTACCATTTCGCCAGCGGCGACGTGCGCGTGGAGCTCATTCCCGAAACGTCCAAGCTAAACGTAAACCGGGCCACGCTCGAAGATCTCACTCGCCTGGGACTGGCGCTGGGGTTGGACGAAGTCGCGGCGGACGGGCTGGCGCATGCTATCTTGCAAGCCCGCCAAGCCGTAGCGGGCGGCCCGCCGCAGGCGGCACCTGGACCGTCTTTTCAGCCTCCCGGCGCGTCCATACAAGAGATTGAGGAGTTGATGGCCGTACCCGGCGTAACACCCGAACTGTTCTACGGAACCTATGTCCCGCAGCAAGACGCGGAGGGCGGCATGCATCTGGTGCACCGCACGGGGCTGGTGGACTGCCTTTCGGTCTATGGGATCAACTCGCAGGTGGATGTAAACACCGCCCAGCCGGCGGTGCTGGCCGCGGTGGGGATGAACCCGGCGGGGATTGCCGCGGTGATGGCGCGCCGCCAGTCGGGTCCCATTCTGCAGGACCAGCTTGGGGCCGTGGCGCAAGCGGCGGGCGTGGCTGCCGGCAGGTTGAGGGTGGGCGGCAACTCGATCATCACCATGCGGGCGACGGCACGCCTGCGCCTGGACGACGGGCAGCTCTCCAGCCTGCGGCGCACGGTGGCGGCGGCCATCAAGTACATGCCGCCGGGCTATGACGCCCCGATTCACATTTTGCGCTGGTACGACACGGCTTGGAGCGAATGACCGCGATGCCGTTCGCATTTCCCAAAGACGTGCGCAAGCTGCTCGAGTTCGGCTCCGGCGTGGGCATCGTCATCGGCGCCGCGGACCTGGAGGTGGTGGCGGCGCGGGTGCGGCCGTCGGGAGTTCAGGTGCTCGGCCGCCTCGTGATCGCGGGCTTCGGCGGGCGGCCCGCTGCGGAATGGGGCGCTGAATATAGCCACTTTCTGAAATCCGCCGGCGCCAGCCACCTGAGCGCCACCGTGCTGCTGCCGCGCAGCGAGGTGATTGTCCGCCAACTGGCGTTGCCGGGCGTGGCGGCCCGGGATGTGGAAGGCGCCATCCGGCTGCAGATCGACACGCTGCACCCCCACGGCGAGGATGACGTGGTGTGGGGATGGTCCGTGCTGCCCTACGGCGGCGTGCTGATGGGTATCGCACGGCGCACCGCTATCGAGCGCTACGTGGAGCTGTTCACGGCGGCGGGCATCGCGGTTTCCAGTTTCACCTTCTCCGCCGCCGCGGTGCACGCCGCCATCCGCCTCAACGGCCGTCGCGCCGGGGAAGGCTTCGTGGCCCTCGGCCGCACGCCCACGGGTGCGGTGGAGGTGTATGGCGAAAGCCCGGCGCGGCCTCTGTTTTCCGCCGAGATCGATGCGGCGCCGGAACGCGCCGCGGCGCTGGCGCTGGCCGAATTGCGGCTGCCGCCGGAAACGCAGCCGATGACGCTGGAAGAAGCGCTGCCCCGGCCCACCGTGAACCCGGTGGAGAATGATTTATCCCGCAACGCACTGCCGTACGCCACGGCGCTGGCGGGGGCCTGTCCCCAGCTAGCGCCGGCGGCGAACGTGCTGCCGCGCGAGTACCGGCGCTCGCGCTCGCGCGCCATGCTGGTTCCCACTGCGGTGCTGGCGGGGCTGGCGTTGTTGGCGCTGATCGTGGCGATGGCGTGGCCGAGGTTCGAAAATCGCCGGTATCTGAAGATGCTCGAAGCCGAAATCGCGCGCGTCCAGCCCGGCGCTTTGCGCGCTGCCGCGCTCGACCGGGAAACCGAACGTACGCGCGGCCGCACCGAGCTTCTCGACCGGTACCGCGGCCGCACTCGCGCCGATCTGGACGCCCTCAACGAGCTCACCCGCCTGGTGGAGCCGCCGGCGTGGACCAACGCCGTCGAACTGACGCGCGATACGGCCCGCATCACCGGCGAGGCGCCGCAGGCCGCGCCGCTGCTGAAGATTCTCGACTCCTCGCCGCTGTTCCAGAACTCGACGATGGATATGGACCAGCACGCGGCCGCAGGCGCCGGAGAGGTGTTCCAGATCCACACCGCCAGGAGGAACCCATGACGATCGGAAACCTGGACCGGCGCTCGCGGGCGATGCTGCTGTTGAGCGCCGCGCTGCTGGTTCCCGCCGCGGCCTGGAGATTCGGCCTGTTCGGCGGCTCGGACACGGGATCCGTTCCCGCCGCCGAAGCCATCCCCGTCGCCGAGAAGCGTCTGGAATCCCTGCGCGTCAAGGCGGCCTCGCTGGCCGAAAAGGAGGCGCGGCTCCGGCAGGCGCAAGCGGAGTTGGCCACGCGCGAAAAAGGCATTCTCAAAGCGGACACCAAGGCCCAGGCGCAGGCCCAGTTGATCGAGCTGTTGCAGAGCATCGCCAAGGCAAACGGCATCGAAGTGCGCGGCGTGGAACGCATGAGTGAATCGGTGGTGAGCGGCGACTACGGCGAAGTCAGCGTGGATGTAGCCTTTGTCTGCGGCATCGATCAACTGGTGAACCTGATGGCTGCGCTGGCCGATCAGCCGCAGATACTAGCCACCAACGAGCTGCGGGTCAATGGCGGCAGCGACAAGAAGAAGAACATACAAGTGCATCTTTCCGTGGGCGCGCTGGTGGCGCGCAAGCTGTTGCCCGAAAAGAAAGGAGGGCAAGGAGTATGAGTCGCCGGCTTTGGATCCTCAACCTGGCCTTAGCGTGCGCCGTGGTATGGACAACCATCGAATTGCGGGACGCGTGGCGCGCCGCCAAGGCGCACCAGGGCGCGACCTTGGGCCAGCGCGTGGCTGCGGCGCCAATGCCGCCCTTCCGGCCGTTGCCCAACCCGCCGGCGGTGCTGCCGACCGTTTACAAAGATGTGGCGCAGAAGGACCTGCTCGACCGCTCGCGCGATCCCAACGTACCGATTGAACCGCCGCCGCCTCCGCCGCCGCCTCCGCCAGTGCCGCCGTTGCCGGTCTATCACGGCTACATGAATCTGGGCGGCGGGCCGATTGCCATTCTGAGCGTCAAGGCCGGGTCGGCACATGAGGCGGTGCGGCCGGGCGAGACGATCGGCGATTTCACCCTGCGCAGCGTCAATACAAATGAGATCGAGCTTGAATGGAGAGACCAGGTAATTCGCAAATCGGTGGACGAACTGGAAGATCACGTGAGCCCCGCCGTGCAGGCCGCCGCGGCACGCACCGAAGTGTCCACCCCGGTGGCAGCGGCACCGCCGCCACCACCCGCTGTGCCCGGGCCCGGCGCGACGACGCACTTCGGCGTCAAACTCTGCAACCCCGGCGACACGTCGGCGGTAGGGTCGGTGGTGGATGGCTACCGCAAGGTGATGAGCCCCACTCCGTTCGGTTCCTCCTGTCTCTGGGAGCCGGTGCAGTGAAGGTTGGGCGTTACCCGGGGCCTGTCGCGCAGTTTATAGATTCAGGAGAAAAGCGATGAAAACATTTTTGATACTTTTGGTTTCCACGATGGCGCTGTGGGCGGCGGGGCCGGCCGGCGGAACTGGGCCGCTCGCCATACCCGCGGGCGCGGTAGCGATTGAGTCCAACCTCTACCGCCATACCGACGCGCAAGGCAAGACATGGATCTACCGCCGGACCCCCTTCGGCATTACGCGGGCGGAAGCCCGATCCGTCGCCCCCGCGCGCGCCGTTGAGTTGGCCAACGCCAAGGCCTGGGACGATGGCGACGCCGTCCGCTTTGAACAGCCGGGGCCGTTCGGCGTTTACCATTGGCGAACCAAGAAATCTTCGCTCGATGCGGCCGAGCAAGCCGTATGGGCGCGGCATCAGGCGGGCCCGGCAGGCGGGCGGGACTAACCCGATGCGCCGCCATTGCCTTCTTTCACTCGTGGCAGCCGCCGCGATGATTCCGGCGCTGCTGGCGCAGGCTCCGTCGAAATCGATCGAGCAGATCTTGCAGGAGCGGCAAGCGCAGCAGCCGCAGCCCGCACAGCAGCAGCCACAGCGGCCAGCGCCCGTTCCACTCACGAAGCCGGAACAGACGCCGCCACCGGAGCCGAAGGTGGCCGATCAGGGCCTGCTCTCGATGGACAACGTGAACCTGGTCGAGATGGTCAACCTGCTCGCCAAGATGCTGAAGATCAACATCCTGATCGATCCGCGGGTCAAGGGCTCGGTTACCATTCACACTTACGGCGAAGTGAAGCCAGTGGAATTGATGCCGCTGCTCCAAGTCATCCTGCGGGTCAATGGCTGCACCATCGTCAAGGTTGGCGATCTGTACCGGATCGTGCCGGTCAATGCGGTGTCCCAGCTTCCGCTATCGCCGGTCATCAATGCGGACCCCAAGACGCTGCCCGAAGACGAAGAGACCATTCTGAACCTGATTTTTCTCAAGTACGCCACCGCCGCGGACATGGACAAGCTGCTGGCGCCGTTCTATGGCGAAGGGGCCACCCACTCCACCTACGATCCGGCGAATCTGCTGATTCTTGAAGACAACAGCCGCAACATGCGGCGGACGATGGAACTGATCGGGCTGTTCGACAGCGACACCTTTGCAACCAAGCGCGTGCGCCTTTTTGACGTGGAGAACAGCCGTCCCACCGACCTGGCGAAGGAACTGGATTCGATTTTCAAAGCCTACGCGCTCTCTGAGAAAAGCACTGCCGTGCGGTTCATCCCGGTGGACCGCATCAACACCATCATTGCCGTGGCTCCCAATCCGGGCATCTTCAGCGAAGTCGAGAAGTGGATCGACAAGTTGGACGTTCCGGTCAAGGTGACCGCAGGAACGACGAATAACTGGGTGTACCGCTTGAAGTACGGCCGCGCCGAGACGGTGGCGATGGCCATCATGGCGCTGTACACCGGCAATCCGATGGCGCTGATCGGATTGGCGGCGCAGGCCAACAATAACATGTACGCCGCGGGGCTCGGCTTGAACGGCACGGGCACGGGCTACGGCATGGGTGCCCTGGGCGGCGGCGGTTATGGCGGCGGCTACGGCGGAGCCTCGGCACTGGGCTACGGCAACACGTACGGCGGATACGGCGGGATGTCCGGCAGTCCGTACGGAGGTTACGGGGGCTACGGCGGCTACGGGGCCAATAGTGGCTACAGCGGGTATCAGATGCAGGGGGCTGCCGCGCAGCAGGGCGCGGCCGCAGGTGGCGCGGCACAGTCGGCTATGGCCGACCGCACAGGCAGCTATTTGGGCCAAGGGGCTGCCGGCGGCGAACAGGCCGCTCACATGCCGCACGTCATTCCCAATCCGTTCGACAACACACTCCTGATTCAGGGCACGCCGCAGGAGTGGGAGCAAATTCAGAATCTCCTGCGCCAGTTGGATGTGGCGCCGCGCCAGGTGCTGATCGACTGCAAGATTTACGAGGTAGATCTGTCCACCAGTTTCGGCCTGAACGTATATGGTCTACTGCAGGCGCTGGGAGGCAGCGGCACCATTGCCGGTGCGACACAAACACTGACCACCGCCCTCAACCCAACTGGCCTGACGCTGTCGGCCGGCATGATAGTTGGGAAGAGCAAGCAACTGCTGGGCCTGCTCCAGGCTAACGCGTCCGACAGCCGCACCAGGGTGATCTCATCGCCGAGCATCATCGCCACCGACAGCGTGCCGGCCGTCATGAACGTGGGCGACCAGGTTCCGGTGGCCACTTCCACCAACCTGACGGCGCTCAACGCGGGTACCTCGGCCTATCAGACCATCAGCAACCAGAGCACCGGGGTGACGCTGGACATCATGGCGCACATCAACTCGAGCGGCGTGGTGACGATGATTATCAACCAGCAGGTGAGCGCTCCTTCATCCAATGCGTCGAACAGCCTCGGTGAGGGGTTCTCGAACCGCTCGATGAGCACGCAGATCACGGTGCAGGATGGCGACACGGTAGCCATCGGCGGGGCCATTACGGAACAGAAAATCGAAAGCACGAGCGGCGTCCCGTATCTAAGCCGCATTCCGATTGTGGGCGCGCTGTTTGGGAGCAAGAACTCCAGTACGTCGCGCACCGAACTGATTATGTTTCTGACCCCCCGCGTGATCTATGACACCAACCAAGTGATCGACGCCACAGACGAAATCAAGAGTAACCTGAAGCGCGTCAGCAAGCTGATGAAGGAAGACCACCAGTAGGCAGCACTCAGAAATACCTCTGTGCCCTTGCCGCCGTCGCGCGCCGGTCTGCCGTTACTCGCGCCCTTCCAGCAAGCGACGCAATTCGCGCTCATCGACCACCGAAATTCCCAGCGCGCGCGCCTTGTCGAGCTTCGAGCCGGCGTCTTCGCCGGCCACTACATAGCTGGTCTTCTTGCTCACCGAGCCGGCCACTTTGCCGCCGGCCTGCTCGATCAGCGCCTTGGCCTGATCGCGGCTCAGGGTGGGCAGCGCGCCGGTCAGCACGAAGGTGAGGCCTTGGAGCGGGCCGCCGGCGGGCCGTTCCGAGATATAAGTGAAATCGAGGCCGGCGGCGCGCAGCCGGTCGACCAACTCGCGGTTGCGCGGCTCGCGAAAATACTGCACGATACTTTCCGCCACCTTGGACCCGACCTCCTCCACGCTCTGCAACTGCTCGGCGCTGGCTGCCGCCAGGGCATCGAGGCTGCCCAACGCCTCGGCCAACAGCATTGCCGTGCGTTCGCCGACGAAACGGATTCCCAGGGCGGTGATGACGCGCGGCAGCGGATTCAGCTTGGAACGTTCGATATTGGCGAGCAGGTTGGCCGCCGACTTCTCGCCCATACGCTCCAGCGACAGCAGTTGATCGGCGGTCAGGTGGTAGAGATCGGCGACGCTCTTGACCAGGCCGCGGTCGACGAGTTGATTCACCAGCGCCTCGCCCACCCCGTCGATGTTCATGACACCGCGCGACGCGAAATGGAGAATCGACTCCTTCAGCCGCGCCGGGCAATCCACGTTGATGCAGCGCCGCGCGGCTTCGCCCTCTTCGCGCACCACCCGGCCGCCGCAGACCGGGCAGTTGGCGGGCATTACGAAGGCCTTGCGCCCTTTGCCCTGCGCCCAGACGCGAACCACCTTGGGGATGACGTCGCCGGAGCGCTCGACGATCACCTCGTCGCCGATCTTCAGCCCCAGGCGGCCGATCTCGTCTTCGTTGTGCAGCGTGGCGCGGGAAACGGTAACGCCGCCCACTGCCACCGGCTGCAAATGCGCGACCGGGGTGAGGGCGCCGGTGCGGCCCACCTGCACTTCGATCGCGGTCACCGTGGTTCGCTCCTGGCGCGCCGGATACTTGTAGGCGATGGCCCAGCGCGGCGCCTTGGCGGTGAAGCCGAGCGCGACTTGCTGCTCCACCGAGTCCACCTTTACCACCACGCCATCGATCTCGTAAGGCAATTCCTCGCGGTGCGTTTCCCAATGGGCGCAAAACTCGAGCACCTCCTCCACGCCCGAGCACAGCTTGCGATGAGGGTTGACCTTGAAGCCCATGCGAACCATTTCATCGAGCGCCGCCCATTGGCCGGGAAGCGCCGGGCGGCCGTCCCGCAGCAAAAAGTACGGATAGTAGTCCAGGCGGCGCGATGCCGTGATTCGCGGCTCGAGCACGCGCAGAGAGCCGGCCGCGGCGTTCCGCGGGTTGGCGAAACGGGAAAGCTCCTGTTGATCGCGCTCAGCGTTGAGGCGCTCGAAGGCGCGCCGGTTCATGACGGCCTCGCCACGCACCTCGAACGCCCGCCACGCGGAATCCACGTGGAGCGGCAGGGAACGGATGGTGCGCGCGTTTTCGGTGACGTCCTCGCCCACCGTGCCGTCGCCGCGGGTCACCGCCTGGCGCACGCGGCCTTGCTCATACTGGACGGCCATGGAAAGGCCATCCAGCTTGAGCTCCGCCACGTACCGGTACGCCGCTCCCTCCAGCAGCTCGCGGACACGGCGATCGAAATCCCGCAGCTCGCCTTCGTTGAGCGCGTTGTCGAGGCTCAGCATGGGCGCGCTGTGGCGGACCTTGACGAAGCCTTCGCGCGGCTTGCCGCCGACGCGCCCGGTCGGCGAATCCGCGGACGCCAGCTCCGGATGCGCCTCCTCCAGTTCTCGCAGGCGGCGCATCAGGGCGTCGTATTCGGCGTCGCTGATTTCCGGCTGGTCCAGTACATAATAGAGATGCTCGTGGCGGCGCAACTGGGCGCGCAGCGTTTCGGCTTCCTGCACGAAATCTTTCATTGTGCTCTCATCTATAATTTAACGAGGAAATGGGAGAGTCTACCATAACCAGCTACAGCAAGACCGTCCTGATTTACAACCCGTGCGCGGGCAAGTTGGGGCGGAAGGGGGGCGCGCTGGTTGCGCGCGCCGCCGAGATTCTGGAACAGGACGGGCACAGCGTGACCTGCTGCCCCACCACCGGTCCGCGCACGGCAGGCGCGCTGGCTCGGGAGCATATCGCGCGCGGCGCGGACTTGATTCTCGTCGCGGGCGGCGACGGCACGTTGAACGAGGTGGCCGAAGGTATGGCGCATTCCCAGGTGCCGCTGGGTGTGCTGCCCGCCGGCACCGCCAACGTGCTGGCGATGGAGATGAAACTCGGCGGCGATTTCCTGGGCGCCGCGCGCCGCCTCGCCGAATGCCGCCCGTACCGTATCTCGATTGGGCAAGTGAGTTCGGAAGCGGGCGCCACCACCAGGCATTTTCTGCTGATGGCGGGCATCGGGCTGGACGCTCAGATCGTCTACCAGGTGAGCGCGCCGCTGAAGGCGCGCATTGGCAAGCTGGCGTACTGGCTGGCCGGCTGGAGCCTGCTGGGGCGCCGCCTGCCGGAATTTTCGATCGAGGCGGATGGCGTCGCGCACCGCTGCTCGTTTGCCCTGGTGAGCAAGGTCCGGAACTACGGCGGGGATTTCGAGATCGCCCGCGATGTCAGCCTGTTCGACGACCATTTCGAGCTGGTCTTGTTCCAGGGCCGCTCCACCCTCCGTTATGTGCGGTATTTCGCCGGCTTCGTCGCCAAGCGGATGGACGGCGTGCGGGGCATCACGGTGCTGCGCGCCCGGCGCGTCTCGGCGCCGAAACCGCGGGATGAGCGCGTGTGCCTGCAAATCGATGGCGAATTCGCCGGCCACCTGCCGGCCGAAATCCGCATCATTCCCGATGCGCTGACGCTGCTGGTGCCGCCCGAGTACCGCCCCGAACTGCAGCAGCGCCGGGCCGCACTCTGCCAGGGCTGAGCTGTTACTCAGCAGCATCTTTGTGGGGCGGGCAACCCGCGCACGATTGACGATCGGCGCAGCCGGGCGCCAGCCCGGCCCGTGCTGCATAACTAGCGCGCACACCGCCGCGCGATAGAATAGGAAACGTGCTGCACCGGTTCATTCTTCACAACGATGGCATTCAAGAAGCCTCTACGCAAACGCTGGCGGCGGGGCAAGTCGGCCTGCTGGCGGGCTGGGGCGTTTTCAGCACGCTGCGCGTGGCCGAGGGCGTGCCTTTTGCCTTCGAGCGCCACTGGGCCCGCATCCAGCGCGATGCCGCGCTGTTTCATGTCCCGCTACTCGAGGGTCCCGAGGAATTGCGCGGCAGGCTGCTGGAGCTGGTGGAAGCCAACCACGCCTACGATTCGACCCTTCGCGTGGCGATTGTGCGCAACGGCGGCGGCATGTGGGCCGGCCCTTCGACCGGCCGCGTAAGCGACCTGATCGCGCTGACGGCCGATACCAAGGATTGGGGCCATGGCGTCAAGCTGGCGGTCCAACCGGAGGCGCGCCATGCCGCCTGCGAGTTCGCCGGCACGAAGATTCTCTCTTGGGCGATGAATCTCACCTGGCTCGAAAACGCGCAGCAGCGCGGGTTCGACGAAGTGATCCTGCTCAACGAGCGCGGCGAGGTGGCGGAGTGCACTTCGGCCAATATATTCATCGCCAACGGAAACAGGGTCTGGACGCCGCCGCTCAACTCCGGCTGCCTGCCCGGCATCACCCGCGAGGTGCTGCTCAACGAAATCCGCGTGCCGGGAATCGAGGTCCGGGAGAAGCCGCTGCGGCGAACCGACCTGGAAGCCGCCGACGAAGTGTTCATCACCTCCACCACGCGCGACCTGCTGCCGGTGCTGGAAATTGAAGGCGCCAAAGCGGGCCGCACGCTGGCGGCGCAGACCGCACTGGCCGCTGCGTTCCACGTGTATCTCCGCCAATACGTGGCCGAGCACAGACCCGCGCCCGCCGCGAAGGCGTAAGCTGCCCGGGCCTACCGAGCCGCGCGCGTCAGCGATTGTGAAAGGCCGTGCGAACGCTTCCGTTGACAGACGAAAGCGTCTGTCCACTCGGCTGCCGCAGGGCATGTGCGGCAGGCGCTTTCGCCGGCGAACCCGCTACCGATTCTCGGGCGTTATCGCGCGCACCCGCAAGCCGGAGGTTCTACCGCACGGGACGTCATCGAGGCGCAGAGTGCCGGCCGGGTCGGTTTCGGCCTCGTACATTTCTTCGTCGTCGACCTCCACCAGGTAGGCGCGGCGGGGATCGAGGCCGACGACAAATACCGGCTGGGCATCTTCGAGCGTCACCTGCCATTTCCCGCGCTCCCCGCCGTTGGGGCCGGCGAAGCAGATGGCGGCTGCGTCCAGCAACAGCGGCGCGGCGGCGGCGTGCGCATCGAGCGCGATGACCCGGCCGTCGCGAAACAACTGCATCGCGCCGTCGAAAAGCCCGAACCATTCGGCAGCGTCTTCCCAACTGGAGCGCGCGAACAAATGGCCCGAGCGCGGGTCGTAGAAAACCAGCGGAACCTGATAGTAGCTGAGCCCGGGCTGGTACGGGTTGGCCCAGAGGAATTCATAGGGCGCGCCCAGCGGCGTGCGCAATTGGAAGCGATCGTGCATCAGCCAGCCTTGCAGGACCTGGGTGGAGGGCGCGTTGGCGTCAAAGGCCACCATGGCGAGCTCAGCAGCGCGGGAGAAGATCGCCTGATCGAGATCGGGCGCGCCGTCACGGCGTGTGGCGCCCAGATAGATATCGCCCTCGGCGGTGTGGTACGGGGCAGGGTAGTAGCTCATGAGGTGCTCGATGGGTAGCTGGGCGAAGTAGGCGGGCGCGGATTCGCGCAGGTCCAGCCGGGCCGAGTCAGCGAGCGCGTGCAGCATTTCCATCAGGGCGTAGGTATCCTCGCGCGGGACCACGGCGCTTCCGCCGGCCAGCGCCGGCGCCAGCCTTCCCTGCCACCAGGAGTGGACGTCGCGATCCAATTCCCGCCGCGGCAGGTCCGGCTCCTCGTCGAACAGGGCAACCGCGGCCAGCACTCGCGAACGAACGCCGGGGATGGACTCGAGGCCCCCGGTCTCCCCGATCCGGCGCGCGATGCGGGAGACGAGTCGGTCGCGCTCGGGGCTGCTGAGCAGGTCCTGGCACCAGTCGTAAACCAGGGCCATCTGGCGCAGGTCGGATGCGGAGAGCGCCCACTCGACGGCGCGGCGGCCGGCGGCGCGGTCGCCCGAGACCTGATAGTAAAGGGCTTGCGCGAAACCCGGTTCGGGCATCGGCGCGTTGCCCGAAATCAGCGCCTCGAATTGCTGCCAGCGCATCGAACGGCGTTCGCGCTCGCGGCGCAGCAGGCGCAGCCGGCCGGGGCGCAGGAAGAGGCGCGGATGTTCGCCCGACACCACCACCGGGTCGGCCGCGTTGGGGGCCTGCGCCCAGACGCCTGCCGGCGCCAGCGCGAGAAGCAATATGCCAAGCGCAACGGGCCGCACACACAGATTGTGTCATAGCGACACAGCGGCTGCCCACGGTGTCCCACCATTCCGCAGGCGGACCGCAGAAATATTCCGATTAAAAGGGGTTACGGCATTTGACACGCGGGCGTCCGATTGCTAAACGTATGGTGAATTGGCGAAGTAATTTTTTAACCTGCCCTCTGCAGCAACAGGCAGGCGGAAGAAGAGTGAGCCGAAGGGACAGCGTGCTTGCGGGAGCCGGTGTTTGTAGTAGGTTTTGCTCACTACTCTTCCCTTGTTGGTTGCCGCAGAGGGGTTTTTTTATCGAACGGCATTATAGTCTCTCCGGGGGATCAAAGGTTGCGGTAGTTGCCTGGCATTTCTGGTAAGGAAGAATAGGACGCGGACCTGGCCAGAAGTGGGCCGTGTTGCGGTCGAAACCAGTCAGCCCGACGCCGGATCCCAGCCCAACTTGGGCGAGCCGCATCGGATGAAGCCCTGCTGGTCTTTAGGGGCGATGTCCGGTGCGGTTTTTCTTTTTGGGAGTGGAATCCCGTATTAAGGCGCCCCGATCTTCGGGTCCGTTGCGGCTTTTGCATGGCCGCCGGTTTCTCACAGCTTTTCGGCCGAACGGTCCTTGAATTGCACCCCGCGCATGACACTTGCCGCACGTCTCATCTTTTGTGACTAAAGTAATTGCGTTGCTGGGCTTGGCCTGTGCCGCGGCGGCACAGGCGCCGCAGATTGCCGACATCAACTATTACGGACTGCGCAAGGTTACCGCGGAGAAGATCCAGGCGGTGACGGGCCTGAGAAAGGGCGGGGCGCTGACCGCGTCGAAGGGAGATATTGAGGACCAGATCGACAAGATTCCCGGCGTGGTACTGGTGCGCGTGGAGGCGCTGTGCTGCGAAGGCGTGTCGGTGACCCTGTTCATCGGCATTGAAGAACGCGGCGCGCCGCATCCAACGTTCCACTCTCCGCCGACCGGCAATGCCGCGCTGCCGCAGGAGCTGGTCGACACCTATGGCGGTTTCCTGGCGGCAGTGGAGCGCGCGGCGGCACGCGGCAACACCACCGAAGACCTCACAGCGGGCTATTCGATGATGGACGACCCGGAAGCGCGCTCGTTTCAGCCCCGGTTTCTCACCTTTGCGGCGGACCACTTCGACTGGCTGCGGGATGTGTTGCGCAACTCGGCCGATGCCGGCCAGCGCGCCGTGGCGGCCGCGGTGATCGGCTATGGCGCGGACAAGCAGCAGGCCGCCGGTGAATTGCAGTACGCCATCGAAGATGCGGACGGAGGCGTCCGCGCCAACGCCATGCGCGCCCTGACGGCGATTGCGGTCTATGCCGCTAAGCATCCGGACCGGAATATCCGCATCGCGCCTACGTGGCTGGTGGAGATGCTGCATTCGATCGTCCTGGAGGACCGCCTGCAAGCTGCGCGAGCGTTGGTGGTGCTGACCGATACGCCCAATCCCGGGGCGCTCGACCTGATCCACGAGCGCGCCCTCGATTCGCTGGCGGAAATGGCCCGCTGGACGACCCTGCGGTACGCATTGCCTCCCTTCCTTCTGCTGGGCCGCGTAGCCGGCCTGCCCGATAGCGAGATCCACGCCCGGTGGGACTCGGGCGACCGGGAGAGCGTAATCGAAAAGGCGCTCGCCCTCGAGCCCGGCAAGCGGGCGCGCTAGTAACGTGCCCTATTTGACCGGCGACGGCCGGGCCGCGGGCCAGGGCGCCTGCCCATACCGCGACTAAATACGCCGCCTGCGGAAGGTTCCGAGCCATGTCAGCAGCGCCCCCACCAACAAGTAGGTAGCCGGTTCCGGCGTCTGAACCTGATACGCGAGGAACTCCTGGTTGCCCGCGGAATTGGCCCTGGGGTCGGGGGTATAGACCTGCGTGTTGACGTAGACGGCGGTTAGCCAGCCCGCGCCGGAATCCACTGCCGCAAGCGCATTGGCCTGCAAGGCCTGCTGGCTGCTGTTCAGCGCCACGGACGGATCGAACAGGTTCCAGATTGCATACTGGTAGTCGGTCACGCTGGTGGAGGAGGCGTGGGAGCCAAGCGAATAGAGATCGTAGTCGAGTACGGCTGCTTCGTCATACAGGGTTTGCGCATTCCCCACGCCGCCAAAGTGCAACCCGGCAGGATTGCCGGGGCCGTCCAGCGTGGAGTAGTCGAAGGTGAGAGGCCCGCTGGGAACGTATGTCTCGTCCAGGTAATCGTCACAGATCAACAATTGGTCGGGGGTTCCGTTGACGGTGGCGATTACATAACCGTTGTAGGTAGCGCCCGCCGAGCCATAATCGCCGTTCAGGTCCGTGTAGGGCAAATTCGTGAACGTGACCGTGGCGGTGGAGGAGGCGAAGGCCTCGGTAGCGCAGCCAATCGCCCCTGCGAGCAGCATTATGGAGAGCTTCTTATTCATTGCACTTCGAGTATCGGTGGCGCCCAATGGGGCCGATAGTAACTTTGGTACAGGCCCAAACCTTAGGACCGCCAGAACCGGCGTAAGGTGGTAGTCCCTATAGGGCAGGGAGGTAGAAGAACTACCGAGGCTCGCTGCCGGGACTGTGGGCGTTCACCACAAGCGCCACGTCCGCTGGTAGATTAAGACTATGGGCATGCGAGCGGCCGGGATGCTGGCCGCGCTGGGTTGGGTCTCGGGTTGGTGCGCACCGGCGCCGCAGGCTTGGGTTCCGATGCGCTGGCCGTGGCAGGACGCGCGGTCGCTGGAACTGCTGGCCGGCACGCCCATCAATTGTCTCCTGCTGGAATCCTATTCCCCGGAACTGGTTACGGCGGCCGAAAAGCGCGGCTTGGTGACGCTGGCGCGGATGGCGCCGGGCGGCGACACGGCAGCGGCGGCGCGCGCCGCGCTCGCCCGCGGCGTAAGCGGCATCGTGCTGGAGGGTTCGTTCGCGGAAGCTACCGTGCGTGCGGTGCGGGCGGAGGCAGGCTCGCGGCCGGTTATCGAGATCACGGCGCGCAACCGCATGGCGCTCGGCTCGGCTGCGCCTGTCCTGGGCACCTGGCAGGGCGTTTGGCCGGGCATTCCCGCGGACGATCACGGCGGCAGCAGGATGGCGGGTCCGACCGGGTCGGTTTGGATCGATACCAACACCGGCTTCATCCGCGCGGTGCGTGCGTGGGGCGATGCCGCGGTGTGGCTCGCTAACACGCCGCCGGCAGGCGAAGTGGTCACCACGGAACGCTACCTGCAGGCGATCGCGGACGCGGCCATTTCCGGCGGCCGCTGGGTGGTGGCGCTGGACCGCGGCTTCGCCGGACGGCTGGCTGCCGGAGAGAAAAGCGCGCGGCAAAGCTGGCAGCGCATGGGCGCCCTGCTCGACTATTTCGAGCGCCACCCGGAATGGCGCGCCATGCACGAAGCGGGCAAGCTGGCGCTGGTGCAGGACCCGGCCAAGGGTGGCCTGCTCTCGGGCGGCATCCTTGACATGATCGCGGTGAAGCACACGCCGGTGACGCCAGTGCCGCCGCAGCGGCTGACGCCGAACGCGCTCGCCGGCACGACCGTAGCCGTCGACGTGGATGCCGGCGCGCTGACGGCTCCCGAAGAAGCGGTGTTGCGCGACTTCGCGCACTCCGGCGGCACGGTGTTAACCAGCCCTAGCGGGTGGAAAGACGAACGGCCGCCGGGCGACAGCATCACCCTCAGCAAGGGCGAGCTGGAGCGGTTCAACGATATCTGGCGCAACGTGAATTCCCTGGTGGGCCGGCAGAACCTGGGCGTCCGCCTGTTCAACGTGTCCACTATGCTTTCGAACGTGCTGGCTTCGGCCGACGGCAAGACCGAAATCGTTCACCTGGTCAATTACTCCGATTACCCGGTTGAAAACATCACCGTGCAATTCCTCGGCGGCTACCGCCGGGCCACGCTGCTGACTCCCGATGGCGCGCAGAAGACACTCGAGGTCTACGCGACCGAAGAGGGCTCCGGAGTGGACATCGACAAAGTGGCAGTGTGCGCCACTCTCAAACTGGAGTTGTGACCCATGATTACCCGCAGAGAATGGATGGCCATGATGTGCGCGTCGCCGGGCGTGGCGCCGCTGCTACGGAACGCGGCCGCCGCCACTGCGCCGGCATCGCCGGTGGCGATCGCTCGCTGCGCTTCCTACGGCGAGGACGTGACCGCCCGGATGGCCGCCATGTTCGATCAGTTGGGCGGCCTGGAGCGGCTGGTGCGCGCGAAGACGGTGACCGTCAAGGTCAACATGACGGGCAGCCCTGCGATGCGCGTCCGCGGCAAGGCTCCTGCGCTGACGCACTACACGCACCCGAAGGTGCTGGGCGCTACCGCCTACTTGATGGGCCGGGCGGGAGCGCGGCGCATCCGGTTCGTCGAAAGCGCCTGGTCTTCGGCCGGGCCGCTGGAAGAGGCGATGCTCGATGCGGGGTGGAACGTGCGCCAACTGCAGGCCGCGGCGCCGGTGGTGGAATTCGAAAACACCAACGCGCTGGGCAAGCACAAGCGGTACGCGCGCTTCCTGGTGCCGGGCAGCGCATACATGTACCCGGCTTACGATTTGAACCAGGCATTTGAAGAGACCGACGTGATGGTGAGCGTGGCGAAGCTGAAGAACCACGCGACGTGCGGGGTCACGCTCTCGCTCAAGAACTATTTCGGCAACCTGCCGGCCTCCATTTACGGCGACGACGCCGGCAAAGACGAGCCCAATGAAAACCCCGCCAGCGGGCGCGACCTGGTGGGCCACGAAGGCACGCGGCAGCCGGCGAAATCAGCGCCACAGGAGCTCCATTTCGGCGCCAATCACGACCCTGGTTACCGCGTGCCGCGCATCGTGGCGGACCTGGCGGTGGCGCGTCCCATCGACTTGGCGGTGATCGACGGCGTGGAGAGTGTGGCCGGCGGCGAAGGGCCGTGGATCGGCAATCTCAGACTCGTCCAGCCGGGAGTCTTAATCGCCGGGCTGAACCCGGTTTCGACCGACGCCGTCGCCACCGCGGTCATGGGTTACAACCCGCGCTCCGCGCGCGGCGCCGCGCCCTTCCGCGCCTGCGACAACATGCTGCTGCTGGCCGAGGCGCACGGTGCAGGCTCCGCCGATTTGAGCCGGGTGGACGTGCGCGGCCTCACGATCGAGCAGGCGCTGTACAGGTACCAAGGCTAGGTTGCAATTCGGCTAGGCGCGACGGCGCGACGCTCACGGCGTAACATCAGCGGGACCGATCGGGCAATAATGGATCGGAGGCCCAGGATGGCAAAGGCGAAGAGCATTCACCTCTTGAACAAATCGGTTGCCGACGAGTTGCAGGCGGTGCACCAATACATGTACTTTCACTTTCATTTGGACGATCAAGGCTTCAAGCCTCTGTCCCAGCTATTCAAGCGGGTCGCGATCCAGGAGATGGGTCACGTAGAAGTGCTGGCGGAGCGCATTCTGTTCTTGAAGGGCGATGTGGAGATGGTGCCCGCCGGCCTGGCGGAGAAGATACTGGAACCGGAAGCGATCCTGCTCAAGGCGATGGCGATGGAGCAAGATAGCGCCCGAGCATACAACCAGGCAGCGATCGAATGCGCAGCCGAGGCCGACGCCGCGTCCAAGCAGATTTTTGAGCGGCTCGTCGGCGACGAAGAGGGTCACTTCGACCTGTTCGACAAGCAGCATGACAATGTGAAGCGGTTCGGACTGAGCTACTTGGCGCTGCAGTCGTTCGGCGGCGCGACTGTCGAAAGTGCGCCCGTTGCGGGCGAATAGGCTTGGTCGCGAGCGGGCGCGTTGCCGGCGCGCGCCCAGACTCCAGGATCCGCCCCGCGCCACAGGATGACGGTACGGTCTCGAGCGGTCCGCGCGTGTTTGCAACGGATCCGATTGGCACACTCGCGAATCAAGAACTATAACCGGCGTTGGCTCACAGCCGGAAAGCGGACCGGCCCGCGAATCGCGAGTGCCCTTTCAACCGCTCCTCAATCCGGAGGAACTGATTGAATTTAGCTACGCGCTCGCTGCGGCAGCCAGAACCGGTCTTGATATGACCGGCGCCGGTGGCGACCGTCAGATCCGCAATGAAGGTATCCTCGGTTTCGCCCGATCGGTGGGAGACAAAGCAGCGATAGTCATTGCGCGCCGCCAGTTCCATGGTATCCAGAGTTTCCGTCACCGAACCGATCTGATTCAACTTAATGAGGATTGCATTGGCGATTCCTTTGTCGATTCCCTGCTGCAGGATCTTCGGATTCGTGCAGAAGACATCGTCTCCCACCAGCTCGATTTTGGCCCCGAGGGCAACCGTCAATTTGCGCCAGCCATCCCAGTCGTTTTCTCCCATTCCGTCCTCAAGGAGTACGATCGGATATTGCTTCACCCATGACTCCCAGATTTTGATCAGTTCATCTGAGGTAATGGCCTTCTTAGTGGACTTGAAGAGAACATACTTCCCGTCGTCCCACATTTCACTGGCGGCCGGGTCGAGACAGATCGAGATATCGGCGGACGGCTTGTAGCCGGCCTTGGTAATCGCTTCCAGAATCAGTTCGACGGCTTCATCGTTGGATTTCAAATCGGGAGCGAAGCCCCCCTCATCACCCACGGCGGTCGAGTAGCCTTTGCCATGCAGCACCTTCTTGAGCGTGTGGAAGGTCTCCATGCCCATGCGGATAGCCTCGGCAAACGAAGGCGCGTGGTGTGGCGCGATCATGAATTCCTGGAAATCGACTGTGTTGTCTGCATGCTTGCCGCCGTTGAGCACATTCATGCACGGTACGGGCAGCGTGCACGCGTTGGCGCCGCCCAGGTATCGGTACAAGGGCAGCGAATGAGCGCTCGCCGCGGCGCGCGCGGTTGCCATGGACACGGCGAGAATCGCGTTGGCTCCCAACTTCCCCTTGTTCGGCGTTCCGTCGGCCTCAATCATCGCCTGGTCGATGGCCCGCTGGTTGGTGGCATCCTGGCCCACGACGGCAGCGGCCAGTTCCTTTCTAATGTGGCCCGCGGCTTTGGTAACGCCCTTTCCGCCGTACCGTTGCTTATCGCCGTCGCGCAATTCGACGGCTTCCTTTTCTCCGGTCGATGCTCCCGAAGGAACGGCCGCGACGCCAACCGCACCACCATCGAGCGAAACCTCGGCCTCCACTGTAGGGTTGCCGCGAGAGTCGAGAATCTCACGACCTATAACACTTACGATTTTGGTCATCTATGACTCCTTGTGCCTTGCGAATGAGAAGCAAACTCTATCGAAAATGAAAAAGCTCCTACCGGCCGGCAGGAGCTATCAGAACCGGTTGCCCGGAACAGTTAAAGGTGACGCTCCATCACCCGTGCGTTTTCGAAGCTCGACTATAACGCATGGCACCCGCTCGGGCAACACGGTTGATCGTGATCTTCTGCACGAACGCGCGGGTTCATTGTGACGAATCCGCCGGTGCGGAGCGAACACGCCCGTTCCTCAGCACGAACGCCAGATCCTCGAAGACAGCAGGCGACAGAGCCAGGCGGCGCAGTTTCGCGACCGTCTGCTCCACGTCGTAGGCGACCGATCCGAGCGTGACCTTGCCATCCTGCCAGATCGCGTAGCAGGCCTCGGCCCGGCCGTGTTTCGGCTGCCCGGCACTTCCGGGATTGACAACCATGCGGGTTTCCAGAAGGCGGCGGAAGGGGATGTGGGTGTGGCCGACTAGCTCTATGCCGATGCCCGATCCAACCTCATCGGCCAGCCACAGAGGCGATTCTTCCTGGCGATATTCGAACAGCGGATCGGACGGCACCGCATGGCACAGGAGAAACCGGGTTCCCTCTACGGCCGGCGTGGCTTCCAACGGAAGCTTGCGCAGGTAATTCCGGTCGTCTTCGTCGAGCACGGAAAGCGTATAGCGCCGGGTTTCTTCCGCCATGGCGCGAAAGCGCGCGGAACATCGTGGGTCTTCGTCGAAGCCCACCGCGTGATCGTGATTGCCGCGCACAACTATAGCGGCCCTCTCGCGCACGAACTCGATGACCTCGGCCGGATTTGGCCCATAATTCACCAGGTCTCCCAACACCCAAAGCCGATCGAAGTTGGTCGGCAGGGCGCGGAGGGCCTCGAGGTTGGCGTGAAGATCGGAAATGATCAGAATTCGCACTTGTCGCCCCTCCAACTACTACAGGAGTTGACTTGAATATTATTGCAGCCTTCCGCCGTTTGCTGTATTCTCCGATCAGGCGGTGGAGTTCGCCAAACCGCCGCTCTCCAGCGGCCAATGACTCCTATAGCTGAAATTGCTGTAGGGGCTTCCGACCGAATCCCTGCACGGCAGAAAGTGAGTATCGGTGGAACCGCGGCTTCCTTTTGTAGGGATGGCGAGGGAAATCGAGCGCCTGCGTCTGGCGCTTGGCGCCGGCGATCCGCTCCTGCTGCTCGGCCCTCAGGGCAGCGGCAAGACCCGGCTCATTCAGGAAGCGCTCCGTTCGCACAGGAAGGTGCTGTACATCGCCTGGCAGCCAAATCTGCATACTCTGCTGGCGGCCATGGCGCGCGGATTCATCGCAGCGCGCCACTCGGCCTTTCTCCGCCGCGCCGGCTTGCCCTGCGGGCCCGGCGCCGATGCGGAGGCCTGGCTGGCGGTTCAAACCAGTATTCACCTCAAAGGGCTCTTGTGGAATGCGGTGGAAGCCTCGCCGGTGACGATGATGCTGGATGGGGTTGCGGGCGCCAGCTTCCCTGCTTACCGTTTCTTGCAGCGAATCTCTTATACGCCCGGCATGGCTTTGTTTGCCGCCTCGCGGGACGCCTTCAGCCTGGGAGCACTGGCCAGGCTGTTCTGGAATCCGGCGAAGGTGCTGAGTCTCCCGCCGCTCCCGGAACGGGACGCCGAACGACTTTTCGAGGGCGCCGCCGACCATTTCAAACTGCGCCACCTGGACCTCGATGAATTCCGTGAAAAGGTGCTGGAGAGCGCCGGCGGGAATCCGGGGCAGATTATTGAGATGTGCCGGCTGGCCGCCCGGCCGCAATACCATGTGGGCCGTTATATTAAGTTCTCTCCGCTCCGCATCGATACGGTCATGAAGTTCGCACCGTAGGGGAGTGATGCCGCTATCGGCCCACTTCCGTCCGCGTAGCTTCATTGCTCCTCTTCTGAATCTCCAGCACCGCTGCAAAATCTTCCGCGAGTCGCCGGCAATCCCAGCGGCCTTCGGACGCCATCGGAACCTGCCACGCGGAACCGCTATTCAGGCCCACGTGGAGAATGTCTTTTCTACGAGCTGTTGTCAGACCGATGCTCAGCACGGCGTCACAGGGAGCATACGAAGCGATGGTCCCGTATCGCGAGTAGGATTTCCTCTCCCGGTCTGTAATCCAGAGCAGGCGCCTGGCGGTCAGCGCCAGCAAATCGCCCGCGATCCATTGGCGGCGTGGAAGCAACAAGCTTCTGGACCTCACCTCTCTTGGTGGTTGGAAGACCCTCATCAGAACGACTTCTCCAGGGTCCAGTTCCTGCTCTAACGCGTTGGCGAATTTGATATCGAGGTCGCCGCCGAAACGCACCTCGGGAGTTCCGCCCGGCTGGGCGCCGTGCAGCAGCTTGTCCCGGAAGCGGCGCATGAACCGAAAGACCGGCACGAAACCGCGAGTATTGTAGCGGATGGTGAAATCGAAATCGGGGCCGGTGAAACGGAGCCACCCCTTCAGCAGCATATGCCCCGATTCGACCGAGGCCATCTGCTCCATGGCAAATTGGCGAGGTGGTTCCCCTGCGCCCGGGTGAGAAACGATGTGCAGCCCACCGTCATTCAGCAGCGCGATGCGAGGCGGATATGACGACCGCCCAAACCAATCGGGATCGTCGCGCGGTAAGAAGAGACCCGTATCGAAGGCGGTCAGAGAAGGGGGCAATTCAAAATCAGGCGGGCAATCGGCTTTCGAGCGCAGCTCGAACGCCACGATGTAACGCCTGGAATCAGTTGCCGGCTGCTCTCCCATAACTTCCGAATGCCAGCCTATGGCGCGTTCTCCTGCGCTGCGTTTTCCGCAGCGGCGCCGAGTGCCGTCAGGTCGTCTCGCAGAGCCTGCTCGTCCTCAACGCCGGTCTTATTTGCCGCCAGGCGATCCAGGTGCGCCCGGTAGCCATCGGCGTAGCTGTCGAACTGCTCCTGCAATTCGACGAAAGTCTTGCGCACCCACGCCTGCAACACGCGCGCATAGATCGCAAGGGCGTCCGTTATCCGGTTCTCCGCTTGAGACCTGATCAGCCGCTCCACCCGTGCGGCAGCCCAGCGGCGGCCTAAAAGTGAGGCCACCCGACTCGGAACCATCTCAATTTCGATGTTGCCCAGATCGAAGCGCGGCATATTCTTGAGCACATCCAGCAGCTCGTCCTGTTCGGGCTCGTTTTCGAGCTCGAGCGCCAGGGCCGCGCTCGCCAGGGCACGCCCGGCGTTGCGGGCCGCCTCCTGGATGGCGGACGCAATCTGCGCCGCTCTTTCCGCCGCGGCCTGTTCCAGCTTGTTCCTGATGATATCCCCGCCGGTTGCGTGCGCCCCCAAGCTCCAGGCATCCATCAGGCTGCCGGCAGCTATCCGAATGAATGCTCCGGCGCAGTCGCGGAGCGCGTCAGTCATGTCGATCGACTCGGTTCGCGCCTCTGCAATCTTCCCGGCGGCCGTTCTGAGTTCTGTCTCCAATTCCCGCAACTTGCTTGGGTCACTCGCAACAGCCGGATGCCCTCCGGATCCCGAGCGCTTCAGGCGGGCTTCTAGTGCCGCCTCCACGCCCAGCCGCAGCGCCCCGATCTTCCGGTTCAGCGATTGCCGTGCCAGCTCCGCGTGCCGGGCATAGAGGGGCAGGATTTCGGCGTGCAGCCAGCTATCCAGGAGATCCGCGTATCCGTCCTTGCTACTGACTGCGTGCACCGGCAACTCATAGCCCAAATCCGACCGAATATGATCCGCTACGTATTGGCACGCGCGGTTCCGATCCTCTTGCGCCAGCAGGTTCGCCTTGCTCAACAACACGGAGGCGGCAATTCCAGCGTCGCCGAGCGCCTGAACGGTGGCCAGATCGTCTTGTGTCAGGGTAGAGCCTGCATCGATCAGAACGACGCCCAAATCGCAACGCGGAAGATACGCCTTGGTTTCTGCGGCGCCGGAGGTGGCCAGCGACCCCAGCCCCGGCGTGTCCACATACACGACGCCTTCTTCGAGGCGCGGTGCCGGCAGTTCCACCACAAGTCGCGTCACGTGCCGGATGTTGCCGGGATTCCGCTGCTCGGTGACGAACTCGGCCAGCCGTTCGATGCCGAATTGCTCCGGCTTCCGGTCGGCGAACCAGGCGGTGGCGCGCGGATCGGAGCCATAAGCCAGGCGTGTCGGAACTGCCGTGATCGGATTCACCCCCACCGGCAGCACATCCTGTCCGACGATGTGGTTCAGCAACGACGATTTTCCCGAACTCACCCTGCCGAAAACCGCGATCTCGAAGCTCTGCGACTCCAGGCGATCGATGATGGTTGCCAGCGCCGGCCTATACTCGACCAGCCCGTGCTGGTTGATGGCGCGCTCCAGAGTCTTGACCACTGCGATGTCGCTGCCCGCCTCTTCCAGGCGCTGCAGCCGCTTCTCCAAGTCGGCGGATTGCCCCTGTGCGAGATACGAATCCAGCCTTGACACGATGCCCTGCATCTCATCGACCAGCCCGGAAAGTCCCGTGGCGGCGCTTTGGGCCACTTCCCCGTATCCCGCCATGCGCTTCGGACGGCACTCATCGAACGCAATATCCACGAACCCGAGCGTCACTCGAATGGAGTGCACCGACCCGATATGCGGCGCGGGAATCGGAACACCCTGACCGCCCAGGATGCGAACCAACTGGGCGCGCATTCTCGCGATGTAGTCCTGTACGACCTTGGCTTGTGCCGGCGAGATGTCCGGTTTGAATTTAGGGAACGGAGACTTGGACTGCGAGGCGACGAGAACTGCCTCGATTTCCGAAAGCAGCTTGTCGGCGTATTGGCAACTCGTCAGGAGATGCCGCCGTTGCGACGGATTCAGGTCCCCGCGTTCCGGCGTGTCGTCCATCGTCCTCACCGTCCCAGGAAGTACTCTATAGGAGTCATCTTCCCCCGCAGGGGCGGTTGCGGCGAACTCCAACGCCTGAATCTATTATGTCCTACGCTCGATAGCCGGTCAACGAACGGCGCGAGACGGGACCAGCAACAGCAAAAATGCGCCGGTCAGCGTGAGCGCGGCGGCGTAACCGAAACCTGCGGCGAAGGACATGCGAGCCCATAACAGGCCGACGATGGTGCTCGACAGAAGGTCTCCCAACGAGTTCGCGGTAGCCAGCGCACCGTAGCCGACCGCACGTTGCTCAATGGGTAGCAGGTCGGCTCCGAGCGCACGCTCCATGGCATCCACGATCCCGACATAGACTCCAGCCAGGATGAACAGCAACGCCAGCATGGGAATGCTTACCGGATTGGTGAGAAACAGCAGACACATCACACCAAACATGGCGTAGCCCGCGCCCAGCAGCGTCTTCTTGTTCGCACGGTCCCCCAGCGCGCCCGCTGGATACGAGACAGCCGCGTAGAGAATATTGTGAAGAATATAGAGGGCGATTCCGTAACGTCCCGCTGCCACCGGCCCATACCGGGGAGTGAGCAGAGACACGGCACGCAGAACCAGCAGAGTGTGAGCGAAATTGCCCAGGCCGAACACTCCCACGGCGCCCGTGAACCGCCAGAACATGGGAGGCAGATCGCGCAGGGACGTTAAGAGCCGCAAATGTTCCTGCGGCATCCTCGGCGGATACCGGATCGCAAACCAGGCAATGAAAACCGTGATCGCGCCGGGGAGGAACGCAATCAGAAAAATACGCCGGAGAGCAATCACGCCGACCAGCGACAGCGCAATCGCAGGCCCCAGAATTGCGCCGAGCGTGTCCATTGCGCCTTCGAATCCGAATGCCCGGCCGTGTGCCTGCGGCGGCACGCTTTCCGAGAGAAGTGCGTTGCGGATGGGCCCGCGCGCGCCGCGCCCGATCCAGGCAATCGCGCGGATCACCAGCAGTTGCCACCAGGCGGTGACGAACGCGAAGGTGCCCATCATGGCCGTCACCAGATAACCCGCCACGAGGATCGGTTTGCGCTTCCCCATGCGATCCGAGTAATACGACATCCAAAGCTTCAGCAGGCTCGAAGAGGCGTCAGAAACCCCCTCGATCACGCCGAGCGCCGCGGCGCCGCCGGCAAACGTGGCTAGAAAGAGGGGGAGCACAGCAGTCGTCAGCTCGTGGCCCATGTCGGAGAACAGACTGAGGACACCGATCGCGACAACGTTGCGGGTCAGCCAGCGAACATGGGTTGTCCGATCCATTTGCCGTTTGCCGAGTATATCCCGATTCTGCCGCCGGCAGCTTCCGGCAACGGGCGCAAGGACGCTATAATCTGACTTAGACCTTCGGTGATGGAGCCCGCCATCAACCGTCTCGAGCCCGGCTCGGGAATGATAGCTCCTACTCGTGAAGAGCTATGATTCCGCGGACACACGATATCCATCCAGAAACCAGCGGCACGAGCCCTACCCCGGATTCCAGCCAGCCACCCGCATCCAAACCCAGCGACTCAGCGTTTCCGCCGGCCCTGGACTTGGCCGCGGAACTGGCGGCGCAGTACGAGATTTCCGACCTCTCCGCCCTGCTCGCCAGCGCGCGGGCATCGGCGGCGCAGGACGAGATCAGCGTCGCCGTGCTGGGAAGATTCAAGGCCGGCAAGAGCAGTTTCCTGAACCATTTCATCAGGCGCAACATCCTTCCGGTCGGCGTTGTGCCGGTCACGGCCGTGGTCACCGAAATCCGCTACGGCGTCCGCGAAGAGGCGCGCGTGCATCACCGGGATGGCCGCGATCCGGAGGTTCCGCTCGACCAGATCGGCGGCTACATCTCCGAGAAGGAGAATCCGGAGAACGCCAGGCAAGTCGACCTGATTACCGTGGAGCTGCCCGAATTGCGGCGATTCCGCGGGCTGAAGTTCGTCGACACGCCGGGTCTTGAAAGCGCGCTTTCCCACAACACGCAAACCTCGTTGAACTGGCTGCCGAACGTGGGCCTCGCCCTGGTAGCGGTGAGCGTCGATCCGCCCCTATCGCAGCGCGATATCGATCTGCTGAGGAGCCTCTACCAGTACACGCCGAAGGTCGCCGTGCTGCTGACCAAAGCCGATCTGCTCGGCGAACATGAGCTGGCGGAAGTAGCCGGTTTCGTGCGCACGCAACTTGCCAGGAATTTTCGTGGCATGCCACGGGTTTTCCCGTATTCGACGAAGCCGGGCTTTGAGCGGTTCCGCGAGGCGCTCGAAGCCGAGCTCGCCGGAGAAACGCTGGAGCGCCTCGCCGAACAGCGCGCAGCCATTCTCAACCGGAAGATGGACACTCTCTTGCGCGAATGCGGCGACTACCTGGCGCTGAGCCTCAAGTCGGCGGAAATGGTTCAGTCGGAGCGCCAGGCGTTGAAGCAGCAGGTCATCGGCGAGAAGGAAATCGTCGACGAAGTGAAGTCGGCCATCCGGCTGGTGGTGCAACATGCCGCTGGTGGAACGCGGGCGATGATCAGTCATCGGCTCGAGGCGCACCAGAACGATTTGGAGCGCGTGCTGCTCGAGGCTTTTGAAAGCGAATTCCCGAAATGGACCAAGAGCCTGGCCACGATGCTGCGCTCGTTCGAAGACTGGCTGGCGGACGCTCTGCGGGACGAGCTGACCGTGCTTTCGGTGCGGGAACGCAATGCGTTTCTGGCGCCTCTGCACAGAGTCGAGAAGCAGGCCTTCCGGGCGCTGCAGCAATTTCGAGATCGCTTGTCGGATCGTGCCATGCGTGCGTTCGGCGTCCCCTTGCGAACCACCGAAACCGAAATCGGTGTTGTGGAGCCCGGCACCCCCGATATCAGAATCGGCCGTGTATTCGATAGAAATTGGGAACTGCTGTCGCCCATTCTGCCGGTGTGGATGATCAAGGCCGCGGTGCGGCGCCACTTTGCGCGCACCATTTCCTATTTGGTTTATCAGAACCTCAGCCGGCTCAGCACGCAGTGGGAAGAGAGCATCCGTGGCGCGCTCAACGGCGTCGAGAAGGAAGCTCGGCGCCGCCTGGACGAATTGCTGGGCACGGTCGAACGGCTGGTAGAGAGAGGCGGCAACGAACGGGTCCCGCAACTGCGCGCGGACCTCGAGCGGATCGAGATGGCGCGGAAATCGCTGGCCGCGGAGGCCGGCAATTGATCCGGTACCTGTTGGTGGCGATTGGCGGCGGTACCGGCGCTCTGGCGCGGTACGTGGCGGCATCGGCCATCATGACGCGGTTCGGCGGGAGATTTCCGCTGGGCACGCTGGCCATCAATGTTACCGGTTCGTTCCTCATCGGCTTCCTGATGACCATGCTCACCGAACGATTTCAGCTCGACCCGCAATGGCGCCTCTTGCTGGTGGTCGGGTTTCTGGGCGGGTACACCACCTTTTCGAGCTTCGAATGGGAGACGTTTGCGGCGGTGCGGGATGGCGCGCTCTGGACCGGGATGCTCAACGTCGTCTCGAGCATTGTGGTAGGCTACGTAGCCGTCTGGCTCGGGGTGATGTTGGCCCGTCGCTAACGGGCGCGGGAGGGTTCGGTTATGCTCCAGAAGGGCACGGCAAAGAAGGTCACGATTTTCGTCAACGAGGACACGCAGCACCACTTTGGCTCTCTGTGCGACACCATCCTGACGTTCCTGCTGCACAAGGGCGTGTCCGGCGCCACAGCCACGCGCGCGATGGCCGGTTTCGGCGGCCACCACGTCATGCACACCACGAAGATCGAGGTGCTCAGCGAACATCTGCCGATTCGCATCGAGTTCATCGAAACCGCCGAGAAAGTCGATGAGATCATGCCGACGCTTTACGACATGGTGATCGACGGCGTGATCGAAGTCCAGGACACGAATGTTATTAAGGTCGCCAGCAAGGAGCGCCCATCGCCGAAGGGCCCCCACACGGAAATGAAGGGCACCGCCCGGTTGATGCGGATCTACATGGGCGAGTCGGATAAGTGGCAGGGGGAGCCCCTGTACGAGGCGATCGTCAAGCGTTTGCGCCTGACGGACATTGCGGGCGCAACCGTGTACCGCGGCATTCTCGGTTACGGAACCAAGGGCCACACCCACAAGAGCGGACGGCTGCCGTTCTCGCACGATCTGCCTGTTATGATCTCGGTTGTGGACTCGGAGGAGAAATTGGCCAAGGCGATCGACGAGATTGAATCGATGATGCAGGATGGAATCATTGTCCTTTCCGACGTGGATGTGATTCGCCTGGTTCACAGCCGCCCGGCGGCGGAGCCTTCCCATGCGAACGGTTAAGAAAGCCAAGCTGCTGCGTCTCCATTTCGGCGAAAGCGACCGCTACCACGGGCAACCGTTGTATGAAGCGATTGTGCATCGCTGCAAGGAATTGAAGATCGCCGGCGCCACCGTATTTCGCGGCCTGGAAGGGTACGGAGGGACGGCGGAGATCCACCGCCATCACTTGATGAGGAAGGATCAGCCGATCGTCGTCACCATTGTCGATACGCCGGAAAACATGGCGCGGCTGATTCCCGAGGTCGAGGCGATGATGGACACCGGCATGATCGCCACGTCGGACGTGGAATACATGCGCATCGAAAAGCCGCCGGCGGCGGGCGATTGAATCGAATCGGCGCGCCTAAAATAAGGCACGACTCGCACATAATAAGAACATGCCCTTTCAATTGAACAAGTTCAGCTCCCGGGTCACGCAACCGCGATCGCAGGGCGCCTCACAGGCAATGCTCTATGCCACCGGTCTTCGCGAGGAAGACATGAGTAAGCCCCAGGTTGGCGTTGCCAGCGTCTGGTATGAAGGCAACCCCTGCAACATGCACCTTCTGCAACTGGCCGAGAAGGTGAAGGAGGGCCTCACCGCCGCCGGGCTGGTCGGGATGCGCTTCAACACGATCGGCGTCAGCGACGGCATCTCGATGGGCACGGAAGGCATGAGCTTCTCCCTTCAGTCCCGCGACCTGATCGCGGATTCCATCGAAACCGTGATGGCTGCCCAGTGGTACGACGCGAACGTCTCGATCCCGGGCTGCGACAAGAATATGCCGGGCTGCATCATGGCGATGGGCCGGCTCAACCGCCCGTCGTTAATGGTGTACGGCGGGACCATCCGGGCCGGCCGCACCGACGGTAAGAAGCTCGATGTGATCTCGGCGTTTCAGAGTTACGGCGAGTACCTGGCGGGCAACATCGACGACGCCGAACGGCAGAATATCGTCCGCCATTCGTGTCCGGGAGCCGGCGCCTGCGGGGGCATGTATACGGCCAATACCATGGCCTCGGCGATCGAGGCGCTCGGCATGTCGCTCCCCTACAGCGCCTCCACGCCCGCGGAGGATCCGCAGAAACTGGCCGAATGCGTGGCCGCCGGAGCCGCCATCAAGAACCTCCTGGAGTTGGATATCAAGCCGCGCGACATCATGACCCGCGAGGCTTTCGAAAACGCCATGGTGCTCGTCTCCGCGCTGGGCGGATCGACCAACGCCGTGCTCCACCTTCTCGCCATCGCGCGCTCGGTGAACGTGCCGCTGTCTATCGACGACTTCCAGAAGGTGAGTAACCGCGTGCCTTTGCTATCGGACTTCAAGCCCAGCGGCAAGTACGTCATGGAGGATCTGCACACGGTCGGCGGACTCCCCGCAGTGATGAAGATGCTCCTGGCCGGGGGGTTGTTGCGCGGCGATTGCCTGACGGTGACGGGCAAGACGGTGGCCGAGAACCTGAAGAGCCTGCCGGGCCTCGCAGCCGGGCAAGAAATTGTGCACCCGCTTTCGATGCCGATCAAGCCGGTGGGCCACATCCAGATCCTGCGGGGCAATCTTGCGCCGGAAGGCGCGGTTGCCAAGATCACCGGCAAGGAAGGGCTTGAGTTTTCGGGCCCGGCGCGTGTGTTCGACTCCGAGGAGCTGATGCTGGCCGCGCTGGAGCGCAACGAGATTCACAAAGGCGACGTCATCGTGATTCGCTACGAAGGGCCAAAAGGCGGCCCAGGGATGCCCGAAATGCTTACCCCCACGTCGGCAATCATGGGTGCGGGCCTGGGCAAGGATGTTGCCTTGATCACGGACGGGCGGTTTTCGGGCGGGTCTCACGGCTTTATCGTCGGCCATGTCACGCCCGAGGCGCAGGAAGGCGGCCCGATTGCGCTCCTCCGCGACGATGACCGCATCACCATCGACGCTTCCAAGAACGCGCTGACCGTTGCTCTCTCGGATGAGGAATTATCCGCCCGCCGCAAGAAGTGGACCATGCCGCCTTACAAGGCCGATCGCGGCACGCTGGCGAAGTATATCCGCCTGGTGAAAAGCGCCGCGCTCGGCTGCGTCACGGACGAGTAAGTTCGGAACCCTCCACTCAGCGTGCCCTGAGCGCGAACTGATACAATCCCCTATTAGGGCCGCTCGCCGTCCTTCTCACCGTGCTGCGCCGGGTCTTCAAGGCATTCCAATATCGCGATTTCCGCCTCATGTGGGTGGGCGCCTGCACTTCCAGCATCGGAACCTGGATGCAGATCGTGGCGCAAGCCTGGCTGGTCTATGACCTGTCGCAATCCGGCTTCCTGCTGGGCCTCGACATGTTTCTCGGGGGCATTCCGCTCTTCCTGTTTTCGCTGTTCGGCGGCGTGATCGCCGACCGCGTCGAGCGCCGGCGCGTGCTGCTGGCCTCGCAATGGGTGCAGATGGCATCGGCCTTCACGCTTACCGCGCTCGTGGTGTTCCACCAGGTTCACATCTGGCACATTCTCGCTCTTTCCTTCGTCTCCGGCTTTGCGCAGGCGTTCGGCAGTCCGGCATACCTGGCGTTGATTCCCACGCTGGTGAAAAAGGAAGACATGCCCAACGCCATCGCGCTCAATTCCATCCAGTTCAACACGGCCACCGTGATCGGCCCCATGCTGGGCGGACTGGCAATGTCGAAACTGGGCAATGCCTGGTGCTTCGGGCTCAACGGCCTCTCCTTCCTGGCGCCTATCGTTTCACTCAGCATGCTGCACATTCGCATCATCCCGGAAAAGACCACCGAGAGCGTCCTCGACAGCATGAAAGAAGGTTTCCGCTTCATCCACCGCCATGGCACCATGGAGGCGCTGATGGTGCTGGCCTTCGCCATGACCGCGCTAGGCGTGCCTGCGCGCACCTTCCTGCCCATCTTTGCCAAGCAGGTTTTCCATCGCGGGCCGGAAATGTATACCATGTGTCTGTCCATCGCCGGAGTCGGCTCCGTGCTGGGCGCGCTGGCCGTGGCCGCGCTGGGCAACGTGGCGCACAAAGGACGAATCGCGCTATCGATACTGATCCTGATGGGCGTGGGCATCACTGGCTTTGCCCTCTCCCGCTCGGTGCCGCTTACCTTCGCCCTGATGTTCTTGAACGGCGCATCCATGGTGGGCGTCTTTGCCATGGTCAATTCGCTGGTGCAGTTGATCACCACCAACGAAATGCGCGGCCGCGTGATGAGCGTCTACAGTTTCGCGTTTCGCGGCGGAATGCCGATGGGAAACCTGGTGGCGGGCTGGCTCGTCCCAATCTTTAAGGCTCCCACCGTGGTGGCCGTCGATGGCCTGCTGCTGGCGTCGCTCGGATTGTATTTTTTGCTGGTGCACCGCCGCGTGGCGGCATTGTGACGGTTTGAGATACCCATGATTGTGCATTTGCTGATGGCCGGCTTCCTTGCCGGCACCCTTTCGCCTCTCGAAATAGCGCGGGACACGCAGAACCGGCCCGCCTTGGAGCGCATGGTTGCTGAGGCCGCCGGCGCCGCCGCCAAGGCGCCGAAGGATGCCGCCGCGCAATTCCGCTTGGCCTTGGCGTCATCTTATCTCGCCGAAGTGGAAATCGAGATGCACGACAAGAAGGCCGCGCAACAGGCTGCCGTCCGCGGCATTGATGCCGCCGAGCAGGCCATCGCTCTGAAGCCGAACGATGCCGAAAACTACCGCGTCCTGGCAACCCTGTGCGGCCAGGCCATCACCGATATGCTGAGCGGCTTGAACTATGGCCCGCGCGCCAAGGACGCCGTCAACAAGGCCGTTTCGCTGGCGCCGAACTCATCGGCGGTCTGGGTGGCACGCGGGGTGGGCGATTATTACCTTCCGTCGCAGCTTGGCGGCGGTGCCCCCCAGGCCGTCGCTGATTTCCGCAAGGCCATCGATCTCGACTCGCGAAACGCCGAAGCCTGGCTCTGGCTCGCCATCGCCCTGCGGAAAGAGGGTAAGGATGTCGAAGCGCGCAAGGCGTTCGGCAAATCACTGGCGCTCGATCCGAACCGCGTCTGGGTGCGCCAGCAGCTCGCCAAGACTCCCGCCAAATGAGGCGGCTTTGGGTGGCCGCCGCCGCGCTGGCACTGGCCGCCTTCTTCCTGTTCCCCGGCCACACCTGGCTGCAGCAGGACTCGCAGATCTGGACGCCGATGCTCGAGCATCTGCGCGATCCCGCGGTGCTGCGCAACGACATTCTGGTGCAGCAGCCGCACGTCGCCTATACGCTTTACGATGAGGCCGCGCTTGCCCTGCGCAGCATTACCGGCCTGGGATTCCGCGACGTGCTGGCGGCGGAACAGATCGTCTGCCGCGCTTTTGGCATTTGGGGATTGATTCTGATGGCCACGGCGGCCGGGCTCGAGCTGGGCCCGGCGGTACTGGTGGCCGCTCTGTGTTCGTTGGGCGCGGCCATTCCCGGCCCCGCTGTGTTCATCGTCGAATACGAGCCCACGCCGCGCGCCTTCGCCCTGCCGCTGGTCATCTGCGCCATCGGCCTCACCGCCCACCGCCGCTATTGGGCGGCCGGCATCGCGGCCGCGTGCGCATTTCTGTTTCACCCTCCCACCACGCTCGCGTTTCTGGCGATTTTCGTCGTGCTGACGTTCCGCAGCCGCCAATGGCGGGCCTGGATCCCGCTGGCGCTGGCAGCGGCGATTCTGGCGTTCGCCGCGGTCCGCCAGGATGGTGCCGCGCAGCAGCCTTTCTGGGGACACATCGGCGCACCGCTGGAGCATCTGCAGCGGTTGCGCGCGTCCTATATTTGGATTTCCGCCTGGCCGGCTCGCTTCATCGTTCACCACCTGCTTCTGGCCGCCGCGCTCGCCGCCGCCTGGCTCCGCGTTCGCCGCCACATCCCCGCCGAGTTGCGCGCGCTCGCATTGGGGCTGCCGCTGCTGGGCCTGGCCAGCATGCCGCTTTCCTGGTTGCTGCTGGAGCGCGCCCGCTGGGTGCTGGTTCCGCAACTGCAGCCGATGCGCCTGGTGCTGTTCGTGGCGCTGATGATGCAGTTCCTGGCGGCGGTGGCCGGTGCGCACGCCGCGCTCGCCCGAAGGTGGTGGGAATCGGCGGCCTGGTTTGCCGTTGCCTGCTGGTTGCCGCTCCAGCCCGTTGTCACCGAACCGTATCAATGGCGCCGCGTCGCGGTGCTCGTGCTGCTGGCTGCCATCGCCGTGGCCGCCATGCGCTCCCGCGTCGCTCCACTGGCGGGCGCTGCGGCGCTCCTCCTCATCCCGCTGGCCGGCGGTGTGGTCAACTACCTGCGCCTCGAGACGCCGGAGCTGGACCAGCTTTCCCAATGGGCCGCTCGCTCAACCGCCCCCGACGCCGTCTTTCTCTTCCCCGATGCCGGCCGCTCGCTCGAACCCGGCGTGTTCCGCTCCGAGGCCCTGCGCACCGTCTACGTGGACTGGAAAGGCGGTGGCCAGGTGAACTTCGTGCACGGCTTTGGCGAGACCTGGTGGCGCCGCTGGTCGCAAACCATGGCTGACGGCTTCCGCCCTGCCGACGTGCCTAAGTACCGCGCGGCCGGCATCGATTACCTCGTGCTGCCGCCCCAACAGCGCCTGCCGCAAGACCCACTCTTCGCCAACGCGCGGTATCTGGTCTACCCGCTCCCGCGTTAGTTAGCACCGGGAGAATAATCGCTTCCTCCCGGAGCCGCGACCGTCAGGGAGCGGACGGCACGCCCATTTCTCAACGAGCGCTTAGGACCGCTGCGCTATTGCCGCCACTTGGCGATGGCCTTGCGCATTTCGGCGGCCTTGGGCCAGTCCGGGTGGAATTTGAGAAAGTCTTCCAGATCCGCGGCGGCGGCAGCGCGCTGGTTGCGACGCAGGTGAATTTCCGCCATCACCAGTTGCGGATGAGAGAAGTGAGCCGGATCGAGGCGGCGTGCGATCTCCAGGTACTTCAGCGCCAGATCGTTATTGCCCGCCTGGAAGTATGCCATGCCGAGCTGCGAGTTTGCCAAGGGGTCGTTGGGGCGCGCCAGAACGGCGTAAATGTTGTAGTCGAGCGCGCGCTCGGTTTTGTGCAGGGTGACCTCCACGCCGCCCAAGTTGACCAGCGGCTCATAGGCCCGCGGGTCCTGGTCGAGCGCCTGGAGGAAGCACTCCTCGGCGCGGGCGAAATGCTGGGTCTGATATGCGATGGTGCCTAATTCGTTCCAGGCCGCCGCAAACTGAGGTGCGGCCTTGACGGCGCGTTCGAGAAGCGATGCTGCGGAAGCGGTGTCGCGTTTCGTCAGGGCCTTGCGGGCATCGTCATAGTCGCGCAGCGCGCGTTCGGGTATGGCGAGGTCGGGTGCCGAGACGGTGTCCTGGCGGCGCAGGGGTCCGGCAAGAGTGAAATCGCCGGGCGCGAAGTCGAGCTCCGAGGAAACGCGGCGCCGGGAATCGGCTGTACCGGGGCCTACTTCCACGGTGCGGCGGGCCTCGCCGCGCTCGGGCGAGAAGACAACCACGCTGTAAGTGCCGGGCAGCAATTTATGGAAGTGGAAGCGGCCGTCGACGGTGTAGGCGGATTCGTCGAACGGCGTGACGGCGCCGAACAAAGTGATGGAAGCCGGCCCGGCCGGCTGCACCTGGCCCTCCAGATCGTAGAGCGCCTGGCCCGCGAATCCCGCGGTCGCAAGCGACAGCGCAGCCAACATCCGAACCATGGCCGTTTCCATTGTAAGCCGGGACGGTGGTGGCGCGCCCCGCCGTCGAGGCCGCCCGCAGGGCCAAACTGTTACACTCAAAGGAAACGCTATGGCGAAGGAAAAAACTGAGAAGGAGACCCCTGGCTTCGGCGCGTGGGCGCCTGCGGTGGCGCTGGGCTGGCTGCTGCCGGGCGGCGGCCATCTGCTGCTCAAGCGGACCGGCCGCGGCGTGCTGTTGCTCGTCACCGTCACGGCCATGTTCTTATGCGGCCTGATGATGCGCGGAACCATGTTCCTGCCGCATGGCGAGGACCTGCTGACCGTGCTGATCAACTGGGGCGGTTGGGTGGGCGACGTATGCGGCGGCATCCTCTACCTGATGACCGTGTGGCTGGGCTACGCGCAGCCCGATATGGCCGGGGCCGTGCACGATTACGGCACCAAGTTCCTGGTCACCGCCGGCCTGCTGAACCTGCTGGCGATGGTGGACGCTTACGAAATCGCCCGCGGGAGGAAGAGCTGATGCCCAAGATGAACCTTTCCCACTTCGAGGCGGCGCTCCTGTTTTCCCTGTTCGTATCCGTGGTGCTGGGCGTGGTCACCAAGAACACCGACCGCGAACGCCTGCATTACGGCGCCTACACTTTCATCTGCTTCATGCTGGCGCTGTTCGGTATCGGCTGGCTGATGTACCTCGGCCACGGCTGAGCCTGGCGCCGGGCGCGGTTCTACTTGCGCCCGTAGATCACGGTGACGCCGGTCTGCCCGCCGCTGGCGGAGACGGTCACGTTCAGACTGCGGCCGCCGCCCTCGTCGGAGGCGGCAATGGTCCCTCCGTCGGGCGTGTTGGCCACCAGATTGGTCTTCATCCCGAGGCCGTTGATTTTGTCCTGGTAGAACTTCATCACGTCCTGCGGAGAATCGGACGTCTTAAAGGTGAAGGTGCCGCCCTCCCCCTGATCGCTCGACCCGCTGAAGGCGACCTCGGGTTTGGAGCCGGGATACGCGGGAATCCAGGACGGAATCTTGCTGGCGTCGCCGCCGATGTCCAGGCTGGCGCCATTGTCACCGCGCATGTTCATGTGAAAACGGCCGTGCTGGACATCGTCGAAAGTCATGGTCCATTCATGGCCGGTCCGCTTGTCGCGCATGGTGATGGTGTTATCGGCGTCGTTGATGCGAACCATCTCTATGTTCGGGTTGAATGCGGTGATCATCTTGCTGGCTGCCAGGCCGGGATTGCGATGCCAGAGTTCCGGATCGATGCCGGCTTCGTGGACTTTATGCACCACGAACATGCCAACGCCGACCACGCTGATGGCACCCAACACAAACAGGCCGAGAATAATGACCAGAACCCAGACGATGGGGCTGGTCTTCCGTTGTCCCGGCGTGGCGGGCGGCGGCGGAGCGACCGGTGGCGCCTGGTAGGCGGGCGGCTGAAACGACGGGGGCGCCTGAGCGGGCGGAGGCGCTGCCGCGGGCGGTTGCTGCCCGGCCGCGCTGATCGGTGTTCCACACTGGGTACAGAATGCGCCGCTGACTTTGGCGCCGCAAGTCGTACAAAAGGCCATAAATCCTCCGACCGGTTTACTGTACGACAAAGCAGCCCGCAAGGCAATAGCGGCTATGCGCCACTACTGAAATGAATGGCTTCGCCCCCTAGCCGCTCATCGACGACAGGAATTCGCCGTTGCTGCGCGTCTTGCCCAGCTTGTCGAGCAGCAGTTCCATGGTCTCGACGGGCGACAGCGGGTTGAGGACGCGGCGCAGAATGAAGACGCGGTTCAGCTCTTCCTTGGGCAGCAGAAGCTCTTCCTTGCGGGTGCCGCTCTTGTTGATGTCGATGGCGGGGAAAACGCGCTTATCGACCAGCTTGCGCTCGAGGTGGATTTCCATGTTGCCGGTGCCCTTGAATTCCTCGAAGATCACGTCGTCCATGCGGCTGCCGGTGTCGATGAGCGCGGTGGCGATGATGGTGAGCGAGCCGCCCTCCTCGATATTGCGCGCCGCACCGAAGAAGCGCTTGGGCCGCTGCAAGGCGTTGGAATCGACGCCGCCCGAAAGCACCTTGCCGGAGGGCGGGACGATCGTATTGTAAGCGCGCGCCAGGCGCGTGATGGAATCGAGCAGGATGACCACGTCGCGCTTGTGCTCCACCAGCCGCTTGGCCTTTTCGATGACCATTTCGGCCACCTGCACGTGGCGGGTGGCGGGCTCGTCGAAAGTGGAGCTGATGACTTCGCCGCGCACGCTGCGCTGCATGTCGGTGACTTCCTCGGGACGCTCATCGATCAGCAGCACGATGAGGGTAACCTCGGGGTGGTTGGTGGTGACGGAGTTGGCGATGGCTTGCAAAAGCATCGTCTTGCCGGTGCGCGGCGGCGAAACAATCAGCCCGCGCTGCCCCTTGCCCACCGGGGTCAGCAGGTCCATCACGCGGCCGGAGAAGTTCTCGCGCGTGGTTTCGAGCTTCATCCGCTCGTTGGGATAGAGCGGCGTGAGGTTATCGAAGAAGATCTTGTTGCGCGCTTCCTCCGGGGGTTCGAAGTTGATGGCATCCACCTTGATGAGCGCGAAGTAGCGCTCGCCTTCTTTGGGCGGGCGGATCTGGCCGGAGATGGTGTCGCCGGTGCGCAGATCGAAGCGGCGGATCTGCGAAGGCGACACGTAGACGTCGTCCGGGCCCGGCAGGTAGTTGTATTCGGGCGCGCGGAGGAAGCCAAAGCCATCGGGGAGGCATTCGAGCACGCCCTCGGAAAAGATAAGGCCGCTCTTTTCGGCTTGCGTCTGGAGGATCTTGAAGATGAGCTCCTGTTTGCGCAGACCGGCAGCGCCGCTGATGCCCATGTCCTTGGCGACCTGGTTGAGCTTCTGGATGCTCATGTCCTTCAGTTCGACGAGGTCGAGCGTGGGCGTGCCGTTCTTGGCGTTCTGCGCGGCATGCTTGCGCCGCTGCGCGCCGGGACCGGTGTCGCTGAGGTGCGTGCCGGATGGCGGCGCCTCTGGCGGTTTCGCCTCGACCGGTTTGGCCTCAGGCGGTTTGCCGTCGGTGGGCTTGGCCTCCGGTTCGGGCTTCGGCGGCGCTGCGACCGCGGCGGCTTTGGGAGCGCGTTCGCTGTGCTGCTTGACGGGGCGCTCGGCAGCCTCGGTCTTCTCCGCGGCGGCTTCGGGCGCGTTGTTGCCCGCGCCATCGGCGGCGGTGGTTGTTTCGGGGGCCGGTGGCGCCGCGGCGGCGGCCGGCTTTTCGGTGGGTTTTTCCTGCGGTGGGACGTTGCCTACCGTGTTTGGAGTGTCTTCGTGATTGCTTGCCAAATTTCCCTCGCTCCCCGGCCGGTTGCGGCCGAGAACGGCAGCGGCTCTGCGCCTTCCTGGCGGATCTTGCGGATGCCGTGCTCTTGCTCCGATTGATTCAACTTATCGATCTTGGTGGCGACCACCAGATACGGCCTGCCCCGGTCCTCCAGCCACCGCTTCAGCAGGAGGTCATTCTCCATCCATCCGCGGCGGGGGTCGAGGACCAGGCAGGACAATCTTAAGGTTCCCCTCGTTTCGAGGTAATGCTCGATCAACTTTTTCCACTCCAGCGTCAGCCGGAGAGGCGCCCGGGCGTAACCATATCCGGGAAGATCGACGAAATAGAACGCTCCGTCGATGCGATAGAAATTGATGGTCTGTGTTCGACCCGGTGTGTTGCTGGTGAAAGCCAGCCGTTTCTGCCCGGTGAGGGCATTAATCAGGCTGGATTTCCCTACGTTGCTTCTCCCTAAAAATGCGACTTCCGGCAGCCGGTCTCGCGGAAACAAGTCCGCGGAACCGGCGCTGACTACAAACTCGGATGTCACTTAATAGTGTAGCTTGTTTCCGCACCCGCAATGGGGCGCTCCCGATGGCGAGCGCCGGCCGCGGCGGTGCCGGACTTTCCAAGCGGCTCCTAATGCGCCAGACCTTGTTCCATGGCCGGAAGATCGACCGAAGCGGGGGTCGGCATCGGCAAAGCCACTACTTCCCGCTCCAGCGCGATCTTCAAAACCTGATCCATGGACTCGACGAAATCGATCTTCATGGTCTTCTTGATGGCGTCCGGAATGTCCGGCAGATCCTTCTCGTTGTCGTGCGGCACGATGGCTTCCAGGATGCCGTGGCGGTGCGCCGCCATCAGCTTTTCTTTCAGTCCGCCGATGGGCAGCACCTTGCCGCGCAACGTAATCTCACCGGTCATGGCTACGTCGCATCGCACCGGAATGCCCGTCAGCGCGCTGCAAATGGAAGTGGCCAGGGTGATACCGGCCGAAGGACCGTCCTTGGGGATGGCGCCCTCCGGCACATGGATGTGGACGTCGAGGTTGCGATAAAAATCGCGCGGCAGGCCGAAGGTGGTGGCCCGCGAGCGGATGTAGCTCATGGCGGCCTGCGCGGATTCCTGCATCACCTCGCCCAGTTTGCCGGTGATGGTGAGCTTGCCTTTGCCTTCCATGAGCGTGCATTCGGTAGTGAGGATCTGGCCGCCGACTTCGGTCCACGCCAGGCCTACCGCGGCGCCCACCTCGTTCTTCTTCTCCGCCAACAGGTCGCGGAACTTCCAGGGGCCGAGCAGGTCGGGCAGCCTGTCGCCGTCGATCACCGCCTTGGCCGGCGTCTTCTTGTCTTTGCCGCCGCGCGCGTTGACCACCTGGCGGGCGACCTTGCGGCACACGTTGCCGATTTCGCGCTCCAGGTTGCGGACGCCGGCTTCGCGCGAGTAATACTGGATCAAGCCGTTGATGCCGGTGTCGTCAAATTCAATCTGCTCCGCGGTCAAGCCTGTAGCTTCCATCTGCTTGCGCACCAGAAAGCGCCGGGCAATCTCCATCTTCTCGAGCTCGGTATAGCCGGAGAGGCGGATCGTTTCCATGCGGTCCTGCAGCGCCGGCGGAATGGTGTGCAACACGTTGGCGGTGGCGATGAAGAAAACCTGGCTGAGATCGTACTCGACATCCAGGTAGTGATCCACGAACATGAAGTTCTGCTCGGGGTCGAGAACTTCCAGCAGCGCCGCCGAAGGATCGCCGCGAAAATCCATCGACATCTTGTCCACTTCGTCGAGCATGAAGACGGGATTGCGCGTGCCGGCCTTCTTCATCATCTGGATGATCTGGCCAGGCAGCGCGCCGATATACGTGCGCCGGTGGCCGCGGATTTCGGCTTCATCGCGCACCCCGCCGAGCGAAAGGCGGATGAATTTGCGGCCGGTGGCTTTAGCGATCGACATGCCCAGCGACGTCTTGCCCACGCCGGGAGGCCCGGCGAAGCATAGAATGCTCCCCTTGGGATTTTTCACCAGGCGGCGCACGGCGAGGAATTCGAGGATGCGCTCCTTGACCTTTTCGAGGCCGTAGTGGTCGTTTTCCAGCACGTTCTCGGCAAATTTGAGGTCGCGGATTTCCTTCGACTTTTTCTTCCACGGCACCGCCAGCAGCCAGTCCAGGTAATTGCGGCTGACGGTGGATTCGGCCGACATGGGCGGCATGTTCTCCAGCCGCTTCAGCTCAGCGAGCGCCTTTTCGAGTGCATCCGCCGTCATGCCGGCGGTCTCGATGCGCTTTTTCAGCTCGTCTACTTCGCTCTTCTCGCCGCGCCCCAGTTCTTTCTGGATGGCCTTGATTTTCTCGTTGAGGTAATACTCTTTCTGCGCCTTTTCCATCTGGCGCTTCACCCGGCCCTGGATGGTGCGGTCGACATTCAGTTTTTCGATTTCGATGTCGAGCATCTCCGCCACGCGGGTCAGGCGGTCGATCGGGTCGAATATTTCCAGCAGTTCCTGCTTCTCTTCGATGGTGAGCTGCAGGTTGGCGCCCACCGTATCCGACAGCTTGCCCGGATCGTCCACGCGGATGGCGGCGATCATCTGCTCGTAGTTCAGGTTCTGGCTCAGCTTCACGTACTGGTCGAACAAACCGGTGACGCGGCTGATGAGCGCATCCAGTTGCGGGCCGGGTTCCACTTTGTACCCGGCGGTGCGCAGCACCACGCGGAGAAACCCTTCGTCGCCGGAAACCGATACCACCTTGCCGCGCTCCACGCCTTCCACCAGCACCTTGATGTTGCCGTCCGGCAGCTTGAGGCTTTGCACGATATTGACGATGCAGCCGACGCTATAGATCTCGTCGGGCTTGGGGTCGTCGATGGAAGCGTCGTGCTGGGTGGCGAGAAAGATCTTCTTATCGCCCGCCATCGCCTCTTCGAGCGCCCGCACGCTCTGCTCGCGGCCCACCACGAACGGAGTCATCATGTACGGAAAGATGACCACGTCGCGGATGGGCATCATCGGCAGACGCTTTGTATCGGATTTTTCCTTTGAAGTGAGCATTCCTATCCCTGAATGAACCAGCCAATCACCCGTATCCGTCAAGAGGGAGGGACCCCGCTTTTCGCCCCCGGAGCCGGTGTGTGCTTGAGAAGATTATCCCAAATAAGCCGGAACGGCGCTAGCTGGTAGAAAGGCTAGCCTGCCTTCTCCAACAGCGTGAGACTGATCTTCTGCGCCAGAACCATATCCTTGGTGACCTGAAACTCGCGCACTTTCTTGTAGGACGGCAGATAGTACATGAGGTCGAGCATCAGGTCTTCCAGAATCATACGCAGCCCGCGCGCTCCCACCTTGCGTTCCATGGCAAGATCCGCGATGGCTTCCAGACCATCGTCGGAGAATCTCAGCCGCACGTTCTCGAACTCGAACAGTTTCTGATACTGCTTGACGATGGCGTTCTTGGGCTTGGTGAGAATCTGGATCAGAGCGCTGCGGTCGAGGTCTTCCAGCACCGCGGTTACCGGCAGCCGGCCGATAAACTCGGGGATGAAACCGAACTTGATGAGATCCACGGGCTGCACCTGGCCCAGCAGGTCGATATCGCGGCGCCCGCTCATGCCGGTCAGCTTGGGGCCCTTGTCTTCTTCCTGCAGGAACCCCATCGATTTCTTGCCCGCCCGCTTGCCGATGACTTTCTCCAAGCCGACGAACGCGCCGCCGCAAATGAACAGGATATTGGTGGTATCCACCGGCGTGAACTCCTGGTGAGGGTGCTTGCGGCCGCCCTGCGGGGGAACGTTGGCTACCGTGCCCTCCAGGATCTTCAGCAGCGCCTGTTGCACGCCCTCTCCGGAAACGTCGCGGGTGATGGACGGGTTTTCGTCCTTGCGGCAGATTTTGTCAATCTCGTCGATATAGATAATTCCCTGCTGGCATTTCTGCACATCGCCATCGGCGGCCTGCAGCAGCTTGAGGATGATGTTCTCCACGTCCTCGCCAACGTAGCCGGCCTCGGTGAGGGTGGTGGCGTCGACAATCGCAAAGGGTACGTCCAGGATCTTGGCCAAGGTTTGGGCCATGAGCGTCTTGCCGGTTCCCGTGGGGCCGATGAGCAGAATGTTTGACTTTTGCAGCTCCACTTCCGTGGTGCGCAGGCGGTTCATGTGGATGCGCTTGCAGTGGTTGTACACGGCTACCGCAAGCTTCTTCTTCGTGGGTTCCTGCCCAATCACGTACTGGTCAAGGAACTCCTTGACTTCCAATGGTTTGGGAATCTTGTTGGGGCTGCTCCCGGAAGGCTCGGACTTGTCATCCTCCAAAATCGAGTTGCAAACAGCGATGCACTCGTCGCAGATGTAGGCGCGGGGATAGTCGCTGGGGGAGGAAATGAGTTTACCGACTACGTCCTGGCTCTTATGACAAAACGAACATCGTAAAGCATCGTCGGCTCCGGCACGCTTCACGCAGATTCTCCTCTTCCGCCGAAAATCCGGCGGTTACGCCTTCTGCCCCAGGAACCCCCGGGAGCATAGACGGTCACCCAGCATCGTTCCTATTATCGCCTGAAGCGGCCGCCTTAGCAATGTAATCCAAGGTTGTCTCTAGTACTGTTTTCGAAAGGGTTACGCTGTCTTTCGGGCCTGTTCGAACAGGAAGTTGAGCGTTTTCTCCGTCTGAATGTGATGGGCGATACGCCCCAGGGTGCCATCCTTCTCAAATTTGATGCGCAGTGCGGCCACCGGCTCGCGTTGGATGCGGGCCAGGCGGTCGACTTCCTTGTCGACTTCGTCGCGGGTGGCGTGAATCGATTCCCGTTCCGCAATACGCGACAGCAGCAACGAGGCCTTAACTTCCCGCACTGCCTTGTCGCGCTGTGTTTCCTTCACCTTGGCCCAATCGAGCTTGAGCGACTTCAGATCGGCGCCCTGGCCGCTCATGGTGCGCAGGCTCTGCTCAACGCGGCTGCGAATCTGCCGCTCGATGAAGATTTCCGGGACCGGAAAATCGTGCTGGTCCACCAGGGTCTCGACAATCCCGTCCTTCGCCGCCTGCTGCGCTTCGAACTGGCGTTGAGCCAGAATATTCTTGCGCACGCTTTCTCGCAGCTCCTCCAGGTCGCGGTAATCGCCCAGATCCTTGGCAAATTCGTCGTTGACCTCAGGCAGCTCCTTCTTGCGGACGCCGCGAACCGTGGCGTGGAATTTCACGATTTTGCCCGCCAGCCGTGCCGCCCCGTAGTTCTCCGGATAGGTGACGTCAAATGCCTTTTCGTCGCCCGGGCTGAGGCCGCGCAGGTTTTCGGTAAACGCGTCGAACGTATCCGCGCCGCCGATTTCGAGCACCATTTCTTCCTGCTTCACCGGCTCGCCTTCCACGCCGGAGATGCTTTCCAGAGCCACCACGGCGAAGTCGCCGTTTTCGAGCGGGCGCGGGTCCACGTTGAGGTACTCGGCTTTCTGCTCGCGGAGCTCCTCGATGCGCTTGGCAACGTCTTCCTCGCTCACGGTCGGGTCGTTATACGCTACTTCAACGCCGCGGTATTCGCCGAGCTCGATGGTCGGCACCACCTCAAACTCAGCCTTGAAGTGGAGCGGTTCGCCTTCGTGCAAGTGCACGTCGGTGACATCGGGCGTGCCAACCACGTTGAGGTTTTCGGCCTCGAATTGTTTTTGCAGCGCCTTGGGGATCAGGCTTTCCAATACCTGCTTCCGGATGTCACCGGCAAACTGCTTGCGAATCAACGAGGTGGGGGCTTTCCCGGGACGGAAGCCGGGAAGCTTGGCGCGTTTTTGGACGTCGCTAGCAACACGCGTGGTCTCGCTTTCCACTTCCTCCGCCGGGATGGAGATTTCGAGCGCGTGCCGGCAGCCTTCGACTAAAGCCAACTGGATTTTACCTCGGGAAAAAGAAGTGATGCTGGTAAGGCTTTATGATAGCACGCGACGATCTGCCCGCCTGCCTGGCAGGCTCGCGCTTACCCGCGCGGTCCGGCTACCCGCACGCCGCACATTTCGGCGAACCGGAGTTCGGTGGCCTTCACCCGGCCAGCCACTACCTGCAATGTGCGCCGCAAGATTTCGACTCCCAAGGCGGGGTCGTCGTGGCACAGCTCCTGCAGCGCACGGCCTTCCACGCGCAGCGCGGTGGTGTGCTCCCGGGCCCGCACCTGGAACAGGGTGTCATGCAGGTCGAGCAACGACGACCAGCCGAAGACCTTGCCCGCTCCCAAAGCCTCGACTGTAACCATGTATTGCGGAGCGCACAACTCCACCGCCACGCTTCCCCCAGTCAACAGGTAGAAGGCCTTGGAACGCTGGCCGTCCAGCAGAATCAACTCATCCGCTTCGAACTCGACGCGCCTGGCTAGCGACGCCAGACTCGCCACCTGCCCCTGGGTGAGGCCCGAAGTGAATTCGTGCGCTTGAAGCTCCTCAACTTGTGCCATATGCCCCTAAGCCTGCGTCAAATAACACGCTTACGTCCAATTGGTGGTCGAAAAACGCAACACTGGACGGGGAAGTCGCAATTCAGGGGCCAGAGACGCATCGGGCGTGGCCGAATGAAACCAGGACGAGAAATGGCGGTGCCGTCGGCTGCGGTTTCGGAGCGGGTCAGGCCGCCAGCTCCCCTCACTCCACGCGCAGCGACCGAACCGGATCGATGCGGGCGGCTCTCCAGGCCGGGAAGGCGGTGGCGGTGATCGCGACTCCCAACACCAGAGCGGTGACCGCCAGAAACGTCAGGGGGTCGCTGGCCTGAACTCCGTAGAGAAGGCTGGCCAGGAAACGGGTCAGCGCCAGCGCGGCGACGAGGCCGGCGCCGATACCGTAGAGTGCGACGCGGAGGCCCTGCGCCAGGATCATCGAAAGGATGCGCTGCCGGGTGGCCCCGATGGCTACGCGCAGGCCGATTTCGTATGTCCGCTGGGTGACCCAGTAGGAGACCAGGCCGTAGATGCCGATCGCGGCCAACAAAATGGCGGCCGCGGCGAAACTGATGAACACGCGTATAGTGGAACGGAAGTCGGCAATCGACGCGGAGACGACCTGTTCGAGCGGCTGCACTTGCCCGACAGGAGCGTCAGGATCCTGATCCACCGCCAGTTGGCGGATGCGGGTGACCAAACCTTCCCCGGCGGCAGAGGCCCGGACGAGCAGTGTCATCGCCGCGGGGATTTGCCCATCCTGGCGGACCGCTTGTGGGTAAGGCATGTACATTGCGCCCGCCACCCAATTGGGCAAGCCTTGGCTCAGCCGGAACTGGCGTACATCACCGACCACGCCGACGACGGTTCGCCATTGACTTTCATCGGTGGATTTGACGTGCTTGCCAACCGGATTCTCTCCGGGCCAGAACCGCCTGGCAGTGGCCGCGGAAATCAGCACCACAGGGGCGGATTTCTCTCCATCCGCTTCGGTGAACCGGCGGCCGCTCAGCAACGGAATGCGGAGCATGCGCAGGTAGTCCGGACTGACCGCGCCCGCCCAGAACATGGGGGCGGGAAAATCGGCCGACTTGGGATGCCTTTCCACATCCACAGCCAGCGTCGGCAGTTCGCCATCCAGCGGAACGGTATTAGCGAGCGCGGCATCCTCCACCCCGGGAACCTTGTCCGCGCGCTCCAGCAGGCCGCCGTAGAGAGCGATGCAAGCCGGCCGCTTGGTGCAGGCGGATTGGTCGGGGCTGATGCGCACGGTCAGGATCCGCGCCGGCTCAAACCCGGGATTGGCCTCCGATAAGCTGTACAGACTGCGGATGAGGAGCCCGGAGCTGACTACCAGCACCACCGTGAACGCCACTTCGGAGGCGATGAGCCAGCTTCGCAGGCGCGTCCAGACGGTGCCGGTGGAGCGCTGGCTGCCGCTCTTGATGGAGGAGCTGAGATCGACCTGGGAGGCGCTCAGGGCCGGCGCGAAGCCGAATGCCAGGCCGGTCGCCAGCGCCAGCGCCGCAATTGCGCCCGCCACCTGCCAGTCGATGCCTGCCTGCGCCAGGCCCGGCGTCGAGGAGGGCAGCACCGACTTGAAAATGGAAAGCACGCTCATGCCGAGCAGAATCCCCAGCCCGCCGCCCACCAGCGCCAGCAACACGCTCTCCGTCATCAGTTGGCGAATGATCCTGAGGCGGCTCGCTCCCAGCGCGACGCGCAAGGCGATTTCTTTCCGCCGTGCGGTGGCTCGCGAGAGCAGCAGGCTGGCGACGTTGACACAGGCGATCAGCAGCACCAGTCCAACCGAAGCCAGCAGGATGATCAGCTTGCCGCGGATATCTCCCACCAGGTCCTGTTGCAGCGGGATGGCGGTCGCGTCGGCGTTCCAGTCGCGCGCCATCGGGTAGGGAAACGTCTTGCGAAACCGTTCGACCAGGGCGTGGATTTCGCTGCGGGCCTGCTGCACCGTGGCGCCAGGACGAAGCCTGGCGACCAGAGGGACAAACTCGCCGCCCCAGTATTCCAGAAAATTCGACGGATCGAGGCGCAGCGGAATCCACAACTGGACTTTGGAGGAAGGGTAGCTGAAGCCGGCGGGCATGATGCCGATAACCTGGCGATGCATGCCATCGAGCGCAATCACGCGGCCCAAAATCGACGGATCGCCGTCGAACCTGGTTTTCCAGAGCGAGTAACTCAGAACGACGACCGCATCCCGGCCGGGCGCATCTTCTCCGGTTTGGAACGTGCGCCCACGCGCTGCTGGAGCCGCCAGCACGGAAAACAGGTTGGCCGAGACGGCGGTGCCGAATATGCGGGCCGCTTCTCCCTGCCCGGTGAGATTGAAATCGGAGCCGACGCTCGACGCGGCAATGTCCATGGTCCGGCTCTGCTGCTGGAAAGCGGAGACGGCTGCGCGGGGATCGATGCCGGTGATGCGAATCAGACGGTCGGGGTGCGGATAGGGCAGCGGGCGAACCAAGAGCGCGTCCACCAGGCTGAACATGGCTGCATTGCCGCCGATACCCACCGCCAGCGAGAGCACGGCGATGGCCGTGAACCCAGGAGTGCGCGCAAACATGCGCGCGGCGTAGCGGAGGTCTTGCAGGAACCGTTCCAGTCGCATAAAGCTCCACATGTCCCGGCACTCTTCGCTGGCCAGGGTGAGATTGCCCATTTGCCGATGGCTGAGCTCGAGGGCAGCTTGCGGCAACAAGCCGGCGCGGCGATTGGCGTTCTGGTGGAGCGCGCGGTGAAACTCGATTTCTTCCGCCAGGTCGCGGGCCAGCTCGACGCGGCGCCAGCGAAAAACCAGCCGGTGCCAGGCGCGGGCCAGCCGCGTTGCGACGGACCAGCTCATACCATGTCCAGCACTTTTTGTATGGCGCCGATCACGCGATCGAATTCCTCGCGTTCCCGCGCCAGTTGCTTCCGCCCGGCGGCTGTCAAGGTGTAATACCGCGCGCGCCGGTTGTTTTCCGAAGCGCCCCATTCTGGCTTAACCCAGCCATTGAGCAGCAGCCGCTGCAGCGCCGGGTAGAGCGAGCTCTCGCCCACCTGGAGCACGTCTTCGGAGACCTGTTTCAGCCGCTGCGCGATGCCGTATCCGTGCATCGGTCCGGGCGCGAGGGTTCGCAGAATCAGCAGGTCGAGCGTTCCCGGCAGCAGCTCGGAGGTCGGTTGCGGTCTTCCCATCGTCTATCGACGGAAGTATGGCCGGTTTCGCCGGCTGCTGTCAAGAGCCGGCCGCGCCACGGCTCCCTCAGCGTCCCGCGCTCTGCAGTGCCCAGCCATAGAGGGAACGGACGAGGCTTTGATCGTGCGCGTGTTCCAAAGCGGCCTGGAATTCTTCGACCGCCTTTTGCGGCTGCGCACGGTTCATGTACCACCATCCCCGCGCGGCCCTGCGTTCGGCGGCGATCTGCGGCAAATAGAAGCTGCCATGGAAGACGTAAACGCCGGCCCCGATCACATCGTCCGGCGGACGGCGCAGAAACGTGCCGTAGGGAAACATGTCTATATCTGTGAGCGTCGAACTGACCAGCACCGTGCCTTCGAAGCGGTCCGGCAGTACCGGCGGCAGTTCCCAATCCCAGGCCTCGAGAAAGATGGGCCCCGCCAGAGCGCGGCAGGGAACGCCCGTCAACTGGGGCTTTCTCATGCCGAACCACGCGATCCAGCAGTCGTGAATTCCACGCTGGTTCAGGTAGTCGCGGACCAGGTACAGCGATTGTCCCCAATCGACGTTGGAATCGCCCAGGTAGCGATGCAGGTTTTCCGGACCGCCCCAGGCTTCGTTGGCGTAGGCGATTTCGTTCGGGTAACTGCGTGCATAGGAGACCGCCTGAAACGCTAGCAGGGCGGCGCATACCAGCGCGGCTACCCGGTACCGCGCCGCCCAGTGGGACGCCCCGGCGGAGGCAATCAGGATCAGGAACGGATAGACCGGAAGCACGTGGCGAATTCCCAGGTTCATCCCGGTGAGCATGGCCGCACCCAGGAATGCAGCCACCGGCAGGAGCGCGAAGACCATGGCGCGGCGGCGGAGTTTCCAGACGCCGGGCGAGAGGAGCCCGCACGCCAGCAGCACCAGCAGTGCCAGCGGTGTTTTGATCAAGATCGCGACCGGAAAGTAATACCAGACCCCCGCTGGCAACTGCCTCCCGAAGAAGTACGTCTCCCGCGCGCTGTTGGCCTTCACCCAAAGCAGGCCTGCCAGGTAGGACTCGGGCACCAGGCGATGCTTCGCCGCGCCCGCGATCAGCCAGCCCGCGGGAGTGCCCGCAACTCCCGCCGATTGGATCGCTTGCGCCATGTCGAACGCCGGGCCGTGCCCGCCGGGAAGAGCGTCGAAGCGAAATTGATAAGTGCTCCACAGCACCAGCATCGCCAGGATGCAGGCCGCCAGCCATCCCAAGAGGAGACGCCACAACCGTGGCGAGAATTCGCTGGCCACGAACGCGAGCAGTACCACCAGGGGGACCAGCACGCCGGAGTGCTTGGAAGCCAAGGCCAGCCCCATCGCCACCCCGAGGCACAGCAGCCTCAGCAGTGACGGCTTCTGCCAGTAGCGCCATGCGGCGAACAGCGTGAGCAGGGTGGTGGCCGTGAGCGCCATGTCGGTGGTGACCAGCGGCCCGTGCGCCGTCAGGTTCGGCTCGAAGACGGCCAGGAGCACGGCGATGCCCGCCGCCAGGGGCCCGAACCAGGCACGGGCCGCAAAGAACAAGGTGACGATGAGCAGGATCGGAAACACGATGGTCGCCTGGCGGGACGCTCTCAGCGCCTCCAGGCTGAGGTTGCCGTTGATCATGCGGTAGCCGACGCCGATCAGTTCGGAGTTGGTAGTGACCCGGGATCCGCACGGCCACTCCGGCTGCTCAGTTTTCCAACCGCGGATCGGGGCGGCGGCGACCAGTTTGGCCAGCGGCGGATGCTCCGGGTTGATGCCGTAGTCTCCACACTGCCAGTAGCGATAGCCAGCCGCGATGTGCTCTGCTTCGTCGAAGACGGGGGCGTTGGCGCGGATATAGTGCCACAGTAGGGTGGGATACAGGATGAGCGCCAGCGCGAAAGCCCCCCAGGCGAAGCGGGCGTGCCAGGCTTCTGCGCTCAGCATAGCGGGGAGGCACCGGCGAGCGGCGGCAGCCCGGATGTTGCTTGCGTCCTTCCCATCGTCTATCGATGGAAGTATGACCGGTTTGGCCGGCTGCTGTCAAGAGCCGGCCGCGCCGGCACTGCGCAACGGGGATACACTGCTGGGTGGAGTTGGGAAAGGCGGGGTGGACATGCGGGTTCTGATTGCGGACGAGTTCGAACAGTGCGGCCGCGACAAGCTGCGGGATCTCGGTTGTGAGATCTCCTTCCAGCCGGCGCTGAAGGAAGACGCGCTGACGGCGGCGATAGCGCAATTCCAGCCGGACGTGCTGGTGGTGCGATCGACCAAAGTGACGGACGCGCACCTGGCGGCGGGCGCACTCAAGCTTGTGGTGCGCGCGGGGGCGGGCTACAACACCATCGATGTGGCGGCGGCTTCGCGGCGCGGCATCTACGTTTCCAACTGTCCCGGCAAGAATTCGATTGCGGTGGCGGAGTTGGCGTTCGCGTTTGTCCTGGCGCTGGACCGGCGGCTGGCGGATAACGTGGCCTCGCTGCGCGCCGGCGAGTGGAACAAGAAGGAATACTCAAAGGCCAAGGGGGTGTATGGGCGGACGCTGGGCCTGGTGGGGTTGGGGCAGATCGGCCGCGAAATGATTCCGCGAGCCCGCGGATTCGGCTTGCGGGTGATCGCCTGGAGCCGCAGCCTGACGCTGGAGCGCGCCCAGGAACTGGGCGTGGCGTACCAATCCTCCGCGCTCGATGTAGCGGCCAATGCGGATATCGTGAGCGTCCACGTGGCGCTTAACAACCAGACACGGGGTATGGTGGGAGCGGCGTTCTTCGCGGCGATGAAGCCGGGCGCGTTCTTCATCAACACCTCGCGCGCCGAAGTGGTGGACCAGGAGGCGCTCAGCCGCGCCGTGGTCGAGAAAAAGATCCGCGCCGGGTTGGACGTGTTCGCCAAGGAGCCCGCAGTCAGCGCCGGCGAATTCACCGACGAGATTGCCAAGCTCGACCTAGTCTATGGCACGCACCACATCGGCGCCTCCACCGAGCAGGCGCAGGAAGCTATCGCGGCGGAAACGGTGCGTATCATCCAGACCTTCCGCGACACCGGGCAAGTGCCCAACGTGGTGAACCTGGCGCGCAAAACCCCGGCCACCTGCGCCCTGGTGGTGCGCCACTTGGACCGTCCCGGAGTGCTGGCCGGCGTGCTCGATTCCATCAGCGCCGCGCGCATCAACGTGCAGGAAATGGAAAACATAATTTTCGACGGTGCCGAAGCCGCCGTAGCGCGCATCAACCTGGAGACGGAGCCCGCACCCGGAATGCTCGAAGAGGTGCGAAAAGCGAACGAGAACATTCTCGAGATAACGCTGATCAGGCTATGAGCGCATGTGCGACAGAGAAATGGGAATTCGGCGCCTTGAATCACGGCATGGCTTCAGCCAGGCTAAAGCCGTGCCCTGATACAAAGCTCTGAAATCACGCTGCGAACTTGTGAGACAAGGCCCTAGATGGTTACCCGCGGGCCCTCGCACCGGCTTTGGCTTGCCAGCCGGTTCTTGGTGGCTTTTTACGCTGGTGAAGCCGCCGCGCCGCCGGCGTTCCTGCCGATCGCGAATGCCTCCAGGTTGAGCTCGAGCAGCCGCGGCGCCAGGTTGGCGCGCAGCGCCTGGTTCCACAGCGCCTCGGCGAAATCCACGTGCCGGCTGAGCGCCCCCACCAGTGCCACGTTGAGCGTCTTGGCGCTGCGCAGGGTTCGCCCGCCCAGCACACCCGGCTCGATCAGCACGCCGCCCGGGGCAAGCACGGCGCGGTTGACTTCGATCTGGCCTGCGTCCAGCACCAGCAGGAAATGCGCCTCGCCCTGGGAAACCATGGGGCTGAATACGCGCGCGCCGAAGCGGACGTCGCTGGCCACCGAACCGCCGCGCTGGCTCATGCCGTGTACCTCGCTCTTCTTCACATCGAGCCCGGCGAGAAACGCCGCGCTGGCGATGATGTCGGAAGCCTTCAGCACGCCCTGGCCTCCCAGACCCGCCACCACGATGTTGGTCACGCCGGTTCGCCGCCGGTCGCCTGGTTCAGGCTGGTTGCTCATTGGCCTTCTCATACCTTCGGATGGCGCCGGCCGCCAGCAAACAGTCGCGGCGGGCGACGATCAACTCCAACTCCCCCGAATCGAGGCAGGCTTTGATCAGCGCCTCGAACTCCGCCGGTTCGAGCGTGGGATCGGCGACATGCACACGGCGGATGCCCATGGCACGCGCCACGTCCTCAAAAATGAACTTGCCGGTGTGGTGATGGTCGAGCGTCCGCCCGGTTCCGGGGTGCTCCTGCATGCCCGTCATGGCGGTGGTGCCGTTGTCGAGAATCAGCACTACATGCCCGGTGGGCGGCGGGTTGTAGACCATCTCCACCAGCCCGGTGATCCCGCTATGCACGAAGGTGCTGTCGCCAATGACGCTGACCACCCGCCGCGCCTGGTCCGGCGGCAGCACGTGCCGCATGCCGAGCCCGACGCCAATCGCCGCGCCCATGCACACCAGCGTGTCCATGGCCTCGAAGGGCGGCAGCACGCCCAGCGAGTAACAGCCGATATCGCCGGCCACGATGCAGTCCAGATTGCGCAGCGCGCTGAACACGGCGCGGTGCGGGCAGCTCGGGCAGAGCTCGGGAGGCTTGCCGGCCGGTGGCTGGGGCTCGGGCGATTGGTCGCGCACCGCCAACCGCCGCACCCGCGCGACATTCATCTCGCCAAAACGGAAGGCTTCGGGCGCTGCCTCGACCTTGATTCCCGCGGCTAGCGCCGCATCGGCCAGGTACGGGTCGCCCTCTTCGACCACCAGGCAACGCGCGACGCGCGAGGCGAATTCGCGCATCCGCTCGATCGGCAAGGGATACGTCATGCCGGGCTTGCAGACGCTGGCATGGGGCAAAGCCTCGCGCACGTGCAGATAGCAGATGCCGGTCGCGATGGCGCCGAGCGTAGGGTCGCCCTCCACCAGCACGGTGGGGCCTTCGGCTTCGTTCCAACGCGCGATTTCGGCCAGCTTCCGCCGCAGCCGCCGGTGCGCCGGCCGGGCATAGGCGGGTATCATGACTCGCGCCGCGATGTCGCGCTGGAAGGCGGGCTCGCGCGGCGGCGGGACCGGATAGCCGGGCGTCGCGACCACGCTTTTGGAATGGCACACGCGCGTGGTGAGGCGCAGCAGCACCGGCAGGCCCCAGCGCTCGGAGACCTCGATGGAGCGCAGCGCGAAATCGTAAGCTTCCTGGGAATCGGCGGGTTCGAACATGGGCACGCCCGCCGCTACCGCGTAGCGGCGATTGTCCTGCTCGTTCTGGCTGGAAGCCATGCCGGGATCGTCGGCGGAGACGATCACCAGCGCGCCGGTTACGCCGGTGTACGCCGCGGTGAAAAGGGGATCGGCCGCCACGTTCAAGCCGACGTGTTTCATGGTCGCCAGCGCGCGCCCGCCGCCGAACGCTACGCCGATGGCAACCTCGAGCGCCACCTTCTCATTCGGCGCCCACTGGGCCCGCCCGCCAAGCGCGGAGAATGCTTCCAGAATTTCGGTGGACGGCGTGCCGGGGTAACCCGTGCCCAAATGCATCCCCGCATCCAGCGCGGCCAGTGCCACCGCTTCGTCGCCGCTGAGCAACAAGTGGCGCGCCGGGCACCGGTTCGCCATTTCCATTCGCGCCTCCCGGATTCCCACCGAACGATCAGTGTATCCGATAGCGCGCAGGGCCGGTTTGGCGGGCGCTCTTCAGCCCGAATAGGACGGGCCGGTTTCTGCGTACACTCATTCACCAAGCCTGGTCGCGCCGCCATCGGCGCACGGGCAAGATGAAAAGCGTGCCCCACCCTTATGGCAAGTGGGCTTCGGCCCAGGCCAGCATGTCGCGCTGCGCCGCGGCGTCGCCGGGTGGGGTTTCGATGCAGAGGTAGCGGACCCCGCGGGCGGCGGCGCGGCGCCCGAGCGAACCGTCGTCGCGCGCACGGACGTGCTGTGCGAGCACCACGTTATAGGGCGATGCGGCCAGCGCCTGGTAATCCGCCGGATCGGTGCACAAGTAAAACTGCTGCGGTTGGCCGCGCTGCGGCAGCGAGTGTTGGTCGCCGAGCGCGTCCGTTGCCGAATCCGCGCCGGCTCCGCCCAGCGCGATCAACAGGCCGCGATCAGGCGGGAACAGCGTGTCGACGAGTTTTTCGCGCTGCCTGTCGAGCAGGTCGAGCGCGGCGGCGACCTGGTCCGTGCTCCACCCCGGGTTAAGGCTTCTCAGGCTGGCTTCGGCGCCGGCGTGCGAGAACATCCGATTGGGATCCAGTTTGCCGCCGGCGATCTCCACGTCAACGGTCCGGCTCTCGATCAGGTAAGCGGTCCCGCGCTGCGATTCCATGTGATCGGTGAGCAACTGGCGCGCGGCATCGTCGTTGCCGTCCAGCAGCACGTAGCGCCGGGTGGAGCGCCCGTGGCGGACGATGCGGAAGCGCGCGATCCCCAGCGCGATTTCCTTCGGCCGGAACCAGGGCATCCATCCTACCAGGGGCCCGGCAACAGAGAGCGCCACGAAGTCGCGCCGGGAGTATGGGTTCGCCATTTTCATTTCATTTCCTCGTCCTGTCGTTTCTTATGCTTGACCTTGGCGCGCAGCGCCTTGGGCACAATCACCGCGGCAGGCGGCACACGGCCCACGCGCTCGCGAGCGATGGCCCTGACCTCCTTCGGTAGGTCAAACTTCTTCTTGCGGACCAAGGATCCTCCGCAGCGCCGCCACCAGCATGTCCGGGCTGAAAGGCTTGTGGAGAAACTCGACGCGTCCCGACGCGGCCTGCTGCAAAACTCTCATATCCACAGGATACCCGCTGCTGACCAACACTCGCAGTTGCGGGTTGAAGGCGAGCAGATCGAGAGCCAACTCGTCGATGCCGCTATCCGCCATGCCCGCATCGAGCACCACGGCGGCGATTCGCTCGGGATGCCGCTTCAGGTGCGCCCAGGCCTTCTCCATGGTGTTGGCGGCGAACGCAGTGTACCCCAGCCGGCGGAGGTACACGCTCATCAGCTTGAGAAGCGGGGCCTCGTCATCGACAATCAGGATTTCCCACGAAGGGTGGCTCATGTCTCCTAATTGCTATTATCGCCCTATGAAATTCTACACGGAATATCTGACATTTAAGACGGCCCAACACCGGGAATATGTAAACATTACGTCTCATGTAGAGACAGCACTGAGGAAGAGCGGCATCCGGGAAGCAATGATCCTGGTGTCGGCTATGCATATTACGGCGGGCGTGTGGGTCAACGACGCCGAGGACGGGCTGATTGCCGATATCGATGAATGGCTGGAAGGACTTGCGCCGTTTCGCGAAGACTACCGGCATCACCGCACCGGCGAAACCAACGGCGACTCGCATTTGAAAAGCCTGCTGGTGCACCACCAGGTGATTGTGCCGGTGACCAACGGCAAGCTGGATTTCGGGCCCTGGCAGCAGGTCTATTACGCCGAATTCGACGGCCGGCGCGCCAAGCGGGTGGTTCTCAAAGTAATGGGCGAATGAGAGGATTTCCGCGCCAGGCTTGCAAGGAATTCGTGTGAAGGGGCATTCTGTGTTTAGGAGTTTGGCCCCCAAGAAACGCCACCGGCCGCCACCCGGCGGTCGCGGCTACGAAAAGAGTCTAAGACGATGATACGCACACTGTTCTGCCTGCTGTTGGGCGCGGCGCTGGCAGCGCCCGCGGAGTTGCCGGTCACCCAGGTGGTGCTGTATAAGCACGGCGTGGGATTCTTCGAGCGCGCGGGCACGTTGGGGCCCGGCGAATCGGCGCGCCTGGATTTCGACGCGACGGAGATGAACGACGTGCTGAAGTCGCTGACCATTGAAGAGCTTGGCGGCGGCAAGATTTCCGCCCTGCGTTACGATTCGCTGGACCCGCTCAGCCACACCCTGGCGCAGTTCCCGTTTCAGATCGGCGGCGCGCAACCGTTGAGCGTCATGCTCGACCAGTTGAAGGGCGCGCGCATCGAGCTCAAGTTCGGCAACGACACGGTGAGTGGCTTGATTGTCAATGCACGCGAAATTCCGGCTGCGGAGAATCAGCCGGCGCGCGAGCAGTTGACCCTGCTGCTCGATTCGGGCGACCTGCGCAATCTGGATTTGGGCGCGGCCGCCGGCATCCGCTTCGCCGAGCCGCAATTGCAGCAGCAGTTCAGGGATTATCTGGCGGCACTGGCCGCGGCGCGGTCGAAGGAACGGCGCAGCGTGTATATCGATTCGAGCGACGCCAGGGAGCGGCAGGTGACGGCCAGTTACATGGTTCCGGCGCCGGTATGGAAATCGAGTTACCGGCTGATCTTTGGCGAGACCGGCAAGCCCGTGCTCGAAGGCTGGGCCATTGTCGATAACACCACCGGCGAGGATTGGACCAAGGTGCGGCTTTCGCTGGTTTCGGGGCGGCCGATTTCCTTTGTGAGCCAACTTTACGCACCGCGCTATGTCAGCCGGCCCAGCGCCGAATTGCCGGAAGAGGCCGCCGCGCGGCCGGTGCTGCACTCGGGGGGATACGCGGCGACGGCGAACGGAAGTGTGAATGCGCCGGCGCAGGCACCGCCCCCGCCGCCAATGGCCAAGGCGATGCGAGCCTCCCCCCGCGCTTTTGATTCGTCCTTGGCGCAACGGGTCTCCGTCGCTGAAGAAGCTGAGGTAGTGAATTCGGCGGAGCTCATGGCCTCTCCCAGTTCCATCGTCGCCGGAGCTTCGGCCGACGCGGTCGGCGAGTTGTTCGAATACCGCATCGCCCAGCCGGTCACCATCCGCAAGAACGAATCGGCCATGCTGCCCTTCCTGCAACAGGCCATCGACGCGCGCAAACTGCTGATCTGGTCCGACCATTCCTCTGAGCATCCCACCGACGCCGCGGAGCTGACCAATGCGACCGGCAAGGTGCTGGATGGCGGGCCCGTCACCGTGTATGACGGCGGCGCTTACGGAGGCGAAGCGCTGATGGAGACGCTGAAAGCCGGCGACAAGCGGCTCATCAGTTACGCGGTCGACCTGGGCACGCGGATTACCACCGCATTCGACAGCAAGCAGGCAGTGGTCCGCGAGATCCACTTGAGCCGCGGCGTCCTCACCACTAAGTCCGCCACGGAAGAAACCGCGACTTACACGATGCGCAACGTGGATCAGAAGGCCAAGACGCTGATCATCGAGCATCCGCTGCGCCCCGGCTACACACTGCTCAACCAGAAGCCGATGGAGAAGACCGCCACGGCGTACCGTTTTGAAGTGCCGCTGGCGGCGGGAGCGACCAAGACGTTCGCCGTCTCGGAAGAATACATCAACGACAGAGCATTTGTGATTTCCGATGTAACACCGGACCTATTGCTGACTTACGTTCAAAATCGCGACCTGAACGAAGACGGCCGCAAGCAGCTCGGGCGAATCGCCAATCAGAAGCAGCAGATCGCCGATAACAACGCCGCCATCGAGGACGCACTGCGCCAGGTGCGCGACCTTGGCACGGACGAGGACCGGTTGCGGCGGAACATCGAGAGCCTCAACCGCGTCAGCGGCCAGCAGCAGCAGGTGCAGGACTACGCGCGCGAGCTCGGCGCGCTGGAGCAAAAGCTGACCACACTGCGCGACCGCCAAGCGGAGCTGCAAAAGAAGAAGACAGCGCTGCAGCACGACCTGGATGAGATGATCGCTTCGTCTTCGTTCTAAGTGATGAGCCCGCCGGCCGGGCATGCCTTGGGCGCGCCCACCCTTACAGCCGGCAGTTGCCACGAGGTACGCGATGGGCCGCGGGGCGGGGCGCTAAACTTCTTCCGGCAGGTCCGGCTCGGGCAGCCTGTCATTTTGTCTCGCCACCCAAACATAAAGGGTGGGCAGCAGGAAGACATTCATAACCATGGCTACCATGAGTCCACCCACGATCACGATGGCGAAGGGGCGCTGGGAATCGGAACCGATGGCGTGGGAAAGCGCGGCGGGCAGCAATCCCAGTGTGGCGACCAGGGTGGTCATCATGATGGGCCGCAAGCGGAGTACGGCCCCTTGAATGGCGGCTTGTACTACCGAGTGGCCGCTCGCGCGAAGCTGGTTGATGTATTCCAGCATGATGACGCCCGTTTGTACGCAGACGCCGAACAGCGCCAGAAAACCGACGCCCGACGAGACCGACATATGCGTGCCCGTCGCCAGCAGCGCCAGCAGCCCGCCCAGCGGCGCCATGGCCATGTTCGCCAACATTAGGCTGGCCCACTTGAACGAATGGAACATGGTGTAGAGAATGATGAAGATGACCAGAACGGTCACCGGCAGCACCACCATCAGCCGCTTCTGCGAGCGCTGCTGGCTGGCGTATTCGCCGGCCCAACTGATGGTGTAGCCCTTCGGCAGCTTCACCTGTTGCTTCACCTTGCGGATAGCCTCTTCGACGGTGCTGCCCAGGTCGCGGCCGCGAACGGAGTATTTCAGCGCCACGTAGCGCGAGTTCGCTTCGCGGTAGATCTCGGAAGCGCCGTCGAGTTCCCGGACTTTGCACAACTGCGCCAGTGAAACGCGCTCGCCGGAGGGCGCGAGAAGGCGGATGCGCTCGATGGCTTCCGTGGTGTCGCGATAGGAGGGCAGGTAGCGCGCCACCAAATCGAAGCGCTGCTCGCCTTGGAGCACCTGGCTGACGGCGTTGCCGCCGACAGCGGTCTGAATGGCGTCCTGCACGTCCGCGACGTTGATGCCGAAGCGCGCCGCTTGGTCGCGGTCCACGCGGAACTCGAGGTTCGGCTGCCCGATTACGCGAAACAAGCCCAGGTCCTCGATGCCGCGAATGCCGCGCATCACATCGACGATTTCCTCGCCCTTGGCTTCCAGCAATCTCAAATCGGCGCCGTAGATCTTGACCGCAAGCTCCCCCTTGACGCCGCTCACCGCTTCCTCCATGTTGTCGGAGATGGGCTGCGAAAAATTCCATAGCACGCCGGGCAACTTCTCCACCTCGCGGTCCAGCGCGGCGATCAGCTCGTCCTTGTTCTGGCGAAACACCGGCCGCCACTGCCCCTTGGGCTTCAGGTCCACGAAGTACTCCGTGTTGAAGAAGCCGGTGGTATCGTTGCCGTCGTCGGGCCGGCCCACCTGCGACACGACTTGCGTCACCTCGGGGAACGAAGCAAAGATCACCCGCGCTTGATTCGTGAGCCGCGCGCCCTCGGTGGGGCCGGTGGATGGCGCCAGTGTGCCGCGCGCCCAAATGGCGCCTTCGTCCAGGTGTGGCAGAAACTCGGAGCCGATGACGCCGCTGGTCAACAGGTACGCGGCCGCAGCCACCGAAAGCACGGCCGCGCCCACCGGCGCCCAGCGATGCTCAATGGCCCACTTCACGGCCTCGCGATACCGGTTCGTCACGAACAGCAAGACCGGGTTGTGCCATTCCATGGTTTCCCGGCGGAACAGAAAGCTGGCGAGCACCGGTGCCACCACGATGGAAAAGAGCAGGGCGCCGGCCAGCGCGAAGGCCACGGTCCACGCCATGGGCTTGAAGAGGCGCCCTTCCACGCTTTGCAAGCTGAAGATGGGAAGGTAGGCGGTGATGATGATGGCAATGGCGTAAAACACCGGCCGCTGGACCTCGTGTGCCGCCTCACGGATGCGGTCCATGGCCAGCTTGGGCGTTTGGCTCTCACCCAAATGGCGCACGATGTTCTCCACCATCACCACCGCTCCATCCACCACCATGCCGAAATCGAGCGCCCCCAGCGAGAGCAGGTTGGCGGGGATGTGGCGCAGGTCGAGGCAGATCGACGCGAATAGCAGCGAAAACGGGATGGTCAAGGCCACGATCAGCGCGCCGCGCGCGTTCCCCAGGAAGAGGAAAAGAATGACGGCCACCAGAAAGATTCCTTCGGTGAGATTGTGCAGTACGGTGTGCGTGGTGTAGTGCACCAGGTCGCTGCGGTCCAGGAACGGAACCACCTTGACGCCGGGCGGCAGAATGCTGTCGTTCAACTCCTCGACTTTGGCGTGAATGTCCTTCAGCACCTGGTCGGAATCGGCCCCCTTGCGCAGCAGCGCGATACCTTCGATGACATCGTCATTGTCGAGAATCTGGCCGTCGGCGCGGTGGATGGCCTTGCCGACCTGTCCCAGCCGGATCTTGGGGCCCTGCTGGACGGTAGCGATGTTGGAAACGCGAATGGCCGTGCCGTTCTGCGTCTTCAATACGATTTTGCCGATGTCCTCGATATGATCGACCAGGCCCACCTCGCGCACGTTCACTTGCTGCAGCCCTTGCTCGATGAAGTTGCCGCCTGCATTCACATTGTTGTTGCTGAGCTGCTGCTCCACCTGGCCAATGCTCAACCCGTAGTCCACCAACTGATCGGGATCGATGCGGACCTGGTATTCCTTAGTAACGCCGCCAAAGCTGGCCACATCGACCACGTTAGGAACCGATTTGAACTGCTTTTCGAGCACCCAGTCCTCGAGCGCTTTCAGTTCCATCAGATCGTACTCGGGATTGTCGCTGTGCAGCGTGTACCAGTAGATCTGGCCGACCGGACTCCAGTCAGTGCCCATTTGCGGCTGCAGGCCCTGCGGCAGAGTGACCTCGGCAAGGCGCTCCAGCACCTTGGCGCGGTTCCAATCGTTATCGGAATCGTCGTCGAAGACCAGCATCAAGCTGGATAGGCCGAACAGAGAAGTGGAGCGCAGGTGTTCCAGGTGCGGCAGTCCGTTCATCACGATTTCGAGCGGAATGGTAACCTGCTGCTCGACTTCCTCCGCCGCGCGTCCCGGCCACTGCGTGATGATTTGGACGTAGTTGTTGGCCACGTCGGGATAGGCTTCGATCGGCAGCCTCTGAAAGGAAACGACGCCCCAGAAAAACAACAGCGCAGCCACTATCACCACCAGGAAACGGTTGCTGAGCGCGAATTCGACGATTGTCCGGATCATGGCCCGATCACCGGCTTATTGCTCCGCGGTGTCTTGCAGCACGAGCGCGTTGGAGACCACCTGGTCGCCCGGCGCGACGCCGTTCAGTAGTTCCTGAAGATTCGGCGGCACCATATTGCCGGCAGTCACCTCCACCCTGCGGAACGTTTTTCCCCCCGCCGGGACATAGACCCAGTCGCGGTCATGCAGGTGCAATATGGCCGAAGCCGGCACCACGGCGCGCGATTCCTTGTGCTGGCCGTGGAAGGTGGCCGTTACGAACATTCCCAGGCGCATCAGGCCGGGATTGGGAACCTGCAGTCGAACCTTGGCGGTGCGGATGTTGGGGTCCAGGGTAGGGCCGATGTTATCGATGCGGGCGCGCAGTACCTGACCGGGATAGGCGCTGAGATGAATGTCGGCGAACTCACCGATGCGCACGTTCGCCAGGTCGTTCTCATACACGTCGCACACCACCCAGACGTCGGAAAGATCGGCGATGGTGAACAGGTTGGGCGAATTGTCGAGCGTCTTGACGCCGGCCGCATTGGTAACGTTCTGCTCGACGATGACGCCGGAAATCGGTGCGAAAATATCCACCAGGGAGCTGGCGTGGCTGGCGCCGACTCCCAGCACCTTGAGACGCTCCAGCGCCGTGTCCACGTCCACCTGCGCCTTGTCGGCCGCATCCTGAGCCACTTCCAGGTCTTTCTGCGCGATGGCCCCCTTGTCGTAAAGCAATTGCGCGCGGGAAAGCTGCGCCCGCAGCAGCGTCTGATCGGCCAGCGCGTGCCGGTAATCGGAAAAGGCCGAAGAAATGTCGGAGCTCTCGATGCGCATCAACAACTGCCCCTTGCTGACGGTGTCGCCGAGCTTGGCGTGGATCTCCACCACGCGGCCCGAGGCCAGCGAGATCACCGGCACGTTGCGCGAGACATCGGCGCTTACCACGCCGGTCACTTGCAGCTCGGGCGCCGTCTCGCGCAGTTGCGCGGTAGCCAGGGGAAACTCCTCGGGATGATCCACCGTCACCAGGTTCACGTCGGATTCGCTTTCGACCTGCGTCGGCGGCGGCGCTTCAGCCTTGGCATCGGGCTGGCCCTTGGCGCGGCAGCCGGCCAGCCCCAACGCCAGCGCCAACGGCAGAAGAACGCAGCCGGCCACTCCCAGCGCGGCCCTCACGGCGTCACCTCGTGCCCTACCGCCAGGTTCAACTGCCCCGCGGCCGTCAGGTAGCTGGCGATCAGATTGAGATAGGCCACTCGGACGGCCCGGTAGTCGTGCTGTGCCTCGAGAAAGTCCAGCAGAGCCGCGCCTCCGTGCTGGTAGGAAAAGGAAACCGTGTCTCGCACGCTGGTGGCGCGCGCCAGGAAGCCGTCAGACCCGCGGTACGGCCGCAGCAGATTCACCGCCGAGGCCAGCGTGTAGTAGGCCGAATCCACGTCGCTGAATACCTGGTTCCGGGTGGCGTCGCGCAGCCGTTCGGCGTGCGTAATGTCGATCTCGGTGCGCGCTTTCTCGCCCTGATTTTTGTCGAAAATGCGCAGCGGAATGTTGATGCTTACGCCTATATAAGCCGGTATCGGCGGGTTGCGCGCGAAGTCCACGCTGAACGTCGGATCGGTCGATCCATTGGCCACCGCCAGCTTGTGGTCGGTTTGCGCCTTGTCGACCGCCTCCGCCGCTGCTTTCAAGTCCGGCCGGGTGGCCAGCGCCATGGCATGAAACTCCTCGAGCGGCATCAGTTGTTCGGCAAAATCGAACGGCCCCGTCACGTCGAACTGGTCCACCGGCGAGCGGTCGCTCAGCATGGCCTGCAAGGTGATCTTGGCGGTGCGCAGATTCACCATCGCCGTTTCGAAATCGGATTGATACTGCGGCAACTGCAGCTCGATGCGGTCCAGGTCCACGCGCGCGATGTCGCCGGCCTTGTAACGCTCGCGGCTGATGCCGAGCTCTTTGTCGAAGTACTCCAGGTTTTCCTTCGCCAGCGCCAGCACCTGCTTGGCCTGCAAAGTCTCGACAAAAGCCGTGCGCAGCGTGAACAGCAGGGTGCGTTCCAGGTCCGCCTGTTGCGACATGGCGATGCCCGTTCCCTTCTGCGCGCTTTCCAGGCGCAACTCCCGCTTGTGCAGCCGCTCATGCAGGTAACTGACTGCCCCGGACGGGAATGTGTATGCGAAAGGACGATAAGCGTCCGGGCCCCCGCTGGGCGGCGGCTGCTTCGAAAACGGATTGATCTGATCGAGGCCTCCGGTCAAATCCGGGTTGGGACGCAGATAGGCGGTGATTTCCTGGTCCTTCGCTTCCCGGATGTTGATCTGGCCGGCCAGTAGCGTGGGGTTAGCCGCCGCAAACTTGTCTTTCACCTGCTGCCAGGTGAGCGCCGTCTGCGCGAAGGCGGGAACCAGGCAAGCCGCCGTCAGGCCCGCGCCGGCGCGCAGGACGATGCAGCGGGCTAACCGCCGGCCGTAGGGGCCGGGCATGCCCGGCCCGGCCTGTCGCGACACACTCAGCCGCCGCCCGAGGTATGACGCCGTATCTACGAACCGGTGTACTAAGTTCACAAAGGCTAGCAAGGTTCGCGTCATGTTCCGTTTCATCCGGATGCAGGGACCGGTCAGGCCCGTGACAAGGCTGGCAAGAGATTCCTCTTTGACTCTAGCGGCTCCAGTCGCCGGCCTACCACCTATCTTTCGGCCGCGGCCGGCCTATCTTTCAGCCCCGGGCCTTGGGTTGTAGCATGGTTGTATCTACAATTCTAATAAGGCGCATTAGTGCGATTGTCACAACTCCAGGGCAACCTCCGTGTGGCTGCGGCCGCGGTGCTCATCCTGGTTGTGGCCCTGATTGACTGGCAGGTCGACCCGCCGCTGGCGTTCGGCTTCCTGTATCTCGGCCCCATCCTGCTGGTGGGAACCGTGTGGCCGCGCTGGCGGATCCTGGCAACGGCGACGCTGTGCACGCTGCTTTCGCACATCTTTGCGCCGCATTTTCCGCTCAACCTATCATTGCCGGAGGACTTCCTGGTGTTCACCGCGCTGGCCGGCACCGGGATGTTCACCTTCGAAGTCAGCCGCACCAGGGCGCGCGAACTGGACAACCTGCGCCGAGTGGAAAGCGAAGCAGCCGCGCGCCGTTCCGCTGAAGAGCAGCTCGAGTTCCTCATCGAAAGCAGCCCCGTGGCCATCCTGACCATGACTGCCGATTGCCTGGTCCTGCGCGCTAACCAGGCGGCGCACAAGCTGTTCGGTGTGCCCGATGGTGGCCTCGCCGGCAGGAGCATCCGGCGCTACGTGCCGGCGCTTGGCCGCGTGCCCATCGGCGGCGCGGCGCAGCCCACGTTCCGCACCGAAATGCAGTGCCGCGGACAGCGCGACAGCGGCGAGGTGTTTCTGGCCGATGTCTTCTTTTCCACCTACCAGACCGCCATCGGCCCGCGCCTGGCCGCGCTGGTTGTGGATGCTTCCGAGCAACTGCGGGAGCGCGAGGAATCTGGTCTGGAGCAGTTGCTGGCCAGCTCGCGCATCCTGGTAGGCGCGGTTTCCCACGAGATCCGCAACGTCTGCGGCGCCATCGCCGTGATCTATGAAAACCTGGCTCGTTCCGGGGCGCTGCGGGCCGACCGGGATTTCGAGGCCCTGGGATCGCTGGTGGAAACGCTCACGCGCATCGCCTCAGTGGAGCTCAAGCAGAGCCAGCGGCCCGACCCGGTGGCCGGCATCGACCTGTTCGAAACGCTGGATGAGCTTCGCATCGTCCTCGAGCCCTACTGCCAGGAAGCGGGGATCGAGGTGCACTGGAGCGTGCCGGAAGAATTGCCGCCCGTGTGGGCCGACCGCCATAGCCTGCTGCAGGTGCTGCTCAATCTGATCAAAAACAGCGAGCGGGCTCTCGACAACGCCGCGGCCAAGCGCATCGATATCGCGGTATCCACCAACGGTCAAGCCGTGCTTCTCCGCGTCACCGATTCCGGCCCCGGCATCAGCTCCACCGAAAAGCTCTTTCAGCCCTTTCAGCACGGCGCGCAGTCCACCGGGCTCGGACTGTTTCTCTCGCGCGCCTTTGTGCGGTCTTTCCATGGCGAACTGCGGCACGATCCAACGGTCGCGGGCTGCTCGTTCGTCATCGAACTGGCGGTGGCCGGCCCCAGCGAACGCGAATACTCGCGCATGGCGGAACATGGAACCCATCCGGTTGTTACTGCTTGACGATCACGTGCTGTTCCGCGAAAGCCTCGGCCGGCTGCTGGCCTCGGAGCCGGATTTCGCCATGGTCGGCCATTGCGGAACCGCCGCCGAGGCGCTCGACATCCTCGAAAAAGCGCCGGTGGATGTGATCCTGCTCGACTACGACCTCGGCGACGATCACGGCGAGCAGTTCCTCGCCGCCGTGCACCGCGCCGGCTACCGCGGCAAAACGCTGATGGTAACCGCCGGCATGAGCGCCACCGAAAGCTCGGTGGCGTTGAAGCTCGGCGCCTCCGGCATTTTTCTCAAGCACAATTCTCCCGGCAGTCTGGCCCAGGCCATCCGGCAGGTGGCCGCCGGGGAAATGTGGGTGGATCCCAAAGTGATTCAATTACTTGCCGACAACGTGAGCTTCCGCGAAGAGCACAACCTTCGCCGGCTGCTCACCGAGCGGGAACAGGAGGTACTGCAAGGACTTTTTGAAGGATTAACCAACAAGGAGATCGCCGCGCAGCTCGGCGTCTCCGAAAGCGCCGTCAAAGCCACGCTGCAGCAGCTCTTCCAAAAGACTCATGTGCGCACGCGCAGCCAATTGGTGCGAATCGCGCTCGAATCTTCGCTAGGCACTACGCGAAGGTAAACGTCCCGCACCGCGCCGCCGCGCCGGGGGCTCCACGTATGGGTGCAGGCGATTATAAATCGCCCATGCAATCCCGGCCAGTACGCCGAGAGCGATCAGAATCTCGGGTATATCTAACCGCATGAGATACCTACCCGTACTTAATTCTACGTCGAACTGTGCCCAAAGGAAATGGCTTAGTAGCGTTTTGGGGCGGTTTTAGGGCCTGGGAACCACCACCAGCGGTACTGTCTCCCCAGTCTCAGCGGCCTGGCTGCGAATAGAGGCGCACAGTGGATGCGGCCTTGCCAGGCAACGGGTCGGCCGCCAGGACGAAGGCGCCGTTGCGGCGGATGGCCTCCACCGGGTGCAGCACGTTATCGGACGGGAGGCACACCAGGCCGTGCGCGGCGGGCGCGTGCGCGGCGAAGACCACCATATCGAGCTTCGACCAATCGAGCGCCGCGGTGGATTGGGCCGGCTCCATCTGTGGAATGACAGCACCGTCTCGGACCAGCATCACCACCGGGATGCTTCCGGCTTCGATTTTGTGCCAGCCGCCGGAGTATAGCTTGCCGGTCTGGTAATCGATCCACTCGCCCGGCGGCAGGTAGACATCGCGGCCGGTGGTGTTCTCGAACAGCGGCGCAACCAGGATATCGGAGCCGAACAGGTACTCGTCGTCGATCTGCCAGGCGCCGGGATCGTCGGGAAATTCGATGAACAGCGCCCGCACCATGGGCAGGCCGTGCTCAGTTGAAAATTTGGCTTGCGCGTAGATGTAGGGCATGAGCCGATATTTCATTTCGTCGGTGCGGCGGAACAGGTCGAGGAAAGCGGGGCTGTATTCCCACGGCTCCTTAGGCGGCGCGCCGTGGCAGCGGCTGTGCGAAGTCAGCATGCCGAAGGGCAGCCAGCGGCGGTAAAGCTCCTCGGGGCTCTTGGCGACGAAGCCGCCGATGTCGTGGCTCCAGAAGGTGAAGCCGCTGAGCCCGAAGGAAAGGCCGCCGCGCAACTCAGCGGCCATGGCGGTATCGGTGTTGCCGGCGTCGCCGCCCCAGTGCAGCGGATAGCGCTGGCTGCCGGCCCAGGCGCTGCGCGCCCAAATGATGTTTTCGCCGGTGGCCTTGCGGGTGATATCGGCCACGGCTTTGTTGTAGCGCAGTGGGTAAAGGTTGTGCTCGTAGAAGCCCGTGCGGCCGTTGGCGTAAACGCCGGTGAGCGGCGCGGCTTCGCCGAAATCCACCTTGATCGCGCCCACGCCCATCTTGAGCAGGCCGGCAATCTTATCCTGATACCACGCCACCGTGGCGGGGTTGGTGAAATCGAGCACCGCGTCTTCATACGGCAGGTTGCCCTTGCCATCCTTCACGGCCAGGCCTTTGGCCAGGATGTCGGGAAACAGCGAATTCTTGGGCACGAAGTAAGGAAGCTGCCAGAGCGAGATGTGGAACCCATCGCGTTTCAGGTCGGCGATCATCTTCTCGGGAGTCGGAAAGCGCGTTTTGGAGAACTTGTAGTCGCAGCGCCAGTCGGTTTCAAACCATCCGGTATCGATGTGGATGACGTCGGCGGGGATGCGGTACTGCCGCAGCTTGGCGGCCACGCCGCGCACTTCGGCTTCGGAAAAATAGCTGATGCGGCTCATCCACAAGCCGAACGACCACAGCGGCGGCATGGCAGCCTTGCCGGTGAGGTCGGTGTACTCGTCGAGGATTTCCTTGGGCGAGCCGAGGAAGACGAACAGGTCGAGCGCGTCGTCGCCCAGCAGCAGTTGGTTGGAGAAGCCGTAGGAAGCGCCGAAATCGAAAGTGGCGGGCGCGGAGGTGTGCACAAACATGCCGTAGCCGCGGCTGCTCATGAAGAACGGGATCGGCTTGTACATCCGCCCGCTTTCGACGCCGTTGGCGTCGTTGGCCCAGAGGACGACTTTTTGGCCGCGCTTGTCGAGCCGGGTGAAAGATTCGCCGCAGCCGAACAATTTCTCATCGGGAGAGAGCGAAAAAACGGCGGCCACGCTGCGCGAGTAATCCGAGGCGCGGCGTATGAACGAGAAAGGCAGCGCCGGGTCAAGCGAAGTGGCGAAGTCGGAGGTGTGCTGGGTCTTGGTGAGCAGACGGCCGTGGGCATCGCGAAACTCGATGTGCCAGGGGTTTTCGAGAATGGTGACTGAGCCGGCGACACTCGTGTAGCGGTAACCGCCGTCCACTTTTTCCATCTTCCAGGAGTTGTCGCGCGGCGGCTCGCCCACCAGCATCAGGGACGGCGCTTCGGGGCCAACTTCGGTCCCGGTCCGGATGCGAATGCGAACCGTGCGCGGCGAGACGAACTGGATGGAAAACGGCAGCGGCGGATTCACGGCGTACTCGCGCTGTGGGAAGGTGAGACCGGCGAACGGCTGGAGCACCGGCTCCATATTGTTGAAGGCGATGCGCGGGTAGAGCTGATTGCGGTTCCAGGTGAGCGAGCCCGTTCCCGTCGCCGGGTCGAACGCCGTGAGACGATCGGCCAGGAAATACGTATTCGTAAAATCGTGGAAATCGGCGCTGATATCCACCAGGTCGTTGAGCAGGCCCGGCGGCTGATTGGCGGAAGCGGCGAACAGGACGGGAACGGCGAGCAATGCCACCGAATAGCGGACCACGGAGTTCTCCTTTTGAAAGCGACCAGTCTATCAGGGTGCGTGGTTGAGGGTAGAATGATTCGCCAGTAGGACAGACCATCGCTTTTCGTGGTCTGTCGCGCCTTGCGAAAGCACGGCAGATCGACAACCGGCACAATCCGATCGTCTGTTCCTGCCTACTACCCCCGGAAATACAGGTACGAGCCGAGGATGCAGACTAGCACCAGGGCGGACGCGGCGACTTCCCGCCAGCCCCAACCGGCGCGCGTGTGGGCCTTGTCTTCAGCCGTCGCGGTGGCGAAGGTGAGGCTCTGAATCCGCCCATACTCCGGCTCCGCAGTCATGTGGCTCACTACTACCATGACGACCGCCGAGACGATCGTGATGAACACGCTAAAGTATTGAAAGTAAATGTTGTTGATGATCCACAGGAATGATCCGGGGGTGTATCCGTCTTTCAATCCGGCGAGGCCGAGCGTGACCGGCGTGTCCACGCACATGCGGAAGATGCCCAGAGCGAAGCCGGACACCAGGGCCCAGAATGCCCCCTGCGCGTTGAGGCGTTTGAAGAAAACGCCGAAGAAGAAAACCACGAAGATGGGCGGCGCCAGGTAGCCTTGCACCGACTGCAGGTAGTTGTAAAGCCCCGACGCACCCTTGATCACCGGGATCCAGGCCAGCGCAATGAGCACCATGGTAGCGGTGGCGATGCGGCCGATGCGCACGATCTGGTGCTGCGAGGCGGCCGGCCTCCACTTCTGGTACAGATCCACCGTAAACAGCGTAGAGCACGCGTTGAACACGCCGGCGAGCGATCCCATCAGGGCGGAGAGCAGGCCGGCCACCACAATGCCGCGCAGTCCGGGCGGCAGCAGGTACTCGACCATCATGGGAAACGAGCCTTGCGCGACCGACGCGATCGCCTTGCCATCGGGGCCGATCATCGGCTCTAGTCCGGGAACCCTGCCGCTCTTGGCCAGCGCGTAACACACCATGCCTGGAATGATGAACAGGTAGACCGGCGAGAGCTTGAGGAATGAGGCGAAGATGCTACCGCGGCGGGCGGTGGTCTCGTTGGGCGCGCCCAGCGCGCGCTGCACAATATACTGATCCGTACACCAGTACCAGAGCCCGATGATGGGGGCGCAGAAGAGCATGCCGAGCCAGGGGAAGTTGTCGTTGAAATACCACGCCTGCTTGACGATATGGCCGGCGGCGCTCTTCACAATCACGGGAGCCCAGGTGCCCGTCTGGCCGGCCGGGATGAGCGGCTTCCAGAGATTGAACATATCGGAGCCGCACCAGTGGCGAAGCTCACCCCAGCCGCCCAGCTTGGCCAGGCCGTAGAACGTCAGCAGCGCCGACCCGCAGATGAGCACGATGACCTGCACCGCATCGTTATAGGCCACCGCGCGCATGCCGCCGAGCATGGTGTAAAGGCCGGTGAGCACAATTACCAGCACGGAACCGATCCAGAAGCTGTCGATATCGAGGCCTCCCACGTTCAAATGCACCTCGGGAAAAAGAGTGCTGAAGACCACGCCTCCGGCGAAGATACCGACGGCAATTTTGGAGACGATGAAGGTGACGATGGAGACGATGGAGAGCACGTATCGGGACTTGACGCTGAAACGCCGCTCGAGAAACTCCGGCATGGTAAAGACTTTCGACCGCATATAGAACGGCACGAAGATCCACGCCAGAACCAGCAGGGCCCAGGCATGCAATTCATAGTGCGCCATGGCGACGCCGCTGGTGGCGCCGGAGCCGGCCAGACCCACCACGTGTTCCGAGCCGATGTTGGACGCAAAAATCGAAGCGCCGATCACCCACCAGCCGAGATTGCGCCCGGCCAGGAAATAATCGGTTGCGGAATCCTTTCCTTTGCGGACCACCCAGGTGGCCACGCCAAGCAGAATGCTGAAATAGGCCGCTATCACCAGCCAGTCGATACCCGTGATCCGAGTGGTGGGGGCGAGGAACGCGAGGTGCGGAATCATATCTCCTGATAGATTAAACCAATTCAGAGGTGAAACGGGCTGAAGGCGCTGCGCCGGCTGTAATAAGATGGTTTCGAACCGGTATGAATAACTGCACGGGAAAACGAATCGAGGTACGGAGGCTGGCCGCCTGGATGGCGCTTGTGCTGGCGGGAGCGGCGCCGCTGGCGGCGCAGACTACGCCCACGCTGCGGCAAGCGGCGGCAGCGCGGGGGATTCCGATCGGCGCCGCGGCATCCGATGGCGAGTACGGCCCGAGCAACGATTGGCTGGCGAATCCGCAGTACGCCAGCGTGCTCTCCACCCAATACGACATGCTGGAGCCGGACAACGCCATGAAGTGGGATGTGACGCAGCCCACCATAGACACTTACAACTTCGTGCCGGGCGACACGCTGGTGGCATTCGCGCAGAAGTATGGGATGCTCGTGCGGGGCCACAATCTCTGTTGGTATCAGCAGCTTCCGGGTTGGCTTGTGCCGTCGAGCGGGACTGGCGGCTATGCGTCCACGGCCTCAGAGGCGCAAATGTCGACGCTGCTCCAGAACCACATCACCGCCGAAGTGACCCATTTCGCGGGACAGGTGTTTGCGTGGGACGTAGTGAACGAAGCCTTCAGCGATTCGACGCCGACGACGCTGCGCGATTCCATCTGGTACAACAAGCCCGGCATCGGCGCCAGCACCGGCAACGGGGCTGCCACAGACACCGGGTACATCGAGCAGGCGTTCCGCTGGGCGCACGCGGCCGATCCCAACGCGCTGCTGTTCTATAACGACTACAGCATCGAGGGGCCGGGACCCAAATTCACCGCCGTCTTAAACATGGTGACGGATTTCGTGAGCCGCGGCGTGCCCATAAACGGCGTCGGCTTCGAAATGCACCTTGAACTCGGCGGCTATCCGAGCCCAGCCGGCTTGGCGCAGAACATGCAGCAACTGGCAGCGCTTGGCATTCAGGTACACATCACGGAGATGGACGTGCGGTTGCAATTGTCGAATGGGACCGCCACCCAGGCGCAACTGACGCAACAGGTGCAGATTTACCAGAACATCATGACGGTGTGCCTGCAGCAGCCCAACTGCACGGCATTTCAGGTTTGGGGCGTCTCCTACAACGATTCGTGGATTCCCAGCGCCTTCCCCGGGTATGGCGCGGCACTGCCGTTCGATTTCAACTATCAGCCCACGCAGGCGTTCACCGCGCTGCTAACCGCATTGCAGACGCCCGAGTCTGCGCCTGTGCTGAAAACGACTGGCGTGGTGAACTCAGCCGGCTATCAGGGCGGGGCGGTGGCGCCGGGAGAGATACTCGCGATCTTCGGCGTCGGTTACGGTTACGGCCCGGCCGACCCGGTGAATTACCAGTTGGACGCGAACGGCATGTTCCCGACCAGCCTGGGCGGCGTCCAGGTGTTCTTTGACGGAGTGCCGGCGCCGCTCTCTTACGCGCAGGCCGGACAGGTCAACGCGGTCGTCCCATTCGAGGTCGCGGGCAAGCAGCAGACGGTAATCGCGTATCGATACTACTATAACGGTGGACCGGCCCCTGGCCCCCTCCCCGGCCTCTCAATAAACTCGAATGCGGTGACGATGCCGGTAGTGGCCGCCGTGCCGGCGATTTTCGCCCTCAATGCCAGCGGCAGCGGGCCCGGAGCGATTGAGAACTGGCCGGATTACTCGATCAACAGCGCCTCCAATCCGGTCGGCGCGAACGGCTACATTCAGATATTCGGCACCGGCGGCGGCACGGTGGTTGGCGGCGCGGCAGATGGCGCATTGGCGCCGGGGGCGGCGTGGCTGTCGGCCTCGCCTACCTGGCCCACTGCGACGATTGGGGGATTGCCGGCGACGGTTACCTATGCCGGATCGGCGCCGGGGCTCGTAAATGGTGTCCTCCAGGTGAATCTGCAGATTCCACAGGGCCTGACGCCAGGGCCACAACCCGTGGTGATCACGATAGGCTCGGCACAAAGCCAGCCTGGCATCACCGTGGCGGTGAAATAGCGAGCCGTGGCGCACGCACTCGTGCGTGCCGCGTCGACACTCATGTCGACGCGAGAAGTTTCGCCGCTCAACCGCACTAATGCTCCGTATGATCTCCGTACGCCGGTTGCCACACATCTATCCCCGGGATCGTTGGCTGTTTCTTACCTGGGGCCTTCACGGCGCCGTCCGCCCGTGCCGCTTTCCGCCGCCCCACAAAGCTTCGGCCGGTCAGGCTTTCGCCTGGCTGGACCGCCAGTTGGACATGGCTTGCAGTGGTCCCATGTTTCTTCGCCAGGACGCCATCGCGAACCTGGTGGTGGAGTCCCTACGCCGGGGCGCGGAACTCGGACATTATGAACTCGCTTCTTTCGTGGTGATGGCGAACCATGTCCACGTCTTGCTGCTGCCGAAGGTGCCGCCCAGCCGGTTGTTGAAGGCGCTGAAAGGTTGCACCGCGCGCGAGGCGAATCGCTTGCTGGGCAGGACCGGAGAGCCATTTTGGCAGCGAGAATCGTATGACCATTGGGTAAGGGATGAGCGGGAGTGGAGGCGAATTGAGTTCTACATAGAGAACAATCCTGTAAGAGCGGGGCTGGTTGGGCACGCAGAGGAATATCGCTGGTCGTCAAGCTGGAAGCAGAGCGGCGTCGGCACGAATGCCGACGCGGCACGCACGAGTGCGTGCGCCACCGTGGCCGGCGCGGGACTCTTGCGCTAGCGATTTGCGCCCCTCCGCTTTACTTGCGCAGGATCTTGTCTACGGCTTTGGCGAGGCTGGAGAACTCGGCGCGGGCGGGCGAATCGGGAGCGTACTCGGCCACCGTCAAGCCCTGCGACACCGCCTCGGCCACCACCACGCGCTGGCCGATGGCGGGCAGCACCTTTTTCCCCATGCCGCTGAGCGAGGACGCTAGGCCGCGGCTGAGGTTGGTGGACATCAGCACCTTGGATGGTACGAAGCGGATGCGCGGCTTCTTCGAGCGCCGCTCGGCCCGCGCCTTGAGCGCCAGCGACAGAGCTTCCTTGAGGGCGAACAGGTCGAGGGGTGACGGTCCGCAGGGCAACAGCATGAGATCTGCGGCCAGCGCCGCCTGATAGGCCACTTCAGGCATGCCCGGCGGCGTATCGATGAGTACAATATCGGTGTCTTCTTCAGCCTTACGCGCCCGCGCCCGCAGCGTGCCGGGGACAGCCACCTTCTCGACGGAGCGCGCCAGCATGCCGTCGCCCTGCCCGGCCCAGGCCACCAGGCTGTGCTGCGGATCGGCATCGAGGACGGCGACGCTGCGCCCCATGGCGGCGAATTCCGCTGCCAAATTGCCCACAATCGTGGACTTGCCGACTCCGCCCTTGCGTCCAGCCACGGCAATGATAGCCATAGAGGTTCATCATAAGACAAAAGACGGGCAGGCAATAGACCGCTGGCAAGAAAGGCAAGAAAGCCGGGGGCCAGGAGCTGCGCCGCCGGGCCGCGACCGCCGGGCTAGAAGGTCCCACCGGGTTTTGCCGGGGCGCCGGCAGGCTTGGCCGATGGGTCAGGAGCTCCAGCAGACGCGCCGACAGGCTTGGCGGGCGGGCTACCGGGCGTGACGGTCGCCTTAGCGGATGGTTCAGCGGGCTTGGGAGACGCGTCAGCAGGCTTAGCGGGCGAGTCACCAGGCTTGGCGGCAGGATCGGCAGGCTTGGCGGCTGCGCCACCAGGCTTGGCTGGTGCATCGGCGGGCTTGAGACCGGCATTGGCGAGGATCGCATCCACGTACTCGCGGGTCTCCTCAACGTCGGGCACGCCGCCGGATTCGTCAACCGTCTTTGGCCCGGCATTATAGGCGCCCAGCGCCTGAGGCAGATCGCCCTTGTATTTTTCGATAAGCTGCTTCAGGTAGCGGGCGCCGCCATCGAGATTCTGCTTGGGATCAAAGGGGTTGGCGACGCCCAACTCAGCCGCGGTTTCCGGCATGAGCTGCATCAATCCCTGAGCCCCTTTGACGGACACCGCGCAAGGGCGGAATCCGGACTCCTGCCCAATCACGGCGCGCAGCAACTTCGGATCGAGACTCTGTTGTTTGGCGGCGCCTTCAATCAAGGGGTTGACCAGGTTGTCGTCCAGGGGGTCGCAGTCCGCCTCGGGTGCCCCAGCCGGCTGGTTCCCCTCGAGCGGCATGAGCCACAGCCCGAGTGTCTCGGCTTGTTTGCGAATGGCGGCTCGCTGTTGCGCGATGGCCGCCCGTTGCAGCTCCGCGGCGGTGGGAGGCGGCTTGCCGGTAGCTGCGGCTGGCGGCGAGCTGACGACGGCCGGCGCGCCGGGCGCGGCTGGCGCTTTCGTCACGGTGGGCGCCTGCGACCCCGGCGGAGCCGGCGCAACTTGCGCCAGTACCCCCGGGATGCCGCTCAAGCACCCGAGAAGGATCGGGACGAGCCATTTGGCAAATGCCGCCCGGTACGGAAGCATCCAGCGGCCGATTCTCGCCCAAGGCTTCGATGACCGTTTCATCCTGCATAGCTATCGGCCAAAACCGGGGCTCGCAACAGGTGTGCCGGGCGAGGCCAGATGTGACCCGCAAGCCCACACGGAAATGCGCGCCGGCGATAGCGTAACCTGTTGAAGGCAAAAACCCTTTACAATAGGTACTTGTCTTGCCGAGGTTTTGTGAATGCGAATTCCAGCCGCTCTATGTCTCTACGTTCTTATGTGCTCCGCCGGAGCTTACGCGCAAGCAATCGCCGGGTTCGGCGCGATTATGGGAAAGGTGCGTGACATATACGGAGACGGCATTCCGGATACCACGGTGACCATCACCAACCGGGCGTTGGGCCTGCGCCTGGTTTTGGTGACTACCGACGACGGCGTTTTCAACGCGCCCACCCTGAGGCCGGCCGCCGGCTACGCGGTGAAAGTGACCCGCAAAGGATTTACCGGCTGGGACGCCTCCAACCTGAGGGTGCCGGTGGGCGAGACGGTGAACTTCCACATCACCCTGCAGCAAACCTCGGCGGGAAAGAAGCCGCAAACTGCTAGCGCGCCGGGGGTGGAGGACACCAAGAGCGGCGTTACCGATCTGATCAGCCGCGATCAGATCCTGGATTTGCCCTTGAGCGGACGCCGCCTGGAATCGCTGGTAGCGCTATCGCCGCTGGCCGCGCTGGGCGCAACCCCCGACACCATCGGTTTTCGCGGCAGCCCTTCAGGGGACGTCGCGGTGGTGGACGGGCTGGACGCGAGCAGCGGGTACTTCCTCAACAAGGCCGACCCGCTGCGGGCGTTTTCGGCGGAGGCGGTGGATAGCGTCCAGGTGATCGCCTCTACGGCGCCGTTCGAGTACAAGGCCACCGGCGGCATTGCCAACGCGGCCACGCGCAGCGGCACGGAGGATTTTCACGGCGAGGCGTACGCGTTCTACCGCAACGGCAGCTTTGCTTCACCGGACCGGTACGATCCGGGCTTCCGGCCGCCCGACAAACAGGAGACCGAGGGTGCTAACGTGGGCGGCCAGGCTCTGGAGCGGCTGTATTTCTTCGTGAGCCTGGAAGCGATGAGCGGCAGCTCACAGGCCATCAATCGCATCACTAATCCGCTGATCGCCGACCCCAACAGTGTTACCGTGCTTCCCTCGCGCTGCGGCGCGCCTGCGACATCGGTGCAATGCACGGCCGCCGATAAGTTCATCCAGTCGCAGATGAATGTGATTGTGCCGCGCTCCGACAAATCGCTGACCGGCCTGGCGCGCGCCGATTACCATTGGACCGAGCGCAACAGTTTCAGCCTGGTGGCGGATGCGCAGCATTACCGCTCGCCCAACGGAGCCCAGCAACTGGCCGTATCGCCGGACGGCAGCCTGTTGGGAGACAACGGCAACCTGGGGGAGGAGACGCGGTACGCGGATGCCGGCTGGACGTCGCAACTGGGATCGAATGTGGTCAACCAACTGCGCCTCGGCTGGTATAAGGACCGAATCTCGGTGCTGCCGGAGACCCAACAGTGGCCTTCCACCGGGGGGCTGGGGCTGACGGTGGCCGGGGTGAACGTGGGCGCGAACCCGGGCTATCCCGGCGTCGTGCCGAGTGAGGAGCGGGAGCAACTGTCGGAGAATTTCACCCTGGCATCGGGCGCCCACATCGTGCGTTTCGGCGCCGACGGCGCACGCGGCCAGGACTGGATCCACCAGGTGTACAACCAGGACGGCACATACGCCTACCCCTCGCTGATAGCCTTCGCGCAGGATTTCAGTTCCAACAAGACTAACGCCAAAGACTACACCTTGTTTGCGCAGCAGTTCGGCAATCCAACGCGCAACCTTGGGTCGAAATCCATTGGAGTTTACGCGGATGACAATTGGAAGGCCACGCGACGTCTGCAGATAGAGATCGGTCTGCGTTGGGACAAAGAGTTTCTGCCGCAGCCGACCGCAAACAACGGCAGTTTCTACCTGACCCAGTACATCAGCTCGCCCAATTTGACGCTGCAGCCGCGGGCCGGGTTTTCTTATCTATGGAACGACCGGACGGTGATTCGCGCCGGCTTCGGTTTGTACTATACGCCGTTTCCGATGCAACTGATCGACGCGCTGTTTTTGGGCAATGGCGTGTACCAGACCAGTATCAGCGTGAACCCGTATCAGAGCGGCGCGCCGATATTTTCCAAGGTGATTGCGAGCGCCACCACTATTCCCAATGCCTCGAGCAACATCGCTTTCGCCAATAGCAAGTTTCGCAATGAGAATCAGCAGGTCGGGACCTTCGCCATCGAGCGCAGTCTGGGCCGGGGCACCACCGTCACCGTCAGCTATGTCTACGGCCGCGGCCTGCACTTGTGGACGGCGGAAGATCTGAACCTGAATCCCTCCAACGTCGACAAGACGTACACAATCGACAACGCAGCCGGCGCCCCCGTAAATACGGTGACCTTGCCGATGTGGAACACCAAGACCAGCGCGTTTTACGGCCACGTGTATAACATCGTGAACAACGGAGCCTCGTGGTACGCGGCCGGCGTGGCGCAGTTTCGCAAGCGGATGTGGCACGGGCTGACAGTGGACGGATCCTACACCTGGTCGCAGTTGCTGGACACCCAAAGCGGCCCGTTGTTGTTCAACTCCGTGCCGCTGAGCACGTACAACGGCGACTACGCTTTGGACAAGGGCAAATCGAATCTCAACCAGACGCAGCGCGGCGTGGTGGAACTGGTATGGCAGCCCACGCTCACCCGCAGCACGTCTCCGCTGGCGCGCTTTGCGCTGAATGGCTGGCAATTCTCAGCCATCGCGACGATCGCCACGGGGCTGCCCGAGACGGCGGTGGTGAACGTCCAAGGTCAGCAGTTTACCGGCCTCACCATGGTCTACACCAATTCGATGACCGGCACGGGCGGATGGAATCGCATGCCGCTCGACCAGATCAACAGCCTGTCGATGGGCGGCATGCACCCGGTGAATGCGCGCCTCTCCCGCAGCCTGCCCTTTACGGACCGGCTCCGGGGCGAGCTGATGTTCGAAGCTTTCAATGCGCTCAACTCGCAGTTCAATACCGCCGTGAACAACATTGCCTACACGGCGCAGTCGGGCGTGCTGAAGCCCGTTCCCGGCGTGGGTGCGGGCATCGAGTCCTGGGGCCCACTGGACGGCACCAACGCGCGCCGGATGCAGGTGGCCTTCCGGCTGACGTTCTAGGGCACGCGCGGTCTCCGCAAAAATCGGCTTCGAGCCGCGGATATACACAGATAAGACCTGGCATCGTAGGTCATTGTCTTCCGATCCGTGTTCATCGCCATTCTGGTTTCGCGCCTTCCGGCGCGGCGGTAGAATTGGGTTCACGGCTCGAGCGCGCGGCAAAGGACGCGTTAAGCATGACAGTCGATTGGAAAGGCGTTTTTCCCGCCATCACCACGCAATTCCGCCCGGACGAGACGCTCGACCTGGCGGCCACCGCGAAACACCTGGAAAGCATGATCGCGGCGGGCATTCACGGTGTTGTGTTTCTCGGAACCGTGGGCGAGAACACGGCGCTCGAATACCAGGAAAAGCTGGGCGTGCTGCGCGAAATGAAGCGCGTGGTGAGCGGCCGCGTTCCGCTGCTGACGGGCGTTGCCGAATACACCACGCGCCTGGCGTGCCGCTTCGCGGCCGACGCGGAGAGGATCGGCGTCGACGGCCTGATGGTGCTGCCCGCCATGGTTTACAAATCGGACGAGCGCGAAACCATTGCACATTTTCGCACCGTGGCGCGCGCCACCGGGCTGCCCATTCTGGCGTACAACAACCCTGTGTCGTACGGCGTCGATATTACACCCGAAATGTTCGCGGAGCTGGCCGGCGAGCCGAACCTGGTGGCGATCAAAGAGTCCTCGGAAAATGTGCGCCGCATCACCGACCTGGCGAACCTGCTCGGCGGCCGTTACCTCTTGTTCGGCGGCGTGGACGATCTGATCCTGGAAAGCATTCTGCTGGGCGCGCAGGGCTGGATCAGCGGCCTGGTCAACGCCTTCCCGGAGGAGAGCCGGCTGCTGTGGGACCTGGCGTCGGCGGGCGAGTGGGAGAAGGCGCGCGCCGTGTACCGCTGGTACACGCCGCTGCTGCACCTGGACACGAAGATCAAGCTGGTGCAGTACATCAAGCTGGCGATGCAGGAGGTGGGGCTCGGCTCCGAGACGGTGCGCGCGCCGCGGCTGACGCTGGTGGGGCGGGAGCGCGAAGAGATTCTGGCGATTGTCCGCCGCGCCGTTGCGGCCAGACCGGCGCAGCTCGCCGGCGTGCAGGCGGGCTGATGCGCTGCCGCCGTGTTGAAGCGGGGACTGGCTCGAATTTCGCCGCTCTTGCGAAACCTCATGCCTGTACCCGGTTTGCCTCTGAGGAGTCTCTACTGCGTGCAATGCGGCACGCTTCGCCAGGCTGCGCTGAAAACGGTTGAGGTGCGAATTTGCAACGAGTCCAGGTGATTGATTCCCACACCGCCGGCGAACCGACGCGAGTGGTGATCGGCGGCGGTCCGGATCTCGGGCCCGGCACCTTGGCCGAGCGCCTGGAGCGCTTTCGCGCCTCGTCCGACTGGTTCCGCTCCGCCGTGGTCAACGAGCCGCGCGGCAATGACGCCATGGTGGGCGCGCTGCTCTGCGAGCCGGCGGACCCCACTTGCGATGCGGGCGTCATCTTCTTCAACAACGTCGGCTATCTGAACATGTGCGGCCACGGCACCATGGGTCTGGTGGTAACGCTGGCACACCTGGGGCGCATCCGCCAGGGCGGCATTGCTCAGAAAATGCTCCGCATCGAAACCAATTGCGGCGTGGTAGAGGCGCGGCTGAACCCCAACGGCAGCGTGACCGTGCGCAATGTACCCAGCTACCGGGCGGCGGCCAAGGTCGCGGTGGAAGTGGAAGGACACGGTGCGGTGGTGGGCGATGTCGCCTGGGGCGGCAACTGGTTTTTCCTGGTGCCGGAGCCGCGGCAGCCAATCGCGCTCAGCCGCCTGGAACAGCTCACCGAATTCGCCTGGCGCATCCGCCGGGCACTCGCTGCCGGTGGCATCGAAGGTGACGATGGCCGCGAAATCGACCACATCGAGCTGTTCGGCCCGCCCGGCGCTGCCGGCGCGCATAGCAAGAATTTCGTGCTCTGCCCCGGCAAGGCGTACGACCGCTCGCCCTGCGGCACCGGCACCAGCGCCAAGCTGGCCTGCCTCTACGCCGAGGGCAAATTGCGGCCGGGCGAAGTGTGGCGGCAGGAAAGCATTGTGGGCAGTGTTTTTGAAGGATCGATCACGGTGGAGGGCGGCCGCGTGCTGCCGGAAATCACCGGCTGCGCTTACGTCAACGCCGAGGCGGAATTGATCCTCGATGAGGCCGACCCGTTCTGTCACGGCATCCCGTCATCATGCCAGCCACCTACGACGTAGCCATCGCCGGGGCCGGCATTGTGGGCGCAGCGGTGGCCGATGAATGCGCCGCCGCAGGCTTGCGCGTCGTCGTCGTGGAACCCGGGCCGACCGGCGGCGGAGCCACCGGCGCGGGCATGGGCCACATCGTGGTGATGGACGATTCCCTGGCGCAGCTCGCGCTCACCCGCTACTCGGTGGCATTGTGGCGCGAGCTTGCGCTGGAGCTGCCGCCCGAAGTGGAATACGCCAAGACCGGCACTATCTGGGTCGCGGCCGATGCCGAGGAAATGGCCGAGGTGGAGTGCAAGCGCCAGGTTTACACCTCAGCCGGCGTGCGCGCCGATGTATTGGATGAGCGCTCGCTTGCCGAAGCCGAACCGCAATTGCGCGCTGGCCTGGCCGGCGGCCTGCTGGTGCCCGATGATGCGGTGATCTATCCTCCTTCGGCCGCGCGCTTCCTCCTCGAGCGCGCGCAGGCGCGCGGCGCGGAGCTGCGCGTGGGCACAGCGGTAGAGTTGCCAGGAGTGGGGCAGGCGCTTCCGCCTGCTAAAGCGAGCACCGCCGGCATTCGCTTGCGCGACAGCGAGTTGCTCGCAGCCGGCATCGTCGTCAATGCTACCGGAGCCTGGGCGCCGGAGCTGACGCCGGGCATCGAGGTGCGCAAACGCAAAGGGCACCTCGCCATCACGGACCGCTATCCCGGCTTCGTGCGGCATCAACTCGTCGAGCTGGGATACCTGAAGAGCGCGCATTCCAGCGCGGCCGATTCGGTGGCGTTCAACGCGCAGCCTCGGCGCACCGGGCAAGTGCTGATCGGCTCTTCGCGGCAGTACGACGCGCCGGGGCCGGACATCGAGGCGCCCATCCTCAGCCGGATGTTGCGCCGCGCCCAGGAGTATCTGCCGCGCGTGACGGACTTGTTGGTGATTCGCTGCTGGACCGGCTTTCGCGCGGCCACGCCGGATAAGCTGCCGCTGATCGGGCCAGTCGCCGGCAGCGACCGGCTGTACCTTGCCACCGGTCACGAAGGCTTGGGCATCACCACATCGCTGGCCACCGGCAAGCTGGTAGCGGACCACATTCTCGGCCGCCCCTCCGCCATTCCCCGCGAAGCTTACTTGCCGGGACGGAAACACGAGGCGCAGCATGGCTGACGCGGTCACCATCACGGTGAATGGTGCGCCGGTCACCGTGCCGGCGGGTGCGACCGTGGCGGCAGCCGTGGCGCTGGCCGGCATCCACACTTTCCGGCGCTCCGTAAGCGGCGAGCCGCGCGCGCCGCTCTGCGGCATGGGCATATGCTTTGAGTGTTGCGTCACCATCGACGGCCGCGAACACGTGCGAAGCTGCCAGACTTCCTGCGCCGAAGGCATGGAGGTCCGCACCGATGCCTGATCACTCTTTGTGGGGCAGGTTGATAACCTGCGGGCCGATTGCCAATCGGCCCAACCGGGCGCCAGCCCGGCCGCAGTCTCGCCGCCGACGGGCTTCCCATGACTGACCGGGCTTTCGACATCCTCGTGATCGGCGCCGGCCCCGCCGGACTGGCGGCCGCCTGCCGCGCAGCGGAATCCGGCGCCAAAACAGCCGTGATGGATGAAAACCCCAGGCCCGGCGGGCAGATCTGGCGCGCCTCCGCGGGCCGCTTGCCGGTGGCTGCCCAACCGTGGGTGGTCACGGTGGGAAAGCAGGGCGTGGAGTGGATTCCCGCGGCGCGCGTCTTTGCCGCGCCCGCACCCGGGCGGCTGGCGATCGAGAATGCGGAAGGCGAATTCTCGCTCACTTACCGCAGCCTGATTCTGGCCACCGGCGCGCGCGAGCGCTTCCTGCCGTTTCCCGGCTGGACGCTGCCCAACGTGATGGGCGCCGGCGGCTTGCAGGCGCTGGTGAAATCCGGCTTGCCGATCGGGGGAAAGAAGATCATCGTCGCCGGCACCGGGCCGCTGCTGCTGGCGGTGGCGCAGTATCTGCGGTCGCGCCGGGCCGATGTGCGATTGATCGCCGAACAGGCTCCCCGGCGGGCGCTGGCGCGGTTCGCCGCCGGCCTGCCCCGGCATCCGGAAAAACTGATGCAGACGGCGCAGTTTGCCTGGTCGCTGTTCGGGGTGAAGTTTTTGACCGGTTGCTGGCCAGTGGCAGCCGCGGGCGAAGGCAAACTGGAAAGCGTTACCCTGCGCCGCGGCGGCCGGACGTGGACGGAATCGTGCGATTACCTGGCCTGCGGCTTCGGTTTGATTCCCACTACCGAGCTGGCGGCGCTCTTGGGTTGCCGCATCGGCACCGCCGGCGTGGAGGTGGATGAGCTGCAGCGCAGCTCGGTGGAAGACGTGTACGCAGCGGGCGAGATCACCGGCATCGGCGGCGTGGATCTGGCCGTTGCGGAAGGTGAGATCGCGGGCTTCGCCGCCGCCGGACAGCCGGATCGCGCGCGGCGCTTGTTTCATGCGAGGGCGGCGCACCGCAGATTCGCCGCTGCGATGACACGGGCGTTCGCCCTTCGCGAGGAATTGAAGACGCTGGCGCATCCGGAGACGCTGATTTGCCGCTGCGAGGATGTGCCGCTCGGGCGCATCCACGCCTGTTCGGGATGGCGCGATGCCAAGCTGCACACGCGGTGCGGCATGGGCCCGTGCCAGGGCCGCGTCTGCGGCGGCGCGCTCGAGTTCCTGCTCGGCTGGAAGGCGGAATCGGTGCGGCCGCCGCTGCTGCCTGTCAAGGTCGCCAGCCTGATCGGGACGGAGCCAGGTGAAGAAGCGTCTTGAAGTTACCCCTCCCACCGCCTCACTTCTGGAACTCGATTCCGCGCACCACGCCGTCGGTGCTGCTCTTTCGCATGGCGTACTCCACGGTGACGGCGGCCGGTGTTTGCGCGCCGCAGGTGAACTCCGCGGGACCGCGCAGGATGCGCACCTGGCTGGGGTCGGGAATCGTCAGTCGCAGGGGGCCGCTCGTCAACCGCACCGTGATTCGAATGCCGTTTGCGGTGCAGTCCACCTGCTGCAATGTTCCGCTGACGCGGTGAATGTCGTCGCCGGGTTCGATAAACGGGTTCCAGTCCGCAGCGTCGTTGGGCACGCGGGTGGTCACCATCTCCGGCCGCCCGTTCGAGTCGGTGCGAAGCTGTACCTCGAGGTGGGTTTGCGCCGTGTACTGGATCCGCGCGGCGCGTTCGCGTTCCTCTTCCGTGGTGGCAAGCGCCAGCGCTTTGGCCGCCGCCAGGCTGGCCTCGTCGCTCCGGCCAAGGCCGAGCTCCGCATCGGCCGTCACGCACCAATACGCCTGCGCCCGGTTCGGCGCGATGTTTTTCATTCCGCGCAATTGCGCGAGTGATGCCGCGTCGTGGCCCTCGTTCTCTTCGAGCAGCGCCAGCCGCCAGCGCGCGTCGTCGAGGTCCGGCCGCAATTGAAGGGTGCGCTCCAGCGCCGCGCGCAATTCGGTGCCCGTCACGCCGGCTCCGTCGAGCAGCGCCACGTAGCGGTAGCAGATATCGCCATCGGCGAGGCCGAGCTCGAGCGCGCGCTTCCACCAGCGGCGCGCAGCCTCCGTGTCGCCGCGCGCCATCGCGACCACGCCTAATCCTGCATAAGCCTCCGGCCGTTGCGGGGCGTCACGCGCGAGTTGGTCATAGAGCGCCTGGGCGCGGTCGAGCTGCTGTGAAGTGACCAGCACATCCGCGAGCACCAGTTGCATGGCGAAAGCGGACACAGGCCGGGCTTCAACGTCAGCCGGCGCGGCCGGCGCAGCCGCGGCCGGAAGCGGGTTGCGGGGACGTTCCCTGATCCAGGAGCGCACGTCACTCGCGATCGCGTCCAGCGGTTTGCCGTAAATCGTCTCGAGCGTCCGACCGTCGGCCGCGCCCGCACCAACCTGCGCCAGCAGGCTGGCGAATCGCGGCGCGTAGGCAGGCTCGCGGACCAGCATCTCGGTTAGCGCCCAGCTTTGCGCGTAAAACATTTCCGTGCTCTCGCGGTGGTCGAGCAGGGGCGAATCCGCCGCCAGTGAGACGATCTCGGATAGCGGCAGCCACGGGCGCCGCCGCAACAACTGCAGGCGCGCCGCCACATCGCCCCGGTCGTCGCCGGACGGCCCGGCGGCCGCGGCGGAAAACACTTCGGCGAATCCTTCGTTCAACCAGACCGGAGGAGTGAGGCCGATGCGGTGAATCAATGCATGCGCGTATTCGTGAGCCAAGGCGCCGTCGTGCGCCGCGTCCAGTGCGGGCACAACGATGTAGTCGCGGCTTTGCGAACCGGCGTAGTACCCATCCGACACCGGTTTAGGCCGATACGCTTCATATTCGTCCTCGGAGCGGAAGCCGATCACCCGCACCCGATGGGCCGCCGCCGGACTCCAGCCCACCTGCCGTTCCGCCAGCACGCGGAGCCACTCCAGCTTCCCCAAGGCGTCGCGGGCCTCCGCCTCCGATTGCGAGTAGACCTCGAAGTGGCTGTCCTGAACGACCACCCACGGCGATGGCTGCGCGGCAGGTGCGCACGCGCACAGGCAGGCAATCGCCAAAAAACGGAACCTCACCCTCGCCAGCACCTCGTCTCAATCATATCGCCGCTGTTTCGAGGCAATGCCGCACCGCATGATCCTGTCTGCCGCAAGCAGGGCCAGCCGCATGCGCGCCGTGCTGACAATACCCGTCCCGCTCATGCTTCGCGGCTCCGTTCGGAGCCGCGACCGCCAGGGAGTGCGCATGGGTCTGCGGCCCTCCCAAAGGGATGGAAATCGATTCAGCGGCGGTAGGTGGGACGCACCAACGGCAGAGGACGTACCAGTCCGCGCGGCTTCCTGGTGGGGCAGGATGCCATCCTGCGCTGCGGTTGACAACCGCAGCGCGGTCCGATTGGCAATCGGACCGCAGCTTACCAAGCTGCCCCACAAAGCTGAACGCGCGATTTT
>Ga0187852_1000068_pt1 | contig 105093 bp, 86 predicted proteins | sample June2016WEW_6_40_FD_134511 | JGI IMG/M metagenome (GOLD analysis project Ga0187852, IMG submission 134511) | Peatland microbial communities from SPRUCE experiment site at the Marcell Experimental Forest, Minnesota, USA - June2016WEW_6_40 | ecosystem: Environmental > Terrestrial > Soil >... | reverse complement strand
CTCAAACGACGAAATGAAAAGCCTCAACATCCAACGCGCCGATTTCCACGGCGAATGGAACTATACGATCGCTCCTTCAGCCCAATTACGTGAAGCGTTTGTTTCCTGACGGGCGCTTAGTGAATCACCTGCCGGACCAAGCGCGAAATGTCGTTATAGGCGGCAAAAATCGTCAAGGCAGCGACGAAGGTAATGCCGAGCCGGAAACCAAACTGCTGCGTCTTCCCGCCAAGCGCCCTGCCCCGCAACGCCTCGAAGGCATAGTATAAGAGATGGCCGCCATCGAGCAGAGGAATCGGCAAGAGGTTGAGGAGACCAATCGACACCGAGAGAATCGCCGCCAGATTCAGAAGCGCGGCAAAGCCAAGCTTCGCCATTTCCCCTGAAACTTCCGCGATCCGGATCGGACCCGAAATTTGGTCCGCCGATTCCCGGCCCATCACGACGCCGCGCAGGTAATTCCCGGTCGAGGTCACGATAAACCACGTCTCCGAGGCGCCCATTTCGACAGAATCGGCAAGCCCGTAGGTCTCTTTGTGCCAGCTCGTCTTGGTATTGGCGGCCTCGACCCCGAGAATCCCCACGCGGGTCTCGCCAAACCGGGTTTTCAGGATTTCGCGCCGGGGCGTCGCGGTGAGAGTCACCACGCCGGCCTCGCGCTGCACGGCGAAGGTCATGGGGCCTTCGCTCGATTGCACCGCGCGCTGCATCTGCTCGAAGCTTTTCACCGGCTGCCCATCAATCGCAACGACCAGATCCAAGGGCTTGAAGCCGGCCGCTTCCGCCGCGCTGCCCGGCCGGACCACGCCGACTTGGGGGCTCAAGACCTCCCGGCCGTTGATGAAAAACAGACCGGAAAACACAACCATAGCGAGAATAAAATTGGCGACCGGGCCGGCCACGACAACCGCCGCGCGCTTCCAGACCGGCTGGCCGAAGAAAGTGACGGCCTTTTCGTTTTCCGGCATGGCGTCGATCACATCTTCATCGGCCATGGACGCGCCATTGGCATCGCCATGAAACTTCACATAGCCGCCAAGCGGCAGGGCCGCGAGGCGCCAGCGCGTGCCCTTGCTGTCGATGTAATGCAAAAGCTCGGGCCCAAAACCCAGCGAGAAGGCGTCGACCTTGATCCCGCACCAACGGCCAACCAGAAAATGGCCGAGTTCGTGGATGAACACGACAAGGGTGAGAACGAAGAGAAAGGGGAGGATATAAGTGAATATCGACTCAAAATGCGCCAATACCGTCAATAGAGCCTCCTAAAACGCATGACGCGTTTTGTAATGGAACCACGGCGGCCGGCCGGGACGTCACCATCCGCCAGCCCGCAGGGCCCCGGTCAGGACCAGTCGGTTACTAATTCGTTAAAAGTGAGGCCCCGTCGAGGCTCCCGAAGGTGGACCGGGTTCTTTCTCTTACAAGATGGTTAAGAGCCAAGGCATCTTCAATGGAGTCCGGCTCCCGCGCGGAGCCATCCGCCAGCGCCGCCTCGCAGGCGTCCTCGACGATCCGCGCGATGTCGTGGAAGGAAATTAATTTCCGCAGGAAAGCTTCGACGGCGATTTCATTGGCGGCATTCATCACGGTCGGCAATCCCCGGCCGGTATTCAACGCGTCCAACGCGACCCGCAAAGCCGGAAACCGCTCGAAATCGGGCCGCTCGAAGGTCAATTGGCCCACGCTCGCGAGGTCGAGGCGGCGCGCGGCCGTCTTCATCCGCTCGGGATAGCCGAGACAATGGGCGATCGGCACTTTCATATCCGGCGCCGCCAAACCCGCCGTCACCGAACCGTCGGTGAAAGAAACGAGGCCATGCACGATCGACTGGGCATGAACGAGGACATCGAGCCGCGCCGGCTCGATGCCGAAGAGGTAATGGGCCTCGATTACTTCCAGGCCCTTGTTCATCAAACCCGCCGAATCGACCGTCACCTTGGGGCCCATCGCCCAATTGGGATGGGCCAAAGCCTGCTCGGGCGTCGCAGCGGCGATCGCTTCGCGCGTCCAGGTCCGGAACGGTCCGCCCGACGCCGTCAAGGTCATCATCTCGATCGTCGCGGAATCGGAATCGCCCAAGGCCTGAAAGATCGCATTATGCTCGCTATCGACCGGCAGAAGCCGCGTGCCCGAGCGGATCGCCTGGCGCATGAAGGCCGGTCCCGCGCAAACCAAACATTCCTTATTGGCGAGGGCGATGGTCCGGCCCGCCTCCAGCGCCGCGAATGTCGGCCTGACGCCCGCCGTCCCCGCGATCGCGCCCATGACGAGATCGCTGGGGCGAAGCGCCGCCTCGATCACAGCCTCCGGCCCCGCCGCCGCCTCGATGCCCGTGCCGGCCAAAGCCTCTTTCAAGGCGGCATAGCCCTTGGGATCGTCCAGCGCGGCAAACGAGGCGCCGAGCCGCTTCGCCATGGCGGCCAAGGCCAAGGCGTCGCGCCCGCCAGCCACCGCCGCGACGGTGAACGCCCCAGGGGCGCCGCACAAAATATCGGCGGTCGAACGGCCGATCGACCCCGTCGCCCCCAGCACGACAATGGTCCGCGGCGGCTTGGTTTCGGTCCGCGGCGCGGAAAAACTTACGATCTGATCCATGCTTTATCCATAAGCAGGTTTACGCCCAGTAGAAAAGCCCGCCTGCGACGGAAGGTCCATTGCGGATCACGCCCACGGCGAAAGCAAAAATCGCCGCGGCGATAAACCCGTCGAGCCGGTCCATGAAACCGCCATGGCCGGGAATCAAATTGCTGGAATCCTTGACGCCGAAATGGCGTTTGACCCCCGATTCGAAAGCATCCCCCGCCTGGGACAAAGCCGCCGCCGCGAAGCTCAAGGCAAGGATGGGGAGAACGCGATGGGGTTCCGGCAGATCGCGCACGGCGACGAGCGTCCCGGTCACGCCGCCGAAGACGACGCCCGCGATCGTGCCCGACCAAGTCTTGGACGGCGAAAGGCGGGGCCAAAGCTTAGGGCCTCCGATCAAGCGCCCGCCGAAATAGGCAAAGCAATCCGTCGCCCAGACCGTGGCGAAGAGCCAGATGATGGATCGCGCGCCAAAGGGGAAAGACCCCCGCAAGGCCACCACCGCGATCACCAAGAGACCCGCGTAAAGCAGGCCGGCCCCGGCCCAAACGCGCGTCCCCCGGCCCGCGAGAGCGGCCATGAATCCCGCCCCCGCGATCAGAACGAACAAAGCCCAATTCAACTCGAACCGTTGCATCAGGATCGCGGCGAGGAAAAGCACCAAGCCGCCGGCCGCCAATCGCAAGTTTCGCGACGCGCCGCCAATCAGACGCTGCCATTCCCAATGAATGGCAAAACCAGCCATCAGCCAGACGAAGATGAAGAGGCTTCCGCCCTCGCGCGCCGTGGTGATGGCGATCGCGGCCAGGACAATGGCCGAAACGATCCGTTTGCTCAAATCGCCCCAGCGGCGGGGCCCCGAAGGCGGATTCGGCTTTTCGCCGGATATTTCCATCGAGGGGCGGCCTATCGCCGGGTCCAGCCGCAGGGGCGAGCGAACACCGCCTTGCGGAGCGGCAAAACCTCTAAACCCCATTGGCTCGCAATCATGATCCCGTCCTGGCCGCGGCCGGCGTGGAAACGCCGCCGAACCGGCGCTCCCGCGCGGCAAATTCGGCCAAAGCAGAAGCAAAAGCCGCCCGGTCGAAGTCTGGCCACAAAATCGGCAAAAACACAAATTCGCTATAGGCCGCTTGCCATAACAGAAAATTCGAAAGGCGCTGCTCTCCAGACGTCCGGATGATGAGATCGGGGTCGGGAATATCGGCCGTATCGAGGTGGCGGGACAACAGGGTTTCGGTGATCTCACTCTCCGTGATCTCACCTCGCGCGAACTTGCGGGCGATTTCGCGGACCGCGCCCGCGATTTCTTGGCGCCCGCCATAATTGAAGGCCACAACGAGATTCAGCCCCTCGTTGCTCGCCGTCACGGTCTCGGCCTCTTCGAGCAACGCCCTGATATCGGGCTGCAAATTGGCGCGGTGGCCGATCACCTTGACCCGCACGCCGGACTTGTGAAGATCGATCAAATCCTTCCGGATGAAGCGCTTCAACAGCCCCATGAGGTCGCGGACCTCTTCCAGCGGACGGCTCCAGTTCTCGGCCGAAAAACTGTAAACGGTGAGATAGGCGAGATTGAGTTCGATGGCGGCGCGAACGGTCCCGCGCAGAGCCTCGAGTCCGCGCCGGTGCCCTTCGATGCGGGGCAAACCGCGCGCCGAAGCCCAACGCCCATTGCCGTCCATGATAATGCCGACGTGCGACGGACTTCCCGCCGGAGCCGGGATCGCCGGGGCTTGACGCGGCAAGGCCTGGCCGGACGGCGCCGCCGCCGCCAACGGAGCTGCCAGACCTGGTGCGGTGGTGTCGGGCGTTCTCATGCCATAATCTATCGTTTCCGCGCTACGCCCAACTGTCATCTCATTCTCTATAACACTGGGCATGGAACTTCCCGGGTATGGCAGGCGCGATCAGCGGACTACGACAACGCAATAACGCTTATCTCAGGGATAGGACCAACCAGTGAACAAGAAACTGGCCTCATTGCAAGAAATTGCAGCTTTTTTCGTGCCACGAACCACATGGACTTGGTGGTAAGACTCTAAATCTGCATGATTTCCTTTTCCTTGACGGCCAAGGTCTGATCGATTTCGCCAATGACGTGATCGGTCGCCTTCTGCACCTCGGTCTCGTGGCGCTTTTCGTCGTCCTCGCTGATGATTTTGTCCTTGAGGAGCTTCTTTAACGTATCGAGACCATCGCGGCGGACGTGGCGCACGGCAACCTTCGATTCTTCGGTGTAGCGATGCGCGATTTTGACCATTTCCTTGCGCCGTTGCTCGTTCAGCTCCGGGATCCGGATCCGCAAGATCTGGCCCTCGACTGTCGGCGACAGCCCGAGGCTTGATTCGCGAATCGCCTTTTCGACCGCGCTGACCATGCTTTTGTCCCAGACCTGCACCGAGAGCATGCGCGCCTCGGGCACACTGATCGTCGCGACCTGGATGATCGGCATGGATTGCCCATAAGCCACGATATTGATGGGCTCCAACAAACTCGCCGAGGCCCGGCCGGTCCGCAAGCCGCCAAGCTCGTGTTTTAGGGTAGCGACAGCCCCCTGCATACGGCGCTTGAGGTCGGCAAGATCGAATGTATCGCTCATGGGAAAACCTTATCCAGATAACCCAGCGCGTCACGTGCCAGGCAGCGGAGCCCCGGCAGGAGGTCCGCACGAAAGTTGTAGCAATGCCGCGCAGGCGGCGTCAAAGACAGGCACCGGTTCGCCAATCAGGGCGAAACCAGCGTCATCGTCGATTTTCCCTCGAGCGCATCGCAAATCGCGCCCGGAGGTTTGATCGAAAACACGATTATCGGAATCTTGTTCTCGCGGGCAAGCGCGAAAGCGGCCGTATCCATCACCGCGAGGTTGCGAGCGATCGCTTCGTCATGCGTCAGCGTCTCGTAGCGCGTCGCCGTGGGGTCGAGCTTGGGATCGGCGGAATAGACGCCATCCACTTGCGTCGCCTTCAAAATCGCATCGCAGGAGAGTTCGCAGCCGCGCAGCGCCGCCCCGGTATCGGTAGTGAAAAACGGATTGCCCGTCCCGCCCGCCAAGATCACGACCCGGCGCTTGCCCAAGTGGTGCAGCGCCGCCTGGCGCGAAAACGGCTCGCACAACGAGGGCATCGGCACCGCCGACAGGACGCGGGCGGATTGGCCCGTTTTCTCGATCGCATATTCGAGGGCGAGCGCGTTCATCACCGTGGCGAGCATGCCGATCGAATCGGCGCGCGCGCGCTCGATGCCTTTATCGGCGCCCTGGATGCCCCGGAAAAAATTGCCGCCGCCGACCACGACGGCGACCTCGACACCGAGCGAAGCGGCGCGTGCCAAATCCCGGGCGATCTGATCGACCACTTCGGGATCGAGACCATGACTCTGGTCTCCTTGCAGCGCTTCCCCGGATAGTTTCACGACGACACGGCGCCATCGCGGTTTCGATCCGTCTTCCGTCATGCCGTCTTGACCTCGCAAGCGGACGGCCGCAGGCCTGGGCCATCTCGCCGGATCATCGCTTAGGCTGTTTGCCGCGCGCGTTCAAGCGAGCTATTCGAGTCGTGAACACCATCCTGCAAGCCATCCCGCGATTGGCCGGTTTGTTGCTTTTTCCAGCTCGAGGCAGCCAACTCAACCGGCTCGAGACAGCCAACTCAACAAGGAGACCGGAATGCGGGGGCTCGTCGGGATCTTGGCCCTGCTTTCCATTGCTTACGTCTTTTGTGAAAACCGCCGGGGGATCAATTGGCGCGTCGTCATTGGCGGCGTGCTGTTGCAAGCCGGGCTTGCGATCCTGCTCCTCAAAGTCCCCGCCGCGATCCAAGCGCTGGCCCTCCTGAACAAAGGTGTCGTGTCGCTCCAGACCGCGGCCGACGCCGGCTCGGCAATGGTGTTCGGCTTTCTCGGCGGCGGTCCCCTGCCCTATGCGGAAACGACGCCCGGCGGCAGTTTTACCTTGGCCTTCCGGGTTTTCCCTCTGTTTCTCGTGGTCAGCGCCTTAGCCTCGCTGCTGCTCTACTGGGGCGTGCTTCAGAAGATCGTCGGCGGCCTCGCGTTTCTCTTGCGCTGGACGCTTGGAATCGGAGGCGCGCTCGGCCTTGGTGCCGCGATCCATATTTTCGTTGGCATGATCGAGGCGCCGCTCCTGATCCGGCCGTATCTCAAGACTATGAGCCGAGGGGAACTCTTCGCGCTGATGAGTTGCGGCATGGCGGGAATCGCGGGCACTGTAATGGTGATTTACGCGACGATTCTCTCGGCCGTGCTAGCCGATTCGTTTGGCAGCGTGCTCGCCGCCGCCGTGCTCTCGACCCCCGCCGCGCTGGCCGTGGCCGCCATCATGGTGCCCTTCGCCGTGGATCGCGGCGAGAGCGCCACACTCGACGAGGGCGAGCGTCCCGGCAGTTTCATGGAAGCGATCGTCCAAGGCACGAACGACGGTATCGGCATGCTCGCCGCCGTCATCGCAATGCTGATCGTGCTCGTCAGCCTCGTCACCCTGATCAATATGGCGCTGGGCCTCGTCACGCTCGAGGGCGCGCCAGTTACCCTGCAACGCCTCTTCGCCTTCGGCTTCCGGCCGCTCGTTTGGATCATCGGGATCCCATGGACCGAGGCCGGCACCGCCGCGAATCTGATGGGAACCAAAACGGTCCTCAACGAATTCGCCGCCTTTCTCGATCTCGCCCACCTCGCGCCCGACGCCCTCAGCCCGCGCTCGCGCCTGATCATGACGTTCGCGCTCTGCGGCTTCGCCAATTTCGGCAGTCTCGGCATCATGCTCGGCGGCATGAGCGCCATGGCGCCGGGCCGGCGGCACGAGATCGTCTCGCTTGGCCCGCGCGCCATGATATCAGGCACGCTCGCGACCCTCATGAGCGGCGCCATCGTGAGCGTTTTGACGCCGTGATTCAGCGCAAAAAAATCCCCCAGGCGGGCACGCCTGAGGGATCGTTTCTCATTCTTTCGTCCGGCCGGCAGGACTGCCTTAGGCTTGACCTGCCGCCGCCGCGACTTCCGCGGCAAAGTCGGTTTCGTGCTTTTCGATACCCTCGCCGAGCGCATAGCGCACGAAGGCCTTGAGCACGACGGGCGCGCCCGCGGCCCCTTCGGAATCCTTCACGACCTGACCGATCGTCTTGCCCGAATGTTCGGCATGGATCGACGGTTGATCCACCAGGCAGACCTCCTTGTAGAAGCTCTTCAGGCCGGATTCGACGATCTTCTCGACGACATGAGCAGGCTTGCCCGCGCCATTCTTCTCCGCGAGAACCGCCTTTTCGCGAGCAACGACCTCGGGATCGAGCGCGCTCGAATCCAGAGCTTGCGGATTGGTCGCCGCGACATGCTGCGCGATCTGGCGGCCGAGCGCCGTCAAAACATCGGCGTTGCCCTTGGATTCCAGCGCGACGATGACGCCGATTTTGCCGAGACCCGGCGCAACCGCGTTATGAACGTAGCTGCCGATGGCGCCGTCATCGACGGCGATATAGGCCGCGCGGCGCAGCGTCATGTTTTCACCGATGGTCGCAATCGCGGTCGTGATCGCGAGGTCGACAGTGCCGCCGGTGGGATATTCGGCCGCCTTCAGAGCCTCGACGTCGGTCAGCTGCGTCTTCACCGCGACTTCGCCGATATTGCGCACCAGAGCCTGGAAGTCCTCGTTGCGGGCGACGAAATCGGTCTCGGAATTCACCTCGACGACAACGGCGCTGGCCGCCTGGATTTCGACGGCCACGAGGCCTTCGGCGGCGATCCGGCCACTCTTCTTCGCGGCCTTCGACAGGCCCTTCTTGCGCAGCCAATCGACCGCGGCTTCAATGTCGCCCGCGACTTCGGTGAGCGCGTTTTTGCAATCCATCATTCCGGCGCCGGTCTTCTCGCGAAGATCCTTCACCAATGCGGCTGTGATCGTTGCCATCGCACATGGTCCTTTTTAAAACGGAGAAAGCGGACGGCTTGCGCTGTCCGCCATGAGAATAAAGTCGGTGGACGGCTGCGCCGCCCGCCATGATGATTCAAATCGCTCGGGATTTCGCCCAAGCGATGCGCGCTTTACGCGGCGATCAGACTACGTGCCTGATTGATCCAACCGTCGCGGGCGATCCGGCCGCCAAGCTTCAGATCGGCATCGACCTTGGCTTCGTCTTCTGGCGTCATCGCGGCGATCTGCCAGTAGTGGAAGATCCCGCCGTCGTTGAGCTTCTTGATGATGTTCGGACCGACGCCATGCAACTTGGCGAAATCGTCCGGGGCGCCGCGCGGGGCGGACAGCAGTTCGAACGTTTCGGCAGGCGCTTCGAAGCTCTCGGTGATTTCCGGTCTCGCCTCTGCTTCCGCAACCGGAAGAACCTCGGCCGGAAGAACCTCGGCCACCGGGGCCTCGGCAGCGCCGAAATCGACGCCGGACGAACCTTGGCTGCGCGAAATCCCGTCGAGCGCCGCCCGCGCGATCAAATCGCAGTAGAACACGATGGCGCGGCCCGCGTCGTCGTTGCCGGGGATTGGAAAGGTGATCCCGTCGGGATCGCAATTGGTATCCAAGATCGCCGCGACAGGAATGTGAAGCCGGTTGGCTTCCTTGATCGCGAGCTGCTCTTTATTGGTGTCGATCACGAAGATCAGATCGGGCACGCCGCCCATGTCCTTGATCCCGCCGAGCGCCTTTTCGAGCTTCTCGCGCTCGCGCCCCATCATCAGGCGCTCTTTCTTGGTCAGGCCGGAGGCGCCCGCGCTAAGCTGCTCGTCGATCTTGCGCAGACGCTGGATCGAGGCGGAAATGGTCTTCCAGTTGGTCAGCATGCCGCCGAGCCACCGGGAATTGATGTAATATTGCGCGGAACGGCGAGCCGCATCGGCAATCGCGTCCTGGGCTTGGCGCTTGGTGCCGACGAAGAGCACGCGGCCGCCACGGGCCACGGTGTCGGACACGGCCTTCAGGGCCTGATGCAACAGCGGAACCGTCTGGGCGAGATCGATGATGTGGATATTGTTGCGGGCGCCAAAGATAAAGGGCGCCATCTTCGGGTTCCAGCGATGGGATTGATGGCCGAAGTGGGCGCCGGACTCAAGGAGCCCACGCATGGTGAAATCGGGTAGTGCCATAGTTACAACGTCTCCGGTTAAGCCGCCGCGGACCAGTTCGGACCCCGCATAATGCGGGAGCCACCGGGTGCACACCTTGAAGCAGGCATGCGCGATCCGCGTGTGGAATGGGGGCTCCTTACAGCGGGACGAAGGAATATACAAGGGGGCTATGGGCTGCGCGGCAGGAGCCGGGAGAATAAACGCAGAGGCCGGAGAGAATCTCGCCTCAAATATGTTCCACCGCGACAATGCCCGGAATCGCCTTTAGTGCGCCCGCGATCTGCGGCGAGACCTGAAAGCGGCCGGGGAGCTTGATTTCGGTCTCCCGCCCGCCGCTCATGGCGCAGATGAACACGTCGCCCTCGCCCTTGGCCGAGAGCTGGGTGGCGATCGAGCCGAGCGGCTGCTCGCCACGGATAAAGATGCGCAGCCCCTTTTGAACGCGCTGCGCCGCTTGATCGAGCGGCTCGACCGAGACGATCCGAGCGCGGACATCCTCACCGTCCAATTGCGCCTGGATGCCGACCAGCACCGAGGCCCCCTTGGTGAGGAGGTCGCGGAACTGGTTGAGACCCTCCTCGAACAAGATCGCCTCGTATTGCCCGGATTGGTCGGAGAGCTGGACAATCCCCATTTTCGAGCCGGATTTGGTGCGCCGTTCCGCCCGGTCGAGGATGGTGGCGGCCAGACGTCCGGCCGAGGCGCCGCCCTTGACGGAGCGGACAAAATCCGTCCAGCGCAAGACCCGCATGCGGCCGAGCACGCTGGCATAGGCATCCAAGGGATGGCCGGACAGAAAGAAGCCCACGGCATCGAATTCGCGCCGCAGCCGCTCCATCAACGGCCAATCCGGCACGTGGGCGAGCGCAAGCGTCTCCGCCGTATCTGAGGCAAACAGCGCGCTCTGACCCTCCAGCCGCTCCTGGGTGCGGCGTTGCGCCAGCGCCATCAAGGTTTCGATGCCGGCAAAAACCTTGGCGCGCTCGGGATCCAAGTCATCGAAGGCGCCGGCCGCGACGAGGCTTTCGAGCACGCGTTTGTTGACGTCGCGCGGGTTGAGCCGGCTGGCGAAATCGGCGAGATCGCGGAAGGGACGGTTGCCTCGCGCCGCCACGATCCCATGCGCCTGGCCATCGCCGACGCCCTTGACGGCCGACAAGGCATAACGAATCGACAAAGTCCCTCCATCCGCGGGATGGACGTCGAAATCCACGCCGCCGCGGGTGATCGAGGGCGGCTCGACCTTGATGCCGAGACGCCGCGCCTCGTTGGAAAATTCGGACAATTTATCTGTGTTGGATTTGTCGAGCGTCATCGACGCCGCGATGAATTCGACGGGGTAATTGGCCTTGAACCAGGCGGTTTGATAGGCAATCAACGCATAGGCGGCGGCATGGCTCTTGTTGAAGCCGTAATCGGCGAATTTCGCCAGGAGATCGAAAATATCCTTGGCCTGTTTGGCGTCGACCCCGCCCTTTTCCGCGCCCGAGGTGAAACGGTCGCGCTGAGCATCCATCTCCGCCTTGATCTTCTTGCCCATCGCGCGGCGCAGCATGTCGGCTTCGCCGAGCGAATAGCCGCTGAGGATCTGCGCGATCTGCATCACCTGCTCTTGATAGATGATGACGCCAAACGTTTCCTTCAAAACCACTTCGATCTTGGGATGGAGGTAATCGGGCTCTTCCTCGCCGAGCTTGCAAGCGCAATAGGTGGGGATATTCGCCATCGGGCCTGGCCGATAGAGCGCGACGAGCGCGATAATGTCCTCGAACCGGTCGGCCCGCATTTCGACGAGCGCCTTGCGCATGCCGGCACTTTCCAATTGGAACACCCCGACCGTCTCACCCTTTCCCAGCATCTGAAAGGTTTTGGTGTCATCGAGCGGAATGGCCTGGAGATCGACGCTGATGCCCCGCTGCGCCACGAGTTTGACCGCCTTTGCGAGGACCGTGAGCGTCTTCAAGCCGAGGAAATCGAATTTCACCAGGCCCGCGGGTTCCACCCATTTCATATTGAACTGGGTGGCTGGCATGTCGGATTTGGGATCGCGGTAGAGCGGCACCAATTCGTCGAGCGGACGGTCGCCGATGACGATGCCCGCCGCGTGGGTCGAGGCGTTGGAATAAAGCCCTTCGAGCGTCTGCGCGATGGCGAGCATGCGGGCCACGCGCGGGTCCGATTCCGCCGCCTCCCGCAGCCGCGCCTCGGTATCGATGGCTTGCTTCAACGTGACGGGCGCGGCCGGGTTTTGCGGCACCAGCTTGGCGAGCTTGTCGACCTGGCCGAGCGACATTTCGAGCACGCGGCCGACGTTGCGCATGACGCCGCGCGCCAAGAACGAACCGAAGGTGATGATCTGCGCCACCTTGTCCGCGCCATAGCGGTCGCGGACGTAACGGATCACCTCGTCGCGCCGGTCCTGGCAGAAATCGATATCGAAATCCGGCATGGAAACGCGTTCGGGATTGAGAAACCGCTCGAACAGGAGCCCGAAGCGCAAGGGATCGAGATCGGTAATCAGCAGGGAATAAGCCACCAGCGACCCGGCGCCCGATCCGCGTCCCGGCCCCACCGGAATCCCCTGATCCTTGGCCCATTTGATGAAATCCGAGACGATCAGGAAATAGCCCGGAAATTTCATCCTCTTGATGACATCGAGCTCGAAAGCCAGGCGGTCCCAATAGGCCTGCTCGGGCACGCCGGGCGCCAGGCCGCGCGCGGCAATCCGCGCGGCAAGGCCTTTTTCCGCCTGTTCGACGAGAACCGAGGCCTCGTCCGCCGCGCCGGCGGTGAAGGCGGGCAGGATGGGTTTGCGCGTGCGCGGCCGGTAGGCGCAGCGGCGCGCGATCTCGACGCTCGAACCGGTGGCCTCCGGCAGATCGGCGAAAAGCGCCAGCATTTCCGCCCGCGTCTTGAACCGGTGCTCCGGCGAGAGCTGACGGCGCCCGGTTTGACCGACCACCGTGCCTTCGGCGATGCAAATCAACGCGTCATGCGCCTCGTAATCCGACAAAGCCGCGAAATAGGGCTCGTTGGTGGCCACCAACGGCAGGCCATGATCGTAGGCCAGATCGATCAGCGCGCCTTCCACCTCGCGTTCGCTGGCGATGCCATGGCGCTGCAACTCGATATACAGCCGTTTGTCGAAGACCGGCATGAGACGCTCGAGCCGGGCGCAAGCGACCTCCCGCCGGCCGAGGCCGAGACTGACGTCGAGCGGGCCGTTGGGGCCACCGGTCAAGGCAATCAGACCGGCGCTGCGCCCGGCCAAACGCTCGAAACTAATATGCGGCGGCTCGCCCGGCGTGGGATCGAGCCAGGCGCGGGACGCGAGATGCATCAGATTGAGATAGCCCTGCTCGTCCTGCGCCAGCAAAACCAGCGGCGCGCGGCCGGCCTCGTCCTCGCCGAGCCGGGCCGAGAGCTGCGCGCCATCGCCGAAAGCAATCGCGAGCTGAATGCCGATGACCGGCTGAACGCCCGATTTAGCAAGCTTTTCCGAAAATTCCAGCGCGCCGAACAGATTGTTGGTGTCGGTGATGGCCAAGGCCGGCATGCCGTCGGCGCCCGCGAAGGCCGCGAGTTTCTCGATCGACATCGCGCCTTCGCGCAGGGAATAAGAGGAATGGACATGGAGATGCACGAAGCCCGCGCGGGCGGGTGCTGGCGGCGGCATTTGCCCAGCCATCGCGCTCGCCGTCCAAGCCTTGTTATTCTCTCGCGACATCGCCCGCCCCTGCCCCACCGGCCCAAGTTTTAAGCCGGTCCGCGCCGCCGCGATACGTCCGGGACGGGCTCATCAACAGGAAGCGCTACGCTGTTCTAGCGTTTGTTCTGTCCGCAAAAGCAATCGTTAAAATGTGCGTTCAAGGGTAAAAAAGGCGCCGGTTTTCACCGGCGCCTTTCAGCAACCTCAGCGCCGACGTCCGCGTCCGCCCCAGCCCCAGCCCCAGCCGGGTCCATAAAAGCCGGGGCCGTAGTAGGGATAACCGTAGCCATAGCCGTAATAGGGATAGCCGTAGCCATAGCCGTAATAGGGGCGCGGGCCATACCACCAGCGCCCGCCCCGCCAGTAACGGACGTTTTCGACGGCCGCGCCGCCGGCGGGTTTCGCCTGATCGTGCTGAAGAGCCGCACCCGGCATGGCCGCGGCGGGACTCGCCGAACCCAAGCCCGCGGTTGCCACTCCGGCCAGGGCCAGCGCGGCCAAGGCGGCAGTTTTGAAGCCTCGTTTCATGTTCTCCTCCGAGATTGAAAGGCTAACAGTTCATTAAAGCGCAGTCTTGGTGAACCCAAGATGAAGGCGGGTTCACCTCTTCGTGATGCGGCACCATCGCGAGGCGGCCGAGACCACATGCCCGTCCGCTATTGCACCAACAAAGTCACCGCGATGATCGTCAGATTATAGGCCGCATGCAGCGCAATGGTAGGCTTAATACTGCCCGCCTGTTCGCGGATCAGGCCGAGCGCGAAGGCGAGCGGCAGCACCAGGATCATGTGGCGGCGGTCCCAATGAAAGGCGGCGAAGAGAGCCGAGACCACCAAAAGCACGGGAATAAACCCAAACCGCAAGCGCAGGGCGGTGAACAGCCAGCCCCGGAAGAAAAGCTCCTCCGCCAGCGGCGCAAGGACCACGAGGTTGAGCATGATCAGCCCGACGAGCGTCTTGTCGGTCGGCCCGTCGAGGGAGGCATATCGCTGGCCGGGATGGGCAAGAACATAGCTCGTCAGCATGGCGAAGATCAGCGCCGCCACGGCGACCGGCGCCTGCCGCCGCCACCGGCCACTCGCGGGCCTCAGCGCCACGAGATTGCGCCACGCTCCGCGGCCCTTCCACCGGGCGTTCACGAGGATCGCGCCCGCGAGCGAGAGATAACCCACCGAGACGGCCAGAGCACCGAGTTCCGTCTTGCGGGGAATGTTGAATTGAAGCGAGAGATAGAAGCTGCGCATCCCCCTCTCGCCCAGGAGAGCAAGCTGCCCCGACAGCACCACGGCCGCGGCAAGTCCGGCAAAAAGCGCGGCCAGCCCCAGGATGGCGGCAAGGCTCAAAGCGAGAGCGGGCAATTCCGGCCCCCCGGGGAATCCGAGCCTTACGCGGTTCAGTCCGAGGTTTGTCTGTTGATCCATGGCGGCCTTTTCCCGAGACATCTTTCTTATTGGCGCACGCTCCCCTATATTGGTCATGCTGTCCTTGTGGCGGCTATGGCGATAAACGGCGTCGAAATGAAGCTTTTCGGACCCGGGGGCGGTACCCGGCGCCTCCACCAAAGCGTGCGTCTTAGGTAGGTGTACCTAATATGCATGTTTTGGCGGGGGCGAAATAGGTTCGACGGGAAGTGTAAAGGACTGTCTTTCGCTCGGCATTGTACCACCGTTACCGGGCTAACTTTATAGTTGCCAATGACAACTATGCTCCGGTGGCCGTTGCCGCGTAATGCGGTAATAGTACCGAAATCAAGTCCTTGGGGGTAGCACTTCAAGGCGGGGTCCGGAGGCACCTGGCAACAGAAGCCTCCACTTTATTTTTCCCAGGCCGCGGGTCGCTGCGGTTTTTTGACTTCACTTTGGATAGACGCCGGATGCCGAACGACCTGATACGCTACGATCTTCTCGTGCAGGAAGCCTTGTGCGGGGTCGTGAAGAAGGTGCTTGGCGATGCGGCTCGCGAGGGTCTTCCAGGCGAACACCATTTTTACATCACCTTCCGCACCCATGCGCCCGGCGTGCGTCTGTCGAACCGGATGCGCGAGCAATATCCCGACGAAATGACCATCATCCTTCAGCATCAATTCGAAAATCTGACCGTCACCGATCATGCCTTCGAGGTCGGCCTGTCGTTCAAGGGCATTCCGGAAATGCTGCTGATCCCCTTTGATGCGCTCACGGGCTTTTTCGATCCGTCGGTTCAATTCGGCCTCAAATTCGAATTGCATCCCGAAGCCATCGAGGAAGGGGCCAACGATAGCGGCGAGCCCCGCGCCAAGACCGCCGCCAAACCCGCCAAACCCAAGGGTTTGTTGGCGAGCCCCTCCCCTCTCAAAACCAGCGCCCCGGTGGTGCCGGCGAAAACCGGGACGGAAACAGCCGCCGGCGAGACCCCAGGCGAAACGAAGGTCGTGTCCATCGACGCCTTCCGGAAGAAGACGTGACGGGCGAAATCGTCAATCTCCGCCGGGCGCGCAAGGCCAAGGCGCGCGCCACCAGCGCCGCCGAGGCAGCCGGTAACCGTGCCCGCTTCGGCCGTGCCTTAAGCGAACGCACGCAGACCGCGGCCGCCGCATTGGCCGCCACCCGCCACCTCGATGGCCATCGCCTGAGTCCGGAAGAAAGCCAGATTTGCCCGCGCGGCGATGACAGCCAAGCCTGAGCGCAGTCCGGCGGCCGTCCGCAAACATTCCCTCATGATCTCGGGCCATCCCACGAGCATTTCGCTCGAGGATGCTTTTTGGACCGCGCTCAAGACTACGTCCAAACACAAAGGCCTCTCCGTCGCGGCTCTCGCCGCTGAAATCGACGCGCGGCGCGGCGCCGCCAATCTCTCCTCGGCGATCCGGGTGTTTTTATTGGAAACCGCGCAGGGCCAAGCGTAACAACGCCGCACTACCTCACAGTCGCGGGAGCGCCCGAGCCGGGCGATGACGGGACCGGGGTTCCGGCATCCGGGTCCGGTTGCGGCTGAAGTTGCAAGGGCTGACGCGCGCGCAGTTCCTCTTCCAAGGCCTTCACACGTTGCTCTTCCAAGGCCTTGGCACGTTGCTCCTCCAGGGCCTTCGCGCGTTGCTCTTCCAAAGCCTTGGCGCGTTGCTCTTCGGCCCGCGCATGTTCCGATTTCAAGCGCTGATTGAAGAAGGCGCGTTCCCGCACATCGAATTCATAAGCCTCGATCCGCGCGGTCTCCCGCGCCAAGGCGCGGCCCGCGAGCGCGTTGACGAAGCCGCCGAGATCGATCGTGCGGCGAGGCGCTCGCAGCGGTCCCGCGAAGGTGATCGCGACGCGCGGCGGCGGTCCCTGCCAATCCTTGGGAAGAGCGTCGTATGTTTCCTCGATCCGCTCCTCGATCGACGCCTGGCGCAAATCGAGCGAAGCGGAAAGCGGCGGCCCGGCGGGGATCGCGGCGTCTCGCGGCTCGTCGAAATGAAGAACGCCCGCCGCGAGCGAGAGCGTGAAGCGCCGGTTGCCGCCCGCGAGCGATCCGCGCCCGGCGGCCTCCAAGGCGCGGGTCAGCGTCACCTCATCCACCGTGAGCCGGTCCGCTTCGACGTCGGCAAAAACCTTGGCAAGCGCCGCCGGATCCGCGCCTGGAATCTGAAGATCGCCAATGCCGGCATTTCCGGTCCCGGCAAGGCTCGCGATCAAGGCAAGCGGCGTGCGCCCGCCCCCCGCGACGTCGAGCGAAGCGTCGAGCGTGCCTTGCGCGCTGGGAAGATTGAGTTTCACGCCGCGCAAAGCCAATTTGCCTTCGAGCGAGGCCATCGCCCCGTCGCGGCGCAGATCGAACCCAGCCTCGAGGGTGCCGCCATCGACGCGCGCGGTCAGGTTTTTCACCGCGATCAATCCTGGCGAGATCTCCAAGCCGAGCGCGGCATCCTGCCCCTGTCGCCCCTCGCCCAAATCCAAGAACCGGGTCTTGAGATCGAGCCGCGCCGGAGGCGGATCGATGAGCCCGGTCCCAAATGGCAGATTGGACCAAATGGAAGCGGTGGCAACAGGTTGGGCGGGGCCCAGCGCCAGGCCAAACACGCTTTCGAGCGACAAGCGGTCGAGCCCGAGGGAACCCGTCAGCGCCGGTTTGGCGCCGGTGCGCCAGGCCAATGCGCCAGAGATCATGCTCCCGCCGGCATGGCCCGCAAGATCGTTCAGCGCCAACCCGCCATCGCTCCAGGCGAGGTGGCTTTCGAGGTTGACGGGGATCCGGCCGAGAAAATCGGGGAAAGCAATGGCCATGGATTGCAACAAGGGCGACACATCCGGGCTCGTCAGCTTCACCGTGCCGGCGCCATTGAGATTGGCGAGATCCAGCGTCACATGACCGTTGCCCTCCAAACTCGTGGCGCCGAATCCGGCATGGACCACGGCATCGAGTGGGCCGCCCAGGGGACCATGCAAAGCCAGCGTCACTTGGCTCGCGCCGAGATTGTCGAGGGGCAGCGCCGGCACGCCGATTTGGCGCAGCAGAGCGCTGCCTTCCCGCGCCGAAAGCACGGCCCGGCCCGTCACGGTCCCCGCTTGGGCCGCATCGGGCGAAAGCGCCGCCTCGAACCGGCTGCCGGCCAGCGTTCCCGAAAATGTTGCCGAAGATAGCGCGAGACCGCCCGCCGGGCCCGGCTTCAATTGCGCGCCGAGGCTGAGCTTGGCCGGGGCGAGCGCGTCCGCGCGGCTGGCGAGCGCCTCGCTCCATCCGCCCGGGGTCAAGCGCTTCAAGAGATCGGCGACGCCCGTTAATTTGTCCGCGTCGAGTTTCGCCTCGAGGCTGCCGCCGCTGGGATCGAAATGCGCGGTGGCCGCAATCGCGGCGCCGCCGAAACCCTCGATCTTGAAGGGATCGAGCGCGAGATCCGGCCCGGACCGGAGCAGTCCGATTTGGATATGGCCCGCATCGGCCGGGGCGCCGCCGAGGCTTGCAACCTTGATCGCGCGGGCGTCGAGATGCAGATCGAGATCGAAATGTTGCAAGGGCCGTGACAAGTCGAGATCCGGCAGCGCGTCGATGTCGAGGGCATCCGCGTGGAGATCGGCTTTGAACAGAGCGGGCCGGCCGCTGCGCGATGGTTGGAACCCGGCCGTCCCCGTCAGGGCGGAGCGGTCGAGCCGCAACGACAGCCCCGTCGCGTCGAACCCGCCCTCGCCGAACGTGATATGGCCCTTCGCGCTTGCCGCCCGGACCGGAATGTCTTGTCTGGCCGGCGCATAATCCGGCGCGATAGTCGCGAGCCAGGCGGCCGTATCTCCTGCATTGCCGCTCGATACATCAAACAATCCCTCGAAGTCCGTTTTGGCACCGGGCGACAATGTTCCCGCCAGAGCGAAATGCGAAGGACCGGGACCATCGCCGGCGAAATGGAATGGCTGGGGTCCGGAGCCGCCAAGCACAAAGGCGGTTTTCAGCCCGCTCAGCGTCTCGCCGTCGAGGGTTACGCTCTCGATGGCGAGATCGGCCGCGACGGGAACCGGCGGAGACGAGGTCTCGAACGCCCGGCGCAGGGCGGACAAGCTGGGGATCACCGGTTTCACGGTCTCGCCGCTCTCCGAAAGGCCGCCGCCGAAAAGGCGATCCATATCGAGCTGTTTGCCGGTCAAACCAACATGCAGCAGAGGCGTATCGGCGAAGACCGCTTCGCCTGCCGCCGCGAACGGCAGACTGTGCGCTTCCGTCCCAATCCGGAACTCGCCGTCCTTCATCCCGGCGCCGGAGGGATCGGCATGAAACGGGCCGGAAAGCCGCCACGGCAGGACAAGCGCCGCGCCGTCGCCGAAATAGCCGGAAATCGCCCCCACGCCATCGAAGCTCTCGCGAAGGCTGTCTTTTCCCGCGTGGATCATGCTCAACGTGCCATCGAGATCGAACCCAGGATGCGCGTGCGTTTCGTCCACGACGAGCCGCGCATGGGTCTTGCCGTCCTGCGAGGCGCTCAATCCGAAACGGAATTTGGTGCGCGCCTGCGGTCCTCCCGCCGCGCCGCTTCCCTTGAATGGTCCGGCGAGCGACCCGGCCGCCGCCTCCAGATCGAGATGATCGAGCACGAATGTATAGCCGCTGCGGGGATCGGCTATGGCCAAGGTGCCGCCGCTGATCGCGATCCGGTCGAAGCGGACGTCGGCCCGGAAGGCCGGCGCATCGGGCAGCGGCGGCAGGCTGTGATCGTCGCGGAGGCTCACGCGGATCACCGGCTCCTCCAAATCCGCCTCGACCACCTCGAATTCGCCGTGCAACAGCGGTGTCACGGCGAGTTCGAGATCGAGATGCCGGATACCGAGGTGAACCGGGCCATCGTCGTTCCCGATCACGGCTTGATCGAGCACGAGATAAGGAGTTGGCAGCAGCTTGAGGTCGATGGCGCCGCCAATCGTGACCTTTTGTCCCAGCGCGCGGGAGAGCCGCGCCTCGACGAAACCGCGCTGCGCGTTCCAATCGATGAAATACGGGGCCGCGAGCGCCGCCGTCAGCAACACGATCAGGAAGGCCGCAAGGCCGGTGAGGAGATCACGCACAGGTTTGATACGGTCCAATCAAAGAGGCGCCGGACAGCAATCGCAGTTGGCGCCTTTTCATGCATCACGGGATCGCGAAATCAAAGAGGCAAGCGACGAATGGGTGAACTCATGGGCCAAGAGATGGTTTGCGCGGCGAAAAGGTCGACATCGCGCCCGCGCGGCCCCACATTGCACCTTATGATTCGCAGTTTGTTCCCGGTTTCCCATGCCGCTTTCTAGAGTCCCTGGCGATAATGCGCTCGAGACCGACGTGACGCCACGTCCGGGCGGCATTGCCGACCGCGCGCGGGCGCGCCAAGGCGAGGCGCGTTATCTCGACGGGCTGAACAACGAGCAACGCGGCGCCGTCGAGGCCATCGAGGGCCCGGTTCTCGTGCTGGCGGGAGCTGGCACCGGCAAGACGCGCGTGCTGACGGCGCGTATCGCGCATATTCTGGCCTCCGCCAAGGCGCGGGCGCATGAGATCTTGGCCGTCACCTTCACCAACAAGGCCGCGCGCGAGATGAAGGAGCGGGTGGCCCTGCTCGCGGGGCCGGTGGCCGAGGGCATGCCCTGGCTCGGCACGTTCCACGCGATTTCCACCAAAATCTTGCGACGGCACGCCGAACTCGTGGGCCTCAAATCCAGCTTCACCATTCTCGACACCGACGATCAGATCCGGCTGCTTAAACAAGTGATCGAGGCCGCCAATATCGATAGCAAGCGCTGGCCCGCGCGGGCCCTGGCGACGCAGATCGATTCCTGGAAGAACCGCGGGATCGACCCCGCCCATGTCCCGGCGGGCGAGGCGGAGAGTTTCGCCAATGGCAAGGGCGCGATTCTCTACAGGGAATATCAAGAGCGGCTGAAAATCCTCAACGCCACGGATTTCGGCGATCTGCTGATGGAATGCGTGCGCCTCTTCCGCGAAAACCCCGATGTGCTCAAAAGCTATCAGGAGCGTTTCCGCTTCATGCTGGTCGACGAGTATCAAGACACCAATACGGTGCAATATCTCTGGCTCAAGCTTCTGGCGCAGGGGCGTCACAATGTCTGTTGCGTCGGCGACGACGACCAGTCGATCTATGGCTGGCGCGGCGCCGAAGTCGACAACATCCTGCGCTTCGAGAAGGATTTTCCGGGCGCGAAAGTGATCCGCCTCGAACGCAATTACCGCTCCACCGGCCATATCCTGGCGGCCGCCGCCCATCTCATCGCGCGCAACGAAGGCCGGCTCGGCAAGACGCTGTTCACCGACGGCGACGATGGCGAAAAGCCGACCGTGACCGGCATTTGGGACTCCGAGGAAGAAGCGCGCACCGTCGGCGAGGAAATCGAGCAGCTCCAGCGTCGCGGCCATTCGCTGGAGGAGATCGCGATCCTGGTCCGCGCCTCGTTCCAAATGCGCGAGTTCGAGGAGCGCTTCATCACCTTGGGCCTGCCCTATCGCGTGATCGGCGGCCCGCGCTTCTACGAACGGGCGGAAATCCGCGATGCCTTGGCCTATTTGCGCTGTGTCGCGCAGCCCGCCGACGATCTCGCCTTCGAACGGATTTTCAACAATCCGAAGCGCGGTCTCGGCGATGCGGCGTTGCAATTGCTGCGCGACCATGCCCGGGCCGAGCGCATCCCGCTCATGCAATCCGCCCGCATCATCGTCGAAACCGAGGAGATGAAGCCCAAGCAGCGGCAGACGTTGCGCGCGCTGGTCCAGGATTTTGCGCGCTGGTCGAGCCTCGCCGGCACCAAGCCGCAGGGACAGCTCGCCGAGATGATCCTGGAGGAATCCGGCTATACCGAGATGTGGCGCAAGGACCGGACGGCGGAAGCCGCCGGGCGGCTCGAAAACTTGAAGGAACTCGTCCGCGCGATGGAGGAATTCCCGGACCTCGCGAGTTTTCTCGAACATATTTCGCTGGTCATGGATGCCGCCGGTAAAGGCAACGGCGAGCGGGTCTCGATCATGACGCTCCATGCCGCCAAGGGGCTGGAATTCGAGACGGTTTTCCTCCCCGGATGGGAGGAAGGCCTGTTTCCGCATCAGCGCTCGCTCGACGAATCCGGCCGCGCCGGCCTCGAGGAAGAACGCCGGCTGGCTTATGTCGGGATCACGCGGGCCAAGCGCCGGGCAAAAATCTATTTCGCGACCAACCGCCGGATTCACGGTCTCTGGCAGACCACGATCCCCTCGCGCTTTCTCGACGAGCTGCCGGACTGCCATGTCGAGGTGACCGAGGCCGCCAATGGGAGCGCCTATGGCGGCTATGCGCAATCGCGTTTCGCCAATATGGACAGCTACGGCTCGTCCTATTCGACGCCGGGCTGGCAGCGGGCGCAGCAACGGACGCAGCAGGCACCCGGTGCCACGCGGCAATTCTCGCAACCCGCCGCGCGGCGCGGGCCGCTGCAGATCGAGGGCGAACTCGTCGCGAAATCCAGCACGGCTTCGGCTTTTGCCAAAGGCGTCAGGGTGTTTCACCTCAAATTCGGCAATGGCACCGTGGCCGCGGTGGATGGCAACAAGCTGACGGTGGATTTCGACAGGGCCGGCCGGAAAATGGTGCTGGACAGCTTTTTAAAGGCGGGCTGAAAGCATCGTGGAAGCAGAAATTGTCGAAATGCACGCCAGGCCCGCAAGACCTTATGGCTGGATCGGCCTGCCGCTGAGCCTCGGCCTCATCGTCATTCTCGGCACGGGGTTCGGCGGCCTCGCCCTTGGTCTTGTCTTTCTGACCGGGGCCGCGATCCTCGGCTGGGATGAAGCCGGCAATCACGTGGTGAATTTATACGAGGCGATGAAGGGCGATCCGCAAACCGCCGAATTCGTCGCCTTGATCCTGGGGATTGTGATCTATGCGGCCATCGCACTCGCGGTCTTCGCCGCCGCAAGATTCCGCGGCGGCGCGAATTGGCGCGATCTCATCGCCTGGCATCCCTGGACCTTGGCCCGGACGCCGCGATCTTGCTGGGTGACCGTCGCCGCCACGATGGTCTATAGTTTTGTGGCCAACGAGGCTTTGGCCTATTTCTATCCTGCCTCGCAAGATTGGGTCACGATACCTCAGGGCATCCCGACAACTCTGGTGTTTTTCGCAATCGCCACGATATCGGCGCCATTGACGGAAGAGCTGATCTTTCGCGGCTGGCTGTTCACCGCCTTGCGCGACAAACTCCGCTTCGCGCCGAGTCTTGTGATCGCCTCGGCCTTGTTCGCCCTGGCCCATTGGGAGCCGACGCATCTCTACGCCTTGGTCGTCTTCCCCGTCGGCCTGGCCTTGGGCTTCATCCGCGAACGAACGGGGAGCCTCAAGGCCTCGATCAGCTTCCACGCCTTTTACAACGGCGTGGCCTTTCTGCTGATGCTTTCCGGGAAGTAACGGCTTCCGGGACGCCCTAACACCAAATTCCAGTGACTGCGACCTGTCTTCAGCGTCATTGCGAGCGCAGCGACGGTACCGTTTCATCCCTAAAAATCGGCCGGCGGACGGTCCCTACGCGTCGTGAAGGTCAGTCAGAACAGGTTGCAATCACTGTGACCTAGTATAATGCCTAAGTAAGAGCACGATTACTGCTTCGACCAAGCGGCAATCGCCTCCGTAATGTCGCGTTGGCCGGCATCGGTTTTCTCGAATGTCAGCTTCGCGATCTTGCCGCTCGCGAGAACCATCGGAATATCGATCCACTGCCGGCTGTTCAGCAATTGCAGATTGGCGCTTTCCGCATTGCCGGGGCTCAAGCCCGCCAGGAACGAGTTTTCGACGATCGGCACGGTGACGCCATCGAGCGGTTCCCCCGAGGCGCTATCTTCGAGCCGCATCTGCGGCACGTTGATGGTTTTGATGCTTCCTGTCGCGCTGCCGCCCTCGGGAATGAAGCGCACCTTCATCGTATGGGAGGCCGGGAGCGAGGGATCGATATTCTTCTGGAAGATCACCGAGGCCTTGAGCTTGTCGTCGGGCAGATCGATATCGGCGCGGACGGCCAATCCAACCGCTTGGTTCTGATCGTCGTTGACGTTGTCGAGACGCCACACGACCGTGCCGAGATAGGTCTTGACCTTATTGGGCTCGTCGGGCGCTTCGACGAGCAGAGCGGCCCGCCCCGCCACGGCCACAGCCGGGTTGGCGGGCTGCCGGTTCTGCTGGTCTTGTTGCGGCGCTCTCTGATCGGGCGCTCCGGCCGCGCCGGTCTTATCCGCATCCGTACCGGCCGCCACCTTATCCGCCCCGCCGACGCGTTGCACGATCTTGCTCGCATCGGTGGTTTGATCGGCGGGCTTGGCATGGACCAATTTTTCCGGGCGATCCCGCAATTTATAGGCGGCAATGGCCACCAGCAGAACCACGAGACCGACGCCCAACGGAATGATCCATAACGGCCGCTTCGGCCCGGATTGCCTGGGCGGCTGCGGCGCGAAGGGCCGTTGCGGTTCAATCTGCCCTCTCATGAAAGAGGCGTCATCGACGGACTCAGGAGCTTCTGGAGCCTCTGGAGCCTCCGAAGCTTGCGGTGCGCCGGGCGTTTCCGCCTCGGCCGCCGCGATTTCCGCGGCCGGAGGAATCGGGCGCGCGGGTTCCGTAGCCACGGGTTCCAGCACTGCAGGGGCAGGAGCAGCCAAGACAGGAGCAGCCTGGACAGGAGCGGCCGGGCCAAGCGACGGCTCGATCTTGGACGCGGGCGGTGCCTCCGTCTTGGGAGACGGCGGCGCCGGCGGCAAGATCGTGCCAGCGGTGCTCTTTTTGAAAGGAGAAAGCGGCGGCACGGTGAGACGCGGCGGCGGCGATTCGGCCGACCTGCTCGCGGCCTGGCTGGGGATCCCATTTGCCGCCGCAGGCTGTTTGACCGGCTCCGGCGCCTTCACTTTTAGAGATGGCGGCCTTGGCGCGGCAGGTTCCGGCGATACCGCCGGCGATGCCGTTTTGACCGCGAGTTCCGTTTCCAACTGCTCGATCGCACGGTCGAGAGCCGTGGATTCCCGGTCGATATCCACATCCGCCACGGGGGGCTGGTGGGTCTGCAATTGCCCGATCAACGCTTTCCGCGCACGATCGTACACAAGCTTGCGCGATTCCGGTGTGGAATTCGGCAAGCTGGAAATGGCTCTAGACAGGAGAGGATAGTATTCGGCCATGCGGTTTCAGAGCATCCCTTGTCTGTAGCGTCAATCCACAACCTCAAACGAGGTCGAAGCCCGCTCTTCCTCAGCCACAGTCATACCTTCTCGGCAGGCTCGAGCATTTCCAACCAAAGCCGAGGCCTTTTGTACATTGGGAAATAATCTAACTTGCGCAAAAGCGAGAGCTTTCCCACGTTGAAAAGCTCTCCCCTCCTTGGAGCCTATTCCACGGGAGCCGATCCGGCTCTCGTGACGAGAACATGCTCAACCTCTTCTTAAGTGAGCGATTTCTTAACCCGCTGGGCGGCTTCACCCAGAGCAAGCCCTCTGAAAACAACGAGTCGCGTCAATCCCGGAACGGATTATGGACCAGAATCGTATCGTCGCGCTCGGGACTTGTGGATAACAGGGCAACGGGCGCCCCAATCAACTCCTCGATACGCCGAACATATTTGATGGCTTGGGCCGGCAGGTCAGCCCAGGAGCGCGCATTGGCGGTCGTGCCGGACCATCCCTCAATGGTTTCATAAACGGGCTCGACACGGGCCTGCGCCGCTTGGCTCGCCGGAAACCGCTCGATCAACCGGCCGTCGAGCCGGTAACCCGTGCAGACCTTGATCGTCTCGAACCCGTCGAGAATATCGAGTTTCGTCAAGGCGATCCCATCGATGCCCGAGGTCTTCACGGTCTGGCGTACGAGAACGGCATCGAACCAGCCGCAGCGCCGCCGCCGGCCGGTATTGACGCCATATTCGTGGCCGCGATCGCCGATCAACTGGCCTGTTTCGTCATGCAGCTCGGTCGGGAACGGGCCACCGCCGACGCGTGTGGTGTAAGCCTTCGCGATTCCAAGGACATAACCGATGGCCTTGGGGCCGAGGCCCGAGCCCGTCGCGGCACTGGCGGCTACCGTGTTGGAGGAGGTGACGAAGGGATAGGTGCCGTGGTCGACATCCAGCAAGGCCCCTTGCGCGCCCTCGAAGAGGATGCGCTTGCCGTCGCGGCGCAGGGTTTCCAGATGGTCCCAAGTCGCGCGCATGAAGGGCAGGATTTTGGGCGCGACGGCGAGGAGGTCGTCGCGAATTGCTTGGGCCGTCACCGGCTCGAGCCCGAGGCCGCGCCGCAAGGGCTCGTGATGGGCGAGCAGGCGGGCGATTTTCTCGTCGAGCGTATCGGGCTCGGCGAGATCGGAGAGGCGGATCGCCCGGCGGCCCACTTTATCCTCGTAGGCCGGGCCAATGCCGCGCTTGGTCGTGCCGATCTGCACGCCCGAGGCCATGGCCGATTCGCGATGCGCGTCGAGTTCGCGGTGCAGCGGCAAAATCAGCGTGACATTTTCGGCAATCGCCAATGTGTCCGGGCTCACCACGATGCCCTGCGTCTCGATCTTGGCGATTTCCTCGATCAGATGATGCGGATCGACGACCACGCCATTGCCGATGACGGAGAGTTTTCCGCGCACGATCCCCGACGGAAGAAGCGCCAGCTTGAACACTTTGCCGTCGATGACCAGCGTATGGCCGGCATTGTGCCCGCCCTGAAACCGCACCACGACATCGGCCTCGTTCGACAGCCAGTCGACGATCTTGCCCTTGCCCTCGTCGCCCCACTGGGCGCCGACAACCACCACATTCGCCATTGTTCAAAACACTCATTTGGGAGGGCGCATGAAGCCCAAAACATAAAAGGCCCCGACGCAGGGTGGCTGCATCGGGGCCAATTGCGACAAAGGACTACACAATCACGTGCCGGGAGTCAAAAAACTGAAACCCGCCGGCAATGGCACCGCCGGCCTTCAGGGCCGCTGCGCCCGCAAAATATTCCTTGTGGCCGTCGCCGATGCCGGAGCCAGCCATGTTGCGGTGACGCACGCAAGCGATCCCTTCGCGGATCTCTTTGCGCTGGACCTTGAGGACATAACCAAGCATGCCCGGCGAGCCGAAATATTCCTTCGACAAATTATCCGTCGACAAAGCAGCGGACGGCTATCTGGAGAATGTTGGGCGAAGGCCGGCAAAACTCATTGAGGCGGAAGAGATGGCGCGACGTGGCGCATATGCCACAATCCGCGCGAAAGAATGCCTCTACTTCCGCCTGAGAATTCCATTCGTTGCCACCAGAAGATCGAAGATTTATCAAAATCTCATGAGTGGCAAGCAGACCAAAGATCGAGGCCTTTTTCGCGCGATTGCAGTAATTGCGCTTGCCTATCTTGTCGTGCTCAATTCAATCTTTGTCGCCAATATTCTGGCAACGTCCGCATTCGCTGCCGACCAGCCCGGCGCGAGCGGCTGGACAATTTGTTATTCGGACGAACGCGCGCCGGACGAAACGGGCAAGAGCGGCACTCCCGCTGGCCATCTCCAGCATCATTGCGCTTTGTGCGCAGCCGCGGCGGCCGCGGCGATTGTGCCACCGGCGGGCACAATCGGCTATCTGACACCGCGCCGCATCGCCGCCGTTTCGCCTCCTGCAACCGTTATCGCTTCGCTCTGGTCGTCTGGTTGGTCCAGCAGCTGGTCCTCGCGCGCGCCGCCTTTCATCGTTTGATCGCCGACTTCAGACCGGATGCGTCTCACGCGCCGGATTCGTCTGCCTCACGCCTTGAAAGCTCTTATCATGTCCAATCTTATGCCTTGCCTCCTCGCGGGCGTTGCGCTGCTGCCTTGCGCCGCCTTGGCCCAGCAAGCCTCAGCTCCGCTAACAACCGTCGTAATCAACACCAGCCCGCTGGACAACGAAGGCGACCAAACCGCCGCGCCCGGCGTCAATCGAGTTTCCGGTCAGACCTTGGCGACCATCAGGGCCACCTCGCCGGACTCCGCGCAGGCTTTGACGGATACGGCCGGCGTCAGCCTTTATCAAGCGGGCGGCCTGTCCAGCCTGCCGGTCACTCATGGCCTCAACGACGACCGCAATGCGATTGTGGTCGGCGGGATTCCCATCACCGCCGCCTGCGCCAATCACATGAATCCGCCGATGTCCTATATCGATCCCGGCGCCATCGCCAATATTGAAGTGCTGACGGCCGATATTCCCGTGAGCAAGGGCGGCGATTCCATCGGCGGGACGATCATCGTCACGCGGCGCGAGCCGGTCTTTGCCGAGCCCGCGCAAAAAGTCATAACGAAACCCGGCTTGCCCGTTCTGGCGCTGGACAATTCCGGCCTGATCTTCACCGGATCGCTGTCGGCCTTCTACCGTAGCAACAACAGGAGCACGAGCCTGTCCGGCGCGGCGACCGCGGCAACCGAGCATTTCAGCGTCAATTATACCGGCTCATGGTCCAGGGGTGACGATTATCAAGCTGGCGGCGGCGCCTTGGTGCGCTCGACCAATTTCGAAGCGGAAAATCATGCCGTGACCCTCGCCTATCGCAATGAAGATCAGCTGATTACGCTGCGGGGCAGCTATCAGAACATTCCCTACCAGGGCTTCGTCAACCAATATATGGACATGCTCGGCAACGAATCCGAAGGCGTCGATCTGTCCTACAAGGGTGGCTTTGGCTGGGGTAAACTGGAGACCAACGCCTTCTATCAGCACACCCAGCACTACATGAATTTCCTCGCCGACAAGAATGGCGGCGTCGACGCAACGCCGACGACCGGCATGCCGATGTACACCGATGGCGTGGATTTCGGTTATTCGATCAAGGCCGAAATCGCCGCGAGCAAAACCGACCTCATCCGCATCGGCAATGAATTCCACGGTCAGCGCCTCAACGACTGGTGGCAGCCGGTCAACGGCATGATGGGCATGATGTGCTGCTCGACCTTCGAGAACATCAACGGCGGTCAGCGTGACCGGCTCGGAACCTATGGCGAGTGGGAAAGGAAATGGTCCCCGCAATGGACCACACTGCTCGGCATCCGCAATGACATTGTCTGGATGAACACCGGCGACGTCCAAGGGTACAACAACGGTATGATGTACGCCATGGACGCGGCCAATTTCAATGCCGTGAATCACGCCAAGACCGACGTGAATTTCGACGCCACCGCTCTGGTGCGTTTCACGCCGGACACGGGCAGCCTGTATGAGGCCGGCTATACGCGCAAGACACGCTCGCCCAATCTCGACGAGCGCTATGCCTGGTCGACCACCATGGCGACAATGGTCGGCTGGTTCGGCGACGGCAATGGCTATGTCGGCAACATCAATCTGAAGCCGGAAGTCGCCCATACGCTCAGCGCCAGCGCCGTCTGGCACGATAGCGCGCATGACGGCTGGGAGGCGAAGGTCACGCCTTACTACAGCTATGTGCAGGACTACATCGACGTCGATCAGATCGGCGTGAGCGGCTCGGGCGCCAACCAGATCAACCTGTTGCAATTCGCCAATCACGACGCGGAGCTTTATGGCTTCGACCTGTCCGGCCGGGTGCGTCTCCTGCAAAGCACGAATTACGGCAACCTGACGCTTTCCGGCATCGCCGCCTTCACGCACGGAAGGCGGATCGACGATGGATCGGCCCTCTATCACATGATGCCGATCAACGGCAAAGCGACGCTCGAGCACCGGATCGCCGCGTTCGGCGGTCAATGGATCAATGCTGTCGAAGTGCAGGCGGTGGGTGCCAAAACCGATGTGGAGACGGTCCGTCTCGAGCCGACGACGCCGGCCTACGGCCTGGTGAACCTGCGTTCCGGCTTCGAGATCAACAATCTCCGCTTCGATGTCGGCGTCGAAAACCTGTTCGACCAGCTCTATTATTCGCCGCTCGGCGGCATAGACATCGCCGACAATGTCGCGGTCAATAGCCCGTTGCATTCGCCGGTCGCGGGCATGGGCCGCACAATCTATGGCGGCATGACCGTCAAGTTCTAAAGGCGGAATTCAGTTCGTGTGTAACCAGCGCCGGCTATCCGGCGCTGGTTTTTCTCTGCCTCGCTAGCGTTGATGTAGAGATATCAAAAGCAACAGCCCAGGGCATCGCTGCCCCGGGCTGTTCCATTATTCAACTCGAGATACCAACCGGTTTTAGCCGAATTGGTTCATCGTGTTATGCGCGCCGCCGGCCTTCAGGGCCGCCTCGCCGGCAAAATATTCCTTATGGTCGTCGCCGATGTCGGATCCGGCCATGTTCTGGTGACGCACGCAAGCGATCCCCTCGCGGAGTTCCTTGCGCTGAACCTGGAGGACATAACCAAGCATGCCCTGCGAGCCGAAATATTCCCTCGACAGATTATCCGTCGACAGAGCGGCGGTATGATAGGTCGGCAGCGTGATGAGATGGTGGAACACACCAGCCCGCTTCGCGGCATCGGCCTGGAACGTGCGAATACGCTCGTCCGCTACCTTGGCCAGGTCGGTCTCGTCATAAGAAGCGCTCATCAGCGCCGCGCGCTCATAAGCCTTCACGTCCTTGCCGGCCTTGTCCCACGCATCATAGACCTGCTGACGGAAATTCAGCGTCCAGTTGAACGACGGCGAGTTATTGTAGACGAGCTTGGCATTGGGCACGACTTCGCGGATGCGGTCGACCATGCTGGCAACTTGCTCCACATGCGGCTTCTCGGTTTCGATCCAAAGGAGATCGGCGCCGTTCTGCAGCGAGGTGATGCAGTCGAGCACGCAACGATCCGCCCCCGTTCCCGCGCGGAACTGGTAGAGGTTGCTCGGCAGCCGCTTCGGCCGGAACAGCGTGCCATCCCGGTTGATGATGACATCACCGTTCTTGGCGGTGGCCGGCGAGACTTCCTCGACGTCGAGGAACGAATTGTACTGGTCCCCCAGATCGCCGGGCTCATGGCTGACGGCGATTTGCTTGGTGAGGCCGGCGCCGAGCGAATCCGTGCGCGTGACGATAATGCCGTCTTCGACGCCCAGTTCGAGGAAGGCGTAGCGGCAGGCACGAATCTTCGCGAGGAAGTCTTCGTGCGGCACCGTCACTTTGCCGTCCTGGTGACCGCACTGCTTTTCGTCCGAAACCTGGTTTTCGATCTGGAGGGCGCCAGCGCCCGCTTCGATCATCTTCTTGGCGAGCAGGTAGGTCGCTTCGGCATTACCGAAACCGGCGTCGATGTCCGCGATGATCGGAACGACATGGGTCTGGTAGTTCTCGACAGCCGACAGCAGCTCTCGCTCTTTCTTGGTGTTGCCCGCCTTACGCGCGGCATCGATGTCGCGGAACAGCCCCCCCAGCTCGCGCTGATCGGCTTGACGCAGGAACGTGTAGATTTCTTCGATCAACGCCGGCACCGAGGTCTTCTCGTGCATCGACTGGTCGGGCAGCGGCCCGAACTCGGAACGCAGCGCGGCAACCATCCAGCCCGAGAGATAGATGTAGCGGCGGTCGGTGGTTCCGAAGTGCTTCTTGACCGCAATGATGTTCTGTTGGGCGATGAACCCGTGCCAGCACCCCAGGGACTGGGTGTATTTGGAGGAATCCTCGTCGTAAGCGGCCATGTCCTTGCGAATGATGGCGGCGGTATAACGGGCAATGTCGAGGCCGGTCTGAAACCGGTTTTGCAGACGCATGCGGGCCACGGATTCCGGGTTGATGCCGGTCCAGGTGCCTTTTTTACTCTTAACGAGCTGTTCCGTTTTGGAAATATGATCTTGGTACGACAATTCCATGCTCCTTGGGTGAGGCGGTGAGGGCTTCCTACACCCGTGCATGCCTCGAATGGTAGAGGATAGGTAGTTTAAATGTCATACTTTACAAGATAGTTTTGTAATGTTGTAATGTTTTGACAAGCCACTGCCAAGGAGTGCCGGGACATGTCCAACGAACGCCCCGTCTACATGGGGCCGCGCCTGAGACGGCTGCGCCGCGATCTTGGGCTTACGCAGGCCAATATGGCCACCGATCTTGAAATCTCGGCCTCTTATGTCGCTTTGCTCGAACGCAATCAGCGCCCCTTGACGGCCGATATGATCCTGCGTCTCGCCCGAACCTACAAAATGGACATGGCGGAATTGGCCGGAGATGGCGGCGCCGAATATACGGCGCGTCTTCAGTCGGCCTTGAAAGACCCCATGTTCGCCGATCTCGATCTGCCCGCTCTGGAATGCGCCGACGTCGCAACCAGCTACCCCGGCATTACCGAAGCGATCCTGCGCCTTTACACCGCCTACCAGGAGGAACATCTGGCGCTCGCCGACCGTGGCGCCGAGGCGCGCGCGCACGGCGGCGGCAAAAACCTCGACCCGCCCGACCCGGTGGCCGAAGCCCGCCGCTTTCTCGAAGTCCGCCGGAATTGCTTCCCTATTCTCGACGATGCGGCGGAGCGCCTGGCCCAGACCGTCAGCACTCAAGACGAGTTCATTGCCCATTTCAAGGCCCGTCACAACCTGCGCGTCCGGCGCCTGCCCTCGGACGTCATGGTCGATTCCTTGCGGCGGCTCGACCGGCATCGCGACGAAATCTTGCTCGACGATTCCCTCGACAATGCCAGCCTCATGTTCCAGCTGGCGCTTCAGCTCGCCTATCTCGAAATGGGCAAGGAAATCGATTCCGTGCTCAGGGAGGGTAGCTTTGCCACGGATAGCGGCGAGCGCCTGACACGCCGGGCCCTGGCCAGCTATGCCGCGGCGGCGATTCTCATGCCCTACTCCGCTTTTGCCAAGGCGGCCGAGGCGCGGCGTTACGACGTGGAAGCCCTGGGACGCCAGTTCCGGACCAGTTTCGAGCAGACGGCGCACCGGCTCACCACGCTGCAGAAGCCGGGGCAGGAACGCGTCCCGTTCTTTTTCATCCGCATCGATCCGGCCGGCAATGTGTCCAAGCGGCTCGACGGCGCGGGCTTTCCCTTCGCCCGGCATGGCGGGGCTTGCCCTCTTTGGTCCGTCCATCAAGTGTTCAAGACGCCACGCCAAATCGTGACCCAATGGCTGGAACTGCCCGATGGCCAGCGTTTCTTTTCCATCGCCCGCACCGTGACGGCCGGCGGCGGAGCCTATGGCGCCCCCCGCGTGGAACGAGCCATTGCGCTAGGCTGCGCGGCCGAACATGCCGGCCGCCTCGTCTACACGCGCGGCCATCCCGAGGCGGGCGCCGAGGCCGCCACGCCGATTGGCGTCACCTGCCGCCTCTGCCACCGCAGCAAATGCACCGCGCGGTCGGCTCCGCCGATCGGGAGGCAAGTCATGCCCGACGAATACCGCCGGGCCAGCGCGCCGTTCGGGTTTTCGAACGGGTGAGCGGCTGTCTTATCGCTCAAGCCAAATCCCGCGCCTGGATCGAGATCGCAACGTCGAGCAGCCATTGATCCCAGCCTGCCGGCGCGATCAATTGCAGGCCGACGGGCAAGCCATGCACCAGGCCGGCCGGGATCGTGACGGAGGGCAGGCCCACGACGTTCCACGGCCGGGTCATGGCGAGAAGCGTCTTGATGACCGGCGCGGTTTGGCCGCCGAGCGTGACCTCGCGCTCGCCGATCTTGGACGCGACCATGCCGATCGTGGGCATGGCCAAGAGATCGAAACGCTCGAAAAAGACCGCGAGCGTCGCTTGCAACTGTTTGCGTTGCTTCAAAGCGCGGACATACTCCCACCCCTTGACCTCGCGAGCGGCCTTCAAACGCTCCAACACTTCCGGCTCGAACAGTTCGGGGTGGGAGGCGACGCGCTCGGCATGGACCTCGTAGGCCTCGGCCCCCTGGATCGCCGTGATGCTGAACGTGAACGCCTCGGCCAAGACCGACATCTGCGCGACTTCATGCATGGCTTGGCCGAAGAGAGCTTCGGCGAATTGACGGACCTCGGCAATCACTTCGGGATCGCTGGCGCCGAAGGGGCCGGTGGGAATCCAGCCCGTCAGCAAGGTCGATTGCGACAGTTTATTGTGTTTGGTCTTTTGATTGGGATCGCGAAGCACCTGGTAGACGATGCTGACATCCTCGGCGCTTTGGGCCAAAATTCCCACGTGGTCCAGCGTCGTGGACAACGGAAAGACGCCCTGCGCCGAAATGCCGGCATAGGTCGGTTTGAACCCCACGATATTGCAAAGCGCAGCGGGGATGCGGATCGAGCCGCCGGTATCCGTGCCCAGCGCGAAGGGCACCATGCCGGCCGCGACAGCCGCGGCACTGCCGCCGCTCGAGCCCCCGGTGATCCGCGTGGGATCCCAGGGGTTCTTGCTGGATCCATGCATGGAGGTGTCGGCCGTCGGGCCATAGGCGAATTCATGGGTCAGCGTCTTGCCCAGGACGACAGCGCCCGCCGCCTTGAGAAGGCGGACGCATTCCGCGTCTTCCTTGGGGATGAAGGATTTGAAATGGGCCGAGCCGGCCGTGGTCACGAGCCCTGCCGTATTGATGTTGTCCTTCACGGCAACCGGAATGCCGTGCAGCGGGCCGCGATCGATGCCCGCCTTGAAATCCTTGTCCGCTTGCTCCGCTGCTTTTTGCGCCCCCTGCTTATCGACGAGAACGAAAGCATTCAGCTCGCCGTTCAGCCTGTCGATCGTCGCGAGAGCCTCGCGGACCAGCCCAACAGAGGTGAACGTGCCGTCGCGGAGACCGTGAGCTAATTCTTTAAGGGTGTAAGCGCAGAAAAATCCTGCATTTGGCGGATTGGCGGACATGGCGACCCCAGGCGGAATTCGAAAATGAGCGAGAGCCTAGACCGCCAGCGGCGGGTGAGGCCGGTGCATCTATAGAGAACGAACCTTAAAAAACACGCGGGCCCTTGACCCCGGCGACAGCGGCATAAAGCCTCACGATGTCTCGAATTGGAACCGCGAAAAGGCAGGCAATCGCGCTCACACCGTTTGTTGCGCCCTTAACCATTCCGTCACGTCGCCGGTGCTCCGGTCAGGTGGAAACACGGGATAGAAGACATGCTCGATGATTCCATCCTTAATGATCAGGGTCAGCCGGCGCAGGAGCCTGACCCCGCCAACCTCGAAGGTTGGAAGATGCAAGGCATCCGTGAGGGCAAAGGCGGCATCGCTGAGCACGGGATAGGGCAAATGCAGCCGCCCGGCCATTTCGCGCTGGTAATCCCGGGTCTGCGTGCTGAGGCCGAGCACGCCGGCGCCCAGGGCGGTAAAGACAGCGTAGGAATCACGGAATGAGCAATTCTGCGGGGTACAGCCCCGCGCGCCGGGAATGTCGTCCCAGCCCGGGGGCAAGGCAACGCCCGGCCTGCCGGTCATGGGATAAGCGAACAGAACCGTCCGCCCGGCGAGCAACGCGGCGAGATCGACGGCGGGGCCAATGGTTGCCTCCAAAACTACCGGCGGCATCGCGAGGCCGGTGAGATGACGCGCGGCGCCATCGTCTTCCGGCACGGGCAGATCCGCGGGCAGCGCCGAATAATCCGCCATGAAAGCCCCTCTACGTCCTTTGTTAAATATGGATCGCGCGTTTTTCCACGGCCATCGCGGCTTCCTTCACGGCTTCGGCCGTGGTGGGATGCGCATGGCAGGTCCGCGCCAAATCCTCCGACGAGCCGCCGAATTCCATCAGAAGCGCGCATTCCGCGATGAGATCGCCGGCATCGACGCCAATGATATGCACGCCGAGAACCCGGTCGGTCGCGGCATCCGCGAGAACTTTCACGAACCCCTCGGTATGGCGCATGGCCCGCGCGCGGCCATTGGCGGTGAAGGGGAATTTCCCGACGTTATAGGCAATGCCCGCCGCCTTGAGTTCTTCCTCGGTCTGGCCGACGGCGGCAACTTCCGGCGAGGTGTAAACGATGCCGGGAATGACGGCATAGTTCACGTGGCCATGCTGGCCCGCGAGAATTTCAGCCAAGGCGACACCTTCGTCCTCGGCCTTATGCGCCAGCATCGGGCCGCGCACGACATCGCCGATGGCATAGATGCCGGGAATATTGGTCGCGAAACGATCGTCGATCACGACCCGGCCGCGATCCAGGATCACGCCGGCGGCCTCCAGGCCGAGCCCTTCGGTGAACGGCCGCCGCCCGATCGCCACCAAGACGACATCGGCCTCGATCACCGCGCCGCCACCGCCCTGCGCCGGTTCGATCGTCACCTTGACACCCTTCTTGCTCTTTTCGACCCCGGACACCTTCTGACCGAGATAGAAGGCAATGCCCTGCTTTTCCAGAATGCGCTGGAATTGCTTGGCGATTTCGTTGTCCATGCCAGGTAGGATCCGGTCGAGATATTCGATCACCTCGACCTCGGCCCCCAGACGCTTCCAGACCGAACCCAATTCCAACCCGATCACGCCGGCGCCGACAATCACAAGCTTCTTCGGCACGTCCTTCAATTCGAGGGCGCCCTCGGAGGAGACGATGGTCTCCTCGTCGATTTCGACACCCGGCAGTTTCGCGACATCCGAGCCCGTGGCGATGCAGATCGCCTTGGTCTCGAGCACTTGCTTGCCGCCATCGGCCGCCGTCACCTCGACCTGGCCGGCGCCCAGGATCGTCCCATGCCCGGTAAATGTCGCGACCTTGTTCTTTTTGAACAGAAACTGCACGCCGGTGACATTGGCCGCGACCGTGTCGGTCTTGTGCTTCATCATGGCTTTGAGATCGAGCTGCGGCTTGCCCACGCCGATGCCCAAGGCGGGAAAGTCATGCGCCGCTTCCTCGAACCGTTCGGAGGCATAAAGCAGCGCCTTGGACGGAATGCAGCCGATGTTGAGGCAGGTGCCGCCAAAGGTCGGGCGCTTTTCCACCACGGCTACTTTGAGACCGAGCTGCGCCGCGCGAATCGCGCAGACATAACCGCCGGGGCCGGTACCGATGACGATGAGGTCGTAGGACATAAAGGGTCTCTTTCAAATCTCAAACGGACGCGAGAATAGCTACGTCCCCGAGACGCCATCTCCGATGGCTCCCAGGAACGAGGATCCCTCGATAATCACAAATCCAAAATCAACCGCGTCGGATCTTCCAAGGCTTCCTTCACGCGCACGAGGAAGGTCACGGCTTCCTTGCCGTCGACGACCCGGTGATCGTAGGAGAGCGCGAGATACATCATCGGGCGGATCTCGACCTTGCCGCCAATCGCCACCGGCCGGTCCTGGATCTTGTGCATGCCGAGAATGCCGGACTGCGGCGCGTTGAGGATCGGCGTCGACATCAACGAACCATAGATGCCGCCATTGGTGATCGTGAACGTACCGCCCTGCATTTCCTCGATCTTGAGCTGGCCGTCGCGGGCCCGCTTGCCGAAACCGGCGATCGACGTCTCGATTTGGGCAATGTTCAGCTCGTCGCAATCACGCACCACGGGCACGACGAGGCCTTTGTCCGTGCCGACGGCGATTCCGAGATGATAATAGTTTTTATAGATGAGGTCGGTGCCGTCGATCTCGGCATTGACGGCGGGCACATCCTTGAGGGCCTGGACGCAAGCTTTCACGAAAAAGCCCATGAAGCCAAGTTTGGCGCCGAACTTCTTCTCGAACAAGTCCTTGTACCGGGCGCGCAAGGCCATTACCGCCGACATGTCGACCTCGTTGAAGGTCGTGAGCATGGCGGCGGTGTTTTGCGCATCCTTGAGGCGCCGCGCGATGGTCTGGCGGAGCTTCGTCAGCTTGACCCGCTCTTCGCGGCCGGCATCCGCCTCTTGCGATTTGACGCGGGGCGGCAACGATATGGCCGGGGCGGGGGCGGCCGGCGGCACATAGGCCAGCACATCGCCCTTCAACACCTGGCCCCGGCGGCCGGAGCCCTCGACGGACGCTAATTCGATCCCGCGATCGGCCGCGAGCTTGGCGGCGGCAGGCGCCGGCGGCATGGCGGTTGGGCCTTTCACCACGGCAGCGGATGCCGTAACGGGCGCCGTGGCTGCCGCGGCGGGAGCCTTGGTTTGCGGGGGCGGGGCGGCGGCCGCCGCGCCGCCGATCTGGCCGAGCAACGCGCCGGGGCCGACGGTCTCACCGTCTTTCGCGGTGATTTCGGCGAGGATGCCGGAGGCCGGCGCATTGACCTCGAGCGTGACCTTGTCGGTCTCGAGTTCCAGAAGCGGCTCGTCCGCCTTGACGGCGTCCCCCGCCTTCTTGAACCAGCGCCCGATCGTCGCCTCGGTCACGGATTCGCCTAAGGTGGGAACGCGGATTTCAGTCGCCATCGTCAGTTGCCGCGCGAGCGGCCCTCCAGCCGGTATTGCAGGAAAACGGGGAGCGTGGAAACACGCGCCCCAGGGTGAGTCTTAAGTTGAACTAAAGTGCGAAAGCCTCGTCGGTGAAGGCTTTCATCTGCGCCAGATGCTTCGACATCAAACCGGTCGCCGTGGCCGCCGAGGCCGGACGTCCGATATAACGCAGCCGCGGCTGACCCTTGTGCGTCTGCGACAGAACCCAGTCGAAATAGGGATCGACATGGGTCCAAGCCCCCATGTTCTTCGGCTCTTCCTGAACCCAAACGACCTCCGCGCCCTTGAAGCGCGACAGATTGTTGACCAAGGCCTTCAACGGCATGGGATAAAGCTGTTCGAGCCGCAAGATGTAGACATCGTCGATGCCCCGGCGCTCCCGCTCCTCGAACAAGTCGTAATAGACCTTGCCGGAGCAGATGATCACGCGGCGGATCTTTTCGTCGGGAACGAGCTTGATCTGATGATCCCCCGGCTTTTCCGCGCCATCGCGCATGAGCCGGTCGAACGTCATGCCAGGCGCCATGTCCTCGAGTTTCGAGACCGCCCGCTTATGGCGCAGCAAGCTCTTCGGCGTCATGAGAATCAGAGGCTTGCGGATGTCGCGCTTCAACTGCCGGCGCAGGATGTGGAAATAATTGGCCGGCGTGGTGCAATTGGCGACAATCATATTGTCTTCGGCGCAGAGCTGGAGATAGCGCTCTAGACGTGCCGAGGAATGCTCCGGCCCTTGCCCTTCATAGCCATGTGGCAGCAGGCAGACGAGGCCGGACAGACGCAGCCATTTGCGTTCCCCCGACGAGATGAACTGATCGAACACGACCTGCGCGCCATTGGCGAAATCGCCGAACTGCGCTTCCCACAGCACGAGAGCATTCGGTTCCGACATGGTGTAGCCATATTCGAAACCGAGCACGGCGACCTCGGAGAGCATCGAATTGATGACCTCGAACCGGGCCTGTTTGTCCCCGATATGGTTGAGCGGCACGAAGCGGGCTTCCGTCTCCTGATCGATCAGGACGGAGTGACGCTGCGAGAAGGTGCCGCGCTCGCAATCCTGGCCAGAGAGGCGGACGCGGTGGCCTTCGTCGACCAAGCTGGCGAAGGCCAAGGCCTCCCCCATCGCCCAATCGATGTTTTCGCCGGTGTCGGCCATCTTGCGGCGATTGTCGAGAAGCCGCTGAATCGTCTTGTGAACATGGAACTCGGGCGGCACCGTCGTAATGCGATGGCCGTATTCGACGAGCTTTGAAACCTCGACGCCGGTCTGGCCCTTGCGTTCGTCTTCACCGGCGCCCGCGGCCCGGACGCTGGACCACCGCCCATCGAGCCAATCGGCCTTATTGGGCTGATAGGTCTGGCCGGCTTCGTATTCCGCGTCGAGCTTGGCGCGCCACGCGGCCTTCTGCGCCTCGACATCGGCAGCGGTGACCACCCCTTCCTTGACCAGCTTCTCGCCATAGATCTCGAGCACCGAACGATGCGACTTGATCTTTTTATACATCAGCGGCTGGGTGAAGCTCGGCTCGTCGCCCTCGTTGTGCCCGAAGCGGCGGTAGCAAAACATGTCGATGACGACAGGCTTGTGGAACCTCTGCCGGAACTCAACCGCGATCTTGGCGGCATAGACGACCGCTTCGGGATCGTCGCCATTCACATGAATGATCGGCGCCTCGATCATCTTCGCCGTATCGGAGGGATAGGGCGAGGAGCGCGAATATCGCGGATAGGTCGTGAAGCCGATCTGATTGTTGATGATGAAATGGATCGAGCCACCGGTATTGTGCCCTTTGAGGCCGGAAAGCCCGAAACATTCCGCGACCACGCCCTGCCCGGCGAAAGCCGCGTCGCCATGCAGCAGCAATGGCAGAACTTTCGAGCGCTCGACGACATCGTCGAGCTGATCTTGCTTGGCGCGGACGCGGCCGAGCACCACCGGGTCCACGATCTCGAGATGCGACGGATTGGCGCAAAGCGAGAGATGCACGGAATTCGAATCGAATTCGCGATCCGACGAGAACCCCAAGTGATATTTGACGTCGCCCGATCCTTCGGCGTCCGAAGGTGTCGAGGATCCACCCTTGAACTCGTGGAAAATACTGCGGTGAGGCTTGTGCATCACCTGCGCCAAGACATTGAGGCGGCCACGATGGGCCATGCCGATTTGAATGTCTTGGATGCCGAGCGCGCCGCCGCGCTTGATGATCTGCTCGAGGGCGGGAACCATCGACTCGCCGCCGTCGAGCCCGAAGCGCTTGGTGCCGGTGTAGCGGACGTCGAGGAATTTCTCGAACCCTTCCGCCTCGACGAGCTTGTTGAGAATCGCCTTCTTGCCCTCGCGCGTGAAGGTGATGGCCTTGCCTGGCCCTTCGATACGTTCCTGCATCCAGGACTTTTCGGCCGGATCGGACATGTGAACGAATTCGAAGCCGATCGTGTCGCAATAGGTGCGGCGCAGGATCGGCAGCATCTCGTTGATCGACGCATATTCGAGCCCGAGCACATGATCGATGAAGATCTTGCGGTCGAAATCGGTCTCGGCGAAGCCGTAGTTCGAAGGGTGCAATTCATCGAGTTCCTTGGGCGGCGAGAGACCCAAGGGATCGAGATTGGCGTGGAGATGTCCACGCGTGCGATAGGCGCGGATCATCATCAAGGCGCGCACGGAATCGCGTGTCGCGCGTTCGACATCCGCGCTCGAAACCGAGGCCCCGCCAGGGGTGGCTTTCGCGGCCGCCTCGGCCTTGGCGGCGATCTTGCCCGAAATGATCTTCTCCGCCGCCGGCCAATCGCCATCGAGCGCGGAGACGAGTTCTCCATTGGCGGCGACCGGCCAGCCCGACGCCTTCCAGGCCGGCCCGTGGGCACCGTGCTCCACCGCGCCCGGATCGTCGTTGAGGGATTGGAAAAACGCCCGCCATTCCGGATCGACGGAAGCGGGATCGGCCCGGTATCGCTCTTGAAGCTGTTCGACATAGACGGCATTGCCGCCATAAAGAAAGGACGTCGACGCGAATGCGTCATTGCCCGGCGACCGCACGGCGCCCGAACCACTCGAACCGCCGTTACCAGCCCCACTGCCTTCTTGGCGCGCCATATTTTGAACCTCCAACCGCTGCCGGTCTCCATGCCGTGCAGGGTCCATGACAACATCGTCCCGGTGTAGCCGGGGCCTCAAACTATTTAACTCGAGCAAACTTCCCAGGGTTTGCCGGCACTCCTAGACCTGGCAGCCCTGATTTTGCTTTGAAAAAGCAAAACCGACGCTGCTTGGGAAAGGCGGCGAAACCACGTCGAAGCCGCAAAATTCCCAAATATTCGCGCGGTCCAGCTCCATGTTCACTTTTCCTGGAGCCATCGCCACCTTCCCTTAAATTCCCCCATTTCAAAAACGCGGTCACGCCCCCCGTTCATCCCTTTCGATCACCATCAAGGCCCAAACCGCCGCCGGCGACCAACCGGTCAGCGACACTTGAAGCAGCAGGCATAAAATCCCCTGGAGGAACCGTCCTCGCGACAAGAGCGAAAGCCAAGGCGGCAACAAAGCGACGATGATGAAAATCGCGGGCGAGAGTCCTTTCCCGATCAGCCCTTGAGAACCTCGGCCAAGGTCTTGCCGAGGCGCGCCGGAGACGGGGACACGACGATCCCGGCTGCCTGCATCGCCGCGATCTTGTCCTCGGCGCCGCCTTTGCCGCCCGCGATGATCGCGCCGGCATGACCCATGCGGCGGCCCGGAGGCGCCGTGCGGCCAGCGATAAAGCCCACAGTCGGCTTCTTACGGCCGCGTTTGGCCTCGTCGGCCAGGAATTGGGCGGCATCTTCCTCCGCCGAGCCGCCGATCTCACCGATCATGATGATCGACTTCGTGGCCTCGTCGGCCAGGAAAAGCTCCAGCATGTCGATGAACTCGGTCCCCTTGACGGGATCGCCGCCAATCCCGACGGCGGTCGTCTGCCCCAACCCCTCGCGGGTCGTCTGGAACACCGCTTCGTAGGTTAACGTGCCAGAACGCGAAACGATCCCGACCGATCCGGCCAGGAAAATATTACCCGGCATAATGCCGATCTTGCAGGCGCCGGAGGTCATCACGCCCGGGCAATTCGGCCCGATGAGCCGTGACTTCGACCCCGACAGCGACCTTTTGACCTTGATCATATCGGCGACGGGAATGCCCTCGGTGATGCAGACGATGAGCGGAATTTCCGCATCGATCGCCTCGCAGATCGCATCCGCGGCCCCTGGCGGGGGCACATAGATCACGCTGGCATCCGCGTCGGTCGCCTCCTTGGCCTCCCGGACGGTATCGAAGATGGGCAACCCCAAATGGATCGCGCCGCCTTTGCCCGGCGAGGTGCCGCCCACCATCTGCGTGCCATAGGCAATCGCCTGCTCCGAATGAAACGTCCCGTTCTTACCGGTAAACCCCTGGCAGATTACTTTGGTATCTTTATCGATCAGGATGGACACGGCTTGGGCCTTTTTAGACGGAGTGAAAAACGTGGCCCGAAGATGCAAGGCGCTCTCCAATCCGGCCGGGAGACCGGTTTGGGCAGCAGCCGTTGTTCGAAGGCCAAGACTGGAGCGAATCCGTTACGCCGTAAGCGCGCCAGCCGCCGTTGGTATAAAGATTTTTTCGGTCAGGCCAAACAAAACTATGGTGTGTCGAAAGACCAAAGTGCCGGTTTTTTGATCAGAGGGGGCCGGATGGCAGGCGCGCCGGCACCTCCGTCGTCAAGGCCAAGCCCGTCTGGCGGCTGTCCATGCAGCTACATCGCGGTCGCACCCGCGGAAAATCGGCAAACGCCCGGGCATGGATGCCCGGCACAAGGCCGGGCAAGACGGCCAGTCTCTCGGGAGCATCCCGGCTCTAAAATGAAACCCGGCGCTGTGAAATTAATGCCGGGCCTTGACCGCCGCCACGATCTTCTGCGCGGCATCGTCGAGATCGTCCGCCGAAATCACGTCGAGGCCGGACTTGCCGATGATCTCCTTGCCGAGTTCGACATTGGTCCCCTCGAGGCGCACGACGAGCGGCACCTGGAGGCCGACTTCCTTCACGGCCGCGATCACGCCCTCGGCGATCACGTCGCATTTCATGATGCCGCCGAAGATGTTGACCAAGATGCCTTTGACGCTCTCGTCGGCGGTGATGATCTTGAAAGCCGCCGCGACCTTGTCCTTGGTGGCGCCGCCGCCGACGTCGAGGAAGTTGGCGGGCTCGGCGCCGTAGAGCTTGATGATATCCATCGTCGCCATGGCGAGACCGGCGCCATTGACCATGCAGCCGATCGTGCCGCTCAGGGTGATATAGTTGAGATCGTGTTTCGAGGCTTCGATCTCCTTGGCGTCTTCCTCGCCCTCGTCGCGCAGGGCGACGACGTCGGGATGGCGGAAGAGCGCATTGGAATCGAACGAGACTTTCGCGTCGAGGCATTTCAACTCGCCCTCGGCGGAGACGATCAGCGGATTGATCTCCAGCATCGCCATGTCCTTGGCGACGAAAGCTTCGTAGAGCTTCGCGGTCAAAGCGCCGGCCTGCTTGGCGAGATCGCCTTCGAGCCCCAACGCCTTGGCGACGGTGCGCCCGTGATGCGGCATGACGCCCGTGGCGGGATCGACCGAAAAGCTCGTGATCTTTTCCGGCGTCTTATGCGCGACTTCCTCGATATCCATGCCGCCTTCCGTGGAGACCACGAAAGAGACCCGGCTCGTCACCCGGTCGACCAGCAGAGAGAGATAGAATTCCTTGTCGATATTCGAGCCGTCCTCGATGTAGAGGCGGCTGACCTGCCGCCCGGCCGGTCCGGTCTGCACCGTGACGAGCGTGCTGCCGAGAATCTGCCCGGCATAGGCGACGACTTCGTCGATCGAGCGGGCGAGACGCACGCCGCCCTTGTCGCCGGCCTTGGCTTCCTTAAAAGTCCCCTTGCCGCGTCCGCCCGCATGAATCTGCGACTTAACGACCCAGACCGGCCCGCCGAGTTCCTTGGCGGCCGCTTCGGCCTCGCCAGCGGCGAAGACCGGAATGCCACGCGGCACCGGAACACCAAATTCGCGCAGGACCGATTTGGCTTGATATTCGTGGATGTTCATGAGGATTCTCCAGGCGGAGCACGAGATTCATGCCGCTGTAGCGGCGGCGCAAGGTTCCGTCAATCGGTTGGAAAGAGGATGGATTCATAGTCCATGGCGCCATGCAGAATGTGTAGGATTTCGACCACATCGGCCTTGATTCGGTAAAAAATCAGATAGTTGCCATGCGGCCGGCGTCGAATACCGCGTTCTTCGTATCGTGGAATCAGCGGATACCTCGACGGCATATTTCCGAGGCTTTCACAGCGGCTGACAATGCCATCGACAAATGGCACGGTCCGGTTGGGATCATAAGTCTCGACATACGCACCAATTTTTTGGAGATCTTGGAGCGCCTTGTCCGTGAAGACAACCTTCACGGCGCCTCACTGTTCACCGAAGGGCTGAAGCGGGCACGGATGAGCGACCGGACCTCATCGATGGAGTGAACACGCCCGGCATCCGCATCGGCAATACCTTCTTGTATCGCCGCGTCGAGATCCGCGAGCTTTCGTTCGCGTTCTTCCAAAAGCCGCACGCTTTCCCGCAACACATTGTCGCGTGAGGGATAGCGGCCTTCGGACACGAGCATCGCGATAAAGGCTTCGAGCCGGTCCCCGAGATCGACAACATCTGCCATGGAGAACGCCTCTCAAATTGGTTCCGGAGCGCAACCATGCTCTCCAAAACCAAATATAGCACTTCCATCACCCCGCGAAAGCCGGGTTGATTCCCTTGCAGGCCTCGACGAGACTCCTCACTGAAGCGGCGGATTTTTCGAACATGGCCTTTTCGGTGGCGTCGAGTTGCACTTCGACGACCTTTTCGACTCCATTGGCGCCGATCACCACGGGCACGCCGACATAAAGACCGGAGATGCCATATTCGCCGTTGAGCTGGGCGGCGCAGGGCAGGACACGGCGCTTATCTTTCAGGTAGGATTCGGCCATGGCGATGGCGGACGCGGCCGGCGCATAGAAAGCCGAGCCGGTCTTCAACAGATTGACGATCTCGCCGCCGCCCTTGCGGGTCCGGTCCACGATGGCGTCGAGCCGGTCTTGCGTCGTCCAACCGATTTTCACGAGATCGGTCAGCGGGATACCCGCGACGGTGGAATAGCGCAGCGATGGCACCATGTCGTCGCCGTGACCGCCGAGCACGAAAGCCGTGACATCCTCGACGGACACGTTGAATTCCTCGGATAGGAAATAGCGGAACCGCGAGGAATCGAGAACGCCGGCCATGCCCACGACCTTTTTGGCCGGCAGGCCCGACGCCTTTTGCAACGCCCAAACCATCGCATCGAGAGGATTGGTGATGACGATCACGAAAGCATCGGGCGCATGCGCCTTGATGCCCGTGCCAACAGATTCCATCACCTTGAGATTGATGCCGAGGAGATCGTCGCGGCTCATGCCGGGCTTGCGCGGCACGCCCGCGGTCACGATGACAACATCGGCCCCCGCGATGTCGGCATAGGAATTGGCGCCCGAGAGTTTGGCGTTAAACCCATCGACCGGTGCTGATTCCGCGAGATCGAGAGCCTTGCCTTGGGGCGTGCCCTCGGCAATATCGAAGAGGACGATATCCCCCAGTTCTTTCAAACCGGCGAGATGGGCGAGCGTGCCGCCGATCTGGCCGGCTCCGATCAAAGCGATTTTATTGCGCGCCATTATTAATCCCCTTCATCCATTCATCACGAGGTTGTCGAGGTTCTGCCTAAGTTGGTGCGCATACACAAGCCCGTAGTGTTGGCGGACCCTGGCGGCGAAATAGGCGGCGGAGGCTGGAATATGCTCACAACTCGGCACGTTACCTCTAATAGGCTGGCCGCCTGCCCTGTGGGACGCAATCCAGTTTTCCCCTAGAGCATTTCCCACAAAAGTTGTAGACTTTAACAATCGAGGGAATGCTCCAACCTCTTATGAAAAGAGCGATTTCTTATCACGGGGTGATTCCACGCATGTGGAACACACTCTGGCCGAAAGCTTGGAAATGACCGTTTTAGCCCAAAGCAAAGATTTTACCAGACGATTTGGCCAAGCCCTCGGCCTGGCTACCCTCTCCCTGGCTACCCTTGTATTTGCCACGCCGTTCGACGCTTTCGCGGCCTCGGGGGATTGGAGGGGGCAAGATTTTGTGCAGGCCCGGCTTGTCTCCGCCGTCGAGGGCACCGGCGATCTCGGCGTGATTCCCCTCGGCCTGGAGGTCACGCTCGACGGGGACTGGAAAACCTATTGGCGCTCGCCCGGCGATGCCGGCCTGCCGCCGCAACTGGATTGGGCAGGCTCCACCAATCTGCAATCCGCCACACTGCTCTATCCCGCGCCGAAACGGCTGACCCTCCTGGGGCTTCAGACCTTCGGCTATAAGCATCATGTCATTTTTCCGCTCGACGCCCGTCTCGCGGCCAGAGGCCAGCCGCTCGATCTCAAGCTCAAGCTCGACCTTCTGGTCTGCGCGACGCTTTGCGTACCCCGGACTCTCAATCTCGCCTTGGCCGTGCCGGCGGGCGCGGCGGCGCCGGGGCCCGAGGCCCAGATCATCGCCAAGGCGCGCGCGGCGGTGCCGGCAAGCGAGGGCCTGGCGCCGCTCGCCATCACCAGCGCGGCCGAAGTTTCGGATAAAGGCACGCCCGCGCTCGAGATCAAGGCCCATGCGCTCGATGGGTTCGAAGCGCCCGATGTCATCGCGGAAATCACACCCTCCCTGTCCCTCGGCCTGCCGCGCATCGTCCTGTCGGCGGACCGGCACGACGCGGATTTCATCATCCCGCTCGCGGAAAAGCTCCCGCCGGGGGCCCTGTTGCAGGGACGCGACGTGGTTTTGACGCTCGCCGACGGGGACCGGGCGGTGGAACAAAAGGCCAGCATCGCCAAGGGCACCACAGTGGAAAGCGAGGCGCCGGGGCCCTCCCTCCTGAGCGTGCTGGCGATTGCTTTGCTCGGCGGCTTGATTCTGAATGTCATGCCCTGCGTGCTGCCGGTGCTCTCCCTCAAATTGTTGGCCACCGTCCGGCACAGCGGCCAGTCCCGCGCCTATTTGCGCGCCAGTTTTCTGGCGGCGGCGGCGGGCATCATCGTCTCGTTCTTGGGGATCGCCGGCGCCCTCATCGCCCTGCGGACCGCGGGGCGAACGATCGGCTGGGGCCTGCAATTTCAAGAGCCTACCTTTATCTCGGGCATGGCCGCCATCGTGACCCTGTTTGCCTGCAATGTCTTTGGCCTGTTCGAGATCCCGCTCCCCCGCGTGATCGCGAACATGGCCTCGAGCCGGCTCGGGCCGGACGTCAACCTCGCCGGCCATTTTGTCACTGGCGTATTCGCGACCTTGCTCGCCACGCCCTGCACCGCGCCGTTCCTGGGCACGGCGGTCGGCTTCGCCCTAGCGGGCGGCCCCTTGGAAATCCTGAGCATTTTCCTGGCGCTGGGCATTGGCCTTGCCCTGCCCTATTTTGTTGCCGCCGCTCTGCCCGGCTTTGCCGCCCGCTTGCCAAAGCCGGGCCGCTGGATGATTTGGGTGAAACAGGCCCTCGCCTTGCCGCTGCTCGTCACCGCCGTATGGCTGCTCTCGATTTTGGCGGCGCAAGCCGGACTGCTATTGGCGGGGCTCGTCGCCGCGCTCCTGATCGGGATCGCCGTTTTGCTGTTTTTCCGCGCCAAGGCGCCGGTCTCGCAACGCGGTTTCGCGATGCCCGCCGTCACGGCCTTGGTGCTCGGCGCGATTCTTTTGCCGGGTCTCGCCGGCAGAGGCGGACTGCGCGCCGCGGCGCTGAATGACGGGATCGCCTGGCGCGGCTTCGACCGGGACGGCATCAAGAGCCTGGTTTCGCAGGGCAAGACGGTGTTCGTCGACGTTACCGCCGATTGGTGCCTGACGTGCCAAGCCAATGCCCGGCTCGTATTGGCGCAAGACGCCATCGCCGGCCGGCTCAACACGCAAGCCATTTCCATGCGCGCGGATTGGACCCGGCCCGACCCCGCGATCTCCGCTTATCTCGCGCAATACGGCCGCTATGGCATCCCGTTCAACATCGTCTACGGCCCCAACGCGCCGAGCGGCATCGTCTTGCCGGAATTGCTGTCGGCGAGCGACGTGGCGGGGGCTTTGGACAAGGCGGGAGGCATCGAGCGCCACTCCAGCCTCACGTATCCACGATCCCCGTGATATCGCCGCCCGCTAGCATGCCCGCGCGGCCGTGCGGCAAGGCCATGTAATTGGACGATTGCATCTCGTTCAGTCGCGACACGGTGCGGGCGAATTCGAAGGCTTCGCGGCCCTCGGTCCCCAGGAACAGGCCGGCGGGCGGTGCCGCGGCCGAGGCGAAGAGCTTGATATGCGCCTCGTAAAAGGCATCGACCAGAATAATGAACCGCTTCGCCTCGTTGACCTGGGAAGCCCGCAGCACCGGAATGTCGTCGATGAACACGGTGTGATAGCGCTGGGCGATGGCCAGATAATCCTGCGCGCCGAGCGGCGCGCCGCAGAGATCGGCGAAGTGGAAGCGCGCGACATTGCCGCGGGCCTGCGGCACGTTGACTTGGCGTCCGAGTACGCGAACCACGGCGGGCGGGCCGCTCTCGGCCCCGGTCAGCAATTGAAACGCTTTCGTCAGCGCCTGAGCGGCGGCCTCGTCCGCGGGCACATGAAAGGTGGGAGAACCCGCCATCTTTTCCATGCGGAAATCGGTGCGCGACTCGAGCTTCAAAACCTCCATCCGCTCATCGAGCAAAGCGATCGAGGGCAGAAACAGGGCGCGGTTCAGCCCCTCCTTATAAAGTTGTGAAGGCTCGACATTGGAGGTCGCGACAACCACCACGCCGCGCGCGAAAAAGGCTTTGAACAGACGCCCGAGGATCATCGCATCGGCAATATCGGTGATGGTGAATTCATCGAAGCACAGGAGCCACGCGCCCTTGGCGATCTTGTCGGCGACCGGCTCGATCGGGTCCTCGCCCTTCACGACGCCTTTCTTCAGGGCTTGCCGCCAGGCGAAAATCTCGCCGTGCACCTCGGCCATGAAGGCATGAAAATGCACCCGCCGCTTTTTCGCGACGGTGGCCCGGTCGAAAAACATATCCATCAACATGGATTTGCCGCGCCCGACCCCGCCCCAGATATAAAGGCCCTTGGGGACCGAATTTTCCGCCTTGCCGCCGAACATCCAGCCAAGCGCCGCCGATTTCCGGGCGGGCTGATAGCCATCCAGCGCTTTGTTGAGGGCATCCAGCCTGAGCACGACGGCTTCTTGCGCGGGATCCCGGTCGATATGTCCGGCCAATACCTCGAAGTTATAATGGCTACGGATCGACATAAGCGGCGGGAATCCCTCTGATCAACTCGTTCGCTTTATCAGGGCTTTATCCGCGCACGGCAAGAGCAGGCGTGAAATAGAGGAAAGCAGCGGACCCCAGCGGCGTTCCAATTGCCATGGGCCGGGCCGGCTGGCGGGCTTATCCACGAGCCCCGTGACATTCCGAGCTTACGATGGCAATCGACATAGTCGCAGGCCGTCGCCCTCAAATTTCCGGCATAGTTCGCGAACAAATAAAGAGGACAAGCGTTGTCGAGATAACACAGCCCTCGGGCCGGACTTCGATTACACTGCGCGCTTCATTTTCCCAAAGGTTGGCTCTCGCCATGTCTTCTCTCGATCGCCGTACCCTGATCCTAGGTGGATCGACGGCCGCATTGGCTCTTGCCCTGGCTGGCTGCGCGGACACGGGAACGCCTGTTCCCGTCGCGGCGGCGCCTGCTCCCGTCGCCGCCGCACCGGACGACACCACACCGCCCGGCTCGCCCGCCGCGATCACGGGACTCGAGCCGAAATATACCGCCATCTATGCGGCGGTGACGACCGAGCCTCATCCGGTTCCCGCGATCAAGCCCTCGATCCTCAAGCCGGCCTTCGTCCGCAGGCTCGTTCCCTACGAAACCAAGGAGGCCGCGGGAACGATCGTGATCGATCCCTATGCCCATTACCTCTATCTCGTCCAGGCCAACGGAATGGCGATGCGCTATGGCGTCGGTGTCGGGCGGGAAGGATTTGCCTGGAAGGGCGAGGCCGTCATCAAGACCAAGCAGGAATGGCCGGATTGGTATCCGCCGAAGGAAATGATCGACCGGACGCCGGGCATGGCGGAGAAGCTCGACGCCTTGCAAAGCGGCATCGGCATGCATGGCGGCGCGGGCAATCCCCTCGGCGCGCGCGCGATGTATCTGTGGCAGGGCAACAAGGATACGTTGTTCCGCATCCACGGCACGACCGAGCCGAAATCCATCGGCACCAGCGCCTCGTCTGGTTGTATCCGAATGATCAACCAGGATGCCATCGACCTCTACGGCCGCGTTCCCGAGGGCACACGGGTGGTGGTGCTGTAAAAGGCTTTACCGCTGGCAGCGCCCGCAATAAAACGTCGAGCGCCCGTTTTGGACGATGCGCTCGACCGTTCCGTCGCATTTTGCGTTCGCACAGGGATCGCCGGCCCGGCCGTAAACCCTAAAACTGTGCTGAAAATAACCAAGATTGCCATCGGTCTGGCGGTGGTCGCGCAACGACGATCCACCCGCTTCGACCGCTTCGATCAGCACTTGCTTGATGACCTCGGCGAGACGCCCGGCCTTGGCGGAGGGGCGGCCATCCCGCAATGCCAAAGTGCCCGCCGCCCGGCGCGGCGAGAGATTCGCGCGGAACAAGGCCTCGCAGACATAAATATTGCCAAGACCGGCGATCAGCGTCTGATCGAGCAACGCGGCCTTGAGCAACGTGGTCTTTCCCGCGAACAGCCGGGCCAAGGTGCCACCATTAAAGCCGCCGCCCAGCGGCTCGACGCCGAGATCCCGGAACAGCGGATGGTTCTCCACATCCGGCCCACAGAGCTGCATGAAGCCGAACCGCCGGGGATCGTTATAGATAATGGTCCCGCCATTCGAGAGGCTGAAGACGACGTGATCGTGCAAGCCGAGCTTTGAGCGCGGGCGAAAAAACACGCCGGGGATGACGGCCTCGCCCTCCTGCTCGATGCGGAACGAGCCGGACATGCCGAGATGCATGACGAGCACGTCCCCGCTGTCGAGCCGCGCCAAGAGATATTTGGCCCGCCGCTCCAAGCTTTCGACGCGCTTGCCGATGAGGCGCGCGGCAAAATTCGCGGGGAAGGGAAAGCGCAGATTAGGACGGCGCTGATCCACGCGCAAAATCGTCGCGCCGGCAAAAACAGGCGCAAGACCGCGCCGGACGGTCTCGACCTCCGGCAATTCAGGCATGGCGGCGTATCATTCCAGGGGAAACTTGGCCCATGCCACACCCTTCCCCATAAAGGGGAAGGGAATCAAGCCAGTTTCGCGCGCGTCTTACTTCGCGGCCGAAATCTGCCCGCGCACCTCGCCACCCTTATTGGCGGCGGTGTGGATGTTGAAATAAGTCTCGCCGTCCAGCAGGTTTTTCGCCTGCTCCTCCGTGAGCGTGACCGTGCCCGTGATCGGGCTGGCGAGATCGCCCTTGAACGGGATTTCGACGGGAGCATTCTTACCCGCTGAAGCCGGACCATGGAAATGCGCCATGGAGGCGGGACCCGTCAGGCCCGAATACGTGACGGTATAAGTCAAGATCTTGGTGGCCGTGTCGTAGGTGCCGCTCAAAGTGCCCGTGCCGGCGGAGGTGTTCGGCGGCACTTCGGCCGAGGCCGCGAGGCTGGCCTTGACGTTGAGTGTTTCGGCGAAACCTGCGGTTCCCGTCAACAAAACGGCGGAAAGGGCGCAGGCGGCGATTGCAATTCCTGTCTTGAATCTCATAACGCGGTCTTTCCAAATAAGAGTGAGGCAACCGGACAGCTTTCCGGTTCCACCACCTATAAGGCACTCACCCCGCTAAAAGTTCAAAGCGGCCAAATGCCCCGCAAGGATGCAAGCTGGCTTCCCGCGTAGCCAGAGCCCGGCCGGCCCGCTATAGAGAAGCCGGTCAGGAGAAAAATATGACGGCGTCCGGGGATCGCGAAACCACACATTTCGGCTTTTCGAGCATTCCGCTCGACGAAAAGCAGAGCCAAGTCGACGATGTGTTTCATAAGGTCGCGGCCCGCTACGATCTCATGAACGATCTCATGTCGGCCGGCCTTCACCGTCTTTGGAAAGAGCGGCTCGTCACCATGGTCCATCCGGCGCGGCCCACGCCCTTCGCGCATCTCGATGTGGCGGGCGGCACGGGGGACGTCGCGTTCAAGATCGCGGCGGCGGGCGGCGAGCGGACCCATGTCACCGTGCTCGATATCAACGCGGACATGCTGAAAGTCGGCAAGCAACGCGCGGAAAAGCGCGGCTTGGCGGACAGGCTCACCTTCGTCGAGGCCAATGCCGAGGATCTGCCGTTTCCAGACAAAAGCTTCGACGCCTATACGATTGCCTTCGGCATCCGCAATGTGCCGCGCATCCCTCGCGCTCTATCCGAGGCCTACCGCGTCCTGAAACGTGGCAGCCAGTTCTTTTGCCTCGAATTTTCCCATGTGGACGTGCCGGGGCTCGACCGGTTTTACGATGCTTATTCCTTCCATGTCATTCCCGCCATCGGCAAGGCGATCACCGGCGAGAGCCAGCCCTATCGCTATCTCGTCGAATCGATCCGGCAATTCCCTTCCGCGGAGGATTTCCAGGACATGATCACGGCGGCAGGTTTCCAACGCGCGTCCTTCACCCGCCTCTCCGGCGGCATTGTCGCGATCCATTCGGGCTGGAAACTTTGAACCCAAGACACGATCGCATCCCGCCCCTGACCGGAACCCTCCGCCGTGATCTTTAAATTCCGGTCCTTTGCGCGCCTGACCCGTGCCGGCTTCGTGCTCGCGCGCGCGGGCGTATTCAACGATGTCGATGCGACGGACTTGCCGGGCATTGCCAAGCTCGGGCTTTCGCTCGCCAAGCTGATCGCCAAGCGGCAAACCGGGCCAAGCCTCGATGCCTTGCCTGGGGCGATGGGCAAGCTCGGCCCGTCTTACATCAAGCTCGGCCAATTCCTGTCGACGCGACCCGACGTGGTCGGCCCCGCCGTCGTCAAGCAGTTGGAAAAGCTCCAAGATCGCGCGGCACCCTTTTCCCGCGACATCGCACTAGCCGAGATCACCGCCGCGTTTGGCCGTCCGTGGAACAGCATTTTCCTGGAAGTCGGCGAGCCCGTCGCGGCCGCCTCGATTGCCCAGGTCCATAAAGCCCGCGTCCGCGACGATCTCGGCGAGCGGGACGTCGCCGTCAAGGTCCGCAGGCCTGGCGTCGAAAGGCTGCTCCGCCGGGACCTCGCCGACATGGCGGCCGCCGCGCGGTTCGTCGAAACCGCTTTTCCCGAAACGCGGCGGCTGAAGCCGGCGGAAGTCGTCGAGACACTCAACCGCGCGATCAAGATGGAGACGGATTTCCGGATCGAGGCGGCGGCGGCCTCGGAATTCGCCGAGAACGTCGCCGGCGAGACCGATTTCCGCGTCCCCACGATCGACTGGGAGCGCACGACCAAGGAAGTGCTGACCCAGGAATGGATCGACGGCATCAAGCTCAGCGATATCGAGGCCCTGGCGGCCAAAGGCTACGACCTTCCCGATCTCGGCCGGGAAGTGATCCAGAGTTTTCTGCGCCATGCCATGCGCGACGGCTTTTTCCATGCCGACATGCACCAGGGCAATCTATTCATCGACGCGAGCGGGCGCCTGACCGCCGTCGATTTCGGCATCATGGGGCGTCTTGGCCTCAAGGAGCGGCGGTTTCTCGCCGAAATCCTCTACGGCTTCATCAAGCGCGACTATCGCAGGGTGGCCGAGGTGCATTTCGAGGCAGGTTACGTGCCAGGGATTCACAGGGTCGAGGATTTTGCCCAAGCAATCCGGGCGATTGGCGAACCCATCCATTCCCGGACCGCCGATCAAATCTCCATGGCCAAGCTCCTGACTCTGCTGTTCGAGATCACCGGCCTGTTCGACATGAAAACCCGCACCGAGCTGGTGCTCTTGCAAAAGACCATGGTCGTCGTCGAAGGGGTCGCGCGCACGCTCAATCCGCGCTTGGACATGTGGTCGACCGCCGAGCCCGTGGTCGGCGCCTGGATCGAGGCGAACCTGGGACCCGTGGGCAAGCTTCACGATGCCGGGGCCTCGCTTGCCTCGCTTGCCAAATTCGCCGGCCACCTTCCCGCCATCTTACTGCGGGCCGAACGCACCTTCGACAAGCTGGAAAACCTCGCCGATAACGGTTTCGAGCTGTCGAACGAGGCCATCGAGCAGATGGGTGCCGTCCAAGCGCGCGCCTCGCGCCTCGGCCATTACGCGCTCTGGGCGCTGGTTGGCCTCGCCGCTTATTTCCTACTGCGATAGGCAGGGGCAGCCGGTTGGCCCCAAACGCAAATCCCGCTTTTCCCTTTTCGCGCGATCCGCTCTATGCTTGGCGCTGAATTCCGGGCCGTCCGCGAGTACCATGACCTCCCTTTCGAACAAACGCATTCTTCTGATCGTCAGCGGCGGGATCGCGGCCTATAAGGCGCTGGATCTCGTGCGGCGCCTGCGCGAGCGCGGCGCCTCGGTCGTGCCCGTGATGACGGCGGGCGCCAAGGCGTTCATCACGCCCTTGGCGCTGGCGGGCATCGCCGGCGCGAAAGTCCATGACGAGCTTTTCTCGCTGACGGACGAAGCGGAGATGGGGCATATCGAATTGTCCCGCGCCGCCGATCTCGTCGTGGTCGCGCCGGCAACCGCCCATATTCTCGCCAAGATGGCCGGCGGCCTCGCGGACGATCTTGCCTCGACGTTGCTTCTCGCCACCGACAAACGCACGTTGGTCGCGCCTGCCATGAACCTGCGGATGTGGCTGCATCCGGCAACGAAGCGCAATATCGCGACGCTGCGCGCCGATGGCGTGCTGTTTTGCGGCCCCGAGGATGGCGCCATGGCCTGCGGCGAATTCGGCCCCGGCCGGATGAGCGAACCACTCGCCATCGTGGCCGCCATCGAGGCCGCCTTGGCGGGCGAGACGATTCTGCCGTTGCCCGGCATCGCCAGCGCCACGAGCGCAAAAAGCCTGCCGTTGGCCGGCCGGCGCGTTGTCGTAACCTCCGGGCCGACGCACGAACCGCTCGATCCCGTCCGTTTCATCGCCAACCGGTCCTCCGGCAAGCAGGGTCATGCGATTGCCGCCGCCGCCGCCCGCGCCGGCGCCGAGGTGATCCTCGTCAGCGGTCCCGTCGCCATTCCAAGCCCGCAAAGCGTCACCCTTCGCCAGGTCGAAACAGCGCGGGAGATGTTGGCCGCGGTCGAGGCCGCCTTGCCCGCCGATATTTTCATTGCCGCCGCCGCCGTCGCGGATTGGCGCGTGAACGAGGAAGCGGCGGAAAAGCTGAAAAAGACGGGCGGAAGGGCACCGGTTCTGGCGCTGAGCGAAAACCCCGACATTCTGGCGACGGTGTCGCGCCCCGGCGCGATAAGGCCCACGCTTGTCGTGGGTTTCGCGGCGGAAACGGAGCATCTGCTCGAAAACGCCCGAGCCAAATTGGCGCGCAAGGGATGCGATATGATCGTCTTGAACGATGTCGGCGCCGGCACTGGCACCTTTGGCGGTGACACGAACGAAGTGACCCTCGTCACGGCGGCGGAGACGATCGCTTGGCCACGTCTCAGCAAAACCGAAATCGCGGAGCGGCTGATCGAAACCCTCGGCCACCGTCTCGAGGCAAAGCAGCCATGAGCGATATTCCCGTCAAAGTCGCCATTCTCCCCCATGGCGAGGGGCTCGGCCTGCCCGCCTATGCCAGCGCGGAGGCCGCCGGTTGCGACCTTGTCGCGGCCTTGCCCGAAGGCGAACCCCATTTGCTCCGGCCGGGAGAGCGATGTTTGATCCCAACCGGAATCAAACTGGCCCTGCCCGCCGGTTTCGAGGCCCAAGTGCGGCCACGCTCGGGATTGGCGCATCGCCACGGTATCACCCTGCTCAATGCGCCGGGAACGATCGACGCCGATTATCGCGGTGAGATTCTCGTGCTGCTCGTCAATTTCGGGGACGCCGCCGTACTCGTCGAACGGGGCATGCGGATCGCTCAACTCGTGCTGGCCCCCGTCGTCCGCGCCCGGTTCGTGGAAGCGGGAGAGCTAGATTCTACCGCGCGCGGCGCAGGTGGTTTCGGATCGACGGGGTTTCATGCGAATGACGCCGTCGAGACCTAAACAGCACCGGTACTGGCACCCATAATTAACCGGTTGCTCCGCCGCCGCGATGAAATCGAGCGGCGCGACCGGACCAAGCACAGGACTCTCCTTTGCCGTTTGACCCAAGGCAAGACCATCAGTAATTCTAGTGCTAAATTACAGCGCCGCAGAGCCGATGCGGCGCCGCGACAGCCCGGAGACATCCAATGACGCAGACCGAATCAAGGGACGAACGCTTCAAGGGACCTGGGCGGGGCCGTATCTACAGTTCCATTACCGAGACGATCGGCGACACCCCGATCGTGCGGCTCGACAAAATCGCCAAGGCCAAAGGGGTCAAGGCCAATCTTCTGGCCAAGCTCGAATTCTTCAACCCGACCTCGAGCGTCAAGGACCGGATCGGCGTCGGCATGATCGAGGCGATGGAGGCGGCGGGCACGATCGCGCCGGGCCGCAATACGCTGGTCGAGCCGACGTCCGGCAATACCGGGATCGGCTTGGCTTTCGTGGCGGCGGCGCGTGGCTATAAGCTCACGTTGGTCATGCCGGAATCCATGTCGATCGAACGGAGGAAGATGCTGTTGTTGCTCGGCGCCGAACTCGTGCTGACACCAGCCTCGCTCGGCATGAAGGGCGCCATCGCCAAGGCCTATGAGATCGTGGAAACGACGCCCGGCGCGGTGATGCCTCAGCAATTCGAAAATCCGGCCAACCCCGCCATCCACATCAAGACCACGGCGGAGGAAATCTGGAACGATACCAAGGGCGAGATCGATGCGTTCGTCGCGGGCGTCGGCACCGGCGGCACGATCACCGGCGTCGGCGAAGCGCTGAAGCCGCGCCGGCCGTCGCTCCGGGTCATCGCGGTCGAACCCGAGGATTCGCCGGTTCTCTCAGGCGGAAAACCCGGTCTCCACAAGATTCAAGGGATCGGCGCGGGCTTTGTTCCGCCGATTCTCGATACCAAAATCATCGACGAAGTCGTGACCGTGAGCAACCAGGCCTCCTTCGAGACGGCCCGGCTGCTGGCGCGGCTCGAGGGTATCCCCGGCGGCATTTCGTCGGGCGCGGCGGTGGCGGCGGCCATCGAAGTGGGGCTGCGGCCGGAATTCGAGGGCAAAAATATCGTGTTGATCATTCCCTCCTTCGCCGAAAGATATCTCTCGACGGCTTTGTTTGATGGTCTTTAACCTTTCCATGAGGAACTAGACGTCCGTCGATACGTTTGGCATCATGCGTCTCGGCCTCGAGCGCATATTGGGGAACAGGTCATGCATCTCCTTCTCATCATTGCCGTTACCGCCGGCGCGGCTGCTCTTGCCGCCGCTCTCGCCGGCAAGCGGGTCGGGAAACAGCCGGTTCCCGTGCGCGCGCGGGCCAAACGCCGCAAGGATTAAACGCCCTCCGGGGCTTCTTTCGCGCCTCTCTTTCTTGACGGCACGGGTCTGAGCTGCAATAGCGCGCCCGGACCACGCATCAGGAGAGAGACCCATGTCCCAAGACCGTTACGATATTTTGGGGCTGGGCAACGCCATCGTCGATATTCTCGCGCACACGCCGGAGGCCTTCATCGAAGCGAACGGCCTGATCAAGGGCGCCATGGCCTTGATCGAGGAAGGTCCGGCCGAAGCGCTTTATACCGCCATGGGGCCGACCGTGACCGTTTCCGGCGGCTCGGCCGCCAATACGATCATCGGCGCGGCCGGCCTTGGCTGTTCAGGCGCCTTCATCGGCAAGGTGAAGACTGACGCGCTCGGCGGCCTGTTCACGCAAGACATCCGCGGCGCGGGGGTCGATTTTCTCACCCCTCCCGACTCGCACGGCCCCGCGACGGCACGCTGCTTCGTTCTCGTGACGCCCGACGGGCACCGCACGATGAACACCTATCTCGGCGCCTGCCAGAACCTGACCGAGGACGATGTCGATGGTGAGATCGTCAAGGTCTCGCGCGTCACCTACCTCGAGGGCTATCTCTGGGATCCGCCGGCCGCCAAGGCCGCTTTCGTCAAGGCCGCGAAAATCGCCCGCGCGGCCGGGCAGCGCGTGGCGCTCAGCCTCTCCGATCCCTTTTGCGTCGGGCGTTATCGCAGCGAATTCCTCGGCCTGATCCGCGACGGCATGGTCGACATTCTCTTCGCCAACGAGGCGGAACTGACCAGCCTCTACGATCACACCGATTTCGACCAGGCCGTCACGCAGTTTCGTGCCGAGGGGATTCTGGGTGCGCTGACGCGTTCGGAAAAAGGCTGCGTGGTCGTGTCTCCCGAGGGGCTGACCGCCGTCCCCGCCGCCCCCATCGCGGCCTTGGTGGACACGACGGGCGCGGGGGATCTCTTCGCCGCCGGCTTCATCACGGGCCTCGTGCGCGGCCACAACCATGCCACCTGCGCCCGGCTCGGCGCATTGGCCGCCGCCGAAATCATCCAGCACCTCGGCGCCCGCCCGAAAGTCGATCTGCGCGCGCTCGCGGCTCATCACGAAATCGAGCTGTAGAGGCGGGCGCGGCCCAATTAATCCAAAAACCTGAAAACGGCTCGCGCGCGGCTTCCGTCATGATATGAGAGGGCCATGGCTTACGGCTCTCTCTACTCCCATGGCTTCGCCCGCGTCGCCGCCTGCACCATCGCCAGCGCCCTGGCCGATCCGGCGGCCAATGCGGCTTCCGTGCTCGATCTGGCCCAAAAGGCCCATGACGAGGGCGCGGCGCTCGCCGTGTTCCCGGAGCTGGCGCTCTCCAGCTACTCCATCGACGATCTCCTCTTCCAGGACGCGTTGCTCGATGCCGTGACCAAAGCGGCGGCTTGGCTGGTGGAGCAATCGCAAGGCCTGCGCCCGCTTCTGCTCGTTGGCGCGCCGTTGCGCCACCGCAACCGGCTCTACAATTGCGCGCTCGCGATCCAAGGCGGGAAGCTCTTGGGCGTGATCCCGAAACTTTATCCGCCGAATTACCGCGAATTCTACGAACACCGTCATTTCGCCGGCGGCGGCGCCATTTTAGGCGAGACTATCGAGATCGCCGGCCTGCAAGCACCGTTCGGACGCGATCTGCTATTTTCGGCCTCGGATGTTCCCGGCCTGATCGTCCATGCGGAAATCTGCGAGGACCTCTGGGTTCCCGTGCCGCCTTCGTCCTTGGCGGCGCTGTCCGGGGCGACGGTTCTCGCCAATCTGTCAGCCAGCAATATCACCATCGGCAAGGCCGGGACGCGCAAGCTTCTCTGCGAGGCGCAATCGGCGCGCTGCCTCGCCGCCTATGTCTACGCGGCGGCGGGTGCCGGCGAATCCACCACCGATCTCGCCTGGGATGGGCAAACCTCGATCTGCGAGAATGGCGTGACGCTCACGGAGTCCGCCCGCTTTCCCGAAGGCGCGCAGTCCATCACGGCCGATATCGATCTCGATCTCTTGCGCCAGGAACGGATGCGCCAAGGCACGTTCGACGACAATGCGGCGCTGGTGGCCGCCGCGCCCTTCCGCACCATTCCCTTCACGCTCGATCCGCCGCGCGGCGCCTTGGGGCTTAAGCGCCGGATCGAGCGCTTCCCCTTTGTATCAGCCGATCCCGCCCGGCTCGCGCAGGATTGTTTCGAGGCCTACAATATTCAGGTCGCGGGCCTCGAGCAGAGGCTCAAGGCCGCGGGCATGCAAAAGGCCGTGATCGGCATCTCCGGCGGTCTCGACAGCACGCATGCGCTTATCGTGGTGGCCCGCGCGTTCGACCGGATCGGCCTGCCCCGGACAAATATTCTCGGCTATTCATTGCCCGGCTTCGCGACGAGTCCCGAAACCAAGGCCAATGCTTTCGCCTTGATGCAGGCGCTTGGCGTCAGCACGCAAGAAATCGACATCCGCCCCGCCGCCCGGCAAATGCTCGGCGATCTCGATCATCCCTTTGCCGGCGGCGAGCCGGTTTATGACATCACCTTCGAGAATGTTCAGGCGGGCCTGCGCACCGACTATCTCTTCCGCCTCGCCAACCAACACGGCGGGCTCGTCATCGGCACGGGCGATCTGTCGGAGCTGGCGCTGGGGTGGTGTACCTATGGCGTCGGCGATCAGATGTCGCATTACAACGTCAATGGCGGCGTCCCCAAAACCTTGATCCAGCATCTCTTGCGCTGGGTGATCGAGGCCGGGCTTTTCGAGGCAGGCGTGGGCCAGACTTTGCGCGCCATTCTCGCGACGGAAATTTCGCCGGAACTCGTGCCGGTGCAACCCGGCGAGACCCCGCAGAGCACCGAGGCGGTGGTCGGCCCCTACGAGCTGCAGGATTTCAACCTGTTTTACACGCTGCGTTACGGCTTCCGCCCGTCCAAAATCGCGTTTCTCGCGCAAGCCGCCTGGGGCGATGCGCTGGCGGGCGGCTGGCCGCCGGGCTTTCCCAGCGAGCGGCGCCACGCCTATGACGCCACCGCGATCTTCCATTGGCTGGAGGTCTTTATCCGGCGGTTCTTCGGCTTCAGCCAATTCAAACGCTCGGCCATGCCCAACGGTCCGAAAGTGAGCGCGGGCGGATCGCTTTCACCGCGCGGCGATTGGCGCGCGCCCTCGGACGGCAACGCCGAAGTCTGGTTGCGCGATCTCGCGCAAGCGCGGGCGGAAAATACGCCCTGATCGCGCAAACAAGCGGGGAATGCGGCGGCAAGCCCGATATTGACGATTCCACTCGGCTGCAAAAACCGTTAGACCAGCGCGGCTGGTTGAGAGCATGTTCCGCGAAAGCCGGTCCGGCTCTCCCGGCAAGAACAGGCTCACTTTCTTCATAAGTGAGCGAACCCTCGCTTCATAAGTGAGCGAACCCTCGAATGTTGGCGGAGAATTTAGGAATGACGGACCTCACGATCGCGGGCGAAACTTTCAACGTACTGATCGAGGGCGACGAGACGAACCCGGTTCTCGTGCTCTCCCATTCCCTCGGCGCGACCCTGAAGATGTGGGACGCGCAAATTCCCGCTCTCGTGAAACATTTCCGGGTGGTGCGGTACGATTCACGCGGACATGGCGGCAGTATCGCCAGTGAGGGTCCCTATTCGATCGAGCAATTGGGGCGCGACGCGCTTGCCATTCTCGACGCGCTTGGAATCGAGAAGACCCATTGGCTCGGCATTTCGAAGGGCGGCGCCGTCGGCCAGTGGCTGATGATCAATGCGCCGGAGCGGATCGATCGCGCCGTTCTCGCCAATACGGCCGCGCAATTCGGCACGCCGGAAGAGTGGAACAGCCGCATCGTGACGGTCAAGCACGAGGGCATGGAAGCGACGGCCGATTGGCTTCTCGGGCGTTGGTTCAGCGATGACTTCCTGGAAACGCAAGATGCGCTGGCCGAACCCATCCGCCAGGATCTGCTGGCCACGTCCAGGGAAGGCTATGCGGCGGCCTGCGCGGCGCTGCGCGATTTGGATCTGCGCGAGGGTTTGCGCCAGATCGAACATCCCGTGCTCGTGATTGCGGGCAAGGACGATCCCGCCGCCGCCAAGCCCCAGACGGATCTTTTGGCGGAAGCGATTGCCAATGCCAAACTGGTGACGTTGAACACGCGGCATATTTCGAATGTCGAGGATCCCGCGGGCTTCACCAAAGCCGCCGTGGATTTTCTCACCGCCAAAATCCCGGCGCGCCGGGACGCGATCCGGCAGACGGTTTCGCCCCTGCCCGCGGCCCGCCGTCCAGCTGGACGAAGACTTTCCGCGCGCGGCGTGGCCAGCGAGCCGCTCGCCCGGCGGCCCGCCACGAAAACCAGTCCGGTAGGCAAGGTGAAGGTGACGCCGGCCAAGAGTGCCGCGAAGCCGGAGAAAAAGAGCACGGCAAAGCCCGCGTCCCGCAAGCCCGTCGCGGTGAAAGCCGCCGTCCCGAAGGCCCAGACGGCGAAGACCCAGACGGCGAAGGCCCAAGCATCAAAGGCCCAAGCATCAAAGGCCCAAGCATCAAAGGCCCCGGCAACAAAGGCTAAGGCGGCAAAGGCGAAGGCAGCCAGCCCCAAGGTGGCCGCGAAAAAAGCGCCGGCACCGAAGGCCCAAGCTCCGGCACCCAAGGCCAAAGTGACAAAGACGAAGGCCTCACGGGCAGCGGTGAAGCCGGGCAAGAAGGTGGCGGCAAAGCCAGCCGTCACCGCGAAGCCGGCCAAGAAAGCGCCCGTCGCCAAGAAGGCGCCCGTGAAAACCAAGACGGCCAAGGCCGTGGCGAAGCCGGCCGCCGCGAAGAAGCCGGCGAAAACGCTAGCAAAATCGGCTGCGGCCAAGACGTCCCGCAAGCCGGCGGCGAAAACCAAGACTCCGGCGGCGAAAGCCAAGACCCCAGTGCCGAAGGCCAAAGCCAGCAAAACCGCCAAAGCACCGGGACGCCCTGCCGGCCGCAGAAAATAATGCAACGGCGAATTAGACGCGGCGAGGAGACGATGGACGCATTGCGCGGCGCGATGCGTTACGCCCTATTCCTCGCCATCCTTTTCCTCGCCCCAGCTCCCGCTTTCGCGCAGCTCCGCATCGGCATCGCCGGCCCGCTCAGCGGGCCGGACGCCGTGTTCGGTCAGCAAATCCGGGACGGCGTTTTGCAAGCCATTGCCGATATCAATGCGTCCGGCGGCATTCTCGGCCAGCGGGCCGTGCCAGTTTTGGGGGACGATCAAGGCAACCCCCAGCGCGCCACGGACACCGCCAGCAAATTCGCGCGCGATAAAATCCCAGTTGTGATCGGACCTTTCAGTTCCAGCGCCGCTCTTCCGGCCTCGGTCATCTATGGCGGCGCGGGTATTCTCGAAATCATCCCTGCGGCGACGTCGCCGCGCCTGACGGAACAAGGCATTGGCACGCTGTTTCGTCTGAGCGGGCGCGACGACCAACAAAGCCAGGTGGCCGCGCGCTATATTCTCGACCACCACCTCACCAAAATCGCGATTCTCCACGACCGGACGGCGGGAGGCAAGGCGCTGGCGGATGCGCTGCGCGCCGCGTTGAAAGCCTCCGGCGTGACGGAGGTGCTCTATGACGGCATCGACAAGGGCGCGAAGGATTTGGGTCCGCTGACGGCTCGGGTCATCGCTTCCGGCGCGGAGCTGGCATTTTGGGGCGGAACGCAGACCGAGGCAGGCTTGCTGGCCCGCCAACTCCATGGATCCGGCGCGCACGTGACGCTGATGGGCGGCACCGGCATGGCCTCGGACGAATTCGCCACGCTTGCCGGCGCGGGCGCCGAGGGAACCCTGATGGTTTTCCCGCCGGATCCCCGGGAAAGACCGGAGGCCGCCGCCTTGCTGCAAAGCTTGAGCGCGAAGGGGATCGATCCCGGCGCGTATTCGTTTTACGCCTATGCGGCGGTCGAAATCCTCCGCCAAGCCGCAGGCGCCGCGAAATCGCTCGACCCGGCCACGCTCGCCGGGACGATCCATTCCGGCATGGTCTTCAAGACGGTCCTGGGCCCGCTCAGCTTCGATGCCAAGGGCGACCGGACGGCGCCGGATTACGACATCTTCGTCTGGCGCAAGGGTCGGAACGGCCGGATGTCTTACGAGAACGCGGGCCGCTCGTGAGCGCGCGGCCGGCGGCGCGGAAGGCAGGACACGCCTCTGCGGCATTGATGCCGCAGACTTTCAGGATTGTACTTCCACGCAAGACATTCGCGTCGTAAGTGGTTTAAGATTGTCCACATGCAGGTGATCCATCCCGCCAACTTGGCGAAACGTCACGCAATCCAGCTCGTTCCAGCGCGGGAGATTCCCGCGGCGGGCACATTGCGAACGTCCGTCGCCGGCCCTTCCCGTGGGCCCGGAGCCTCGTGTGCCGCATGAGGGTTCTCGGCGCGTTCTTCGTCAATGTCGTGTTCAATTTGGTGATCGGCCTCTTGGTCGCCAAATTTCTCGGCCCCGAGGAATATGGGCGTTTCGCCCTCGCCTTGGCGACAGCCGTCGCTGTCCAATTCGCTTTCGTCGACTGGCTGCGGCTTGGCGCGACGCGTTTTTATTCCGAACGGACGCGCGGAGAAGAACCCGCCGTCCGGGCGACGCTCGATCTCGGCTTCGCGGCGGTGATGGTGGGCCTTGCCGTGGGCAGCACCTGCTTGTTCATGACCGGCATCCGTTTCTCGCTCTCGAACGGCTTGATCGCGCTTGCGCTCGGCGCCGCCGTCGCCAACGGCCTCTTCGATTTCAGCACGGCCTTGGTGCGCGCCCGCTTCCACGACGGGCTCTACACCAAACTCATCGTCGTCAAGAATGTCTTGTCGCTGGGCCTGACCGGCGGGGGAGCTTTTTACTTCGGCTCGGCCAAAATGGCTTTGGCCGGCGGCATTATCAGCCTCGCTGGGTCGGTGGTCGCGGTCCGCGCGGCGCTACGCGATCCCTTCACGCTGGCGCGCATGGCGAGCTTCGAGATCGCCAAGTCGATCCTGCGTTATGCCATGCCGATCGTCGCCGCCAACCTGCTTTATCTCTGCATCCCGCTGGCCAATCGCTCGTTGCTTTCGATTTACTACGGCTTCTCGGAGACCGGCCAATTTTCCCTGGCCTTCGATATTGGAACCAAGGCGCTTGCCGCGCTTGGCACGGCGCTCGACGTGCTTTTGTTTCAGATTGCCGTCGCCGCGCATGACAAATTCGGGCTCGAGCAATCCAAGCAGCGGATCGCCGACAATATGGGGATCGTCATCGCGGTGATGGTGCCGGCCTGCACCGGCATCTGGCTCGTGCTTCCCTCGATCCAAGAAGTGATCGTTCCGCAAGAATTTCGCGGGCCGTTCGGCGATCTCCTCGACTTGATGCTGCCGGGCCTGTTTTGCTCCGCCATGATCCTCTTTGGGCTGAACCCCATGTTTCAGATCGCTAAACGCACCTGGCCGCTGATTGGCGCGGCTCTGGCGGGATGTATCGCCGATCCACTCATTCTCCTCGCGCTGCCCCGCGATCTCGGCGCCAATAGCCTCGCTATCGCGCAATCCGGCGCTTTTGCGGTTGCGCTCGTGACCTTGACCGCCGTGGCCTGCCTGTGGAATCCGCGCTGGCCACGCTGGCGCGATATCGCCGCGACGGCGCTGGGAACAGCGGCCATGACAGCCGCCTTGCTGCCGCTGCGCGCGCAGCCGGCCGGGCTCGCCACATTGCTCGAACAAGTCGCGGCCGGCACCATCGTCTATTCCGCCGTCGTCTTCGCGCTCGATGTCGCCAAGCTCCGGACGATTCTGTTTGGGCGCCTGCTGCCGATCGTGACGCGGTTTATGCCGGGATAAGAGGCCGCCTCAACAACAACGTCGCCCATCCCTCGATATTCCGCCGCTTGATCAAGAAAATTCCCTGCGCCCGATAGGCCGACAACACCCCAGGCACGTCGCTGGCGAGCAATCCCGACAAGATCAGCTCGCCGCCAGGCGCCAGCAGCGGCTCGAGCCGCGGGGCAAGCGCGCGGAGGGGGCCCGCCAAAATGTTTCCGAAAATGAGGTCGTAGGGCGCCCCGGCGCGGAGCGCGGGATGGGCGACGCCCACCGCGTGGACCGGGCGGACATAGGCGCCTGCCCGATTGCGGCGCGCGTTGGACGCGGCGGCGGCGACCGCGACGGCATCGATGTCGCCGGCTTGGACCGGGCGGTGAAAGCGCCGCGCGGCGGCAATCGCCAGCACCGCCGAGCCCGTGCCGACATCGAGGATCGCGTGGGGACGGCGGCGGCGGGCGACGTCGTTGAGCATGGCAAGACAGCCGCGCGTCGAACCGTGATGGCCCGTGCCAAAGGCGAGCGCCGCCTCGATTTCGATCCCGATGTCGCCAGTTTTTACACGGTCCCGCGCGTGGCTGCCATGCACGACGAAGCGGCCTTCCCTTACCGCCTCGAGCCCCTCGAACGAGGCCGCCACCCATTCGTCCTGCGAGATGGAGGAGAATTCCGCGCTGGCCGCAAGCTCCGCGCCCGCCACGCAGGCCACGAGATCGCGCACACCGGCCTGATCGGGCTCGAATCCGAAATAGACTTCGATGATCCAGGGGCCGCTGTTGGTCCAGCTTTGCGTATTGAACTTCTCTTCGAAGGCGGCGGCCGCCGCCTCGGCGGGATCGTAGGTTTCGACGATGAGATCGGCGATATCGCGCGCGGTTTGTTCGTCGCAACGCAGGCGCATCACATGCGCGGCATTATGGGGGGCGGGACCGTCAAGCATGAGCCGCGAGTATCACGGCAGGCCCAAAGCGGCAACGCCGCGGAATCGTTGGAAGCCAGGCGGCAAGGTTGCGCGGCCATTTGAAGAGACCCGGGAAAATCGCTAGAACTGCGCCATGACACGCACGAAACTCGCTCTTTTCCTCGGCGGCCTCGCTTTCGCGGGTATGCGCCTGGCATCCGCGCTGGCGGCGGATCGCCCCGCCATTCAAGCCTATGGCGACGTCAACCGGTCCTGTCAGGAATGGACGGATGGCTGCGTGGTCTGCGTCAAGAACAACGACGCCCCGCCCTCTTGCTCGACGCCCGGCATTGCCTGCCAGCCCCAGGACGTGATCTGCAAAGGTCCCGCTGCACCGGCAACGCCGCGATAACCGCGCCATCCCGGACCTTCCCGGCCCGGTGCGAAAAACACAAAAAAATGGGTGGCCGGAGCCACCCATTTTTTCCATTCAAACAAAAAGATTAGTGCTTGGAATGCGCGTAGGTATAGGTGGCGATCGCATCCATGAGCGCGGGCGAAAGCACGTCGTAGCTCTCGAGGCCCAATTCCTTGAAGCGAGCGCGGACAGCGTCCAGACCCTTGGGATCGTAACCTTGCTCGATGATCGACGAGACGAAAGCCGCGAATTGCGGAGCCTGCCAACCCTTTTCCGGGCTGAGTTCGACGTGAACGAAATCGAGACCCTTGAAAGGATGCTCTTTTTCGATCCGGCCGAACATGTGAACGCCGCAGCCTTTGCAGGCATGACGCTGAATCGTCGCGCTTTCGTCGACGATGTGCAGCTTCTCGCCATGAGCCGTAACCGAGACGTTCGCGACCGGCAAAACGCCGACGACGGAGAAAGCTGCGCCTTCCGGCTTCCAGCACTTGGAACAACCACAAGCGTGGTTATGCACAACGTCGCTGGTCAGCGTCACTTCGACTTTGTCGGTGGGGCATTTGCAAAGCAGCTTGCCGCCGGAAATGCCGGTGCCGGGCTGAATGCCATTATCGAGCAAGGGGTGAAGATGGGGTGTTGCCATGTGATGACCTTTTCTTGAATTTGGCTTCCTCCGCCTGGCAGGGTTCGAATCACCTTCTTGCGAGGCTTTTCCTGCCAAACCAGGCGCACATGCTCCAAAAGCAACAACGCGGAGGACGAACATCCCCGCGGAACGCTTTCGAAGCTGGCCTGTTCTATCGATGGCTCATGACATTGAAAAGCCAATTGCGACCGCAATCGCGATCACGATGGATATTTTTGAAGGAGCAAGCCCAAAATATGTAATACTATAACGTCATTCCATAAAAAAATTTCGTACATCTCAAAACGGAATGGGGATGACCGCTGTACAAGGCTTGCGCTCGCGAATATCCACAGCGACATTCCGAGCAATGCAAAACGACCGGAGACGATTCGCATGGCCAAAAAAGAAATAGTTAAAAAAGACGTCGCGAAAAAAGACGCCGCTAGCCCAGCAGAAAAGAAAGCGGCTCTTCCGCTCTTGACGACGACGGACATCAGCGAGCATCTCGCGACCTCGTTCGACATTCCGAAATCGCATGCCAAAGCCTATTTGGTGGAATCCATCGCGCTCATCGGCAAGCACTTGAAGAAGGGCGCCAAGGTCCGCCTCTCGGGTCTCGGGATCTTCCAAGTCAAAAAGCGCGCCGCACGCAAGGGCCGCAACCCCAACACCGGGGCCGCGATCAAGATCAAAGCAACGAAGCGCGTCGCCTTCGCGGCCGCGCGCGATTTGAAGGCCAAACTTTAGTCTTGTTTGGCCAGCGGAACGTCATCTTCCCGTTGGCCAGTTCAAATACGAGCAAAAGCGCCAAGGCCGCGGCGACGCGCCTTGGTTTTTTGTATTCGACTTAAGTCGACGCGCCATCCACTGCGCATGCGCGATTATTTTCGGTTGCAGCGCAAGATGATCGATAGCGCAAAAACAAACAAAAGACACTGAACGCAAAGCGTTTACAGAATTTTTAGTTCCCCCTCGATATGATTTTCCCTGTTAAGGGGTTTTCATATGCTCGATGGTCTTAAGTTCCGGATTCCAGCTGTCAATGTCGGGCTGGCGCTCGTCAGCGTTGCCACAATGGCGTTTCTCAGTTGGCAAACGGCGCAAAGCGGCCTCATCGGCGCGGCTAAAGACCGGCTCCAATTCGCCGCCACCGCGCGCAAGAGCAGCGTCGAACAGATCTTCGACCGCGTTCAATCCGATTTGTCCTATCTCGCGGCGAATTCCAACGTCACCAGCAATTTTTCGGACCTCGCCGAGAATCTCGACCCGGCATCCCCTGAATTCGCCAAAATCATCGAAGGTTTCACATCGCCCAAATCCGCCGGAGAACGCTTGGCCCTGGATGGCCACGAGCAAGGGACAATGTATGGACGCCGGCATTTCAAACTGCACGAGCCCGTCCGTAAGCTGCTCGAGCACCCCGGCTATGCCGATGTTCTGCTGATCGACGACAAAGACCGTATTATCTATACCGCCACCAAGGGCGCTGACTTTAGCCATGCGCTGAGCGAACCCGCCCTGCAAACGACGGGGCTCGCCCGCCTGATCGAGCGGATGAAAAAAGCCGGCGAGAATGCGATTCTTTATGAAGATTTCGCGGCCTATCCCGTCGACTCCGCGCCCTCCGCTTTCCTTGCCAAGCCCATGACGCGCCGGGGCAATGCCGCCATGGGGACGGCGCAAGCCGATATCCGTATCGGCTATATCGTCCTGCGGCTCGATCCGAAATTACTCGGCGTTTTGGCGCAGCGCGAGGGCCTGGGCGACACCGGGCAAATCTTCGCGATGGGGGCCGACAAGCTGTTACGCAGCCAACCGCCGCTGAATGCGGCCGTGACGCCAGGACATGCGGTTGGCGATCTCGGCCTATCGAATGATGATCTCGCCGCGGGAGCCCCATTTCAATACGCCCCCGCCACGGGCGGCAACCATATCGCGGCGGCGGCCGGCGTCGATGTGCTCGGCGCGCATTGGACGCTGATCGCGGAACAATCAACGGACGAGGCGCTCCGCGCGGTCAATAGCCTCAAACATACGCTGCTATGGAGCTCGCTGATCATTGTCGCGCTGACCGTTGTCGCGGGCATCGTCATGGCCGGCAGCATCGTCAAGCCTATCCTTGGAATCGCGCAACGCATGCAACGCCTTTCGGCCGGCGCCATCGCCGAACCCGTCGACGGCCAACAGCGCCGCGACGAAATCGGGATCATGGCGCGCGCGGTTCAGGTCTTCAAGGACAATGCCTTAGCCTTGCAGCAAAGCCAGACCGAAGCCGTAGAGCAACGGCGCCTGCAAGAAGAAGAGCGCGCCCGGAACGAAGCCGTGCGCGCCAAGGCCGCGGAAGACGTGAACAGTGTCGTCACCGCCATCGCCCAAGGCCTGTCTCATCTCGCCAATGGCGATTTGACCTTCAACCTCTCCACTGCTTTCCCGCCGGATTACGAGAAGCTGCGCGCCGATTTCAACGAGGCCATGGAGCAGCTTCGCGAGACGATCCGCCTCGTCGCCGGCAATACCGAAAGCATGCGGTCGGGCACCGGCGAAATCAGCCAGACCTCATCCGATCTCGCCCGCCGCACCGCCCAACAGGCGAGCAGCTTGGAACAGGTCGCCAATTCACTGAGCCAAGTGACGGCAACCGTTCGCAAGACCGCCGAAAGCGCGGAACAAGCCCGCACCGTCGTGACCGCGGCCAAAAGCGAGGCCGAACAATCCGGCCGCGTTGTCCAAGACACCGTTGCGGCGATGACCGAAATCGAAAAATCCTCGGGCCAGATCAATCAGATCATCGGGGTCATCGACGAGATCGCCTTCCAGACGAGCCTGCTGGCCCTGAATGCCGGCGTCGAGGCGGCGCGCGCGGGCGATGCCGGGCGCGGCTTCGCCGTGGTCGCCTCCGAAGTCCGCGGGCTCTCCCAACGTTCGGCCGAAGCCGCCAAGGAGATCAAGACGCTCATCTCCGCCTCGGCCACGCAAGTCGCGGCAGGCGTCGCCTTGGTCGGCGAAACCGGCCGCGCCTTGGCCCGGATCTCGGCTCAAGTCGTCGAAATCAATGGCGTCGTGTCCAATATCGCGGCGGCCGCGAAGGAACAGGCCGCGGGCCTCGCCGAGGTCAATACGGCGATGAGCGACATGGACCAAGTGACGCAGCAAAACGCGGCCATGGTCGAGGAGGCCACCGAGGCCAATCAAGCGCTGGCCAGCGAAGCCGATGGCCTCTCGACCCTGGTGGGCCGCTTCCGCACCGGCGGGGAAAAGAAACGGCCCAGCCCCGCGCCGGCACGCTCCACGCCCACGCCAGTGCAATCCCCCTCGCGCGGCCCCGCATCACGCATCGTAAACACCGCGACGGCGATGAAAACAGTCTCCCAGACCGCCCCCGCCGAACAGGGCTGGGACGAGTTCTAGGCGGGGCCGGACGTCGCTGGACGTGGGGTGGCGAGGAACTTGGCGCCGTGCACCCCGATCACGTCGGTGGTTTGAGCCAACACTTTAACGAGAGCCGCGACCTGCTCCTCTCCCCCTTGTGGGGAGAGGTTGGGAGTGGGGGTTCTCCCAATCTGCTTCAGACCGGCACGCACGGCGCGGCCCTCATCCATCCCGCGCTGACGCGAGGGCTACCTTCTCCGGCGCGCGGGAGGCGGGAAGCCCCCCCTACGTCACCGGCTCCAACGCCGCCAATTCCTCATCCGTGAACACCCGGCCTCGCGTCAAAAACCGCACGTCGCGGCCGTTTTCGAGGCTGAACATGCCGCCACGGCCCGGGACGACGTCGATGATGAGCTGGGTATGTTTCCAATATTCGAATTGCGAGCGGCTGATATACACCTCGGCGCCGCCGATGGTGCCGAGATGCACGTCGCGGTCGCCGACGATGAAATCGGAGACAGGGTAGCACATCGGCGAAGACCCGTCGCAACAGCCGCCGGATTGATGAAACAGCACCGGGCCGTAGTCGTGACGCAGAGTGCGGATCAATTCGATCGCGGCAGGCGTTGCCATCACGCGGAGAAGGGATGGATCGGACATGCGGGACATTCCTCGAAACAGCGTTTCAATCCGGCACCAAACTATTTCACCCTAAAGCAAAGAACCGGCGCCCTCGCGGGACACCGGTCCTTTTTACATCGTGCGCGAACAAACACCAACTGGGCTATATGGCCCAGCTGGATCTCGCCCCGGGCTTAGAAGAAGCCGAGCTTCTTCGGGCTATAGCTGACCAGCATGTTCTTGGTCTGCTGATAGTGATCGAGCATCATGCGATGGTTTTCGCGGCCGATGCCGGATTGCTTGTAACCGCCGAAGGCCGCGTGAGCGGGATAGGCGTGGTAGCAGTTTGTCCACACACGGCCTGCTTGAATGCCGCGGCCGAAGCGATAGGCGCGGGTTCCGTCGCGAGTCCAGACGCCGGCGCCAAGACCGTAAAGCGTGTCGTTGGCGATGGCGAGAGCATCCGCATCATCCTTGAAGGTCGTGACCGACAGCACGGGGCCGAAGATCTCTTCCTGGAAGATGCGCATTTTATTGTGGCCCTTGAAGACCGTCGGCTGAACGTAATAACCGCCGGCCAGGTCGCCCTCGAGATTGGCACGTCCGCCGCCCGTCAGAAGCTGCGCGCCTTCCTGCTTGCCTATATCGATGTAGGACAGGATCTTTTCGAGCTGTTCGGAAGAGGCCTGCGCGCCGATCATCGTCGTGGGATCGAGTGGCGAACCTTGCTTGATCGCCTTGACCCGGCGGACAGCCGCGTCGATGAACCGGTCATAGATCGATTCGTGGATCAGAGCGCGGCTGGGGCAAGTACAAACCTCGCCTTGGTTCAGCGCGAACATCGCGAAGCCTTCGAGGGCCTTGTCGAAGAAATCGTCGTCCTCGCGCGCCACATCGGCGAAGAAGATGTTTGGCGATTTCCCACCTAGTTCGAGCGTCACGGGGATCAAATTCTGCGACGCATATTGCATGATCAACCGTCCCGTCGTCGTCTCGCCGGTGAAGGCGATCTTGGCGATGCGGGGGCTGGATGCGAGCGGCTTACCGCATTCGAGACCGAAGCCGTTGACGACGTTCAACACGCCGGGAGGCAAGAGGTCGCCGATCAATTCCATGAGAAGCAGAATCGAAGCCGGGGTCTGTTCGGCTGGCTTCAACACGATGCAATTGCCGGCGGCGAGCGCGGGCGCGAGCTTCCATACGGCCATCAGCAGCGGGAAGTTCCAGGGAATGATCTGGCCGACCACGCCGAGCGGCTCATGGAAGTGATAAGCGACCATGTCGTGATCGATTTCCGAAATGCCGCCTTCCTGCGCGCGGATACAGCCGGCGAAATAGCGGAAATGATCGATCGCCAGCGGAATATCCGCATGGGTCGTCTCGCGGATCGGCTTCCCGTTGTCCCATGTCTCGGCCAAAGCGATGAGGTCGAGGTTTTCTTCCATACGATCGGCGATCTTGTTGAGGATCACGGCGCGCGTCGTTGACGAGGTTTGGCCCCACGCGTCTTTCGCGGCATGGGCGGCATCGAGCGCCAAATCGACATCTTGCGCATCCGAGCGAGCGATCTCGCAAATGACCTTTCCGTTGACCGGGGAGGTATTTTCGAAATACCGGCCAGCGACGGGATCGGTGAATTTGCCGTTGATGAAATTGCCGTAACGAGCTTTGTAGGGCGACTTGGTTGCGTCGCCGAGAAATTCTGGTTTGTTCACGATTATCTCCTCCCAACTAGGTGCGAGTGAGATCGCAGCGCTTGTGCCAGCACTTGGGCGATCCGCCCTCGGTACCTACCAAATCACTGAAAAGGAAAAGAGTTTCCATTCGGCGGATGGCCATGAGACAGAGAGCCGCGGCCTCGTCCGAACGCCTGGCTAGACGCAGTTTGCGACAGGTGAGACAAGTGTCGCAAACTGCGACGGCGACAGGTTTCAAATCCCGGTTTCCGCCCTATTCAGATCGCCGGAGGCTATTGCGAACGTCATGTTCGAAAGCGTGAGAATCCCGCGTATTAGACCCAGCTCCGGGGGGCCGAAGCTTGGCCAAAGCCTGCTCGAAAACATGCAAGTCCTTCCCGCGCCCATCCTGCGGTCTTGGATGCGTTGCACCGATCTCGGCCTCGACAGGGACGCGAAACGCCCTCTCGTCGACCCTTTGCCGGATCATGCCCTGCGGCAACTTGTCCACCGCAACGAAGAGCTACGCCGGCGCTGCCGGCCAGAACTCGAAGCGCTTTATGCGACGACGCGGGCAAGCGGTAGCATCGCCATTTTGACCAATGCCGAGGGTCTCGTTCTCGATGCCGTTGGCGATCCCAGTTTTGCCGGCCTGGCGGCGCAAGTCGCCTTGCGGCCGGGAGCGTCTTGGGCCGAGGCGGCAACGGGCACGAATGCGATTGGGGCGGCCCTCGTCGAACGCCGCGCGGTCGAAGTGAGGGGAACGCAGCATTTTTTCACCCGCAATCAGATCTTGAGCTGCGCGGCCGTGCCGATCCTCGGCCCCACCGGCGACCTCTTGGGCGTTCTCGATCTCTCCGGCAATGCGAAGGCCGATCATGGCTTCGCGCTCGGCTTCGTTCAATTGGCGGTGGATGGGATCGAGCATCGCGTCTTCGAGGCGGGATTTCCCGGCTGCGAAGTGGTGCGCCTGCATAAGGATCCCGCGCTTGTCGGCACACCGCGCGAAGGCGTGCTGGTCTTCCGGGATCATATTCTCGTCGCCGCCAACCGGCATGGGCTCGGCCTCCTCGATCTCGAGTGGGAGGCCCTGGGGCACAAGACCTACCGGACCCTGTTTCCGAGCCAGGAGAGCGCCGGCGCGGATGCCGTTCTCCTCCGCGATACCTCGGGGCGGGTGGTCCATGCGCGCAGAACCTCGACGCCGCAAGTGTATCAGACGCCGGTCCCCAAACTCTTGATCGAGAAGTCCTTTCTGGACAAGCCGCGAGCCGCCGGAACGTCTTCCGCGCATTTCCTGGATGGGAGCGGCCAAGCGCGGCTGGCCCGCGCGACCCGGCTACTCGATGCCGGCGTCCCTGTCCTGGTGCAGGGAGAAACCGGAACCGGCAAGGAGGTCTTCGCCAGGGCCGCCCATGCCGCCAGCGCGCGTAGCGCGAAGCCATTCGTAGCCATTAATTGCACCGCTTTGCCCGAAAGCCTGATCGAGGCGGAACTGTTTGGTTACGAACCGGGTGCTTTCACCGGCGCGCGGCGCGGCGGAGCCAAGGGCCTGCTGCGCGAGGCCGATGGCGGGCTGCTGTTTCTCGATGAAATCGGCGACATGCCGCTCGGCCTTCAACCGCGCTTGTTACGGGCCTTGCAGGAACGCGAGGTTCTGCCGGTGGGCGGCGTGAAAGCCGTGCCGATCGATGTGATGGTGATTTGCGCGACCCATCGCGATCTGTCGCGGCTCGTGGCGGATGGATCGTTCCGGGCCGATCTTTATTACCGCATCGCCTCATATACGGTCGAGCTTCCCACCCTCCGGTCCCTCGGCAGCCGCGCCACTTTGATCCGCAGCGTTTGGGAGGGGCTGGCGCCGGACGCGCGCGGCGTGACCTTGTCGGCGCCTTGCGAAGCGGCGCTCGCCGCCTATTCCTGGCCGGGCAACTACCGGCAGCTCGCCGGCAGCCTGAAAGCCATGCTCGCCTTGGCCGAAGATGGCGAATGTCTGGGGCTCGATGCCCTGCCCGCCAACATGCGTGGCGATCCGCTTCCGGCCCTTGTCGCACGCCCAGCCCGGACGACGCCGGGCGCGGCGGACGTGCCGCGTGGCAAGCCGCGCACAGCCGGTGGTTCCGCCGGTCAGCTCGGCAGCATCGAGCGCGAGGCCATGCGCGAGGCGTTGCACGCGAGCGGCGGCAATGTCGCCCAAGCCGCCCGCCGCCTTGGAATCAGCCGCAGCACGCTCTATCGGCGCTATTTGTCCGGCGCGGAGGCTAAATAAGGGCCGTGGAACTCGAGCACGTCCCGGAAAAGTCACGGATTTTTCGATCGAGGACATGCTCTACCTCCTTAGTAAGAGAGCGGGACGGGCGAGATGGTTGCCCCGCCAGTGCCGCAATTTTAGCGGCAATTACCGGTCGACCAGGTCTCGGGCCTCAGGCACGAACGCCCGCCGGGCTTTTGCATGTGGAATCAGCTCGATTTTCTAAGTAGGAATGAGCGGTTTCTCCCACCTGGACGATTTTGGTGGGTGGAAGACGGGAACGACGGCATGACGATCCGATTACATCACGGTGATCTCCCCGCCGGCTATGCCGCGGGCGATGCGATCGCGATCGATACCGAGACTTTGGGCCTGGTGCCCCGGCGCGACCGGCTCTGCGTCGTCCAGCTCTCGCGCGGGGATGGCATGGCCGATGTCGTGCAAATCGCGCCTCACCAGACCAGCGCGCCGGTTTTGCAGAGCCTTTTGACGGATCGGTCCATCACCAAGCTGTTTCATTACGCACGGTTCGATATCGCTATTCTTTACAAGACCCTCGGGATCCTCGCCGAACCGCTCTATTGCACCAAGATCGCCTCGAAACTGGCGCGGACCTATACGGACCGGCATGGGCTGAAGGATCTCGTGAAGGAACTTCTCGGCGTGGATTTGTCGAAACAGCAGCAATCCTCGGATTGGGGCGCGCCCGTGCTGAGCGAGGCGCAACTCGCCTATGCCGCCTCGGATGTGCTGCATCTTCACGCCCTGCGGGCCAAGCTCGACGCCATGCTCGTACGCGAGGACCGGACCCAGTACGCGCAAGCCGCCTTTGCCTTTCTGCCCATCCGCGCGCAACTCGATTTGGCGGGCTGGCCAGAGACGGATATTTTCTCTCACGATTGATCGCGCGGATCCGCCCGCGCCTTGCCTTCGCCGCTCTCCCAGCGCAAACAGGATGTATCGGTCCTTTGTCCTCAACTGGAGTGTCATGCCGGAAGTGATGCAGCAAGACAGCCCGGCCAATCAACGGCGCGCGGCTCTTGGCGAAGGCATGGACCACACGGCCCCGCCGCGCGAAGGCGCCGTCCGCGCGTCGGAGCGTCATACGGCTCGCGTGCGATTTCTCCGCCGCGCCATTGTCGCTGGGAGCACAATCACCATTTCCATTATTGCGATCGTCGCGATTTTCGACCCCTTGCACCATCTCCCGCATGGCATCAGCGTCGACGATGTCGGCGTGGAAGGCAATGTGATCACGATGCAATCGCCCAAGATCTCCGGCGTGAGGCAAGACGGAGGCGCATATGCGATCACGGCGGCCCAAGGCATTCAGGACATTACGAAGCCCAACCTGATGGAATTGCGCGGCCTCGACGTGACAATGGGGATGACGGACAATACCAGTTCACGCATTACCGCCGATACCGGCGTCTATGACGGAAAAGAAGATAATATGTCCCTTGCCGGCCATGCCAGGATCAAGAACACGAGCGGGTACGATCTTTTGATGCAAAGCGCGGTGATGAATTTCAAAACCGGCGTGTTTTCTTCCCGCGAGAGGCTCACGGTGACAGTATCGGGCGGGACGATCTCAGCGGATCAAATCGATATTACGGATAGCGGACATAAAGTGTCTTTCACCGGAAATATCGACTCGTCGTTCGACCCCCCGGATCAGCCGGACCTGCCGCCGGACCCGCAAGTGCCCCCCTCGCAAGAGCCCGTGGAGATACGGTAATGCGCATCAGCGATACCCGGTGGCCGCGCGCTTTGTGCCGCGGCGGGCTTGTCCTTTTGGGATTGATTGCGGCGCCCTTGAGCGGGCTGGCCGAGCCGGCGGCTGCCACGCCGGCGCCAAAAACGCATTCCTCCGCGGTCCTGCCGGGGGGAAATAGCAAGCAACCCATTAGTATCCAGTCGGAATCGCTGGATTATTTCGACAAGGATCAAAAGCTTATCTACACCGGGAACGTCGTCGCGATCCAAGGCGAGAGCAAGCTGAAATGCAGCGTGCTGACCATCTTCTTGCCCCCGAAAACCGCGGGCCAGGGCGGCGCGGCACCCGCCTCGACCAGCCAAGTCCAGCATATGGACGCGGTGGGTCCGGTGACCTTGGTCTCGAAAGACCAAGTGGGGACCGGGGATCACGGCGTTTACGATAAAGTGAGCGATACCGTGGTGCTGAGCGGCAATGTGACGCTGAGCCAGGGCCCCAACGTGACCAAGGGCGACAAGCTCGTCTACAATCTCAAGTCCGGCCAAGCAAAAGTGACGGGGGCACATGTCATAAGCATGTTTCAACCCTCGGAAGCGGCGGAACCCGGATCAAAAAAATAAGCTAGGATATCCCAGCCAGACGGCGGCCGGTCCGCCGGCTCGAGGGCGAACCGCCGGATGCTTCATCACGGTGGCGTGATCAGCCCGTTTGAGGCATTGACGCGAGCCGGAGTTTCTTGTGGGACAATGAACCACAAATTTCAAAAGAACGCATTTTTTAGGGCGCCTCATTCCCTCCCATTGGAAAGCGTTCTAGAGCATGACCCGGAAAAGTTGCGGACTTTTGTTATCGAGGACATGCTTTAACTCCTTAGCGAAAGAGCGATTTCCCGTCCCTTTGGTGAGTCCACCGAAGCGGAAAGCGCTCTAACGCTTTTGAAGACAAGACGGCGTCCGGACGACAGGACGCTAAGGTAGAGGACGACGTTGAAATTTTTTGGACATTTTCAGACCGGCCGGTGGTTTTCTCCCCGGACAGCAGGCGGGCGGAAACCGCCCGCCGCTGCTGGCGGAGCCGGGCGGGATGGAAGCAACGCCATGGCGATCCTCGATCTCAACGATGCGGATCGAGACCACACTGGCGCGTTTCCGGGAGATAGCAGCGAAGCCAGCGGCGGATTCAGCGTTGCGCCCGAAAGCGGAGACGGGGTCCTCTCGGTCAACCATGTGGCCAAGGCCTACAAGGCGCGGCGCGTGGTGGAAGACGTCAGCCTCACGGTCAGGCGTGGGGAAGCCGTCGGTCTGCTCGGCCCCAATGGCGCCGGCAAGACCACCGTCTTCTATATGATCACGGGCCTGGTCCGCCCGGATGCCGGCACGATCGAACTCGACGGGCACGACGTCACGAACTTGCCGATGTACCGGCGCGCGCGCCTCGGGATCGGCTACTTGCCCCAAGAAGCCTCGATTTTCCGCGGTCTCAGCGTCGAGGATAATATCCGCGCGGTTCTGGAAATCGCGGAACCCGACAAGGGCAAACGGGAGCGTGAACTCGACGCGCTTCTCAATGAGTTCGACCTGACGCGGTTGCGCAAGTCCCCATCGGTCGCTTTATCGGGCGGCGAAAGACGGCGGTGCGAAATCGCCCGCGCCCTCGCCAACCGCCCCTCGTTCATGCTGCTCGACGAACCCTTTGCCGGGATCGACCCCATCGCGGTGGGGGATATCAGAGTCCTCGTCCAACATTTGAAGCGCCGCGGCATCGGCGTCTTGATTACGGACCACAATGTGCGGGAGACGCTCGGGCTCATCGACCGTGCCTATATCATCCATTCCGGGCATGTGCTGACAGAAGGGCTCCCCGAGGAGATCGTCGAAAATGCCGATGTCCGCCGCCTCTATCTCGGCGAGGATTTCCGGTTCTAACCATTAACCAAGGGTAAATTTTTTTTAGCCCCGCGAGGCGAAACAAATGCTTGGAATGCGGGACAAGACGGAATGCTAGTGCTATAAGCAAAAAACGGGCCGCGATTCACGTGACAGGATTCGTGGACGATCATGTCAGGCATGAGTTGCATTTGCGATGGCTCTAGGCACCAAGCTTCTCATACGCCAAGGCCAGTCCTTGGTGATGACCCCCCAGCTCCTGCAGGCGATCAAACTCCTGCAGTTTTCCAACATCGAATTGGCGTCCTTCGTCCAAGAAGAGCTCGAGCGCAATCCGCTTTTAGAGCGCGCCGACGACGCCGGCCCCGTCAACGAACCGGTTGCCACGAATGATCACGATCCGCGGGTCGAAGCGGATTCGTCGCTGGGCGGCGAGTTTAACGACGGCGTCGAGGCCGATTGGAGCTCGGAAAGCTTCGCGACGGACCAGGGCTCCTTGGAAGCGAGCCTCGGGACCGAACTGAATAATAGTTTCGACAGCGACCGCGCGCCCACCCCCGCCGAGCAGCCCGACCCGTTTTCGGAAGCAGGCCTTTCCGCCAATTCGTGGTCGGGGTCCGGCAGCCCGAGCAGCGAGGGCGAAGGCTCGAACCTCGAATCCTACATCGCCGCGCGGCTGACGCTCCGGGAACACCTTTCGGAGCAGCTTCCCCTGGCCGTGGCCGATCCCGGCGACCGTCTGATCGGTCTGGCGCTGATCGATGCGATCGACGATTCCGGTTATCTCGGGGAAAATCTGGCTGATATTGCGGATCGGCTCGGGGCGCCGCTTTCGCGTGTCACCGAAATCCTCGAGACCATCCAGACTTTTGACCCGGTTGGGGTGGGCGCCCGCAACCTTGCGGAATGCCTGACGCTTCAACTGCGTGAACGCGACCGTTTCGACCCCGCGATGGAGGCTCTCGTCGCCAATCTCGGCATGGTCGCGCGCCGCGACATGGCTGGACTTCGCAAGGCCTGCGGCGTCGACGATGAAGACATCGCCGACATGATTGCCGAGATCAAGCGCCTCGACCCGAAGCCGGGCCGCGCCTTCGGCTCCAGCGCGATCCAGCCCGTGGTCCCCGATGTGAATGTCCGGCTGGCTCCCGATGGCTCCTGGTTGATCGAACTCAACACGGACGTGCTGCCGCGCCTCCTCGTGAACCAGACCTATGCCGCCCGGATTTCACGCCACAAGGGAAGCGAAGCGGACCGGAGCTTTGTGTCGGGTTGTCTCCAAACCGCCAATTGGCTGACGAAAAGTCTCGAACAACGCGCCCGCACCATTCTCAAAGTGTCGAGTGAGATCGTGCGCCAGCAAGATGCCTTTTTTGCCTATGGCGTGGAGCATCTGCGGCCGCTCAACCTCAAGGCCATAGCGGAGGCGACGGGCATGCATGAATCGACTGTGTCGCGGGTCACCTCCAACAAATATATCTCGAGCCCCCGAGGCCTGTTCGAACTGAAATATTTCTTCACCGCCTCGATCGCCTCGAACGACGGCGGCGATTCGCATTCGGCCGAATCGGTGCGCTTCCGGATCAAGCAAATGATCGAACGCGAGAGCGCCAGCGAAATTTTGTCGGACGACGCCATCGTCGAGCGCCTGAAAAGCTCGAATGTCGACATCGCTCGACGTACGGTAGCTAAATACCGAGAAAGCATGCGCATTCCCTCTTCGGTGGAACGGCGCCGGCAAAAGGCCGTGCATTAGAGCGTCTCCCATTTGGGAAAAATCACCCAAGCGATAAGAACTCGCGCTCTTTACAAGAGGGTCGAGGTGTCCCCGATCGCAATAGTCCGCGCCTTTTGAGGGACAGGCTCGGGAGCTTTTCGCCTGGAGCGCCTTTCATGGCAGGATGGGGTCCAATGGTGAAGCGCGCTCCTTTTCCAGCGCCGGCGGGAGAAGGAGCAGCATCCTGATTCCCGGGTCCGCCTGCCTCGGTGAAAGGCTGCCCCCCGCGGCCGCTTTGATGGCGGGAAAGCGCCATCCCTCGGATTTAAAATCGCCCTAAAATCTCGTATAACGAGCATATTAACGGAAACATGCCGATCGCCGCCCATATTTTATATCTTGATTAAACCGTTGGTTGTATATTTAAATGGCTAAATGACTCTGGCGGATTGACGATGCTGTCCCTCGATGCGGAAAAGAACGACCGGCGCGACTACCTGCTCGATATGATCGAGCAACTCGCGGAGCTTGCGCGTGAAATCGGTGAAATAGAAGTGGCGATCCATCTCGACGCCACGGTCGAAGCGCGGCGTTACACCCGGGAAAAAGACCAAAAGCGGGATTGACCAATCCCGCCCCGTCAGTTCTGGCAAGGCCGGGGCCTAGACCGCGAATTTGCTGTTGAACGCGAGAATCTCCGGCACGATGCCCGTACGGAACCGGGAGCCGTTGAACACCCCGTAATGGCCGACACCCTTCTGGACGTAATCGTGCTTGAACTCCGCGGGGATATTCGAGCAGAGACGATGGGCTGCCTTGGTCTGGCCGGGGCCGGAAATATCGTCGTTCTCCCCCTCCACCGTCATCAGCGCCGTGCGATGAATCGCGGAGAGATCGACGGGTTGCTTCCGATGGACCATCGTTCCCTTGGGCAGCCTATGTTCGACGAAAACGGTGTCGATGGTCTGTAGATAAAATTCAGCGGTCAGATCCATGACGGCGAGATATTCGTCGTAGAAATCGCGATGTTTCTCACCCGATTCGCCATCGCCCTTGATGAGATGGTTGAACATTTCGACATGGGCGTCGACATGCCGGTCGACATTCATGGCCATGAAACCGGACAGCTGGAGAAATCCGGGATAAACGAGGCGGCCGAAACCCGGATAGGGATAGGGAACGGAATGAATGCAATTGGCGCGGAACCATTTGCTGCCGCGCTTTTCCGCAAGCACATTCACGGCGGTCGGCGATTCCCGCGTGTCGATCGGCCCGCCCATCAAGATCATGGTATCGGGCACATCCGGATCGTTCGCGGCCTCCATGAGGGCCACGGCGGCGATCAAGGGAACGGCTGGCTGACACACGCCAAGACTATAAAGCGGGCCGCCGTCCCCTTTCAGCACATGACAAATCTCGATGAGATAATCGATGTAATCGTCGAGATCGAAATGTTCCTGCGCGGGCACCATCCGCGCATCCTTCCAATCCGTGAGGTAGACGTCGTAATGCGGAAGAAAGGCTTCGACCGTGCCGCGCAACAGCGTGGCGTAATGACCCGACATGGGGGCGATGATCAAAAGCTTGGGTTGGGCCGTGCCCGCGGGCAGGTCGCGCCGAAATCGCAGGAGCCGGCAAAATGGCTTGGACCAGACAACCTCTTCCTCGACGGCGATCTCTTGCCCGTCGATCGATGTGCGACTCAGCCCAAAGGCTGGTTTGCCGTAACGGCGCGTCAATCGCTCGAACATTTCGGCCGAGGCCGCAATGTTCCGGCCAATTTGAGTTTTGGACAACGGATTCAATGGATTGCGCGCCCAGAAGCGGGCCGCGTCGCAAGCTGCCCTTAAAGGAGCAAACGTCATATAAGCCAGTTCGTGAACTTGGTAAGAATATGGATTCATAATCGCACCAGGCATTAGGATCGCCCAAAAATGTGAAGGCCGCGCATGGCTGGAACAGCCACAAAGCGATCAGCCATCCACTCAAATCACTGTTTACACTGTTCACACTATTTATAGCCGGATCGCAGCAATATCAACCGGCCGAACAGCCGCCTCCCAAGCAATCCATTTCAATGGCGCACGACACAATTTATCTCGACACCGCATTTTATTACGATGCCGGTTTTGCTTTCCTTTAAATCCGGCCGTCAGTTCAAGCTAAAAAAAATATATAAATCAATCTCGTCAAGCTGATCGAACGGACCATGCTTCTTAAGATCGCACCGGCGGGTGCGATGGCCGCAAACCCGCAACGACGGGAAATGGCATCCAGTTGCGGTTTTATCGCACCATGCCCATATCAAATCCTTAGCCATCCCTATCATTGGGCCCTATAAGATTGGGCGCCTCGCTCACGAAACGGAAAGGCCAAAGCGCTTGCCTGATACCGTAGGGAAAACTTTGGATATCGACCTCGGCCACCGGTCGCGACGGCCACGCGTCGATACGCTGGTCCGTCTGCGATGGCTCGCCGTCACGGGCCAGTGCGTCGTGGTTCTCGGGACTTATTTCGGCCTTGGGTTTCCCTTGCCGATCAGTCTTTGCAGCCTGGTCATCGCCGCCTCGGCCTGGGTGAATATCGCGCTTCGGATCCGTTTCTGCCACAGCGACCGGCTCGAGGACCGCCCGGCGTTCTATCTCATGACCTACGATCTCCTGCAGTTGACGGCACTTCTCTATCTGACGGGCGGCCTCGAAAATCCCTTTGCGATGCTGTTCCTCGCGCCGGTCATGATTTCGGCGGTCTCGCTTTCGGCGCGTTTCACGGCCTCGCTCACCTTTCTCGTGATCATCTGCGCGACCTCCCTCATCGCCTATCACTACCCCCTGCCCTGGTTTCCCGGCCAGCCGATGAACCTGCCCTTTCTCTATACCGTGGGCATTTGGGGCGGCATCGTCCTGGGCGCGAGCTTCACCGCCGCCTATGCCTGGCGGGTCGCCGAAGAGGCACGCCGCTTGGCCGATGCCTTGGCCGCGACGGAGCTTGTACTGGCGCGCGAGCAACATTTGACTCAGCTCGACGGGCTCGCCGCCGCTGCCGCGCACGAACTCGGGACGCCGCTGGCGACGATCAAACTGGTGGTCAAGGATCTACAGAAGCAATTTCCAACCTCCGGCCCGATCGGCGAGGACTTCACGCTTCTGATGCAGGAGGTGGAACGCTGCCGCAAGATCCTGGGAACGCTGACGTCGCTCGGCAACGAGCCCGGTGAAATCATCGGCAATTTGACGCTTGGCCATCTCCTCGAGGAGGTTGTCCAACCCCAGCGCGATTTCGGCATTTCCATCACGATCTTGAAGGAAGGCGGCGGCAAGGAGCCGGTCTGCCGGCGCAATCCCGGCATGCTGTACGGCCTGGGAAACCTCGTCGAAAACGCGATCGACTTCGCATCCGCCGAGGTGCGCGTGATTGCCCGCTGGACCGAGACGATCGTCGCCATCGTCATCGAGGACGATGGCCCAGGCTTCGCGGCCGATGTCATGATGCGGCTCGGCGAGCCCTATCTGACCCAAAAGGCCGGGCGGCATGTCAAAACCGGCGACGGTGCCGGCCTCGGCCTTGGCCTGTTCATCGCGAAAACCTTGTTGGAACGCGCCGGGGCGAGTGTGTCCATGGCCAATGCGGCCGCGCCGCGGCATGGGGCGCGCATTACAATTTTATGGCCGCGAGCAACTTTCGAACGCGGCCGGACGTACAACCACTTATTCGACCCCGGCACTAACGCGGGCTCCGTAACATGGGACCGCAACGCGGAAAAGGTAAACGGCGATGGATAATCTTGCTGGAGAACTGAAAAGCCCGGTCCCGGCCGGTCATGGCTTTTTAAGCCTCGGCGCCAGTGCGGATAAATCGCTGCTGATCGTCGATGACGACAAGCCTTTCTGTCTGCGCCTGACCCGCGCCATGGAATCGCGCGGCTTCACGGTCACGGCAGCGGCCACCGTGGCCGAGGGCCTTGGCGCGATTGCCAATGCACCGCCCGCCTTCGCCGTGATCGACCTTCGCCTTTCCGATGGCAACGGGCTCGATATCATGTCCGAATTGAAGGCGCGGCGCCCGGACACGCGCGCGATCATCCTGACGGGCTACGGCAATATCGTCACCGCCGTCACGGCGGTCAAACTCGGCGCGTTCGATTATCTCGCCAAGCCCGCCGATGCCGACGAAATCTATAATGCGTTGATGGCGACGCAGCACGACAAGGCGGCGCTGCCGGAAAATCCGATGTCCGCCGACCGCGTGCGTTGGGAGCATATCCAGCGGATCTACGAGCTTTGCGGACGCAATGTCTCGGAAACCGCGCGCCGCCTCAACATGCACCGGCGGACCTTGCAGCGCATTCTCGCGAAACGCGCGCCGCGCTGAACTTCCCATTATCCCATTATCCCAACGGCTGCATCGCGGCGATCTGCGGATCGCTGAGGCCATGCAGCCGTTGCGCCGCCGTCTGCGCGAAGCGCATGAGAACGGCGCGGCGGCTGGCCGCGCTCAGCCGGTGCTCCGGCGCTTCGCGCATGATGGCGGCGCCATAGGCATCGGCGACGATCAGCCCGGCGTCCGCCGGCATGACCTCCGGCGGCATGTCCTCCGGAATCGCAAAATACAGCCGGTCGCAATGCAGGCGGTAATCCCGCCATTTCTGATCCGCGCGGAAATCGGCGAGCGAAGATTTGATCTCGATAATATGGATCGTCCCATCGCTCGAAAGCGCCACCACATCGGCACGCCGGCCCGATTGCAGCGTCAATTCCGTCACGCTGCTAAAACCCTTGGCCCGCAGCAAGCGGCGTGTCCCGCGCGCGACGAACAAAGCGGTCTCGGATTGGCGGCCATCGATGGGCGCCACGGGTTCGATGAGACGGGGCATGGAGAGCGCCAGGGAAGAAAAAATTGAGCGTATTCGATTTGTCCGGGCCGGCATAGAGCGTGCCGCCCTCCCCCCATAAGGCCAAGCAGCCCGTGGCTGGAATTTTTCGCCGGAGACCTTAAATTCTCAGCTTTCACCGGAGCCATGGCGATCGATGTCTCAAGCCACGATCCCTCATCCCGTTTTGGGCACGGATGCCTTTGCCGTCGTCACCACCACGGTCGCCAACGCCGGGGAAGCCGCCGCCATGGCGCGTGCCTTGGTCAGCGGCCAATACGCGGCCTGCGTGCAAATCGTGGACGTGGGCAGCGTTTACACCTGGAAAGGCGCGGTGGAAGAAAGCCCGGAATGGATGCTGATCTGCAAGATCCGCGCGGCGGATTATGGCGATGTCGAAGCCGCCATCCTCGCCCTGCACAGTTATGAGACGCCCGAAATCCTGGCCGTGCCCGTCCTCGACGGGTTCCAGCCCTATCTCGATTGGATCGCCGCCTCGACGGTGCGGCAAGAGGAGGAATAGGCGAGGCTTACCCAGTGGTTTAAATCCGGCGCGTGGCGCGCCACGGAGCGAGGGAGGCGCCCACGGACCTTTTTAGCAGCTTGAACGTTACATCTGTCGAATTTGCCGGAGCCGTCCAAAATGCGAACTTGGGTTCGTCTGATTCTCGCCGCCACCTGGCTCACCGGGTCGGCCTCCCTCGGGCTGGCCAAGGTCCATATCACCGTGGACTTGTCCCGGCAGACGATGCATGTCGCCGCCGCGAACGAGGTCTTCGATTGGAAGGTCTCGACCGGAAAATTCGGTTACGAGACGCCGGATGGCACCTATGGCGTGCTCTGGATGGATAAAGATCATTACTCGCAAGAATATGATAACGCCCCGATGCCAGATGCGATCTTCTTTCGTCCGGGCTTTGCCATTCACGGCGCTTATAAGTCAGCCTTCGGCCATCCCGCCTCGCATGGCTGCGTCCGGCTTCCCGTCGACAAGGCCGAAATTCTCTTCGATTTGGTTCAAGCCGAAGGCGCGGAGATCAAGATTGTTGGCGGGCCGACCGTCGCGGCCACGGCCACGCCGAGCCGTCGCCGTCCCGCCCCCGGCGAGGACGCCATGCCTGATGTTTATCAGAACCTTATGGCTCAACCGCCGTCCGGCCCGGCCTACTGACCGGGGACAGGCCCGGCGGTTTTCGACCTGGGCCTTTTGAAAAAAAGAGCCCCGCGATTGAAAATTATTTCGCCACACGGTGGACTCTTGCGCGCCAAATTAACCCTTTAAGCGCCCTTTAACCAAAACCAGGGCCAATAGAGGGCTCGTCAGGGCGTGGGGCCCAGCGTTGCAGGTGCGGGCCATTCGGAAGTCCGGCGGCGCTTGAACTTAGTGTGGTTAAAGCGGGGCGGATGACACACGGGGCCTATACGCATCGACATTTCCCGTCCGGCGAGCGCGGACGGCAAAATCGCAATCCCGTTTTTCCGGTCTTCCTGTGTGCCGCCGGACTCACGTTGAGCTCCTTGGCGGGACTCTGGATCCTCTATTCCTGTCCAACTGACGCCCCATTGAGCGCCGGTGCGCCAACAGCCGCCGCATTCCCGGCTTTGCCCGCGGCCACGCCTCCGGCCATACAGCCCTTACGCCGCTACGCCGGGCTACTCGATCCGGCATTCACATCGGGCTACCGGCCCGTCGCATTTGCCCAGATCGCCTCGCTCAGATCGAGCGTCGATCACACCGGCCAGGCCAAGCCCGATCCCGCCGATCAGGCATCGGCCCCCGCGATCGAGCCGTCTATCGCCGCGCCGCGCGCCGCGGAGGCAGAGCTTGTCCCGCCTCCATCCGGAGAGGCCGAAGCCAGGCAGACGATTCCATTGCCAACGCCGCGGCCGGCCACTCTCTTGCAGACCCGTGCCAATGTGGCCCAGAACTCTGGCGCCACGCCTCCCGGCACAGGAACCGGCATCCGGCCTGATTCAGCCAGTTATCAAACGATTTTCGACAAGCTCTTCGGGACGGCGCAGCCACCCGGCCCCGCCCTTGCCTATGCGGCTCCCGAAGAGAAGAGTGTCCGAAGTGCCGTCAAAACCGCGCTCGCCCGGCCGCTCTATGACGGCTCGACCGCCGTTTACGATATAGCGGCGCATACGGTTTATCTGCCTGATGGCACGCGGTTGGAAGCGCATTCCGGGCTCGGCAGCAGGCTGGACGATCCGCGCGGTGTCGCCGAACGAATGCGCGGGGCCACGCCGCCCAATATCTACCAGCTCGAGCTGCGGGCGCAGCTTTTCCACGGGGTGCGCGCCTTACGCCTCACTCCGGTGGGCGATAAGCCCACCTATGGACGCGCCGGCCTTCTCGCGCACACCTACATGCTCGGCTCTCGAGGCGACTCGAACGGCTGCGTGGCCTTCAAGAACTACAAGGCCTTTTTGCAAGCCTACGATACCGGCGCGGTCAAGCGCCTTGCGGTCGTCGAGCATTTGGACTGACCGCTCCATGGCCATAACGGCCAAAGCGACAGGAACCCGCTCTCTTTTTAAGAAGTTAGAGCATGTCCTCGATCGAAAAAGTCTGCAACTTTTTCGGGACATGCTCACGCGGATCCTCCGTCCCTTACCGCCTCAAATCGACCAATCCACGAGATCGTCGAACCGGTCGATAAAGCCCCGCGCCACCAGCGCTTCCACCACTTTGGCGGCGGCGCGCTCGACGCCTTCATTGTCGCGGCCAACGACCACATCGGGCCCTTCCGGAGCCTCGTAGGGCTGATCGACGCCGGTGAAATTCTTGATCTCGCCGGCCAGTGCCCGCTGGTAAAGGCCCTTGGTGTCGCGTTCGATACAGGTCTCGATCGGCGTATCGACATAAACTTCCACGAACTCGCCGGTCTCCGAAATGTCCCGTGCCATCTGCCGCTCTTCGCGGAACGGCGAGATGAAGGAGCACAACACGATCAGCCCGGCATCGGCCATCAGCCGTGCCACCTCGGCGACGCGGCGGATGTTTTCGAGCCGGTCGGCCTGCGAGAATCCCAAATCCTTGTTGAGCCCATGGCGGATATTGTCGCCGTCGAGCATGATCGTGTGGACGCCCGCCGCATTGAGCTTGGCCTCGACCCGGTTGGCGATGGTCGACTTGCCCGCGCCCGACAGGCCCGTGAACCAGACAATGCCCGGCTTTTGATGCTTGAGCCGCGCGCGGTCGATGCGACTCACCGCGCCATCCTGGCGGAACACATTGGTCGCCTTGCGCAGACCATGATCGACGAGACCGGCGGCGACCGTGCCATTCGTCGCGCGATCGATCAGAATGAAGGCGCCGGTCGTCTGGTTTTCGCCATAGGGATCGAAGGCCACCGGCACGTTGACGGTGAGATGGGCAAGGCCAACCTCGTTGAGCCGGAGCGTGGCCGCCTCGTCCTGGCCGAACGTATTGATATCGATCCGGTATTTCAGCGTACTGACAGTCGCGGGCACGGTGCGCGTCGCCAGCTTGAGGAGATAGGAGCGTCCGAATTGCAGCGGCTCCTCGCTCATCCAAATCAGATGGGCGGAAAACTGGTCGCTGACCTCCGGCCGCGCACGGGGAGCCGAGAAAATATCGCCGCGCGCGACATCGACTTCATCCGCCAGCGTGAGCGTAACGGCGTCGCCTGCTTCCGCGCTATCCTTGTCGCCATCGAATGTCACGATCCGCGCGACCGTGCTGGTGCGGCCAGATCCCGCCACCACGATCTCGTCGCCCGGCTTGACGCGCCCGCTGGCGATCGTCCCGGCGAAACCGCGGAAATCGAGATGCGGGCGGTTGACCCATTGCACCGGCATGCGGAACGGTTTGTCCGCGCGGTCGTCGGCGACATCGACTGTTTCGAGATGTTCGAGCAGCGTGGGGCCCGTGTACCAAGGCGTCTTGGCGCTGGGCGTGGATAGATTATCGCCGTTGCGCGCGGAGAGTGGAATGGCGGTGACGATCTTGAAATCGAGTTTTTCCGCGAAGGCGTGGAATCCCGCCACGATGGCGTCGAAGACCTCTTGGCTATAGTCGACGAGGTCGATCTTATTCACCGCCAGCACGATATGCTTGATGCCAATCAGCGACACGATGGTCGCGTGCCGGTAAGTTTGCGTCAGGAGACCCTTGCGCGCGTCGACCAGCAGAATGGCAAGATCGGCATTGGAGGCGCCGGTCGCCATATTCCTCGTATATTGCTCGTGGCCGGGCGTGTCGGCGACGATGAAAGAGCGGCGCGGCGTCTTGAAATAACGGTAGGCGACATCGATGGTGATGCCCTGCTCGCGTTCGGCCTCGAGGCCATCGACGAGCAGCGCGAAATCGATCGCATCGCCCGTCGTTCCGTGCTTGACGCTGTCGCGCTCGAGCGCCGCGATCTGATCGTCGAAGACGAGATTTTGCTCGTAGAGCAAATGGCCGATCAGGGTCGATTTGCCGTCATCGACCGAGCCACAAGTCAAAAAGCGCAAGGCGGGACGTTGGATTGACGAGGCGGTCGCCGGCTCTTCGCGCAAGGCAGATTGTGTCATCAGAAATAGCCTTCGCGTTTCTTCTTTTCCATTGAGCCGGATTCGTCGTGGTCGATCAGGCGGCCCTCGCGCTCCGACACCGTTGAAACCCGCATTTCCTCGATGACGGCGGGGAGATCGCGCGCGCGCGAGCGCACGGCGCCGGTCAAGGGATAGCATCCGAGCGTCCGGAAACGCACGTCTTCCAGCGTGGGGACTTCGCCAGGCAGCAACGGCAAGCGGTCGTCATCCACCATGATCAGCGATCCGCCACGCGGAACCACCGGCCGGGGCTTGGCGAAATAGAGCGGCACGACGTCGATCCCCTCCGCCGCGATATAGTCCCACACGTCGAATTCGGTCCAATTCGAGATCGGAAACACGCGCATCGACTCGCCCTGTTTGATGCGGGTGTTGAAGAGCCGCCAGAGTTCGGGCCGCTGGTTGCGCGGATCCCAGGCGTGATTGGCGGAGCGATGCGAGAAAATCCGCTCCTTGGCGCGGCTCTTTTCCTCGTCGCGCCGGGCCCCGCCGAAGGCGGCGTCATATTGACCGATGTCGAGCGCCTGGCGCAGGCCTTCGGTCTTCATGACTTGCGTATGGACGGCCGAGCCCGAGGCGACAGGCGAAATGCCCCGCCGCACCCCGTCCTCGTTGACGTGGACGATCAATTCCATCCCGGCCTTGCGCGCCGCCTCGTCCCGGAATGTGATCATTTCCTTAAATTTCCACGTCGTATCGACATGGAGCAGCGGAAACGGCGGCTTGGCGGGATAAAAGGCCTTGAGCGCGAGATGCAACATCACGCTCGAATCTTTCCCGATGGAATAGAGCATCACCGGCTTCTGAAACTCGGCCACGACCTCGCGCAGAATGAAGATCGCCTCGGCCTCCAACTGGCGGAGATGCGGGGGCAACGGCGATTTCACAGGAGCATTCGACATTGAAGACCAAATCCTAGAGCGCTTTCGACCCCGGTGGATTTACCGGCGGGCCGAAAAGCGCTCTGTTCCATCATGTTGGCGCGCCGCAAGGCAAACTGGCGGCTATCGCCGCTCGCGTCGCCGCGCCTTGCGGGCCCGCGGATCAATCGTCCTGACGCATGGGCGTCAAACGTCAGGTTAATCCACGAGGTCTCGCTGACATATAGGCGTCGCCTTCCCAGTGCAATGCTATTGGATTATCCTGCCCGAATACGAAATCATCGTTCTCCAATCACCGGAAAACTTAGAACCAAACCTTCGAGGATGGCCCCGGTTTTAGAATGAATGGTAGGCCGGCCGTCACCAAGACGGCGCCATCGCACGCTTGAGCCATGACCCGATTGAGCCGGCCCTGCGCATCGCGGAAACGCCGGGCCAAGGCATTCTCGGGGACGATGCCAGAGCCAACCTCGTTCGAGACAAAAATCACAGGGCCTTTGAGGCCCGGAACGGCGCTTACCAGGGCATCGGCGGCCGCATCCACATCGTCGCCGCGCAGCATGATGTTCGTGAGCCACAGCGTCAGACAATCGACGACGAGTACGCGGTCAGGCCCGGCCGCGGCCATGACCGTTCCGGTCAAATCCAGCGGCGCCTCGATCAACCGCCACCGCGAATTGCGCACCCGCGCATGGGCCGCGATTCGGACCTCCATCTCGGCGTCGTAAGCCTGCGCCGTCGCGACAAAGACCAGCTCGAAGCGGCTCGCTTCCGCTTGCGCCTGGGCAAAAGCGCTCTTTCCCGAGCGTGCCCCGCCCAGAACCAGCAGGCTCGACGCTTTTCTTTCGCGGCTAGTTTCCAATCCCGAAATTCCTCATGTGGCGCCGCCCGGCTTGGCAAAACGCCGGATTTCCCTAGCAATATATTGAAATCGTTGAGAGCTTTCAAAATCATTCCGTCCGCATCCGGGAAAAACGCACGAAATCGCACTTTAGCCTTTCGCAAAGGCCCCGGAGTCGGGCATTGGATTGTCAGGCATTGGTTCCCATAGGTTCCAGCTTGCCTTAGAGCTAGCCCTGCGCCATCTCAGATCCCAGCCAGAACGACTAGGTCCCTTATGATTTCTCGCCGACATCTGCTTCAGATCGCCGCCGCTTCGCAGCTTTCCCAATTGATCGCCCCGGCGCAAGCCGCCGCTCCCGGACTCAAACTCGGGGATGCCGAGCCCTTCAGCTATGACGGGCTGAAGGCCCGTGTGACCGAACTGGCGAAAAAGCCTTACGTGCCGCCGCCGCGGCCCAATCCCGATGTCGTCACCAATATGAATTACGACACGGCGAAGAATCTGACCTTCAACCCCGATCTCGCCCTCTACGGCCGGGGCACGGGCCCTTATCCCGTCACCTTGCTGGCGGTCGGTCAATTGTTTCTCAAAACCGTGCGGATGCATGTGATCGAGGGGCACGAGGCCCGGGAAATTCTCTTCCGGCACTATTATTTCCATCATGGCGTCGAGGATCCCCTTGGCAAATTGCCGACGGAGCCCTCGCCGATGGCCGGGCTCGAGTTCCGCCAGGCCTATGACACCCCCGATTGGAAAGACCACGAGGGCTGGGCACGCTTCATCGGCGCCTCCTATTTCCGCGGCGTCGGCGAAAGCAACCAGTTCGGCCTCTCCGCACGCGGCGTGGCGCAAAATACCGGCGTCGCCAATCCGGAGGAATTTCCCGATTTCACCCATTTTTGGGTCGAGGAAGGCGCCACGAGAAGCGACCCCATCCACCTCTACGCCATTCTCGACGGCCCGAGCATCGTAGGCGCCTATCGCTTCATCATGCATCGCGAGCCCGGCGTTACGATGCAAATCTCCTGCGATCTCCATTTGCGCAACGATATCGTACGCCTTGGGATCGCCCCGCTCACCTCGATGTTTTGGTATTCCGAGACGCTGAAACCCTTGGCGGAGGATTGGCGGCCGGAGGTGCATGATTCCGACGGCGTCGCGATCTGGACGAGCGAAGACGAACATATCTGGCGCCCGCTCAACAGCCCGAAGCATCTGATGATCTCGTCCTTCCTGGACGATTCGCCGCGCGGCTTCGGCCTGATGCAGCGCGACAAAAACTACGATCACTATCTCGATGGCGTCTATTACGAAAAGCGTCCCTGCGGCTGGATCGAGCCGATGGGGAAATGGGGCCCCGGCTCGATCCAGCTCGTGGAAATCCCGACCGTCAACGAAATCTACGACAATATCATCCTGTTCTGGGTGCCGAAGGAGCCGGCGCTGGCCGGCCAACACCTGCATTTCGATTATAAGCTGCTATGGCGGGACAAAGATCCCTACCCCGGCCCGCTCGCGCTTTGCGTGGCGACCCGGCTCGGCCAAGGCGACGTCGAAGGCGCGGCGCGCTCGAAGACGCTGCGCAAGATCATCGTCGAATTCCAGGGCGCTCCCTTCACCAAGCTGAAGGACGACGAGGTGCCGGAACCCGTGCTGACGGCGTCGCGCGGCAAATTCCTGAACATCGTCCCGGAAGCCTCGCCCGACGGCGACCCCACCCATTGGCGCGTGCAATTCGACCTCGACGTGGATGTCGAAGGCGGCCCCGTCGAACTCCGCTGCTTCATGCGGTTTAAAGGGGAAACGCTGACGGAGACCTGGGCGTACCAGTACCACCCGTTCGTGACGCCGTGGTAGGCGGCGGCAGACCTAAATTAAACGCAAAATCAATCCTGTAGCCCTCATGCCGAGGAGCGCGCCAAAGGCGTGGCGTCTCGAGGCACGAGGGCGGTCCCTCGATCTCAGGGTCCGGTGGATCCCTCAGGGAGCGTTTGGACCTCCGCGGCTAAGCGAGCCCCACCCGCCTCACGAAAACTTAAACGGCACGAAATCCCGCCGATCCGGATCCACCGTCAGCGCCCGGTCGATGGGCGGCGCGGCGCGATGGGGGCAATCCATACGCTCGCACATCCGGCAGCTCACACCGATCAGGGTAACGGGGGCGGTCTTGAGGTCCAGCGTATCGGCATAGACCACCTCTTGCGCGTGGATCAGTTCGCAGCCGATCCCGAGGGCGTAATGGCGCGGCGGCGCGAGATGGCTGCCGCCGGACTTGGTGACCGCGCGCGCCACGCAGAGATAACGCACGCCATCCGGCATTTCCGCGATTTGCACCAAGGTCCGCCCATACGCCTCGAAAGCTTCATGGACGTTCCATAGCGGGCAGGTGCCGCCGAACCGCGCGAATTGAAACCGGGTGGAGGAATGGCGCTTGATAATATTGCCGGCCCGGTCGAAGCGGACGAAATAGAAGGGAACGCCCTTGGCATTGGGCTTTTGCAAGGTCGAGAAACGGTGCCCAACCTGTTCGAAACTGGTGCCGAACATCGAGCAGAGCCGCTCCGCGTCGTAACGCGTCGCACGCGCCGCCGCCAGAAACCGCTCGTAAGGCATGAGAACCGCGCCGGCGAAATAATTGCCCAGCGCGAGGCGGGTAATGGCCGCGGCATCGGGCGTTTTGAACCCGGCGGTCGCGACAATCGCCTCGATCTCCCCGGTTTGTTCGAGAAGACCGATCTGCTGCGCCATCAGAAAGATGGCGGTGGACGGATCGATCCCCTCGCGCAGCCAGAGCACGCGATTTTTCCGGTCGAGCCTTCGCATGAACCGCGAGCTCGGCTCGACCTTCTCGGTCTCGATCCGGATCGAATGACGCTTGAACAGATGGCTGGCGAGATTATCGGCCCGCGCCGCGACGGAGCCAAAAATCTGCTCGGCCAGCTCCTCGGCGGCGACGTCCAAACCCTCGAAATAATTGCTGCGGTAATGCAGGAAATCGCGGACTTCCTCGTAAGGCATCAAAACGCCAGGCTGCCGCCCGCCTTCTTCGCCGCTGGCATAGACCTCGTCCAACATATGCAGACGCTCGCCAGTGCGGCGGAACGCGACATGCATGCTCAAAAATGCATGGGCGAACCACGGCACATTGGCCGCTATGGTCTTCAAATCCTGCCCATTGGGCAGGAGACCCGCGAAAACCGGATCGGCCAGAGCCTCGCGGAGATCGCTGACGAGACGCTCCGTATCCTCATGAACGAAGGCGCCGATATCCACGGAATAGGTCTGCGCCAGCGCAAGAAGCACGGGCGCCGTCAAGGGCCGCTGGTTGTTTTCGATCTGGTTGAGATAAGAGGGCGAAATGCCCAGCCGTTCGGCGAACGCGCCCTGGTTCAGGGAATTCGCCTCTCGCAAATGACGAATTTTGGTTCCCGCGAAAATTTTTTGACGCATGTAAACATTGTAACATTGCAAATGCGATTTGCAAAGACTTCGCAACCGCACGATTTTTAAAGCGATTAATAAAAATTTTCAGGCTATGTCCAACGGCGGATAGGGAGGACATATCCAATGCCATTCGATAGCTTCAAGACTGGGACCATAGAAGTCACCGGCGCTGCTTCGTCACTGATTGTCATTTATTCCGCGCCGCTCGTCCGGCTCGGAATTGCGAGCGCTTTGAGGCTCTTCGCCGGTCTTAACGGCAGGAGCATCCACCTCGGCGGCAAGCTCGCCGAAGTCGCGGAGGCCATCAAGGCCGCAAACCGCGGCGATATTATTATCGCCGACGTCAGTGCTTGGTCGGCAATTGAAAAGGACACGACGGGCCTTCGCGATCACGTCCGCAACAATGGCATTTCCATCGCCATTCTCGCCTCGACGGATGAAAGTGCCCATCGGCTTCTGCAACTTCGCGGCGTGGCCGGCGTGATTTCGCCGGAATGCGACGCGAAAGAACTCGAAGTCGCGATCAGCGACATTGCAAATGGCAATACTTACTTCAAGCTCGAGAACAAACTGGCCCCGGCGACGGGTCTCTCCAAGCTTTCCAGCCGTCAGGTCGAGATCCTCGAACTGATGACGCGCGGCCTGCTCAACAAGCAGATCGCGTGGGAACTCGGCGTGACCGAAGGCACCGTGAAGAGCCATGTCTCGGCCATCCTCGAAAAGCTCGGCTGCGACCGCCGCACCCAAGCCATCGCGGCCTTCCTGCAAAGCCTCGGCGTCGGACAAAACCACCACCTCGCGGCTTAAAAATTTAAACCCCGGCACCGGCACTTTGAAACCAAGTGGACCCTGCCGGGGTTTTCTTTAAGGCGCGGATGAAAACGCCCGCTTCCAACGAGATCCCCGCTCCTTCGGCTCTTTCGACAGGAACGAGGCCATGACCCCGGCCAAAACGGGGCATCATAAAAAGTGTGTACGGGAAGAAACGCCACGGGACAGCTTCCACCGGTCAGGCGATCACGCCGCTGGTGCAAGCGTCTTGGCTTCCTTGGAGCGGTTTCGAAACGACACCCGGCGTCTTTGGCGATTCCGCTCTCAGCGGTCTCCCAGCTAATTTACAGTCGCTTCTTTTTTTCTTTCATTTGCAATCATCGCGGCAAATGTTCCGGCAAAGAGATGGACGTCGCCGGGCCATCTCGCGGAGAGATAATTGCCATCCCGCACGATGAACGCTGGGCGATGATCGCTCGCGCTATCGCGAAAGAGGCCGCTGGTTTTGCGGAAATAATCCGGCGCGGCAGGATCGGCGTCCTTAAAATCGCTGGGTGAAGCCAAGGCCCGCGTGACTTCCGCCTGAACGCCGGCGAAGCCCGCCGGCTCCCCCGGTTTTTCGACATAGGTGCGAAAGTAATCGGGGTCCCAAAAACGGCCGGCGAATTTCATCGTGGCCCAAGCGGAATTTTCGAGCCTCCATGTCAAGGCGGTCGTCTTTCGCCCGTACAGAACCGATTTGCCCGTCGCGGCCGAGCGGCTTCTCGCCGCCAGGACGACACCATGGCAGATGGCGGCCACGGGCTTTCCGCTCTCGAAAAAGGCGGCGACAAAACGCTGTAAAACCTCGCTTTCGAGATAAGAAGTCATCCCGCGTGCCCAATGCCCGCCCGGCAGCAGCAATGCGTCGTAACGACGAGGGTCGAGCGACGCGTAAGGACGCGGTTTGTTGAACGTCGCGTGCGACACCATTTCCCGATAGGCGGCGCGGGCTTCGGCATTTGCGCGTGAGATCAGACCCAGCAGCTTGATCTTTTTGAGCCCCGGAATGAAGCCCCAGAGATCCAGTCCTTCCCCCGTCAACATGAGGGGATCGCCACGCGACACGGTTCCATCAGGCGTCGCGAACGAGACCTCGTAACCCGCGCCGGACAGGATCTTCCAACTCACCGCCGCTTCCGACGGGTCGAAATCGCGCGACGGCAGAGGAATGAGAACGTGGGGACGCGGCGGCATGTCGTGCTCCATCGATAAGCCTCCTGCGTCACCGCCTACCGGTAACACAGCCTCGTCTCATTTTCACCGGCGACGCCCCGATTTCCAAAAACTCGCTTGACAAGACACATCTAAGATATATCTTACTAAGATATATCGTGACACATCGTCACGATGATAGGAGAGAAAAAATGAGATTTCGTTTCGGACTTCACCGGTTTCATACCGAGGATGGGCATAATGAGGGCGGCCATGGCGAAGGCGGTCCTGGCGGCGAGCGGCATCGCGGGTTTCGCGGGCCTCACCGGCATGGCGGCGGCGGACCGCGCGGTCCGGGAATGGGTGGCCGGGCCCGCATGTTCGAGCAGGGCGACTTGCGCCTCGTGATTTTAAAGCTCTTGGCGGACAAACCCGCGCATGGCTACGAGATCATCAAACTCGTCGAGGAGCGCTTCGGCGGCGGGTATGCGCCGAGCCCCGGCATCGTCTACCCCACGCTGACCCTCTTGGAAGAACTGGGTCAGGTCGCGGTCGTCCAAACCGAGGGCGCGCGCAAACTATACGACATTACGCCGGAAGGGCGGGCGGTTCTGGAGGCGGAGCGGACGGTGGTCAGCCGTATTTTCGAGCGGATCGAAGAAGTCCGGCGGCGGCACGGCGGCGCATCCGACCCGCGAATTGTCCGTGCCACGGAAAATTTAAAAACCGCGCTGCGGCTTCGTCTCGAAGCCGGGCCGCTCGCGCCGGAACAAGCCGCCGCGATTGCCGGAATTCTCGACGAAGCGGCCAAGGCCGTCGAGCGGAGCTAGAACTTCGCGCTCCTTCTCCCACTCGTGGGAGAAGGAGGCGTATTATCGCGAAAGGGAGAAGGAGCCGTGCTCCCTCAGCCCACCGCGGCATCCTTGCTACGGCCGAAGCGCTTGCGGTCATTGGAATCGAGGTAGGTCTTGCGCAGGCGGATCGATTTGGGCGTCACTTCCACCAATTCGTCGTCTTCGATATAGGCCAGCGCTTTTTCCAGCGTCATGCGAATCGGCGGGGTCAGGCGCACGGCCTCGTCCTTGCCGGCGGCGCGGATATTGGTCAGCTGCTTGCCTTTGAGCACGTTGATTTCGAGATCGTTCTCGCGCGTGTGCTCGCCGATGATCATGCCCTTGTAGACCTTCCAGCCGGGCTCGATCATCATCGGGCCGCGATCTTCCAGCTTCCACATGGCATAGGCCACGCTCTCGCCCTGATCGTTGGAAATCAGCACGCCGTTGCGGCGCCCGGTAATATTGCCCCGCCACGGCGAATAGCTGTGGAACAAGCGGTTCATGATCGCCGTGCCCTTGGTATCGGTCAGGAGTTCGCCCTGATAACCGATCAGGCCACGGGTCGGCGCATGGAACACGAGGCGCAAGCGATTGCCGCCGGATGGCCGCATCTCGGTCATCTCCGCCTTGCGCTCCGACATTTTCTGCACGACGACACCGGAATGCTCCTCGTCGACGTCGATCACGACCTCCTCGATCGGCTCGAGCAGCTCGCCGCTTTCGTCTTTCTTGAACACCACTTTCGGGCGCGAGACGCTGAGTTCGAACCCTTCGCGGCGCATGACCTCGATCAGGATCGAGAGCTGCAATTCGCCGCGGCCGGAGACGATGTAGGAATCGCCTTCCGGCGAATCCTCGATCTTCAGCGCGACATTACCCTCGGCTTCCTTCATCAGCCGGTCGCGGATGACGCGGGTCGTGACCTTATCGCCTTCGGTGCCGGCCAACGGGGAATCGTTGACCATGAACGTCATGGAGAGGGTCGGCGGATCGATCGGCTGCGCCTGCAAGGGTTCGGTCACCTCTTGCGCGCAAAGCGTATCGGCGACGTTGAACTTCACGAGCCCGGCGATGGCGACGATATCGCCGGCCTCGGCTTCGTCGATCGGCGTCCGCTCGATGCCCCGGAAGGCGAGAATCTTGGAGACCCGGCCGGTCTCGACCACATTGCCCTTGGCATCCAAAACCTTGACGCTCTGGTTCGGCTTCACGCTGCCGGCAAAAACGCGGCCGGTGACGATGCGGCCGAGATAGGGGTTGGCCTCGAGCAAGGTGCCGAGCATGCGGAACCCGCCCTCTTGCACGGTGGGCGCGGGCACGTGCCGGGTGACGAGATCGAACAAAGGCTGCATGCCGTCTTTCGGGCCGTCCGGGTTTTCGGACATCCAACCCTGCTTGGCGGACCCATAAAGGATTGGGAAATCCAATTGCTCGTCGGTCGCGTCGAGCGCGGCGAAGAGGTCAAACACCTCGTTGACGACTTCGGTGACGCGGGCGTCGGGCTTATCGACCTTGTTGACGGCGACAATCGGCTTCAGCCCCATCTTGAGCGCCTTGCCGACGACGAATTTCGTCTGCGGCATCGGGCCTTCCGAGGCATCGACGAGCACAATGGCACCATCGACCATGGAGAGAATCCGCTCGACCTCGCCGCCGAAATCGGCGTGGCCCGGGGTGTCGACGATATTGATGCGAAAATCCTTGTAGGCGATGGAGGTCGCCTTCGCCATGATCGTGATGCCCCGCTCTTTTTCGAGGTCGTTCGAATCCATCACGCGCTCCACCACGCGCTGATTTTCACGGAAGGCACCGGACTGCTGGAGGAGGCGGTCGACGAGAGTGGTCTTTCCATGATCGACGTGGGCGATGATGGCGATGTTGCGCAATTTCATGAACAGGCCGTGGCTGGATCTAGCGAGAGAGCCTAGTTCCACCGGCTGTGAAACGTCATCATCTCGCAATTGCAGCATGCCATAAACTAAAACGTCCCAGAATGGAAACAAATTGATGGCGGCCACGTTTTAAGACGGCAAACAAGGTGAAACCAGCGCCCGCGAGACGTTCCGGCTCCCAAGCGCCGGGGATCGAAATTCAAGCCGCTCAATTTGCCACGGCGTCGCTTGCCCGGAGAAGAACGGGCGCGAAAACCAGCCCGATCATCAGCAGACATGGCCCGTCCGGCTGCAAGACAGCGGCCTTGCCCGGCATTTCGGCGACCGGGGCGGCGATGTATCGCTCGTTTGGCTGCGTCGCGCGTTCCACGAGAACGGCGGGCGTGGCCGGGTCCATCCCCTGCCCCAAAAGCTTGGCCACCAGGGCGTCCATCGTCTTCACGCCCATATAGATGACGGTGGCGGCGCCGCGATCGCAGAGCGCCGCCCAGTCGATATCCTCGGGCAGCCGCCCGTCCCTCGCATGCGCGGTGACGAACTGGAGCCGGCGCGCGATATCCCGCTCGGTCAGGGAAATCCGCAGCGAGGCGGCCGCCCCGAGCGCCGCCGTGACGCCGGGGATCACCTCGACGGGCACCCCCGCCTCCGCGAGCGCCGCGATTTCCTCGTTCGCACGGCCAAAAATCATGGGATCGCCCCCCTTGAGGCGAACGACGTTTTTACCCGCCCGGCCCAACTCGATCATCAGGGCGGTAATGTCCTCCTGCCTGCAGGAGGGCCGGTACCCCCTTTTGCCGACATCGATCTTTTGCGCCTCGCGCCGCGCCATCGCGACGATCTCCGGCGCGACGAGATTGTCGTAGAGCACGACGTCCGCCCCTTGCAGCGCCCGCAGCGCCTTGAGCGTGATGAGACCGGGATCGCCGGGGCCAGCGCCGACCAAAGTCACCCGCCCCTCGGGATGCGCCGGCCCCGCCCCGGTCTTGGCGAGAAACGTCTCGAAATCCGCCTCGTCCGGCGCGGCGTCACTCGTCTCGAGCGCGCGCCGCGAAAAGCCCTCCCAAAAGGCGCGGCGGGCCTGAAACGGAAGATGCAGCGGGCTCAAGCGGGCGCGCCATCGCCGGGCCGCTTGCGCCCAGGCCTGGATATTGGCGGGCAGCAGCGTCTCGAGCCACCCGCGGATGGCCTGGGCGAAGACCGGCGCCGTACCATGGGTGGAAATCCCGATTACCAGCGGCGAGCGGTTGACCAAGGCGCCGAACTGGAAATCGCAAAAGGCCGGTTTGTCGATGGCGTTCATCGGGACGCCCGCCGCCTTGGCAGCGGCTTGGAAGGCCGCCGCCTCCGGATCTGTTTCCGCATCGATCAAAGCGAGCGCCGCGCCGGGCAAATCACTTGGCTGCCAAGACCGCTCGATCAGCCGCGCGCGGGGACAACGCGCCAGAAGGGCCCGCATGTCTTCGCAGGGATCCAGCGCGATCACATCGAGCGCCGCGCCCGCCGCGTTCAAAAGCTCGGCCTTCCAAACCGCCCGCGCGCTTGCCCCCGCCAGCACGGCGCGCTTGCCTTCGAGCGCGAAAAACACTGGGAGAACAGAAAGTTCCCCCATGGGTTCACCCGGCTGCGTCCCGCTCCTGGCTTCGCTCATCAGACCCATATCCTTCAAAGGCGACAGGCCTCCCAAAACCTGCCGCGAGAGTCAAACCCCAAAATCGCCCCGAGCCGGCGGCCCCTTTTCAAACTTCGCGAATTTTCATGGCGAACAAAGCTTGCCCAGCGCCGGCATTGCGGTTATACCCGCGCCCTCGACGGCATTTGCCGGAACGGAGCCCTGCCCAAGGGGCTCTCGAAAAGCGTGGGGTCATAGCTCAGTTGGGAGAGCGCTTCAATGGCATTGAAGAGGTCGTCGGTTCGATTCCGTCTGGCTCCACCAATTAAATCAACAGGTTAAAGCCGAAGCAGGAACGCGTCTTTCTCCCAGGGTAACTGCTCGGGTAACACGCACCATTGTATCCACTATTGCAACCCAGAGATAAAAAACAAGCTCGGGAGTGTTGTTGGTTGGCGGGCGGTGAAATGTGACGTCAGAGATCGACGAAAAAGCAACCGAAGAAGCCGGAAGCGTTCCGCTGGCAGCACCTGCTGACCAACCCAAACCTATCTTACATGCCATAAGAGTGCGGCAGGTATCGGAAAAAGATCTCGGTTCGACCGGCGTGCAGCGAATGCTGGTAGATTCGATTGACAGACTTGAGAGCGAGCTCAAGGAAGCACAATCATTTCGAGAAAAATTTCATGACGCTGACAAAAAACTGGCTGTTCTCACTGAATCAAAGTCCATTTCTACCGCCCTATCGGCGATTATAACGGCAACCATAGCGCTTAGCTCGGCCGCAATCGGCGCCGCTCCAAGCTATATCACCGCAGATACACTGCCCCAGGCGCATCTAGCGGCATGGATTGTTTTTTGTTTGTCTCTCATTCTTTTGTTAGTGGCCATAATAGCGCAGATAATCAAATGGAAATAGATATTGTCGGTCTACGCGATATCGGCGATTTGCAAAAGGAACGCCTGATCCTTCAAGCAAACGAAGATTTGGACGTCGGTGACTTCCTGATCTTAGCCGCCCGTAAAAAAGACGAGGTTCCACTGGGGGGCCGCGCTCGCGCAGCTTATTGGATGCCAGATCATAAAGTGAAAAAAGGAGATAGGGTTATATTATACACAAAAAAAGGCGCCAGAAGCGAGAAGCAACTAAATAGCGGAACTGTATCGTACTTTTTTTATTGGAACTTAGAAAATTCAGTGTGGGAAAATTCCATACCGATACTAATCGAAATATACGAACGCAAAGCCTTTAACGGGCAAAACGTAGAGTAACGAGCCGAACAACGGCTCGTTGTCGGATTCGTTCATCTCGCAATCCGTCACGTCGATCTCAAGATCAGGCAACGGCAGCGTGGCACAGCCAGCAAGATCGGCTTCGAACCCTGGATCGCCGTCCAGTACGTCGAGATAGGTGATCAGCGTTTCGATGGCATGTTCAAGCTTGGCGCGAGTCGGGAGGGCCCTAATCTGCATCGGAAGCCTCCTCGGTGGGCGCACCGCGAAGCTGCCGGACCGAATCAATGATGCCGTCCAGCCTTTCCCAAGCTTCGTTGATCACTGAGCAGGCGGCACTCCTATGAGGGCCCTTCTGCATTGCATGCTCGCAGGTGAGAAAAGCCGCGACAACGAAACCCTTCGTTGCGGTGAGATCATCTTCTATGTCCAAAAGGGTTTTCATCGCTCAGCCCTCCCGCCAATCGCAGCCGACCGCGCTCAGGACGAGCGCCGCTCTTGCGGAGGCTGGAGCGAGCTCGTAATTCCAACTCCAATCCGAGTTTTTATGGAAGGCCCTTCCCGCGCATCGGTGCGGGTCGAACCGGGCGTCCTTGATACCAAACCTCGTCCCCAACTCGTCGCCGCATCGTTGATGCTCACCCCAAAGCCACTGATTGTAGTTTTGTAGCAATTCTTCGGTGACCGGCTCGGCTGCTGCTGTCGGCTGGCCGATTAACGTCACCGCGCCGCCGATCAGCGGCAGTGTCGCGAGTTGCCGGAGGAAGGCGCGGCGGGGAAGCTCAACCATTTGCCCTCTCCATCGCAAGAATGTCGTGGCCGATGGAGAGCGACAGATCACGGAACGAGCCCAGCCCTTCGCAGTCCGCAGTGGGGTCGCATTGCAACGCGATTTCCATGGCCGTAGCTTTCACCTTTAGGCCCGCGATGCTGAGAGCGGGAATTGCATTAATCTCCTCCCGGAGATTCCAATGAAGGTTGTAGCTGGCTGTTTCCTCCTCTTCCGTAGCGCCGGGGCCGGGGCGCCCTTCATTCGCGGCGGTGAGGCGGAGTCCAAGATCGATAAGATAGGCTTCGGCGGCTTCGGCGTAGCGCCGCATGACTGCGTTCTGCTCCGCGCGCTGGTTTTCGTCTTTGTCAGGCAAGATGGTATCGGCTGCGGGTACGAGTGTGTTCGGCATTGGGGTTGCTCCAGAAATCTGTATCAATGCCTTATTCTGTATGATATCCAGAAAGAATCGTCAACAAAAATCTGGATATGATCCCGAAAATGAATGCCGTACAGTTAAAGATGGCTCGCGTTGCCCTGGGACTTACTGTTCGTGAAACGGCTGAACAGACCGGCACTTCGCATGATACGATAAGCCGCCTAGAGCGCGGCGAGGTATTGAAGGACGCGACCGTTCAGAAGGTCCGCCAGGCCCTCGAATCGGCCGGCGTGATCTTCGTTGCCGAGAATGGCGAAGGGCCCGGAGTGAGGCTGAGGAAGGCGAAGCCATGAAACTCAGAATGCCACACGCATATTGCACGAAGTGCCGCCAGCCTTACGTGGGCTACCCGGGCGTCCCGACCAAATGAACATCAAGAAATCGCGGGCTCACAAACCGCAACCAATTGTTCTCGGCCCTCTTCCTGTTCTTCAAATCAACCAAGCAATGCAGCTTGAGCTAGTGCCAGGCGATCTTATTGTGCCTGTAGGTATAGAAATTCATATCAGCCGCCAGAGGCCTGGCGAGTATGCCCGTCTTTTGCCACATCTAGGAGCGGTGACAGCTAACCCCCTGTATGTCGGAGACGACTTCAAAAACGAGGGGATCGAGCTTGTTGGTAGTGCACCTGGCTCAGGAGGAGAGTTCATCCTTGTGGCGATCTGCCTTGAGATCGACAGCACCGGCCGGTACCAGGTTCGAACGTTTTATGCGACAAGTCGTGAGAAGATAGAGCGTCGCCGTCAGAAAGGTGTCCTTTGGAACATCCTATAACGACACAGGGCCCTCAACCTTTCGGTGAGAGCCCTATGCCTAAAGCGACTAGCCGGACGCAACTTCCGGATCTATTCACTACCCGAAGGTAGCTACTTCACCTGGTCAGTCCGACCCGACCAGGTTCGTGAGGTAGCCGTTCTCACCTCTAAGCCACTTCTAACGTCACCTTATATGCCATAGACCCGGCCACTCCGCAAGGTCCAGGCCCCGGCCACCCAGGGGAATCGCATATCGAATTCGCTTGCGTGTGATTTGGTGATCGATTCTGCGCCGCTCAGGCTTTTTGGCTTGAGAGGGTGGGTCGATGGAAGGGTTCTTGGCCTGTTTCGCGGGGCTTG